>JAABUV010000027.1_pt1 | contig 181564 bp, 168 predicted proteins | sample 5559971 | NCBI WGS metagenome assembly JAABUV01 (sample SAMN10711881, study PRJNA513362) | rock metagenome | isolation source: Antarctica rocks | place: Antarctica: Victoria Land, Knobhead nord | collected 2015-12-19 | reverse complement strand
TGATTGAGGGGAGGATGGGGGGGGAGGGGTATTGGGTTTGTGGGCCGGGGTATGTGGGGGAGGAGGATGTGGAGAGTTGGGCTGGGGGGACGGAGTATTGGGAGGGTGAGGGGGGGCGGGAGGGTGAGAAGGGGGATGGGGAGCAGGTTCACATGTGGGACGATGATGAAGCGAAGGGGCTTGGGGTGTTAGACAATATGGGAAATATTCCTCCGGACGACGATGGGAATCCTGAGCTGCAAGAGCCGATGGACGTCGATTTCGATCCGGGAAAGGAAAGGTAAGGTAAGGTAGCTGAATATATTTCGATGATGGGATTCCTCTGTACATTAATCGTAAGCTAGCTAGCTAGGTGCAGCATATATATGTGCATAAAGTACGGCATGCATTGCTGGAACTTCACCGTGGCAGCTATCGTATCCCTTGTCATCACGACGGAGTTCCAGCGTGCATACTCTCTCCTGGTGCTACCAGTAGAATCATACCACCAAACTCAACTAATTAAAATAGGTAGGTAGCCTTCGTATACCTATCTTCAACTTCCTGATTCAATTCATAGCAAAGACATTCATGACGCCGCAAGTACCTTTTATATAGAATACCGTTCGTACACGAGTTGATACGGACGGTATCATTTATCTGGTGGCAGGATCCTTGGTGGGAGGAGTCGAGTGTTCCTGTGGGGATTTTGGGGGTGGGTGGTTTTTATGTTGTTGTAGAGATGGGAAGGGGGATGGGAAGGGATGGGATGGGATGGTTGTGGTATCATTGTTACTAATACTAAGTAATGGAGGTGCGGTAGGTATGGGGACGTTGTGGAGGTACATTTGGTTGTTTGGTTGCTTGCAGCATTCTACACTCTGTTGCTCTGGTTTCAGATCGATTGTTTTATAATTGGATATGCATGTCAGCTAAACAAAATCCCAGTTCCGGTTCTTGGTTACTGATGATTTCATTATTAATTAGGTACGTAGCTTTTACGATGTGGGATTCGCCAGTACTTGATTGTGGTGATTAGTTGTGTATATAGCTCGTTCTTGTGGTGGTCAAATCTTTCTGGGATGCCGTTCTATCCTGCACTGGTGATTTAGGCCATATAGATCTGACGAGTTTATTTTGGAACGTACGTGGTACTTTATAGAAGGTATCAGACGGTCTAGGATCCGTTTTGAGCCGACGCTACGGGCGGGTATATAAGGTAGTTGGATGAGTATGGGTCTGCGGTACGGTTTTTGGCCTCTCGTTAGCCTCTTTTTGGGAGTCTGCAGTCCTGGAAAGCCTTAGGTAGGGTCATCCGGTCCGTCCGAAATTTTGCATTGAGATAGGTGACTTGTATGCTTATGAGTTCGCGTTCGAGCTCTACCGACAAAGAACGTTTGTTCTGATGCTATCTTGTGGGCCATCGTCTGCCAAACTTTGTAAGAACCTTTCCAGCTAGTCTCGGTAGATATTGCCGATGACCGAGCCGACCTGATCTCAAAATCGTAGCCGATGATCTTGCAATTAAGAAAATAAGAAACCGCCAACAAAGGTCGAACAGAGACAAGCACCGCAGCCTGTGAAGGCACGACAGAAGGGTTACAGCGAACGGAGCGTGTACGTCAGGCACCTCGTGCAGCAAGCATGAAACGCGAGACAGACTCACACCAAAGGAGTTTGCAGCAAACTAAGCTCACCAATCCACACGAATTGCGAGAGGCTGAATCTGTCAGTTTATTGCCGCGACGGACCTCTGCATTCCTTCGACACCCTCAGCGTACAAGCGCACGAAACATTTCAGCACATCGTTGGCATTGTCAAATGCATCAACCCCAATAGAGAAGAGAAGTCGTCGAAACCGGGCAAGGCGGACTTACTGATCCTCTTGGAGTTGCCAATGCACTCTCGAAGAAACCAATGTTAGTGGAACAATCAATGTCGCAGGAACTCCACGGCAGTCAGTCTCTATCATTAGAAGACCTGCTGCATATGCATTGTTGAAGGCCACGCGCTCTAGTGCTACGGTGCAACGTGGACCTTGCAGAGGAATCAGACACGGAAACTATCCCCGTAAAGTAGCAGCATCTCAACTGGTTCACCACATGCGAGCCGGACGAATTGTGTGACCGGTATCCAATCGTTGTTACCCAAGGCTCCCATCCTGTCCCAAGCCAAACCTTCTCAAATGCAAGTCCGATGCAGACATTACAGTCTGCATTACAGTCGCCACCGGCTCGAGATCTCACGCTGTCAGGATCTGCAAGCACGGACCGGTTCGAGATCCCGACTCAGTCCAGCCGAGTCTCAGATGCCTTCCCAAAAGGGAAGCAGCTCTTGAATCGTTCTTGCTTTGGACGTGCGAGCAAAGCCGAGACAGAACTCGCTTTTCGTGCGATACGTCTTATTCTGCCTACCTGCATCGAAATGCCCGAGGGGGTAAGACCTCTCTTCCTGTGCATTGATCATGCAACCCAGACGTGGTAGGCAGGGGTGCATCCAGGAAGGCAGTCCCAAATCCCCAATGCCGGGATTGGGACTCTGCTGGGCGCGTACCATGCATAAAGCCCCCATCGGGGGTGCTCTCCTGCATAATCAGTGATGGAGCAGCCGAAATTGCACTGAGTGACCCAGAAGTCGAGATAGGGAGGTTGACACATAGCTGCAATTGCACTTCGTATGCCCGCTATCGGTCGAAATTCATGGTCTGTGTGTCGATCCGGGGAAAAACAAGTCTTGATAGAGAGAGGTAAGGTAGGATTCTTGGAGGGGCATCGCCACGTTGTGGCTGGCTGAACGGGGATGCGGGGCGTCAGTGTAGCCAGCGGATCGTCGAGACATGATTGGCCGCGTGTTTCTGGGAAGTCGCCAAGGCGGGACCCGACAATCGATAGTGGCCTGCAAGCGTCATGCACGAGCGGAGCTTGGTACTGAAGCGGGATCACCAATGATGCGGCCTTCGATTGACGAGAGGCCCTGGATGACTCTCTGGTACACGCTGCAGCACATTGTTGATGCCGATATGACACTGAACCCTCGGCCGTTGAACGTGACACTTGATGCGACCTCTCTCACAACCTCGAAATCGCTGTATGCAGGAGATTGAACATTTCCGGTGCGAGCTCAAGGATTCGAGGCAAAGACGGTGGTAAAAAAGCTCGCTTATCCGAGCATTTCATTGGTCGGTCTTGCATGCAGGATATCAACATCCTGGTCAGATGTCGTCTCCTTTCCATCCCTCGACGAACCTCACCGTACAACCTCTGACGGAAACGCTAACTAAGAGCAGTGAGAGCAATAATATCGAGTCCTTCATGCCATCGTAACACTTGGATGATGGACCGAAGGACGACAGCAAGTGTTACATGACTCCTTGCCACCACATGATCGCCGTCTGGGGCTTCAAGGTGTGGATCCTCCGGTCCGCAATCCTGATAGACATCGTCCACCCTCATGAGCTCGCGTCCTGGGTGGGGCCCAAGATTGGATCACTTTGCCTGCGGCTTTCCCCGTGTGCCCGTGATCTAAAGGTTACAATGGACCAATGGTCAATTTCAGGACAGAACTCCAGGAGAAACCGAATACTTTCTCCGGAGGATTCCGTGGCCTTTCAGCAAGAGCACGAATGTCTCCGCATATATCATATGATTTAGGACGGAACCGTTCGGAGTCACCCTATTCACAAGTGACTGTCTAAGGTACCTATGCGAGAAGGAGATCGAAACACAAGTCAGCTTCTCCGCTTGACTTTGAGACGAGCCATGGTACGACTTCCGCCGTTCTCCGCGGTGCCTTGGCAGAGAGGCTCTGCATGCATTGACTGACTGCGAAACAACACCAACAATTGCTGCGTCCTTCGAGACAGATGATGCAGCAAGGGCAAGGGGGAAAAGATGATTTGAAGCATCGAATCTAACCATCCAGGTCGATCTCGATCCAGATCCAGGATGGGAAAAGCTTGCGAAGAGAAGAAAGCGAGAAGATTTGCGCACTAGAAAGTAGAAGGGAAATCTAGACCATTTCCCTTGCGCAAAAAGCAATCCTTGTCGATATCGACAACTAATCGCGCAAGGAAGTCGGGACTAATTGACTACTAGAACTAACAGATGCTTCTAACCCAATTCGAGATCCCCCACCACCGACCAGGCAGACGCGCCCCAACAACAACAACCGACAGCTCGTCCTTCAGCCTTCCTGCCCTGAATGTTGACATGCGGTAGCTTATGGAGAAGCTCTTGCATTCAAGATTCCGCTGTCACCATCATCGAAGGGTGTGGGTACTCCCAGTCTGGTCTAGCTGAAGACTCCAGAGTATGATTGTGACTGTGAATGGATACGAGCATGAAACTTTATATGACGGTTTCCTCCGTACCAAGGTTCCATGAACCCCATTGAAGTCCGTTTGGTGAGTGAATTACGATGGCCGGACAAAAAGGTCAAAACACAGTATACTATTACTGCTGCTTCACAGTGAACAACCATAGGACTGGATAGGATAGAATTTGCATTTGGGTTGTAAACATCATTGACTACTCCCGCAAGGCCCGTCGATGTCCTATCTGAAGTCTGATGGGACATTGGAAAGCGGTTAGCCTATTGGGTCCCTTGTCCCGCATAATATCACCTTGACCTTTCCTTCAACATGACCGAGACCCAAACGGTCCTTAGCCTGTTCATCTCTCGCGTCCCCTCCTAGTTGTATCCTTTCATCGCAATACCAAAATCCCAAAGCGTGTCTTTCAAGCGACCGACTGGGGCCAGAGCACCAGCAGTCGGGGGAAATACGACCTTGACCTACCCGTTGAATGGCGAAATACTGATTTGATATCTTGCATGAGCATTTGCTGGATCGGAAAGTCCATCATCTCCTTCCATCGCTTTTCCAAATTGAGCAGCGATAACAGAGCGGCCCAAGCCCCAAGAGCCCGCATCCAGCCTTCTGAGACCGCCTGCCGCACGCCCACCCTTAAAACTGGACAAAGGCATTTCCACTGGGAACGCGCCAAACCACCCCAGCTTCCTTTGACAGCTCTCCAACTGAACACCCTCTTACCTTGTACCTGACCTTCTCCCGGTATATTGGTCCATCATCCCTGTGGTCGCCCTCGTCGCTGCTCCTCTCCTGCTGCCGACTCCTGCGATCGTCCGCCCGCGATCGGCAATTGTCCCGAAAGCCTGGGCTTCGACCTGCTCTTCTCCACCCTTCCAGGCACATTGAGCTACAGGTGATCGGCATTGCAGTAACCGCTGCCACGAGGTCTTCGCAGCCGTACCTGCGCGACTGAATCTGGGAATCGAGTGCCTTCGAAGCTTGGATCGCTCTGCGACGACGTGATTCCTTCACCACTACCGAATCGGAGCTGTGTTGACGCCTCACAACACCTCAAGCCCCAACATACAATCTCCAGGGTAGCTTCGGACACGAAAACGACACTGGGCAAGAGTTGGAACATACAGAAAGATCGCTGGAAGTCACGGTGTTATCATCATACTACCACGGGGCTAGAGCGCGACTTGGTCAACAGCATCCATTCAACCCAAGCTTCGATTCCGCACAAGGAACGACAGCGAAAGTGTTGTAGCCGCGAGTTCCCATCTGCGAAGCAAATCACCTCAATCCTGGCTACCCTTCACGCACCTCCACCGTTCGACTACCTTCATCTTCCGCGCATCGATCATTTCAACTTCCGGGCTACTGACAGCTCTGCGCCTGTAAAGCCGCCCCCGGCTTCATCAGCCAGGTTGCCCCGTCTGGATCCGTATCAACAGCAGGCCAGTGCGCAGTACTGGCCTGGTGCAACCTCTTCGACGGAGCCCGGGCATACGTCAACGGCGCAAGCACTGAATACCCTACCCACACCCCCAACGGACGGCCCAGACTGCTTCAAAGCACCAGGCTTAGGTCTCAGGACAGAGTTTCCCAATCTGGCGACTGCAACCCTACAGCAGCCCGGTATGCCATCCAGCCTCGAGCATACCGGAGCATCCACCAGCTTGACCCAACGACGACCGGCCGCGAATAACCTGCCCAATTTCGAGCTCCCGGCCCCGTTCAATCAACAGTTTCAGCAAAAATTCGCTCTTCCACATCTCAATGCCACGCAACAGTCAACAAATGTGGGTGGAGGCAATCTCCTGACTCCTCCTTCAACGGTACCACCTGGCGACAGCTTGAGCCCGCTATCTTCCATCATTACTTCTGCCAACGCTACCCAAGGGATGTCGTCAAATTACAACTACGGATGGCCACCGTTAAACACTGGATTAACTCCACTGATGGGTACAGCTTCCGGAAACACGCCACAGCCGTGGCCCGGTGCGTTAAATCCAGTCAGGGGTCTCTTCTCGCCTTCACTCGCTGGCTCTCTTCCTCGCGCTGACTCCAACTCACCCACCGCAGGCGAAGCCTTGCCCCCCCAAACATACGATCTGAACTCCCTCCCACCATTACCGACGTCCCTATCGATGGCTGCTCCCAGCAACCTTCCGGCCACTGCCGCCCAGCAGCAAGCCACATTGCAAGCTTTCATGAACCAAAGTCAAAATCAGCAGATACAGACACCGGTGTCAGCCACAGCCACCCAACCTTCCCCATTACACGGGACAGACCCGTACGCCCAGCGACCCCAGTCGACGCCCGGCACGTTCTACAGCAATTCGCAACCATCATCGGCACAGCAAAGCTCCTTTCCACCCTTCCATACTCAGTCCTCTCCGATAGAGCAGAGCCCGATGAGCGCACCACCTCAAGGGTCAAGATTATCACCGATGAGCGCACAATCATCCACGTTCGCACCGTCGATCTCGCAGGGCAATTACTTCGGTCGATCGTCGTATGGTCCCTACCTGCCCGCTTTGAGTGCACCCGGACAGTTGCAAGGACCCATGATGTCCAACCTACATAACCCGGCCAATTCGATGGGTATGATGGGGATACAGGGTCACGGTCTCCCAGGTGGTGTAATGCCTAGCTACAACAGTGGACATGCGGCACAATTGCAGCAGCAAATGTACGGAACTCAGCAACAGACGCCTCATAACGAGCGGCCATTCAAGTGCGATCAATGCCCGCAAAGCTTCAACCGCAATCACGACCTGAAGAGGCATAAGCGGATACATCTAGCAGTGAAGCCGTTCCCTTGTGGGTATTGCGATAAAAGTTTCTCGCGGAAGGACGCTCTCAAGGTATGGATCTTCAATCATATAGTCCAAACATGGCCACTGACTGGCTTCTAGAGGCACATCCTCGTCAAAGGTTGCGGCAAAGGGCCATCGTCTGCATCCACCCGAGACGGGGACGAGACCCCAGACCTCCAGCCAAAAGACGACGATGACGACGACATCATTTCTCCCATCATCGGCAACAATCTAGGAGTGTAGATCATCCTTATCCTATTATATAATTTTCTTCCTTTCGCTGTGGGTATGTAATCAAACGATCCCCACGGCGCTGTCTACGAATACAACGACGATAATCGATAATCCGGGTATCCGCTCGCTCACAGAGCGTGGGGAGGAGGAAGAGGAGGAGGAGGAGGAATGGTTGGGGCCAAAAGAGACGGGTGGTATTGCTCGTCTATCAAGCAGGGAGTTCGCTGTGGTATGGATGGAAATGGGTTCTCTTTTCTTTTTTTTGGGACAGCTTCGTTCATGTGGTTTCTTCGTTAGATATCCCGGTGGGCGTTGTTTTTTGTTTTTCTTGGAAAGTGTGTTAGCGTGCTAGCATGGGCTTTGTTCTGTAGGTGGTTTGGTGGACGAGCTGGTGCTCTTGCGTAGGGGGTGATTGAAAAGCAGGATGCGGTTGTTTTTTGTATAATGAGCACAGGATGGATGAGATGCTGGCCTGCTGTTATTATTCACTCGCATAATATCATATCAGCCTGTTTGCATACATTGAGATGCGATAGCAGATGGCTTTGCATAATTACTCAACTACAAATAAATGATTCTAGAGACATACAGCCTGGAGACACAAACAGACACAAACAGCCTAGAGCAAAGACTCTGGTTCGGTGTAACATAAGTAGGTAGCCAATCGAATCGTCGCTTATATACGTAGTCAGCCCAGCAGGGATCCACAACCGTTTTCTCCGCTTGGCGGCGAGCTTCTCTTTCTCCATCCTTCAATAGTGGTAGGTATCAATACAAGGTTCCTATCGCCGACACTGGGCTCTACCAGGTTTGGTCAAGGCTTGAATGCGGCGTCCTCTTCTGCGCGATGGAGACCCTTCGAAAGGATTGTGTGTCCAGGAGGAGATGGGTATGAGAGAGGAATAGGTTGTTGGAGGTAAGTGGGCTTTGTATGGAGTATACTGAATACGAGGGACGGGATGCGAGATGGAGGGGGAGATGTGAGGTGAGATAGGTTTTTATGGTTGGGTTTTAGGGGAGGGATGGGGAGGATGGGAGGGAAGATGGGTATGGTATGGGTTCATGCTCAATCGGCTTCTCGGATAAGCTGACATGGCATTTTCCGCAGGTCGACAAGGTAGTGTGAGTTCGTGAGGAGATAGGTATGGGATGGAGGTGGAGATAGAGTGAGGGACGAGAGGAAGGACGGCTTTTTGCTGTATAGACTTCTCGAAAACGCTGATATGGCATTCTCCGCAGCTGAAGACATCATTGCGAGATGGAGGCGGAAATTGTGTTGGTTCGCAATGCAATTGGAGACCGAGTATTCTATAGAGGAGGGGACGAGGAGTATGCTTGGCTTGAGTGAAAAGAGTTGACAAATTGTCTTTACAACCATGGCTTTATGCTGCATCGCCATATCGGATACGGTAAGTCACGGGTTTGCGCGATCTGTCGCGCTGTAAGGAAGTAAAGGAAGGACCCCTGGTGTTTGTTTGGCGTCTACATCTCCTAGCGGCTTTCATCACCATGCAGTGATTTAGCACATTCCTTACCACGCACCAGGGCATTCCATTCTTGTCATTCATTCGCTGAAGCTTTCGATCTGCCACGATTGCCGAGCCTTTACTTTCCCTGGATCTCTTAATGTTGCGTGGTGTTGAAAGGTTTGAATCTCGAAAAATTCAAGAGTAGCCGGATCGCTTTTCTGGAAGGCGCGACCAAGACCAATATTTCATATGCTATCGTCAGAACAGCACGAGGACTATCACGCCCTCTGGCCTGGCAGCACCTTTCTCGGCATCTCCGTCTTTCGCATATGCTAGCAGGACGATTCCTAGGTCTTATACGTCGCTCTTTGACAGCTCAACCTTGCAGCTCAATATCGCATCTTTGCTCCTTCTCAGCTTTCACAAGCTTCTCCACCGCACTGAGCTTGCGCCGTCTAGGCTCTCTCCGTCATTGCAATCATATCTTCTCCACTCAGGGAGCATCCCGGCGAGGTAGTCTCGGCATTGGATACATTGAACAACATATACGCATCATATGCCCTAGAACCTGCTAACCACCCTCCATTGCCCAACGTGGTAGCCATGGAGCCACCTCCGCGTCCAGCACAAGCGCACACACGGCGCCGCCACCCTCTCGGCGATGCCACCAGCTGGGTCAACAAACAGTCTTCAACACCACAGGCAAGTTCAGACCCATACAAATTATCACCACCAAACCTTCCACACCACGGCTCCCTCGCCCCAGGAGGCAACCTACAGGTTCGAAATAACCCGAGCTCCCCTGCTCCCCAAGCGGAAGACAAACGCATATCTGCTATCTCTAGTGAAGACAATCGCAACTCGAATCGAGATTCTCAGGTGTCAAGTACGTCTACAAATGCGTCGGGAAAGTCGAGACGAAAGACGCATGTGGGACCATGGCGGCTGGGAAAGACAATCGGTAAAGGCTCTTCAGGGAGAGTAAGGAAAGCGAGACATGCTATCACTGGTAAAGATGCTGCGATCAAAATCGTCAGCAAGAAGTCGGCAGAGATGCTGCGGAGTACTAGCTTAGCTGTTATGGATACGATGGTGCGGAAGGAGGGGAAAAGGATGATTCCATTTGGTATAGAGAGAGAGGTTGTCATCATGAAATTAATTGAGCATCCAAATATCATCAGTCTGTTAGATGTTTGGGAGAATCGAGGCGAGCTGTAGGTCCCACAATCTTTAGTATGAGGTACTGCTTTCAACTGACATGGGTTTCGCAGATACCTCGTACTGGAGTATGTCGAAGGTGGGGAGCTTTTCGAACACATAATCGCCAACGGCAGGCTTCCAGAACCAGAAGCCGTGCGCATCTTCCGCCAATTGATCGCTGGCCTTTCGTATTGTCACCGCTTCAACATCTGCCACCGAGACCTAAAGCCCGAGAACATCCTCATGGATGGCAATCGCAACATTAAGATCGTGGACTTCGGCATGGCTGCGCTGCAACCGGCGAACAAATGGCTGACGACTTCTTGTGGCAGTCCTCATTATGCATCCCCAGAAGTTATTAAGGCGGAGCAATATCGCGGAGATAAAGCCGATATCTGGTCTTGTGGGGTTATTCTCTTCGCTATGCTGACCGGCAGTCTACCATTCGATGGCACTGGCGACTGGCGCGAGGTCATCAATGCTGTACTAGAGGGCGAGTATAGCTTCCCACCAGGACTTTCTCCACAGGCCGAAGATCTAATATTTAGGATGCTGCAGCGAAATCCAAAAGAACGCATCCCTATCAGATACATGTGGCAACATCCTTTGATTAAGCGATACGAGTATCTTGATTGCAAGGATAATGATGGACAGTCTTATATCGGTCCTGCTCCACCTCTGACTATCAATGATTGCGGCACACCTATCAAACATCGAAGCGATATCGATGGAGAGCTTCTCAGGAATTTGCAGAATCTATGGCACGGGGTGACTGAGGACGAGCTAGCTCAGAGGCTGCTGGATGATATGTTAGTTCTCTTTTCAAGAGCCATTTGAGCACAGTACTGATGACCCCTCTTCTAGACCCAATCATGAGAAAGTTCTCTATACAAAGTTGTTGCGTTTCCGAGAAGAGCAATTGGAAAACTACGAAGGTCCCCCAATGGATTATTCAATCAGCGACTATCATCACAACCCACCGCAAGTACCACCACCACCTCTAGTGCTTCAACATTCCGCTACTCGGGCATCCTTGCAAGCGTCACGCGCGAACAAGAGGCAGTCGCAGTACTCACTCCTGGATCCCAACATGCCTCCACCGAGGAGCAGTATGAGCCAAAGCATTCACAGACACTCAAGCGTTGCTGAAACAGAAGGGAGCTATGATCCTTATCGACGTTCCCGAACACAAATTGCAAAGGCTCCAGCCGACCACATGAGAGTCACCGTTCTACGGGGTGCTTCTCAGCAAACCGGCAGGAACCCTTCGACACGTGTCCCAAGCAAAGCATCTTCCAGGGGAAACACCTCAATCACCAGAGCGCAGAACGCGAACGACGTCTACAGTATCGCCAGCTCCCCACCCTCAACGAAAATGCACAGCGCCGGTACTTCTCAACTCCAGCGACTAAAGGTCGATCGAGGTATATCAAGAGGCAGCTCTAGGCTTACCATGGCTTCAAGGCGCTCTACTGTCAGTGCATCTTCCGTAGTTGTGAGTCGGAAGTCGACGAGTTACAAACGCAACGTCAGCTTCGTACATAACCGAAAGCGTTCCTTCAGTGGTCGTCATCCCCAGCTTCGAAGTCAAGACCCACGTCCTTCGCCATTCACTCTGCAAGAAAGGTTCTACAAAGACCAAGCTCGAGCTCAGCCTGAAGATCTACAACAAGACCAGGGAGAGGATAAACCATTACCGACCTCACCCACGGTCTCTAGGTTTTCCTTGCGAGAAACACCGGACCCCGAGAATATGCCTATCCCTCGCTCGCGGAAAGTTGTCGTCGAGAAACCGGGCCAATCTGCCACGATACAGCCCAGGATCCGGAGTAATTACTTCAAAGACGATGCGAGGAAGGTCAGCACTGAGATAGAGAAGATGTGTGACGAAGCTTTCAATCGACCGTCTCAAAGCTCGAATCTTACAACTCCGAGAACTACAAACACGCGAAATAGGGATTCCACCAATACCTACGAAACTGTCCAGTCGTCAACAACTTCTTTTTCAGTACACGAGGATCCTGTACCGGTGTCTGTCACACGTCATAACAAGGCAAGAGAGATCACTCTGAGCTACCAGCAGCGCCCGCTGCCAAAGCCACCTGCTATCGAGCGGCAGATGGACTCCGAGCGTCTGGGTTCGTACACTCAGCGGGAACTTGCAAAAACCAGGGACCTACTGAAGAAGCGCGCCGCCGAAGCTGATATGTCGCCGGGATATCTGGACGAAGTCATTGCTCATCTAGATCGTCTGATGCAACCAAGCGCCATCCGGATCACCGACGAGGAGCGACGTGCGGTCTCGACCCCTGATCCAAATTCTGGCATTCAAAGAATAGACACCTTCGAGCAGATCATGGAGAAAGCCAAAGCTGGCTATCGATCAGCATCCGAACCAACCAGCAAACAAAAATCCGAGAGAGGAGCGACTGTAAGACTCGTTAATAGCCCCAGTGGACTCAAGCCTGTTTCCCCAGTGAAGCCGCTAACGATACGCAAGAAGAGCCAGTCGTCGACACCCTCTGGAGGAGGATCACCTCGACAGATCACTCCAACGGAACGTCTGGTGACAACCGAAGAATTATATCGTCAAGCGGAGGAGCGCCGCTCTGCAGGCCTTGCCTTGATCAACAACCCCAGTCTCGGCCCGATCGAAGAGAACGATGATAAGGAGAACTTTGACCCTGCAAATCGTAATCGAATCGGCCAGCTTGGCGAACCTAAGAGACGGGGGTGGTTCCGTCGCCAGCCACTGCCTCCTATCAAGGAAGCAAGAACGACACTAGATGAGGATGCAGTCCAAGATCTAGGTACTATCAAGCGTAGGAGTGGTGCACCAAGCGACGAGTCCCAGGCCAGCGATCCAAAGAAAACTGGCAAAGGTCTCTTCAGGAAGATTCTCGCTGTCGCTGGGAAGCGTAGCAATAAGGATGCTCGATTGAACCTTGGTGGTGACTACGATCTCGATGATGGCAACAGTGTCGCCACAGAAGAAGACACCTGGGTCTACAACCCCGCCCAAGCCTTCATGAGTGGTGGCCTTCAAGATTCGAGCCACGCCAGCTTCGTGAATCGCGGCAGCAAGATCAGCAGAGACGACAAGCTGATGCCACCGTCGACTGTCCCAAGAGTCATCCAGCCACAGCATCAGAATTGGCTTGCCCGGTTCTTACGAATCAGACCGGCTGTCGACGTCATGTGCTTTCATGTCTCCAAGGTGAAAGCTCGAAAGGAGGTCGCGAACGTTTTCAGAGAGTGGAGGAAGTATGGGATGAGGGACATTGTGGTTGACAAGGCGGCTGGGAGGATCTGGGCGAGGGTTGATGTGAAGAATTGTATGTTACCTTTTTTTTCCGACCCTCCTTTGTCATTATCAAGATAACTCCATTTTGGCGAAATGGGTTTGCCGCGCACGGACTAACTCTTCCGTGCAGCTCTCCACATACCCTCCCTCTCCCTCGCCGCCGAATTCCACACTATCCTCCACCGCGGCCGCCGCGCCAACCTAGCCATCGCACGCTTCACGCAAGAGAAAGGTGCCAAATCCTCCTTTGAGCGAGTCTTTGAAGCTCTGGAGCGAGTGCTCCGAGAGAGGGGTTTGGTTGTGGAGGATAGGAAGGTGGTGAGGAGCATGAGGAAAGGTGCTGGTATGTGATGTGATGGGCTTTTGAAGTCCATCGATACTGGCAAGTCGGGTATGGGACTCTGTGCAGTCTGTTCATAATAGCGTTTGTGATACCGATATCCCAGGGGAGGCTGTACCGTCTTTTTTTTCCTTTTCTTTTTTGTGAGATAGGAATAGTGCGCTGCTGTATAGAGAGGGCACCACGTGGATAGGTGGATTCCGGTTGGTTGATGCTGCGGTTGGGGAGGTGCGGGCCGTTTGGTTGTAGGAGGAGTGGCTTAATGGTACATAGCGGATTAAATACAGCATCAACCATCGGCCTTTCTGTCGTATATTCCAACAAAAAAAACGAACGCATGTAGACCCCCTCCCCTTTTTCCCCAATCGAAGCGTTGCGTAGGATTATCTGGGTAAATATAAATCTAGAATCCTCTCTATCTACTATACCTTACCTCTATAAATCAAGCTTACTAGGTCTCTTCTATATCTTGTGGAGATGGATGGATGGCAGTGTGTTTGGGATCTATTTATTTGTTTATGTATGTGTATATGTGTGTTGTATGTGTGTTGTATCTACGTGGAATAACTTGGCTTGATTTGATGGGGTATTATGTACAGAGTGAGGAAAAGATGGAGGGAGGGAAGAATGAAGTAAGAAGGGAAGACGGGAGGGAAGAAGGGATGAAAGAGCGGACCTAACTATTAGAGTTCTAAGAATCTTATATACCCTACCTAATTCCATTTCTTTTCTTTTCTTTGATATGATATAAAATAATATAGTACTTTACTTTAGATTATAAGCCAGTCTCTTTTCTATTTTATATATATTATATACTCTCTACACTTTTATAATAGTAGTTAGGAATAGGGTATAGGAATAGGGTATAGGAATAGCGTATAGGGTTTATTAGGTAGTTATAAGGTGGTTATAAGGGGGTTATCTAACTAGTTAATTAATTAGGATAGGATAGGATTAGATAGAGTTAAGAGTAGGGGGTTTATAGAGATAGTAATAGTAATAGTAATAGTAATAGTAATAGTAATATTAATAGTAGTAGTAATAGTAATAGTAATAGTAATATTAATATTAAGAGCGGCGGGTTTATTCTATAAGCTTTAGAGTATTCTATATTGTACGGAGGGTAGATATAGGATAGGATGCTTACCTATTACTAGTTCATACTTCCTATAAGCCTTCTGAAATCTAAAATCTATACCCAGATCTATATCCATAGCCAACCCAAAAAACCAGAACAAAAACCAGAATAAAAACCATCCAACCACCCATCACAATCCCAAATCTAATTCCAACCTCCCTCCCTTCTATCCCCTTCTTTCCCAAACACACATCTAGCAAATCCATCCCCCGAACGAAACCTCAAGTTATTAATTCTCTCTTACTTAGCTCTTTTTCCCATTCCATCCTATCCCCATCCTCTCCTATGCTGTGCTCTCCTATCCTCTCTGCAAAACATGATGAAGTATAATAGGTACCTACGGTAAATATCGCTATATCAACATGGCTGCGACTTGTAGAGGATTTGGGAGATGAGATGGGAGATGAGATGGGGGATGGGAGATGGGAGATGGGAGATGGGAGATGGGAGATGGGAGATGGGATATATGTCATAAGGAGAGGGTTTTCGGTACTGGGTGCGTATATGTAGATATGCTCGTCATTGATCTCTTCCGGTTCTAATGCAATCTATCGTAGGTAGGCGACGTGCCTGTGCTTCACTATACTATACATATCGTACAGAGAGTCCCCCTCCATACCACAAGTGGTGGATTGAATGTGCCAAAGAGGTGGAAGGATCGACTCGCTATTCTATTTGATTTCATCAGCGGTCGGCAGGTCGATGGCACGATAGAGGAGTATCAACGCTGAGTGACTTTCGCCTGGGAAGGTTGTTAATCATTGTTATAATAAAAGCAGGGAGTCGAAATAAGACTCACCACCACCACTCAACCCCTCAATCTTCTCCGCCTCCACCTCACTGACTCTGTCGTCGTTGAACCACCACCATTTCCCATCCTCCTCCTTCCGCTTCCCCGTCGCCTTGTCCAGCGGCCCTTGCTTCTTGACATACGAAGTGTAATGCCCGCTGTCAGCGCTGGCGCCCTGATGCGTCACCACGCCCCGCAGCTCATACAGTCCGGATTTGTTGGAGCCCTCGTCCGCTGCCAAGTCAGGGTCTATGAGCGCGAAGAGCTCCCGCTTGCCGGCGAGGATTTGCTCCGCTTGTTCGGTTTCGAATTCGGCATCGGTTTTGTAGACGGCGTCGGCCATTGCTGTGTCTGCGCCCTTTTTGGCTGTGGTCTTGTCTTTGGCTGGGGGTTTGTCGTCAGGCTGGGCGACACCTTTCTGTGCGTCGGCGGCACGGTCTTCCTCTTGCTTGTGGGCGACCTTTTGACGCTTGCGGGCGCGGACTACATCTTCTTCGTCTTTGCGCACCTCGCGAACTTTGTCACGCACAGGCACGAGCTGTTTCCTTAGAGTCTCCGTACAAAATTCGACAATGTCAAGCTCCGGTGGGAATGTGACCTTTTTCATGATCTTGGTCTTCTTGCGGATATCCTTTCTCCAGAAGAAACGGACGAAGTGGACGGTGAGGTATTTTGGTAGTCGGGTTATGCGAGAAGTCTTGGTGTATGTAGCGTCACGGCCAAGGGTAGGCGAATTCTTTTCGATTTGCTCTTCCAGTCCTTTCAGGATACCATCGCGAAGGTGGCTAGTCTCTTTTTCGATATGGCAGTCTAGCTTCAAAAAGACGTCTGAACTCTCGACCGGCTCTTCACCTGCGTCCCTCGCTTCGACTTCATCGCAGATGAGTGTCGAGGAAGTGCGGCCAGCAAGATATTTATCTATGAATGAAATTTCTTCCGATTGAGTTGACTTTGACGCGGACGTGCTAGAGTCGGCAGAAGTGGTGTCCCTGATTTTCAGCTTTGACCGCAGTTGAGATATAATCTGCGACCAAGCCTCCTCCGCATCTTGTTGAGCATAGCCGCCATTCTTCGCCTTCTCTGCGAACTGAGGAAATGTAGTGTGTAAGGCGTTCAGAAATATCAGCGGCGGGAAACCCTCCTGTGTCTCGGACATTTGCTTGTAAAGATCTCGGAGTGAGGCTGTGATGTCCGCGGATGCCCCACTGGCTGCTGGAAGGCCAAACTGACTCAGATCGATGCCCCGAGACGAGCCGGCATCGCTACCGGTGTACTTCAGCAGCTGCTCTTGCAGTTCTGGTACGGCACGTAGTGTCTGTAGTGTAGAGTTCATGTAGCAAGTGTTCCCCAGATTTTGCAGCCCAGCAGGCGTGGCCCCTTCAAGCGTAGCGGCTTCTGCGTCGGTCATGTCTTCCCTGAACTTCATCTTCTCTTTGGGTCTCTCGAGGACAGCTCCTCCACCTTCTGCAGGCGTACCCATCATCATGAACGTTTGCCCAGGCTTTGCCCCGAGCTTCGAGAGCTCAGTGTCATCCTTGAGCTGGCCACCTTTGACTAAGATCTTCTGACGCTCTGGCTCAACACCCGTGAGGGAATAAAGTTGATATTTGAAAGTTTCACCTGTAGAGGTAGGATCAAACTCAACCTCGTGCTTCTTGCCCTGGTGTTTGACAAAGACTGTAGTTGTCAGCTTGCGTAAGATAATGGGGATGAGGGATAAGGGTTTTACCTTGTATCGCAGACATGGTTGTGAATCGTTCTAATAGTGGTCGGAATTAAGTGGCTATATAAAAGATAAGTTGTGAGAGATACGGCGTGTATGGGATGCCCAGACCCGCCTGCCGTATTTTCTTCTTCATTTTTTCTAGAAGGCTTGGCACTGAATGTTGATAATCCCCGCCTCCCTTTCGTATTTACATGCTGACGTTACAGTGCAAGTACCAGTCATATTAGTCGACAAAACCTAAGTAGTTCCAGCAGCGTTGAAGCTATACGCATATATACTCTCAGCCGCACACCACACTCGTTCTACAGGAACGGCGGAGTCGCTACATACCTCACTTACTCCTCTAGCTCTCGTTCTTCCCCCATCAAGTACGTCAAAACGTACCGCTGAGGAGACTGCTGATGGGGTCATCGCAGCAAGGCACACACCATGAACAATAGGAAAGCATGAATGGTCTAGCAACTGAAGGACGTCAATCATATTAGACGTCCAAATAGCTAAACATATGAATGAATGACAATGCAACCGGGACGTGACAGAGACAGGCTGTCAATCGTGATATGAGAATGATAAACCAAGCAAACATGACACCAAACATGCACATGACTTAATGGGAGACACGCTGACTGTTTATCGTAGACGCACAGAGGACTGGCAATGGAAGTAGAGGCCGCGATCCCCCCCGGGGCGACGTTGTAAGACTATATGGCATAACGCAGGAGTAAGTAATTGGTGTATGTAAGTCTATATAGCATCGATATCGATAGGTTAGGGTGTTATCGACTAGAATGAATGTCAAACTTGCATAGGTATTGTATTCTATGGAAATAAATACAATATTGAAACCAATGTTCAGTGCCAAGCTTTCCCAACGGTCTTGCACACGCCGAATGGAACGCTCCAGCGTCTGATTGTTGAAGCCGGACATTCGATACCTGACGTCCCTGTCAATTCTCCACTAAAGTATCAAGTCGTATCTAATGGAAAGTGGGCTGCAGAAGGGCTGACCTGCATGACCCATCTCTAAGGGCTAACACCCTGTCTTCTCTCCGCATAGGCAATGGTTGGACAAGTCCCCTACATCGATCTCTATCTACCCAGCTAATGCAATGCCCCAGTCTCAGTCTCTGCGGCCTTACCTCCTGTGTGTCCGCTCCTCACTGACCGCCGCCCTGTCCCTGTCAAACTTCGCATCACAGACATCAGAACGACACAACGTTCCAGAGATCGAGGCCGCCAGCTCCCCAGAAGTTCTCCTCAACCCACTCACTGTCTCCCGCAACGAAAACGAGAAGGTCTTTATAGAGCCGAGCGTCAACAGCGTACGGGTCAGCATAAGGATCAAGCAAGCGGACGAGATAGAGAACATACTCGTGCACAAGTTCACAAGATTTTTGACGCAGAGAGCTGAAGCATTCTTTATTCTCCGGAGGAAACCTGTGAAGGTATGTCAAAGTCTATGCAATATAACGCAGACTGAAGGTCACTCAAATCTGTCAACAGGGCTACGACATTTCTTTCCTGATCACGAACACCCATACGGAAGAGATGCTAAAGCATAAGTTGGTGGACTTCATTATACAGTTCATGGAGGAGGTTGACAAAGAAATTTCGGAGATGAAACTATTCGTAGGTCGACCAGCATCTAGCGCGTCTCAAGACTCATATCAAATGCTTCTCGCCATTGGTATCCGGTAAGCTGACCGTAAATCTAGCTGAACGCACGAGCGAGATTCGTCGCAGAGTCGTTTCTGACTCCGGTTTGTTTCCGCTCTCATATTCACATGGGTGTAGCTAATGGATTGCCATAGTTCGACTAGCATTCCTATTGTGTATAGACAACCACTTGTCATAGGCTACAATGAGACCAAGAGCAGACTGCAAGCCCACCAGCCTCGAGGCACTGGATGCTGGGGATGAAGTCCTGGATCCAATTGCCCAATCGAGGCGTCTTACCAAGCACACTTCACTAGTAGTCCACATCACAGCACCAGCCATGCTAATGTCTTTCTAGGCCGTTGACTCTTCGATCAACGAGCCCTCGGATAAACGTTCGGACGCTTAGAATATTGGCTCGAAAACGCAAGATTTCTTGCTGATTCTTCTAGTCGATACTTGTGAAGTCCTATCGTCAGTCGTGCCAATGAGCTTGCCAGGATCTTTCTGCACTGGCGCTCTCTTGTCTGCTATTCTTGCCTCGCATTGCCTTGATATTGCCTGCCTTATGACCCAATCGTTTCTCCCATCACAGTACTGTGATGTTCGTTCATTCCCAGAAATTCCCAGTCTCTCTCACATACATCAGTGCTTGTAGGCCTGCCGTCGTCCGAGTCTTGACATCGTTAGCGGCGTTGAGACTTCGAAGGATTGAAGAAGAACAACCTCAAAACGTACAGTGCCTTCTGTTTGATCTCGTCCTTCACAGCATGAGCTTCCATACCATGGTGTCATGACCTCGCTATTGAAAGTGGTGAGGAACAAAGCAATAAATGTGAAAAATATTTACCAGGACCTCTCCAACATATGCCGGCCATTGTACGTTGGTGAGAATACAACAACAATGGGACGCCTGCCAGGACAACAGCTGGTACACGCCAAGTGGGATGTTACCACGCGATGAGAGGAAGATATCTAATCTTCATTCACCATCCCTTCCTTGCATGGTTTTTCGGCACCTCTAGGACGTTGGGCCTGTGGGCGGAGGAAGCAGAGGGCAAGCCCCAACGTGCACTAAAAAATGATAACCTTGATACTGGGTGACTGGGGACCTCAGCAGTTGTGATGGTAATCTTGGGCCACGGACAGTATTTGATTCCGGTGTTCCACACACAACAGCTCGGACTGCCAGCCATACCGAAAATGGAATATGGTAGAGCTTGACGAAATTCCTACTCGTTGAAGCTCAATGTAGCATGGGAATAAATATTTTGCCAGAGCGGTGATCCGCGATACATGCGAAATAGCCTCCAGCTCAGCTCACCGAGGATATGTACTGTTGCCATATCATGGGAAAGGCTGCCATTTCAAATTCTGAAGGGGTTCAGTAAGTTAAGATTAGCGTTGTTTACCAAGTGAAGCCATACACACTCTGACCCTTTCAACACTCCTCAGCATCCAATTCAACGCGACCATATCGCACCCTTAATCTCCGTAACGGCGCCCGTCGCGCGGAGTCAAAGCTGGTGATAGCTCAGTGTGTCTTACCGGCATAACTGCAACAGCCGGTCAAGTTCAGCAGTTCGTGCGCCCGAGTGAGGTTTCGCAGCCCGCTATGTTGTCTATGTGAGTACGAAATCTACAATCTGCCCTCTATGGGTTTTCACTCGCTGGTCATGATATGTACATACCTCTCCAGTGGCCCCCTCCCTCTGGCTTAAAGGATTGTCCTTGGAGTCCCTGTGGCATCTGCGTACACACCCCTTACTGCCCACATCAAGGCTCGACAAAGAAGGTCGCTAATTGGCATCGAAGTTTGTAGCCCATAAGATCATCTTGTGCGTAGTACTTCAATGCAGTGCTTTGGGTAAGCTTTGGCCTTGCCCGTCCCTCTGGAAGCGATGAGATTCAACCAGTCACGTTTGCCTCCACGATTGGTGAAGACGTACTTCAATGCTGACCTGAGATTACCAGATGTGCTATCATTACCGTTCCTCGCATGTGTCCGGTCACATAAGTACGGAAATTACTTAGATAGTCGTCAATCTTATTATTTTCAGCACGGCAAGCTCAGTCTACGAGGGCTAGATCTGGATCTTGTTGCGGCGTCCAGTACCACGACTTGCAATGGAGCATCATACCATAGTGAACAGTAGGGCGCCTCGTTCACGTAGAAGGAAGACAAGGTCTAAAGAGAAAGACTCTACAGGACTCGCCGAAGACGCAAATTCACCTCCTTCTGCTTCACCTCCTGCCCCTTCCCCACCTGCTGCTCCACTTTCTGGACAAGAGCCTCTGCCATCAAATGCTAGTTCACTTACAAATTTCGAAGGTCACAAGCCTTTCTGGGAGCCTGATTATCCCTCACAGCGTTTCCGTCCTGGAAAACCGGGAGCTGGTGATCTTCGCTATTCACCACCACCACAACTCTTCTCGCCACCGATTTCTCCAAATGAGCTACATCTTCAACACATCACTGCGGGACACGCCACTACGGCCGTGCTGTCCGTCAATGTGAAGGTAAAACATGTGCCTACCACCTCCAACACTCACTGACTCCTGAGATCCTAGACCATGGCTTCCTCACCAGACTCCGACGAGGGGTTGAAGCCGTCCGCTTTCGTCCCAGTCTACAAAGGACTCACTTTTACCCCTCGATCAGACCTCACAGCGTATGCAGCATTCGCCGATCGCTCCAAGTTGCAAGACGCTTCCGCTGGAGGCGTTTATACGATAATGAATGTCGCTGAAGCCGAAAGTGATGCTGCAAAGAAAACGTATGCTGCAGATAATGGCCTAGAACCTGCAACAGATGCAATGACTCGGACAATGTCTAAGCAAAGTGAAGGCAAGGAGAGCCATCTTAGCTCAGAGGCTGAGATTCACCCCTGTGAAGGCGTACCTGTGAGCACTTTCGATGGCGACGTCCCTACAATGAGCGAGCATCAAGTCAAGTCTTTCGAAGAGCTTGAGACCGAGAGGGGAATCAGGGAATGGAATAACACTGTATTTGACGAACGATGGCTTGATCCCACTCCACCGATTTTCAAGCAGCCAGATGATCGTTGGCAAGCTACTATACCAGGCTTTATCACCGGCAAGCAAATTGAGCAAACTTCTTCGAAGCATCACAGTCATATATCGTTCCTTCGAGACTTAGAAGAGACAAGGAAGAAGATGGATCTTCCTGCACATTTCAGACCAGACCCACTCATCTGGGCAGTAAATAACAGGGCTCCCACACCGGAGAGGATCGTCCTCGAAGAGCACCTTGCTCACGAGTAAGTAAAATATATCCTCAGGGTGATAGATCATGCTAGATGTTAACAATCCTGACAGACTTGTCCCCGAGCCACTGTGGCTTGGTAGACTGCATAAGGTTGTCTGCGAACTCGAGGGTGGCATGGGCGAGCTCCCTCGTGGCATAACCGAACGCCCAGCTGTCATACGTCGATACTTCTATAACCGAGTTTTCTTGGAAGGATGGGAATGGGTGGGCTCAGACGAGCAGAAATTGACTAAGAGCGGAGGACGCATCCGTAGCGTGGGTGCAGTACGTGATCACGCGCTCAAAGACATTGAGGATCTTGTCTCATTCATGACTGCCCCTGTGGGACATGGCATTCGCAAGGTCACGTTTCCGCGTACACCAGAGGCAGCAGTTATGATGAAAGAAGATCCATTCGGTGGCAATTCAGCTGATCCTCGAGAGGAACACTTCATGCGTCGATTCAGACGCATAGGTGGTTATGCAGACTTCACGTCCCTTGGGGGATTTGAGGGGCGCAATGCAATGGCCGAGGCAATGGGTATTCAACCTACCGGTCATACAGACTCTATCCCGGACGTACACACCCAGCCTCGGAGTCCAGCTTCGACTGCCATGGCTCAACATGAAATTGGTCAGAATCTTGCCTCCGATGAGACTGGTAGGGTTGGTCAAATGGGGGCACAGAAGCATACTCCTGCGCCGAACCGAAGTCAGCCTTCTGGTTCGAGAGGCTCGTCGGATCCAAAGGATCGAAAATCATATCTTCCAGGGATCCATGCTTCTAGTACGCCACTGGCAGGAAATGAAAGCAGTGGCGCTAGCGGATTAGATGGCAGAATACTTAGGGAAGAGCACCCGGCCGGCCACAACAATGAAGTTAAAATCACAGCCGTTACAACTGGCATTCCCTCGCTCGGAAAAAACGAACATGATAAACGTCGCGCTGCTAGCGAGCATCCCTCGTTATCTCAAGAGAACCGTTCTTCTTCGCAAGCCACACTTACAGCTGAGAGTAATGACAATATGGAGCCTAGCCTCTATCACTTGATGGACGACTTGGGTGTGGGCCCTGACGCGAATTCCGCGAATCATACCCAATATTCCAAAGTCTCCGCCTCACCCTATGCTACACAAGTGCAGTCTGAGAATCAGCAGCTCCCAGTCAACTTCGGCCGCCCCCGCATGTTTGAGCGGTCTGGTTGGGAGGACTACGTTCCGCCTTCTTCAGTGATAGAACCTATCCAGACACAGCAAAATCCAAGGATACCATCGGGGCCGCCATCTTCGACGATGCACCCTGGCTCTGGGCATCAGCAATCTAATGCCACGCCCCATCAAGTCGATTATGCTAAATTTGAACCACCTGCCTATGAAACACCACAAGACGTACATCGCCCCTACTGGCAAGACGCTCACTTCCAGTGGCCTACGGAGCTCCCACAACAGCCTCTGCGCTCCATCGCTCGGTGGACTACGACTGCCGGCATAACACAAACCGCTTATAGTAGCCCCCCACAAACATTCTACGCTGGCCCCCACTCCATGCAGTCTGGCTTCCCGCAGTGTGCTGTAGGCCCTGCAGGGTCTTCTACTACTGGCGCAGAATCCAGCAGTGCTTATGATGCTCCTGACTCTCGCTACGCGTATGTAACTCAAGGTATGATTAATCAACCTGGCTACTCGTGGAAACATCATACGTCTCATCCACTTTCTTACAAAAATGTAGGCGCACGTGCACCTGCGCCTAATCGCTTTGCAGCCGTGCTCGCTCGCTCTAGAGAGTTCGAAACCTACGGTATCCCGCAAGTCGGCGGAACACCTATACCGAATCAGGCCTTCCGTGGGTACCAGAATCGTGGAACCCCTGATGTTCCTCATACATTTCCACAGAACCAAGCTCGAAGTTATCCTGTGCCGAGTGAGGTCTATTTTGGAACTCCTTATGGCAGAGCACCATCCTCGTCTCAGGCCTCCGTTCAAAACCCGATGCACGGAACATCTAATCCACCTCAGGCCTTTGGAGATCGTAGAATCCCAGCACCAAATGCAGCCCACATGGGAAACCAATATGGCCAAGTCCCTACATCGAGCCAGGCGTTGCCTCAGTACCCAGTCCGTGGTACTCGTGCACCATTTCAATCATTGCCCGAGAGCCATAATCGCTCAACTCGCACGCCCACTCAGGTCCTTCAAAATACATACGATTGGCAGAGCCGCTTTGGCATCCCACAAGACATGGTCAAGCCAGACCTTCCTATCTTGCATTATCGCGATGGCTCAGATGATATGTGCCCACATCACGCCAAGGAGGTGCCCACCATCGCCTTCCAAAATCTGGCTCGCAATTTTCCGCCTACCTACGAGGCACTTAGAGCTGCGGAGAATCTCCCGTTTGCGGAGGTTGCAAGGGATATGAAACCAGTAGAGTGGGGCGTACTGAAAATTGGAAATGTGAGTATCTCTTAACGAGAGCCTTTTTCTTCTACGGGGTGATCGGTATAGCTCTCTGACTCACGTAATTCGTCATGCCTATTCAGTACCTGCATGCTGTCCGCTCTACTTTCATTTATGAGTAGCGAGAAGGACAAAAGACACTTTATATTAGCTTTGTCGGAATGGCTCTGGTTCTGTGCTACAATTCCGAATCGAGTGTTGTGCTAACAGGGTCTTCTGCTACAGATTCCTTACGACATCACCAAAGACCTCGTCGCCTCCTTCCTAGGCCATCATGCGAAACTCATTACAGCCAACCTTGGCCCAGCCATTCACGTCATCATGGACCGTTCCTCCGGCAAAACGATGGACTGCTTCGTCGAGTTCCTCTCATCCCTCGATGCCCGCGCCACTTGCAATAGCATCAACCTGCGTCAGCGAGGCCTTATTCGGATCTCAGACCGCGTGGTGGATGTCAATATGAGTAGCCAGAATGAGTTATTGGCTACGCTTTTTCCAAAGGCAAAGGATGTTAAGTGGGTGAACGGGAAGCCCACTGTCATGCAGCCTGAAGAAGAATGGAGTTCGGGGTTCAAGAGCTTCGTGAGTGCGGAAGAGCTGGGCTTGCTAGTGAAGCACGCTGAACAGCCTCATCGTGTAAGTATTGCCTTTTATTCATCTCAATCTCCATCTCAAGCGTCAATCATCCATCGATAATTGATGCCGGTTGGCTGATACTTCTCAAAGTCCAATTACACCCAGCGCTCCCCTCAGCGATGCTATGAATCCATGATTTCGCTCCTCGCCAAATTTCCTTGGCACTCGGTCGAAAATTACACGCTGCAACAGCGCGACCTTATTTTCAATGCTGCCCGTCAGATGCTCCACATCCTCTCCATCAATATCCGCAAGCAACATGGCCGTAATAATCATAGTCGCGGTGACTCTTCCGTGAGCTTTGCCACTGCTCTGAGCCATGGCTCTTCCGACAGAAATCCGGGCATTGAGAGGTACAGCAGTAGTGCTATTACCCATGGTATTGTTACAGATCTTAACCCAGGAAGCAGGAGCGCCGAAGGTCTTACGGAGAATCTGTTGAAGGATTTGCTATCCGCCGGATTGAACGCGGCAGGGTTCTCGGAGAATCAGCGCTGGCAGTTGTATGAGGCGTGCGAGTACGCCAAGCATCACTTCTTGCTGAGTCCTGTATTGCAGTATTGGCCCTTTGAAGTGTTGGGGCGTAAGATGAGAATCGAAGAAGACGTGATTGAGGTCAGTACTCTCCCCCCTTTCTCATTCTTCTCTCTTTCCCACCATTTTCTGATCTCTCCAAACCTGCACTCATTGACGCCTTTCTACCTCATCCCACACTAATTTTACTCGCCGTATCAACAGTTGTACGCTCAAATAATCGCCTATAACCCCGAAGTCGAGCAAACTGGTTTCCCATTTGGCCACCTCCGCAACATCACCGCTCGCCTGGATATGGAAACGCAGACCATGGAAAAGATGGGTAGCATCGAGCTGAAAATTCTGGACCATCTGCTCAAAGGAGGAGTTGAGCACGCTTTGGCACAACAACAGGCGGAGAGGGACATGGCCGCTTTGACACTCTGACGCACCCAGCTTCTACATACTCGACAAAAATGCGAACGAATTTTCGAAACAATCAACACCAACAAACACCATTTCTCATTGCTTTCCCCACGGCCTTATTTTCAGCATGTTTCTCAAATCACGAATTACGGATCAAGATTCATCATCATCATCTTACACAGCAAGCATTGGATCGGAATACTCCAGTACTTTAGCAAAGCTTGCTCCTTCCAGGACTCCTTTTGTGGAACGAAAGGGCACGAAAGATCTCTTGAATATGGAGCGGGCGTCATCGACAGCACGAGAAGTGTTTACTGCGAGCGATACATACGATGCGACTATGAAGACAATGGTATCTTGCCTACCTGGATATGAACGTGCATATGCCCATAAGGGGGCAATATCAGGTGAGGCATAGGATACGACAAATCAATTTCGTTTAATTTAGCGTAGCGTGCGCACACACTGTGGAATTCAATGAAGTATGCTTCCCAATATAATCCTCGCTCCCTTGACTTGACGATCAACCCCATATATCTATTGCTCATCATCAGTCGAAGCAGCGATCGATTTCCCATCCCATACCCCATTCCACCAAAGACGAAATCGCTCACAGGCAGCTTGTTTTTTTTTCCAATCTCTTCGAATAGCATCCGTCTCCATCATCTATATATCCACTAATGCGCAATATCGTATGACTTTACGCTTGATGAAAAGGTTCTGAGAGGAGAGGAGATGAGATGAGATGGGGAGCCTGAATTGCCACGGATGAGAGGAGAGATACAGGATGCGTGATGGGAAGCGATGGAAAGCGATAGAGAGGGTCGAGTGTCGGATTTCCAGTCTGTGTACAGGAGAATAGTCACTACACACTACACACTACACCCTACCAAATTCCAATTCCGATTCCTAATTCCCAACTCCTAAATCCATAGAATATCCATATCTATATCCCACTTCCAATTCCAAATTCCAATCTATATCCATATCCAATTTCAACCCCAAATCCCAATTCCAATCCCAATCCATAAAACCCAACATCCGCCCAAAGATCCCACCTCCACCTCACCTCCACCTCCAAATAAACCACGAGACCGAACCTCTCGGGTATCTTTTGCATGTTCTCTATGCCAAAGCCACGTGTTGCTTTGCCTCTGATAGTAATGTCTCGGACCATTTAAGGTTCGAAGATTTGCCAGAACGTCTAAGTATTGATCAGCGCATAAAAAAGATTCGGGCCTCCACTTTATACATACGTTGATCTCGGACAATTACTTCTGTAACGAGGCTCTCACAGGCCTGTCGATTTTTGGTAAAGTCGAGGTGAAGCTTAAACGGAGATGGCTTCATTCTCAGGACGAGCTCAAAGGCCTCGATGCGCTTGATTCTGCCGCTCTGAACCTTCGTGCCCCCGTGGCCCTTCGTCACCCATGGTTTGGCCGTTGCTCCGCCGACCCTTGGAATCTGCGACAACATTAGTTGGAAGGCTTTAAGAGCAGGGTGAGGCTTCAGGGGCAAAGCAGTGATCTGGTGACTTCGCGCATCGAGGGCAGATCATGCAGTCAGGACAGGGGGGGAGCCGAAGCCAGCGAATGGAGTCTCAGCATTGTGACGGCGGTTTTCGTTCATTCAAATACATCAATGGAATAAGTCTTATAACAGTCACTACTCCTTCCAGCAACGCAACCGGCCTCTCCTACCGACTTTCCTCCGTTCAACCTGTCCTCGCGACGATCTTCGCTTATGTGATGGTAATATACAGACCACCACAGGTTATGTCCGACCAAAGAAACCAATTTCCGTGCCAGCTCTGCCACTGGGAGGCAGCGGAGACAGCACAACCGCACTGATTCAAGTCGCCACGGACGCACATGCGGCCATCTTGAGCCTGGTAGCAGCCCTCGCCGCCAGAGCAAATTGCCGCAATCCTGTCGTTGGGCGCGTCGGAATCGTTCCACCTTCCAGCGTCGCCGTTGTGGATGCAATTGCACTGGGCGTAGGCGCTTGAAACCAGGAATGGTAGAAGAAAAGCGAGGGATGACTTGGTGAGTTGCATCTTCGAGTTGGACTTTATCCAAGGGGAGTCACTCGTGAGTATATGCATTAGAAGAAGAAGAGAGAACCTAAAGAGAGGAGGCATACCTTGTGTATAGGGGATAAATTCTGGTAAGTCTGGTGAATTGAAGTGGTTGAGTTGTAAGAGAAATGGGGGATACCCTTCCTCTTTTATAGATCTTTCTCGTGGATAGGCAAGTTAGAGACCCCAGCCACCCGACGATACATTAATTCTAGATATCACTCTCACCGCCATAAAAAAAACTTTACTTAGCTATTTAGTAGGACTCGTTTAACGAAGGTAGTAATCTTTGTCTTACATGTAAGCCGCCCCAGTCGCACGGCTATAGAGCTGGAAATTGCATTCAGTCATCAAGTCCGCAGCATAGTCAGCTGAATACGAGTCAACTACGAATTGAAACTGAAGTAGAACGAGAACGCAGTCAGCCTCCACAGAAATTGGTTCGTATCCCATATCTATCGTGGCATGTCTGGCATCCGTCATTTCTTGGCAAGAACCATCAAAGTTCCGACTACGGAATTACCCCTTCTAACATCGCGTTCCACGACGAAGATACATGTTATATAGCCTATAGGCGTACCTAGATCTTAGCACCCTTCATCATCAACGTTGATCCTACACGGAGTTGACAGAAAGCTCCTGATATTCTATGAACGATAACTACATCTATGTTTTAGTGTTCAAGAACCCAGGGTGAACCCTCAGCATTTCTGACGGATGCCTGCCACGCACCACGCACCCACGATATGGAATAGGGTGTACAGATCAACCCTTCCACCTTCCCTTCCACCTTCCACCTTCCACCTTCCACCTCCCCTTTCCCTTCCCACCTCAACCCTTCCACCTTCCACTACAACTTACAACCTCCCCACCCTTTTCTCTCACCACCCTTTTCCCCACCAACGCCTCGGAGCGGATATTGTATCTCGTAAAGAACTGTTTGTTTATATACATCTCTATCAATCCCACCTTACCTTACAAAACCATAGCTATACCCCATACCCATACCCCATACCCCAATCCGCATCGCTTCGCTTTGCTTTGTTTTGCTTCATAGACAGACGACGTGTCAAGCGTGCGTATATTACATATGACGGCATGCATGCCTGTTGCTTATCATTGGTAGTATACGTCGAAGGAGCATGGATATGGTACATGTTAGATACCAGAGTGTAGGGGCGTTGCCACTCTAGTACCTACGTACCTGATAGGATGACCTGATGGAGATGTCAGGGCGCGGTGGTTTGGTTGTTAAGTAGGGGTATGAAGGTGTTGGATAAATGGAATGGTGGTCGCGATTGGCATAGAGACGGCGTTTGGGTTCGGAAGTTTGCGAAAGATCTTCGAGCAGGTTAAGAGATGCGTGTGGGATGTGGAATAGAGTAGATGTGGAGGGAATGAAAAGATGATGATAGATCGCATGTACGTAGTAGGCAATACAATACCTAGGCCATGGAATATATATAATAACATGATGCCTACAACAACAAAACCGCGTGCACATTGAACCGGTCTCCAAAAGTGTACTCGAGTACTGAATTAGCTTGCGCACAACTATCTACCTTTCTCGCCAATCTTGCTTATGGTGGTTGAAACAGAACAGATGAAATAATGCCGCCATTCGCTCCCGCAACTTGACCTCATCCATCTAGTTGCCTAGATAGATTGCCTGGTCCCCACCCACCATCTAAGCCCTTGGCAATGTTCTCGCACGCGAATCACAAAGTCAACCGATAAGTCGATAGGAATGGTAGAAGTACATTGGTTAGCTGATGTTGACAAAAGTGTGCAATTTGCTGAAAGGAAAAATCCCAGAACTGTAAAACGCCGCTCGCTGAAGGTAAATGCCTGGAAGTTTTGCCGCCCCGTGGTTGTCCGATTGTTGCATATTTCGGGAGTCTGAATGTCTGAACATTAATGTACGTGTGTCGAGCCGCAATCTCAAATGTTGATAGGGTATACGAGAGCCGAGAGGTGACGTACTCCGACCAGCGGAGAGAATTGTGTGTCTATCGGTACTTCGACAAACAGAACGACCGCCTCTCGTATTCCATGTAGGGCTTAATTTGGACCCTTCTTATTCAAAGCCCTCAGCATGTCGCTGTCTGCACTCGACCTTCCTCCCGAGTCCGCCTGTCCTCCGGGGCCGAGCAGATCTCTGACAGCCATGCCACTTCGCTGTGCACTCCCATTCCCACTTCCCTCACGGCTCTGTCCTTGTGCGGGGGGAGGTGTGCGACCCTGATCTCTTGGCGGCAGGACCTGGGGCGGATGGAGACCGCTTGGGTAGGTGAACCCCGAGGCAGACGAGGTACTCCCATGAGGCGAGCCCGAACCACGCTGATCGTACGAGTACGCGGACTGCGGCGAGGTACGACGGGCCGACGGCGCTTGCTGCTGCGGCGGCTGTTGTTGCTGTGGCTGCGGATGGGGAGGATAATATGGTTGACCCTGTGGCGGGTAAGGCGCTGATTGAAAAGAAGTCGCAGAAGACGCAGGTGAGACGGGGACTAAACCAGTGGGGTCTGGGTACTCGTACCCACCACCGGAGCCACGACGACCAGAAGGGGCCGGAGGGTGACCCTGGTAGGGATGTGAGGAGAATTCTTCGGGAGGTGCAGGTGGGGGAGGAGCAGGCTGGAAAGACTCGTCCGAACGGAGACGCTTGAGACTCACTTTATCTTGAGCATGAGGAGGCTGTGGAGGACCTCGGTCATCGTAGACGGGACCGCCCTGGTATGGCCCCGGAGGTGGCATTGGGTATCCGTGAGGGGGAGGCGGCCCGTAATTGGGATCATGGGCCATTGGAGGACCCAGCGGCTGCCCGTGCGCACCGTAGATGGCAGGCTGACCTTGCTGGGGGTATATTGGCCGCCCACCTGGTTGACGAGGCATGGCCCCAGTGTTACGGAGGTGAGGGTATGCGGTGTGCGCCGGTACAAAAGCTTGAGCTTGAGAGGATACGGGCGTGAAGATGCATTCTTGCTGGAAACGTTGGCAATTGGTACAACGCCCATCATCGGAGGCTTCGAATCCCGAGCAACGAATCTGGTCGTCGGTCCGAGGTCAGTATCGACAACACATGATGTCCGCTGTCAAACGTACCTTGCGCCGTCTGCAGTAACGGCACGCAATGGCGGTCCGCTGCCTTGGCGCCGGCTGGGACTGGTACTGCATATGAGGCGGTGGAGGTCCCCGCGGATCAGGCGGATATTGACCATACATATCATGTGGTGGGTACATGCCAGGATGCGGGTGTTGCTGATGCGGAGGTGGAGGTAGAGTGACCATTTCGCCAGGCGTTGACGGAGAGCTTCCGTATGCTTGTGGAGGAGGACCCTAGCAAAATCATTAGCCAGGGCGATCGGGCGACAATGAGCCTGCGGAGATGCTTACTCTGTAACTGTTCGGATGTTGGACTGGGTATGGAGGTTGAGCTGGATAGGGAGCGCCTCTGTGCGGTGTGGTGTCCCACTGCGGAGGCGGATACTGTCCTTGTTTATTGGGATCGCTGGACATTGGCGGAGGTGAAGGATTGGTGTTTCTGACTGTACTGCTTAACAATGACTTGCTCCCACTCTCATGGTCCGAGGTATGCAAAGTCAAGAGACGGTGTGGGTGGTAGGGTTGTCGCTTGGAATGACCTATTCCGAGGGGAAATAGAGTTTGCGGTGGTGGCCAAGCGGCGACACGACGACAGGCGGACAGTCAACGGCTGTTCGTGATATGAAGGCGAAAAGCGGGCGGGACGGAGGAGTACCTCTGAGCCTCGTTTGAAGGCGCGACTGGATGCTTGGGAAGGGTTATGCTACCAAGGGGGGATTATCACAACGGCAAGAGCCGGATAGCGGGGATGGTTGTTGGTTGGTGTTTGAAAAAGTGAAAGGAAAGCTGGGAAGGAGCGATATTCTGCAGGCGAATGTTGGAGTGTTTGTAATTGGGATGGTGGAGGAGAAGGGCAAATGTGATACTGTCCTGATCCAACGATTGTGTGATTGAAGTTGGGACTTGGGACAGGGAGGGAACGGACCCAGCTGGAGGGTTCGCGGGTACTTAGGTCCCTTGTCTGGTGAGCAAAGCCGGTCTTTGGGAAGCTTTGGCAGGCGGGAGCGGCACTGTTTTTTAATTCCGACGGAAACCAGGACGGAGGACGAGAATACTTCTTGTGCTGATCGCATTCATGCCTGCTGAGTGCTGACTGGCTGAGGCACCGTCCTGACTTCCTAGTCCTATCTCTTGTTCCTTTCCTTTCCACCTCCAATCCTATCAATCTCTCCACCAGTGGACAATCTCAACTCTGACCCGTGAGCACCGTCTTAGTCCCTCTAGGATCACTCGGCTGGGCAGTGCTTGGGCTTGAAGGAGCGATACGGTACCGCGCTTGGCTAGTGTTGCAGCCCGACCGATACTTTTAGTGTAAGATTCTGCCCGCTACGCCCGCCACATGGAGAGCAAGGTCAGGACTTGGCGCTGCTATCCTCTTCCTGACTTGAGAATGTCTCGCTTGCTAGCTTCCTCCAAGGCTTGCTTTCTGCCTCAGCCAAATAGACTTTGGGACAAGGACGTGGCTAGACGATTAGGTGAGCGTGTGTGTGGTGTATCACAAGGGGAGGAGGGGTTCGATGAATAAATGTCTGGCGGCAGTCTCCCGAATTGTCATGTCGGATGTAATTCGTGTGCTTGCGTGACAATGTCAGAGAAGACGCAATACACCCAACATGGAGGGCAAAGTCGGAATGTGTTGGTTGGGGAAATGAGGATGGAATACGGCGTCCAAGGGCTGATGGATGAATCAGGGGCGGTCGTATAATTAATCATCTGCTGGCTTACTCCATAGTCCATACAGCCTTCGATCATGTTTACTATGGTACAGCCGTAGAAGGATTGATCATCGCGCATTCTTTAATTTCGATAACTTCTTTCAAACGGCCTAATGAGATACTGCGACTACACTACAGAGTACAGCTTGCTGCGACTTTCCCCGTTCCAACAACCCTGCTCATGACGCTACTGTACGTACAAGCAAAGCATATGAGGCGCTAGGAGTAAGGTATTGAATACCGTTGGCGCTAGCTTAAAGTGGCATCACTCTCGAGCCCGAACCCGCTGCAAGGTCAATTTGGGCCTGATGCACGAAGGCTCAGCCCGCCCTGGGGCGCCTCCAATTGGATCAGCTCGCCGAGTCTAACAATTATGTTCCTTTTCGCTAGCTCGCCAGGTGGATTTGGGGCGGGTCCTGTCGGAGTCCCGTCCCACTCACCCTTTCCGATTGCGTTTTCTCTCCAGTGCGGCCTTCCATGGTCAAAGCGCATTTCGCTTCGGAAGGATGCCAATGTCGCGGAGAATGCGAATGGGACCGTACCTACGGCGCAAAAAATACGCATCAAAAAGGACGACAAAGAGAAGTTGTGTGGAAGCAGCAATCTCTCACCTGAAACGGTAATAGCTTGCAAATGAGCCTAGTTTCCAATATCCTGGACATGCCACGCGATGATCGACCCACGCCGTCGCCCCCAACTTTGATGATCCCTTTCAGCCAGCATCTTTGGCTGTCGGTACTTAGGGACTGGGGTAGAATGGAGCCTCCAACGCGTGGACGTTTTGTCAACCGACTATACCTTTCGCTCACCCAACTGCTTGTAGACCATATCTGAACTGCTTCCCTTTGCTGCCTCCCACTGTAACCATGTACATCAGAAAACAACATGGGTATGTTCGGAAAGCTTGGGAAAAGCTAACGCCGTGATCGCCCAAGTTCGCATTGACCGATGCGGTGTTGCGACGTTGAATTGTGCAAATATCCAGCTGTGGTATATAGAGTACTACACATTTTACGGTTCGGGACGAATACCTCCCGTCAAGGTATGCCCCTGTCGAGCCTTGACTCGGGCGTCATCCCACACGCGAATAGTGGAGAAGGTAGGGAGGCACTTCCCGGTATAGCGCACCATAACGCCCGTGATTGGCTTCAATATAATTCTCCAAGCTGATGCCGAACTCTGAGTCCACCAGCTTTGCCGCTCGTAATTTCCATCTCTCAACAACAGCGGTGTGCAGTAGTCAGCTGGCGCATCGCAACGTGGTCCTGGCTTGGATTAGTCGCAGTGGTCATGTGGTTCAGTGACCGTCTCAAAGGGTCCCAACATTTGTACATCAAACGCAAATTTTGATAACACGAATATAAGAGTGTGGTATTTGGTCAGCTTTGGGCAGCCAGACGAGCGTGCATTGAGGCTTCCTAATCAAGGGTGAGGTGCAGATCTGTCAAACGTGCTGCACAACATGGTTGCACTCTAGCGTGGAACGGGATGAATAAGGGCTGCTCCTTGCAGCGAAGGTGATGGTATCGCATATTTAGGAGACGAGCCGCAGCACCATCAATAATACCTCCTCAGGTCACGGAGATACACGTTGAGATACTAACGGCTATTCCTGCTGAATTGGAACAGTTGCATCGATCAGTCGAGGCAAACCTCCAATATCGTATCCAGTCGAATCGTACTCCGTAAGTTTTCCCCATCAGCCCAGGCTGCGCTAGTGAAAAAGGATGCGAGTAGCGGCCGCCACCAATGCAGGATGCATGCCTGAATGTTCCACCCCACTGTTCGAGTCACACCGCATTGATACTGACAGGAGCGGCTGGAGTCTAACCAGATGGCTACATTTCGCCACAGTAGTAATGTGTCGCTACTGCTCGATGGATACTTTGTACTCCGTACATCGGAGCAGATCTTGAAGTGGTGTTTTAGGCAGACTAGAGGGACAGATTAGGACCTGGATCTCGCACAATGTATCGCAGGTCGCGTATCGCGCAACCACAAGCTTCGGCTAAGACGACCAACCTACCTTTACTTATTTCCCTTCGGCCCCATAAGGAACAACCGGTGCGGGCAGAGCGACTGGGTGGGTTGGGTTGGGTTTAGATCCCAACGCGACGGCTCCAGGCGAGATGCCTGGAAGCCATGTGGCCTTTGCTGAGGCGTTTGGCTGCTCGGGAACGGCAAGCTGCAGATGTAATGGTGGGGGTGTGTATCATCCCGAGAAAGTACTCCGTACCCTGGTAGTGCTTCAGGCATGCAATGTGCATACTCCGTACCCCATACCATGTACAATGTAAGGAAGTTCGCACGGTCGTTTCATGCACACAGATGACGCGCACGAAGCTTCTCGCTGTGCGTCTGATGACCTGATCACGATCCTCAATGCCGCCATGGTGCGCAAGGGGTAATCCTTCGAAATTGGCTGCATCCGAGGACAACCGTCCCATGGTTCTCTCTCTCTCTGCAGCTCTTGCACGTTGTTACATTGCATTTGACAAACGAGGGGGCATGGCCATGATAGCCGTGGTGATCCTGATCGACTGCGCTGTTCCAGCTGCAGCTGCGCTTGGAGATAGCCTCTCTGTATCAGCCCGCTTCGTATGGCAGTGAGCAGCACATTGGCCGTGTATTATGTACGTTGTACTACTGCGAAGTTCTTGCGCGGCCTGTATTCTATGGAATTTAGTGCCAAGCCGACTAAATAAGCGGCCCATAGAATATGATGTGCCCAGGGATATCTCATTCTAGAGCTAATTCCATCCTAGCCTCGGCCGGCAGTATTCTTGCCGCTTTTACGCACGCTTCGTGCCTCATGCCGGGCCAAACACAGATATCTGGCCGGTATCGCCACACTGGTCAGATGATCAGAAGTGTATGCGGGTCTAGCATCCAGTCCGCATGAATCCAATGTATGACGTTGAGACGAGCGGGGCGGAAGGGATCACTGGGCGGGCCGAATGTCTTTGCTAAAAGTATATATCCTGGATAATTTGCGACATGATCTTGCGCCCAACGATGTTGCAGCTTGAGTGCTTTGCATCCATCATGGCTGTCGATGAAGGCGCAGGTAATTCTAGTCGGACGCTACAGCAAAGCCAACGCATCAAAACTTTGGAGATATGTGATACGCAATGCTTCCGTACATCCGTTCAGTGGACTTACGATTGGGCCTTCATCTGTGAAAAGGTAGGGTGTGCATTAGTGTGGTCTGTTAAGAAATGATTGACGTTAGTGCATATTTGGGTGCGTCTTCAATACTCCTTCATACCAAATATCATTGAGCTAGTAGCTTATGATTAGGAAGGGGGAAAACTGTGTTCATGGCAGTAAGGTACTTGTGAGACGTCGCCTGCAGGGCTCAGATGGGATGGAAACAATCACCTGGAGGAGACGGTCCTTTGAAGTAGTATTCGTCTGGACAGATCAGTCAGTACACAGCAAAAGACAGAACCTTCACCATTGAACCAGCGCCAATAGGAGTCGGACCTGCCTAATGAGAAGTATATTGATCCACGAACACGATCCACACTATAAGCACATACCCCCGCACGACAAAGCTTCACCATGACGTGCTGCTACACTCAAGTCAGACCAGGCGGGGATTCGAACCCATGACCTTCGGGGAAGATGCAACAGTAGACTTGTAGTGTTGGCGCTGCCAGAAAAAGACCCAACCTCCACCATTAAACCAGCGCCAACAGGAATCCAATCTAATTAGAAGTATATTAATCCGCGAACATATACAACCAGGACTTAGTCCGAGACGCAAGGCATAAGGGAGGCGACGAATTTTTAAGGCTTGTTTCCCAAGTGCAAGAATGCACGACAGAGCACCGATGAGAGATGATCGGTAAGTTTAAATGAGAAAATCTGGTAGTGTGACCCAAAACCATTGGTATTGCGAACGGGACAACAAAGACCAAGAAGAAATGCTAGGAATCGTCATTCCCGAATCGTGGAACGGTGGATACCTAGGCATATGTAACCCTCGAGATGAAAGTTAGAAATTATTTGCTCATCCAGGATGATGTCAAATGAGCCTACCTTGAGATCCCCTGCGCAGACCTGCACTGACCACTATGCTAGCGTCGAGGAATTCTTCTCCATCATACTGCTTATCTCAGAACCATAGCGCTGATCACCCCCGTCCATCCCACTGGATCGGCCATCTCAACCGCTCACACAAATTTCCATCTCGCAAGCCTACCCACACTCTGCCCAGATTCCCGCACAATACACAGATTCTTCTCCCCACCCTTACCCTGTCCACCACCCTCCCCCACGACTCTCGCAACAGCCACGTTCCCGATAGCTTCGCACTTCCCCTCGCCAAGGTGATAATTCCCCGTCGTGACGAATCCAATCAGATCGCTCTCGTCCGGGACGCAGGGGTAGGACGGATGACCCGCTCCGATCGGTTCGGATCCACCAGCAGGCAGACGGGGAGCGAGTAGGTTTGCAGCTAAGACTTGTGCTCGCTCATGCGGTGTAGCGTCTTTTGAGTAGTTTGATCGTGGACGAGCTTGATGGGATTTTTTGGATGGTTTGGGCGGGAGGGCGAGGGCGACCCATTTTGCTCGGAGCTCGTTGTTTGTGAGTGGGAGGCGGTAGATTCTTGCGGTGCGGGTTGGATGGCCTGTTGTTAGGAGGGTGAGGTGGATGGGCGTAAGGGCATTTGGTGGGATGGGTGCTGCTGTGGAAAGCGGAGATGGAAGGTAGTGGATGTTCAGTGGCGGGTTTTGAGTTTCTGTCTGTGTTTGCTCTTTGCTTGAGCCTGAGGCGGAGACCACGGTAGTCTTATTTTTGTCCAAAGTTCCCTTTCGAGCAGCTTCCGCCGGTTGTTCTGGCACTGCGTTATTTTCACCGACGGTTCTAGGCGGCAGTGGTCCCTGGAAGAGACGCTCCCAATCGCAAGCCCACCCCATCCCGATTTCACCCTTTTTGCCGTCTCCCAGATCAACGCTCTCCCATGCCGTTCGCTTGCCCTTAGGCCGCTTTTCCCATTCCTGCTTCCTCCTCTCCCTCTCCAATAGCTCCCATTCGTATCCGGCCTTCGTACCTGGGAAGTCTGCGGGATACCAGGGTTCGCCATGCTCGAAGGAAATCTGTCTCCGTTCTTGCAGACCACCAAAGCGAGGATTTCCACCGGAGGTGAGCGGGTAGTGCATGAGGGAATACCAGACCGGGAGGACGCAGTCCCACGGTAGAAGGAGAGTCCATAAACCCTGGCCTGCAGTCGTCGGAGAACGTGATGCCATCAGAAGGACTGGGATCTTGGGATCCTTAGGGGATGCATCTGGATTTGTTCCTGGAAGCGCCTCACCTTTGCGGCGATTGATTGCTTTTTGGCTTGCCAGTTGACGAGAAGCCATGAGTCGTTTCGAGCGATCGAAAACATCGGGAGTAGTCTGGGTCTGGTCTGTTGGCCAGGATGAGATGAGCTCAAGTAGTGCATCTTGGCCTGTTGTATCCTTGGGCCGCTGAACAGTTCTTGGCGGATGGTGAAGACGTGGGTCTGAAACATTGAATCCTAATATTGCATTTGCGGGTAGCGAGGCTGGATTAGTTATGGCCGCCAACTGAGGCCAGACTTTCTCGGGAGTGTCAAGATCAATCCACACATCGTCTGCGTTTGGCTCTGTGCTGGCCTCCACGGCCGACGCAGAAGAATTCGTCGGACGTAGAGCGCCGATCAATGCTTCCGTAGACTCAGGCCCAATGATCTCGATGCTGCCCAGCTCAAATCTTAGGTCTTCGACCATAGCTGCTGGTCGTTGGATCTTGGCAACTTTAAGGACCTCGTTCCAGACTTGATAGAATGCAGATGGATGGACTCTAATAAGAAGTTTTCGTTTTGACTTCTTCTTTCCCTGCCTGACTACCTGATTGGATACAACTTCTGTTCGTGGCTGTTCACTGCGCTCCAACTGTGGACCAGCTCCTGGACTCTCGCTTGGCTCTTGTAGCAGATCATGTGTCTCCGGACCCTCCATCATTGTGTCATCCATGCACCACACAACCTCAACCTTCGCAACCCATCTCTTTTCCCCGTCCCTCTCCTTGACCCATCCTTGCCAACCTCTCGTACCTCTTCTCCATTTGGCTTGTCGTTTGCCCATCAGCAGATTTTCCTCCAGTCCAAGACTTCTCAGTAGCCCCAACAAACTACTTTCGACTCCCTCGACTCCAATGGTACCCATGTAGCTCATATCCCATGCCACACAGCCTCTCGAAGAAGCAGCTCGGTGTGTCGTTCTGTAGCACTTGTTTGTGGGTGTCAGAGGTATCGCAAATCTCCACAATGGCTCTTTAGGCGGTGACATTCTGGCTCTCTTCGCATGGTATAAGTGCGTAGGAAGCCATGACTTGTGGATCTGGCGCTTGCGAAACCTTGCTGCAGGTTTCACTGGTTTCGACAAGGTGTTTTTCTTGAGCTTTGGTGAACGGGGAGTGATTGACGCCAGTTTCTCCGGATTTGTCTCGACAGGCTTCTTCTTCTTGGCCTCAACGCGCTTCCTATTGGTCAGAGCTCCTAGATTTTTGAGTGCTTTCGCTTTATCTAATCGTAATTTCTGGTGTGGCGTAGGCTTTCGTCGACGAGAGGTCACGGTAGGAGTGTTATCGTCTCTCATCTTTACACTTGCAGCACCGAATCAGCTACCGCCCATGCAGAAAATTGCCCATTCAACAGCTAGAGTCACGCACCTCCTTCGCTGCCCTGGCTCTCAGCCTTTTCGGCACTCTTTTCACATTATGACTTGCGGTTCTTCGCCTTAGTTCCTTGGGCACCTGCTGGAAAGCCCTTGAAGCCAAAACCTTCTTAGTATCTCCCATGCTCTTCCCTAATGCTTTAATTTCGAATTCGCGTGTCTTGACGAATGCAGCTACGTCGAGCTCGCCGTTCTTGTCCAAAGCTTTATCAGAATTCTGCGTGAGAATATTCCTAGCATTGAAGGTTTTGACGCGTTTGGCGGAGCGTTGATTGTTCGGCGGAGGATTGAATGACTTGCGCTTCAAGGAGGCTGAAGGGCCGATTGAAGCCATCATGGATAGCTCCCGGCCTCAGATATACCACGCAGTTGGGCTCTAAGACTGGTCGTGATCGAGCAATCTGCTGCAGGGGTTGGTATTAACCTAGCGCGGCGACTTGGTGTGGTAGTTTTGGTGACGCATTTGGCGTGTGCAAAAGTCTTGCACTTTCTCCCCAAACAATTTTAACACTTCGAGTACTTGTCTTCTACATAGAATACGGTAAAAGACTCTCATAAAAGGATGTATCAGATGAGCCATGTGTCGCTTGGATCCACGAAGTACAATATTATGGGATCGTATTGCTCGAGTAATTGATTACAGAAGCCTTGCACACGCTAGCTCTATATATCTGGCTTGACGACCTCTTCTTACGCAGACGCCTTACCAGAGCCTGTAGTCGGTAAACATGCTGAATTGTGAACCACTATGTATATGAAGCTACGAACCATACAATGCGAATTACATGATCCTCAGTCAATATGTCCGAGCTTATGATTGACTGGATCTTAATTTGTTGATAAGTTACGATTAATCATTGTCAAATGGCCAATTGTGCTCAGTCTTCCCTTTTGTCTATGCTGCAGTCGTACAGCAGCTGTGGCTCGTAGTCCCATTATTGACTAGTACATCGTTGACTGATCCCAAAGACAGCAAGTAAGAGGATGTAAGAAAACAGTATCGTCTCTGGAAAATTCATTCTCGCACCCACCCCAAAGGCAAATATCTCAACAATTTGATTGCTTTTCAGCTATTGCTCCAACATCTCGAGAAAGCCTCGACTAGACCTACTATTGCGTTCGAGCATTGAGGCCAACACTCGACTAGTCAGGGGTTTAGCTATTACGGACATGCATACGGGACCTCATCGAATGCTATGTTCAGCTAACATATGAAGAAGTATAGACTGTATCATGTAAGCTGAGATGATAGACGTGAAGTCTATATCGATGAACTTGGAGATGTAGTACTGATCAAGAAAAAGATATTTGATGCTGAGACCACGCGAATGAGTCCATTACACTATGGGTCACCACAACTAGTGAAGGAGACGGCATCCCAAACCGAAACGAGTCGGAATGGTAGGAGACCGCGAGAGTATGAAGCGATCTTTCGCCGCAGACACGAATGAACTTTGTCGATTCCAACTCGAAAGGAAAGGCACTTCGAGTTCTTGATCCTGGCTTTCAAAAAGGATTGAATCGTGGCTGAATAACGCAGTCGAAAGGACGAATGTCTCATCGCAAGTTGCTAGAAGCACAATAGCTTCAAACGATGCTGGTAGGTTAGACCAGGATTGCGATCATTGAATATGAATTCAATCTCCATCGATCAACGGAACACTGGACGCCTAGGATTTAGGACATCACAAGCGATCTCCCTACGGAGCCGCCAACCTCAGTTTCTAATGCGCAATTCCAGGTTCATGACCACATTGGTATCATCTAATTTAGTCCGAAACATTCACCGGCTAGGTCTCGGGCGGTAACCTCTCAGTCAGATACTTCTCCAAGTCGTCGATTTCCTTTGGATCTGCTGAATGAGCTAATCCCTTGTAAGTCCGCAAATCCACGGTCCAACCCATCTCTTTTAGCACTTTGGCAGTGTCCACTCCCCACTCATACTTCACCAATGGATCGGCATCTCCGTGGCCCATGAATATCGGTGTATCCTTATTGGTGCTTTCCTTGGTGACGTAGTCTTTGATCTTGTCATGAAGGAGCAGATAGCTTGACAAGCCAAAGATGCCAGCGAGTTTGTCAGGGCAGGTTATGCCAGCGAAGAGAGATATAGCTCCGCCTTGTGAAAAGCCCCCTTCATACGGTTAGTCGCTGTGACCTGAACCCTCTATTGAGAGACAACGCACCGAGAACTATCCGTGATGATTGTATACCCTTGTCTATCTCGGCTTTGACGAGCCCATGAAAGTATTCTCGAGATTTGAGGATACCGGGCTGATCGTGTGCTTGCGCTAGGTCGCCGAAATTACGCTGGCTTATACATCAGCAACCAGATGACGCCCGAGTCTTCGTCGACTGTTTAAAGCAAACGGACGCGCTGTCTCACAATGTCGTACCACCCCGGCATTTCCATCCCAAAGTTCTTCAAAGACCATAAGCAGGTATTCCTCGTATCAAAGGGTACCGAGCTCATTCTCAGCAGTGTCTCCTGAAGGAATCCTGCTGGAACAGCATACGGCTATGTTCGTACCACTGTAATTGGTATGGTTGGTGCATTTGGGAAGATGAAAGCGACTTCGGGAAATTTTCCTCGATGTCTGAAATTCTCGGCGACGGGCATCCTTCATCTGTTGGTAGAGGCCTTTCGGGAGGAAAGGGACTTGTTCATACCATCCTGCGCCACTACCTTGCATCAGTTCGAGGCCTAGAATATTGCAGAACCAGCTGTCCTTACCTATCCCCCAGGCCATGAGCCCATATCACTGTTGCCGTATGCTTTCCTAAGGCAGGCACAACCAAAGGCGCTGCCATTGTTTCTAATGTTCAAGCTTGAGATTAGATAGGTATTATTCCATTGAGAAAGATTTGCGGCAACTATTCTTAGCTGTCTCCGCACCGGATCTCGGTACTTCAAAGTCCCCGCCATTCGTCGGATAGACGTCACCACTGTAACCACGCGCGGCAGAGAGACGCCTGGAGAGGCGTGCTTAATCTCTACTTTAGGCATCAGTCCTCTTTGTTGCTCGCATCTTCCTATCGTTCCATCAACATCAAAATGAAACTCACTAAAATTGTGCCGTTTGCGGCTCTCACTACTGCCTTCGTCATCCCAGATGAGCGGGTGATGAGTGAAGTGAGGATCGAGTCCCACGGAAAAGCGAAGTCGGTGGTCGACAAGGTACCCACCAAGGCCCAAGCTACCACAGAGTTCGAGGATACGTTTTCCAAGCTCATCGATACCTCCAAAAGCACATTTGATCAGGCGATCGACTATGCCGCAGAAAGTGGCGAGGAGATCTCCATAAAAGCACATGAGACAGCCTTTGATACTCAGACCTGGCTAGAGGTAGGTGCTTCCTGGTTTTCTTGTACAGGGTCTGATTTCAAACAATTGTTGGAGTTCAAACAATTGTTGGAGAGTGCTTACTCTCTTCCTCATGCTGCATTGTTGTAGATTTGCAAAGGCATACTGACGTGAAGATAATCAATAGTCTGCCGCAAATAAAGTCGAAGATCTCGGAAAACATGGCAAGCACGGTCATCATGGCCACTGCAAACCTAATCTCACAATTTACGAGCTGATCGCCAAGAGCAAATACACCACCAAATTGGCTGCTCTGGTCAACGAATTTCCAGATGTTGTTGAGCTATTGAATGGCACCGCTGCGAATTATACAGTAAGTCGTGGCCCCAGCGATACATTTTGCCACCGCCCGCCAGTTGACCTTCGCTTTTCATGGAAACATGCTGATTTCATCAAGGTCTTTGCCCCCACAGATAAAGCGTTCGAGAAGATCCCAGACCACGCACCCAAGCCATCCAAGGATGACCTCAAGAAGATTTTGACGTACCACGTCTCGCCAGAGTACTTTCCAGCAGGTCGTGTCCTCGTGACCCACACCATTCCAACCCTACTTTCAGTCGATACCCTGGGCATTGGACCGCAACGACTAGGTACTGAAATCAGTCTGAAAGGCCTGACCGTGAACTTCTACAGCCGAATTGTGGCAATCGACATTGTGAGTATCTTGAGTCATTCGACCTTTCTTCGAGCTGACAAGGCTAGTTTGGCACAAACGGCGTGATCCACGGCGTTGACAGTCTCCTTATTCCTCCACCGAAGTCTGCCGATATCATCCAATTTCTCCCAGGCGAATTTAGCACCCTTGAACTCGGGCTCACGAAGACTGGTCTCTTCAAAGCCGTCAACGATACGTCAACCCATCTGGGCGGGACCATCTTTGCACCATCGAATTTCGCATTTCAAAAGCTTGGTGCTAGGGTCAATGCCTTTCTCTTCAGCAAGTATGGTCAGAAGTATCTCAAGGCTCTCTTGGAGTATCACATTGTTCCCAATCAGACATTGTACTCAGATGCCTTCTACAAATCGGAGTCCACAGTTGTTGAGGAAAATGGAATCCCCAAGGGATACTTCCACGTGTGTACAACCTACTTCCGCTCCATTTGATCCTGTGCTAATCAGCTCTTGCAGATCGATCTTAAGACAGTGCTAAAAGATAAGTCACTCAGCATCGATGTAGGCCGATATGGTCGCTTCATTCAAATCAAGATCAACGGCTTTTCAACTGTCACAGTCGAAGACGGCATTGCTGCCGATGGGGTCATCCAGGTGGTGAGCAACGTTCTCATCCCACCCAAGGCAATCGACCGTGGCTTGCAGCAGTGGAACGGCGAGGACTTATCCGTGGAGGACCTTAAGGAGAGGCTCGAACCTCTGGTGGCTCAAAGCGAATCACTGGAGCTCTAGAAAAGCGATGGATATGTATGAGTTGGAGATATGATGATATACGGAAAATGAAGAGCGAAATTGTGCATAGCAATAGTAGGATAGGTCATGGAGCATAGCAGAGAATGTAACATCAATGGTGCCGACCTGTACATATTCACTGTTCACAGTACATCGTCTGAGTTGGTCACAACAACATTCAAATCGCAGCCCATTGGTTGGCACTACTGTGCTGACGGCACAATACCGGGTAAGGTACTAATCGGCCCCTTTTCAGAAGCTACGCCGTGCTGGGTGATTCATGGTATGCTCCCGAAGATCCAAAGCCATCAAGCATACGCAAGCAAGCTTGCACGAAGCAGGAAGAAAGTCAGTCGTTAGTTAAGTTGCAAGGCGATCTGGTGATGAAGATCCCAAGAATGTGGGTGTCTGGAAAACCATGGAATCTGATGTCAAGGTAACCTCCAGGAACTTGACATATAATGTACACAGATAAAACTCATTAACAAATATATTGAACGAAATGTTGGTGGGCTTATGCCGAAAATATTGTGGGCATTGTATACAAAGATGGTTTGCTGACATTATTGACTGGGAGAGTACCATGTAACCTCACATTTCCCTATTTCTCGAACACGCTCCGTATTTGTAAACACTCGAGGAACCTCAACACCTTTCATTCAGGCGTAGATCGGCCTGCCCCACTAAAGGCTGACTAACGAGCATTCAGGCGGTCGATATTCACCGAGAATCGCCCTAAGAATTCTGCTTCCATCAAAGCCTGTCAGTCGATTTCAAGACCGTGCTTCTTCAGACCAACGAAGGCATCTGGAAAGATTGTAACAGCGTCGCTCAGTCGCCGTGAGATCCAGCGCCGACAATGGCAGCCCTCAAAGCTGGCGATAAATTCCCCGAAGGAGTCCAATTCCTGTTTGTTATGTCTAGAGATCTTCTGCGCAGCAATATGGCACTGGCTAATCTGTATCGTGATGCTTAAGCTGGATCCCTTACACAGAAGAGAAGGATTCCATAACATCGTGCGGCATGCCCCAGCCATACAACGCGAGCAAGGAATTTGCCGACAAGAAGGTCGTATTATTCGCTGTCCCCGGCGCGTTCACTCCTGGCTGTTCTGTTCGTCACCTTCCCGGGTATATTGAGCATCTCGACGACATCAAGGCGAAGGGCGTGGATCAAGTGATTGTGATCGCTATGAACGATCCCTTTGTAATGAGTGCATGGAGCAAGGCGAATGGGATCAAGAACGATAGCATTGTGAGTCCAGCCCGTTCGCTGTATGTTCTTGTTCTCTGTTGAGACCATTGCAGATGTTCATGTCCGATCCTGGGATCGCGTTTTCGAAGAGCATAGGCTGGACGAAAGGGCCCGAGCGGACTGGGAGGTATGCCATGATCATTGACCATGGCAAGATCGTGTACGCGGAGAATGAGGCTGGTGGAGACGTCACGGTATGTCTCTATCTGTGTAAGGAGGGAGGATTGGCGTCAAAGCTGACATTGCACTGCTAGGTGTCCAGTGCTGAAACGGTCCTTTCGAAGCTCTGAAGCCTCTGAAGAGGCGATACTGGGTTAGTCGGATTGGCTTGGATGCACCGGACCTGCAGACACCGTTCGCATAGTGCTACTGACCTGTCGATGTGCATGTGCACAATTTGGAGGGTGGTCATGATCGATCATGAATGTACCTCAGAGCCAAATATAGACCATCAGCTGCAGCCACAGATACTACAAACCTCATACAATTGTAGACCCACAATTCACACGGACAGTGAAGTAATTGCGATGGGTTCTTTCCTCTGTGATCATGTAAAGTACACATTTATAAATGGATTTAAGGTCGTACAAGAGCAAAAAACTTTCAGATTCTAGCGGCGCCGAGGAATTAGCTTCGCCAGCCTCTCCTCGTCTACAGACGGTATCAACGTCAACATTATATGAGCAAGCAACAGTAATCCGCCTGGATTACGATCACAATGTTCCGCTTCGTGGGTCTATCCAAAGCACATGAGGCTTGATTCGCAGCAAGGATCTAATCCGTTCTGTAGCACAAAGCCCTCGATGTCATAACCCTCTTCCACAAACCCTCCATCCCTGCCTCCCTCCGCGTCCTCACTCTCCTTAAGCAAGTCTCCGCCAACGCTTCCGAAACCGCAACAGAGGATCAGGCTGGGGACCACTCACATCAGAACAAAGTCCAGCGGACGCAATTCCAATTGAATGTCACAGAAGATCCCCCTACTGGTGATCAAATGAGGACCATAATCGAGTATACTGGAGATCGGAAAGCGGGCCAGATTGTGGAAGGCGCAAGAGACGCAGCAGATGCAATCAGTAGGTTGGCAAAAGATAGCAGGAGGTTCAAGGCGCCAGTCGTGGGTTGATTGCACACCCAGCATGGCCGAGTATAATACTGATGAAGCTGCAGACTGTAGATTGGAACAATGGCAGAGCAGGTAGGTTCTGAGCTAATTAGCATCCTTGCCGGTATACTGATGGTGCTTCAAGTGGTGGGAGAAAACGAGTCCGAAATTATGATGATGATTTCCCAATTACCGGAAGAGACTGCAAAGGTGTAGGATAGAAGTGCTACGTCGTTTGGGCAATGGGTGCTCTGAATTCTTTGCTGACTCGCTGGAGATCTCATGGTATCAATCCATTCTCAAGTGACCAGTATCGCGCGGTTCCAGCACCTGGGCGCTCGAGGCCTCCTGTGACAGAAGGCAGTTTCCGCTTCCCCAAACATCTCGCATGGATTTGCATTTAACACTCGCTGACATTCTACTCTTCATCATTAACACCCGAGCCCATCATACAATGCCTACTTCGCAATGAAAATCATAAGATGTATCTTACCATTGCAAATAGAGGACCAGTTAGTACCCACGACATCTGTTCGGAAGAATGTCGAATGATCATCATGGCAATGACGGGCCAGAATTCATTTGGATGTTCAACTGAGCCCTGGGCATTGTAATGGTCGTGCACCAGTGATATTTGCGAATCTCTCGGACACACATCCGACCAAAAAATAACACTAGCCCCCCGTGTCGTGAGCTATGATTGTTCAGGGAGACGAGTGAAAGATTTCAGACTTGCATCTGGTCCTTGTTCCAGAAACAGCAATCACGAGCAAGATCACATCCGCTCCTTCATCATTTGTCTTTGCAGGCGCTGAGTCTTTCACGACATCTAAGAGATTGCAACCTCTTGGATTCTGACTCTCGCCGTCATGTGTACTTGCTCTGATACTGTTAACACCTGAGTTCGTTAATGCGTCAACACGACTCACTGGAGCCACATATTCCTCACAAATTGCGCACGCTTTTGAACATTACCATGGCTCACCCTCAGACCCACAGTCCTTTAGGAATGGCCATATTCTCTACACGAGGTGGGAAAGACTGTCAACGTCAACGTACCCCAGGTATGAGCCTCGTGATCAGATCAGATCCAAACGACGATCGAGACACAATGGCAGCGAGGCTCCAGGCCCAGTTTCCTGCGATCTGTAAGAACATCACTACATTCGACCACCGTACTGACAACTATGTAAACGACTATTTCGATGACTATGACCAACATCTGCAGGGAACAGACTTTCTTCGTGCAGTGCTATTACACATTGCACAATGCAATGCCTTGAGAGCGAGGAAAGTTCAAGACTTACTTAGCCGCTGGATGGCAACCAACACGGAAGCCTTCGCCTTATTGGGTCCCGAGCATTCTGTGGAGCATGTGTTTACGACGGAGGACATAGAACAATATGAAATGGGATTGCTGGAAGAGACATTGATGCAAATTCAGCAAGCAGCAGCCCTTCAAAGCGATTTTCGTCTCCAAGAGCAACATCATCCTACACTCCACGGTTACACCGACTCTGTCCTCTCTCAGGTGCCAGACTCTACCACAATCCCGTCACAGCTACCTGGGTTTCCAACCTTACGAGTGACATCAAATCCAGAGAAGTCTCAAGCCCGCCAATGGCAAGAGCCAACAGGTCAGATCTCACAACCTTTCATCCAGTTTCCCACCCTACAAGGCCGCTACCCTCAGCAGCGGCTTCCCTCGTCCGCCGTTGTCATGGAGCACCATCTAGAAAGTACAAACCATGGCGAATTATACAGTGATCCTACTATGAACATCTTGAATTCATCTTACGTGGATCATGGCGTGGCTATCCCGTTTTGGGGTCTTCCCAGTTCCTACAGCTATGGATCTCACAATCGGGGTTCCCTTCCAGAGCGTCAGCGGAACTACAACTCTGGTGCACCGCCCAAAGGCAAGAAGAATCCGGCCAAAAAGTCTTCTGATGATGCTCGTAAACCTGGGAGTGGAGGAAGCAGTCGGCGTCAGTCGTCAAATCGCAGATCATCTGAAAACTACTGTGTCCCTGTTTTGGCCGAATCGCTACCATTTTCGAGACCACTGTGCGAAGGCGAAGTTCCGAACATGCAAATTGGACCAGCATCTCAAAATGGCGTCCGGTTCGGTCACCCCGTGATCAATCCCCACCTTAGCCAGCCTGAAGGGGTCATGGTGCAGGGCGGCTCTCTTCGAACAGTGGACTCCGGTCAGGATCCACAGTATAGGAGACCGCAGCACCCAATCCAAGCTCACGGATTCAACATGCAACCTTTGGGCCCCCGCGCGTTTGGATACCAGACAGCGTATTGCGAGCCTGCATCTCAAGTTCCTGCCAATTTGACCGCTGGTGATCGTTTGCCTCGGCAAACGTCCGTGACAGATAACCGTCAGCTTCAACATCAGCAAGCTCCTGTACAGATTGAGACACGCGTAGGGAAGCGGATGGAGCGTGAACGTGTGACAGGCACCAAGATTTGGGTCGGGCACATCCCTACAGCTTTCAATAAAGCTATGATTGAGGATTTGCTAAAACCTTGTCGAGGGCTTCAAAGCTTCATTGAGCCGAGGACGTCTTCACAAAAGAGCAACACGTATACATGTGTCTTTGCTATGTATGTATCATTTCATAGCATTCATCATAGCCATCGCACTAACGACTTTGATCAGTTTCGGTACCCAGGATGAGGCGGATGAGGCTTTGGATCGTTTACCTCGGACTCATTTTAATTGTCTGGGCGAAGGAAATTTTCTGAAGACCAATTGGCCTTTCGCGTATGATTCAAATCGTTATCAAAATCAGAGCACGTGCGACGCAAGGGTAGACCAGAATACAGGGCATAATTCTCCAGTAATAACACGCACGGGTAAAGTCATAGACGGAACTTTCATAGGTGAAGCCCGTGAAGAGGCCACACATCATCAGGACGAAATGGTGAACCCCAGAGTGGTATTGGAAGCAGAGGATAGACGGAAAACAGTCACCGATGCTACCGGGGAGGGATCCGCTAATCCTCCTGAGCTCGATGTAAGTCAGGCTCAAAGCATGACGGTTCCTGAACCTGGCTCCATGGACCCGGCTGGCGTCAGCACTCCCACCAACGTCTTTCCCAATTCTGCTACGGTGTCGGTCGAGGACAAGAAGACTGCATATCGAGCCTGTCAAGTTGAAACGCCAGCTTCTGCTCTACCATCCCCATGTGATAGCGAAGAGCCTACAGTGGACGGCATCAATGATTCATTCCACGTTCTCAAACCAAAAGCTCATATGGAACAGGAGTTGCATGGCCCTAATTCCAGACAGTTCAATAATGTTCAAACACTATCAACCACGGCCACAGAAAACTTGAAGAAGAGTGACCAGATATCTCAATCAACAGACAAGTCCCAAAATGTAAAGGGATCTCAAGACTGCAGGGCTGTGTCGCTCCGAGAGAATACCAAACCAACAATCAGTACACAGACGAAGACAACGTCCGAAGCCAGTACTTTTTTAGTAGAGGCGGCACATCCAGATACTGAGGATGGTGCCGCAAATTCTCGCACCGTAGAGGTCGCAGTAGCAACGAGTGTCGCCACTCCTGGTCCTCCTCATCCTACTCCAACTACACCCCATGCTCAGGAGCTCACGAACTCACCGATTTTGGCGACACAGCCCAAGAAAGCGAGTCATCAAGCTTGGCCAGGCTCAATGAAACAAGCTTCTGCCCCTATCATCGATTCCCCTAAGCAGCTACATCCCGCATCTCCGGAAATAAAGGTAGAGCTCCCTACAGAGCCTCTGAGCAATACCATGCCGAGATATGGGAAGCAGGAGGTAGCCGGCACAGTGAACGTATCCAACTCAGCAGAAGGCGCACTTGAATCATCGCAATCTCCTTGCCTCCATTCACCCCCAGAAGAAGAACAGGAAGTTGCAGCACAAATGATGAGTCGAGGCTCCAGTAATTCTACCGACGTCGAGGACAGTGGGGAATCCATGTATCATCTCTCTACGGCACCCACGTCGTACTTGCAGACTGAACGGTCCAACAGTCTCGCAGAAGGATCACGGGCGAGCATGCACCGCCCAAATGAGTCATCCCCAGTCACTCAGAGGCGAAGCGGCGGCGTCGATCCAGAGCAATTGCGTAGTATACTCCAGACTGACATCAAGGCGACTATCGGTGCTGGGCACGTTGTCGAGCTGAACAAAGATACTGTTAATGAGGAATGCCTGACATCATTCGCGCCTGATATGTCAAACTCCTCGCAAGAAATGCTACCCAATACTACTCCTTTACAAAAGCAAGGTTTGGTGGAGATCAGGGTCATCGATAAGGACACTAAGGATTGGGCGCCACAATTTCTGCACAATGCGCTCCAAGGCCCAGAAGTAATTGTGCCGCCTCACATTTCGGCAAAGACTATTGATTCTGTTGAGTCTCCGGGGCAAAAGCGTGAGCAGAGGGTCGTAATTCCGGCACGGTCAAGCTCTCTGCCACAACAGTGCTCATTGATCGTAAACCCAGCTCCAGTCCTAACACGTCATAAGAAGAAGAAGTCAAAGAACGCGACGAAATCTGTACCAGCAGAAGAAAAAGGCGGTAGCTCGGGACTATTGGCAGATCTGGCAGCAAAGCAGCCTGTGGACGAAGGAGAACAGACGAAGCTATCGTTACCAGTTCTCGGTGCAAGAGCCCACCAAAGTCGAATTTCAAATCTAGAGAGAAAGAAATTCGATGGTGCCCAAAGCCTGACAATTGAACGTGGGGTGTGCTCATCAATTTCCACAAGACTTTCCGACCTTCCAGAGCCCGAGACTCCTTTTAGACTTGATGGTGAGGCGGACTCGTTGGTTGTGAGTGATCGTCGTCAGCGTGATAGCCAAGAGAGTCGTCCTGTTGCAGAATACAGTATCGTTGTGCAGTCGAATGACTGTCGGCAATGTGTGGTAATTCAGTCCCAAGGAGTGGAAAAGAATGCTACTGAATTGCCACGAGGGCTGAGAGAGGTTATCGAAGATGCAGGCTATCTGACCACCTCCGCCCCGTCTAGTGCCCGTCATTTCGCTGTCAAGGATCCGATCTTGGCTCGGCTTGGGGATATCATCGAACAAGAGGAACAGAGTAACAGGGACGAGTCGAAAGATGAGATAATGCTATTTAGCGACAGGGGCAAAAATCTCATTATGGACCGAGCTGAAATGCAAAAGCAAACTGAAACGCGGGCCTTCCTCGAAAGAGCGGCAGCCGGTAAACGTCTTGAAGAAAGCTTGCCTCGTACACCCACAAAGAATAGCAAGGGCAAAGGCAAGACAGGAGAAGATTCTCCGCCTATTAAGTCGCTACGCGATCGTATCCAGAAGATCGCGGTGTATAATATGGTACATAAAGCAACCCGCGGCGAACGCAACGTTGGAGACTCGCTCCAGGACCGAATAGTCATGGAAGGTAGAATTCTGCTTGATACATCACCAACATACGGCTCGTCCAAAGAAATCTCACTAGAATGGTTTTCCAGGGCCGAGCAATACATTGAAGTCAGCGAAATGCCAAACATTCCTTCCCCTTCAATCCCCACAACGAAGTCCAAGACTGGCGATTTTCATCAACCTAGCACGTCTCTGATAAGGTCCCTACAAATGGAAGGCAAGCTCCCTGAGGGAAGTCCGATAGTAACGACCAAATCCGGCACAAAGACACCAGTCATCAAATTAATGCCTGGAGAGGATGCATCGGAGATTGCGGCAGACCATCTTGCCAATCCAAAACTCCTTTTCGGCACTGATAATATCAAGCTGTCAAGTCTTGAAGAAATCCATGCAGCTTTTGAGAAACCAGGGGGAGCAATGACACGGCTATCGTCAGAGAAACACCAAGCGCTGATTCCAGCCCAGAGCGAGCTTCTGAAGAAGGAGGTGGTGGGATACTGGAATCGGAACAGCGGATACAAAGACTCTGACATGCAGGACGAATTATGGGATGAGGAAAGTGAGGGAATCATAGCCCGAAGTCAGAATGAAAACGGAGTGAGTGATATACAAGCTCGTAAGCCTTCTGAAAAGCGGCCAAAGGTACAGGATATCGGTGCGTCAATTGAGCCAATTTCGGATCAGGCAAGTTCAGGGTGTACAAGCCAAGATCAATGCGAAGGAGATCCAGGGCATGTTTGTGACACGTTGGACATGCTCGCAGTGGTGGCCGTAGACGCCCATGCCGATGACCAAAAAGTGGACGACCTAGCAAGCAGCCCCAAAACCATCACCGGAGACTATCCGGACGCTGAAGCCAAGAATGGCAACCCAATTCTGGGCAACAAAAGCGGCGACACTGCCGAAAGCCGGCAAGATGATGCAGAATATCCCGTCCTTCCTCGTGGCCGTAGCAGCCCTATGAAGGGAGGTGAAAGCAGAGCTCCTTCGAAAGGAGGATACGCGGCCGCTGCACGAAAGAGCGTTGAAGAAAAGCGTGAGAATGAGGGGAAGGGGGGAAAGAAGCGGGGAGAGGTGGATGTCAAAAAGGATCCGTGGGCTCCTGAGGATGTATGGGGTCCGGGCAAGAGTGACTTGAAGGGCGCTGGGGTTGGTAAGGGTGGTATGAGGAGGGGTGGCTGATGAGGAAGTGCATTGTGCTGCGGATGCGATGGGTGGATGATTGGAAAGGACGTCGGGAGATTTGGAAAAGTGACTCGAGATGGCTTGTGAATGGGTGTGTGAATAGGTGTTGGGGACGAACGGGCTAGTCGGGCGATTGGATGGCATCCTATCTCCATGTACCTTACCTTAGATATCTTATGCGGAGTCGATTGGATCATGAATGAAGTCTGCACGCAGTATCCGCGCCACGGCGCCTGCTTCATCTATAGAAATGATTTTTCAATCAACCGCCTTTTCTTTCTTTATTTCGTTTTCTTGGACTCTTTGTGTACTGATGGGCTTGATACGTTGAAAGCTCGTCTTATCTACTCAGAAGTTGTAATTCTTACAGATCGTGCTAATTACTGCTCTTCGACTGCTTGAATACTTGATAGCTACCTTGGGGCGAGAGGGTCAGGGGCGTACGCAGTCTGGACTCCCAGAAGCTGGGGGCTAGGTAGGTTATGGGATATTCTTCACGGACCCTCCGATTCATAGGTAGCGAGACAGCTCATGATGATGTATATACAATCGACCTGCAATGACTGCTATGCTATGCTAATAGCAACGATTCGCCAGGCTCCCTCCCTCCCTTCCCTTTCATTTCTCATACGCATGATCCGTTTACCCGCCTACCCGCCTAGTCCGATGATGAAGTCGCGAAGGAAGAAAGAGTCAAGTGGACTCGTGTTGACGCAGAGCAAGCCTAATGCGGCATGTAACACAGATGTGGAAAGTGAAGAGACAAGCGACCAGGCTTTTTAGAAGATGGTGCCGAAAGAGCCGTCTGTAGGCAGAGCTTTGCGCGGACTGGCCGGCTTGCTGCTGTTGGGGTCGACGGCAGGTTTGCGATGTCTATGTTATGATATTAGCATAGTGCTGGGGCCAATGGAATGAAAAGGGGAAAAGGACGTACCGAAAGGTGAAACCGACAAACAGTCCCTTTCCCATCTGCTCATCCCTATCCGCCATATTCTCCAGCGCAGTTTGTTTATCATGCACCTCTTTATACTTGGCCATGTCCGCTTCGTTGCTGAAGTCATCGAAGTACCCGGCATCAGTCTCACCATCCAACTCCGGCACGAACGGCGCCCGCTGTTCTCGCAATTTCGACCAATCGACCTCCGCAAAGTAAACATGCTTGTATATCTCGCCGATGCTTCGGAATCGTTGCTTCTTTGAGTTGACGCAGCGCTGGATCAAGTCCCATGTGCGAGCTGAAAGGAAGTAGTTCGGGTCCTCGAACTTGGGTTTCTTGAGGACTTTGTCCCAATTGCGGAGGTTCTGCCATGTTTCGTCCACTGTGGAGCCGGCGAAGGGTGGGTAGCCTGAGAGAGCTTCGAAGAGCATACACCCGAGAGACCAATAGTCGACTGTGAAGTCGTATTGCTCGCCTTTGAGAACTTCGGGTGCCATGTAATCAGGCGAGCCGACGATGGACTTTGCATAATTGACCTCGCGGTCACGCAGGGAGCGGTACCCATCTCTTCGTTCGGCGATTGAACGCTGTTCCATTGGGTTGACGAAGGGAGCGGAGAGCTGACCAACTTCTTCGAGCTTGATGCGCATAGATTCGAACTTTTGGGGCGAAAGCATGCCAGCCGCGAGCCCGAAGTCGGTGAGCTTGACATGGCCGGTGGAGTCGATGAGGAAATTTTCGGGCTTAAGATCGCGGTGGATGTAGCCGAGTTGGTGGAGTGCATCCACACAGCAGAACATCTCAGCAATGTAGAAGCGAGAGTGCCGGTTGTGGAGGACTCCGGTATTGTTCAGCAGAGTACGGAAATCACCTCCTGGCACGTATTCCTAAGTGTGTTAGGTCATATCCCGTTGCTAGTAGTTGACCAGCTTACCATGGCGAGATAGATACTCTTTTCATCCTGAAATGCGTAGAGTAGTTTCACCAGCCACTCACTCTTCGCTGCAGTCAAAATATCTCTCTCTGTCAATATGTGCCTGACCTCGTCCAGCTTGAATAGTAATTTCTTGCTCATAACTTTCAAGGCACACACCTCTCGTGTATCTTTTTTGGCTGCCAGATACACCTGTCCGTAGCCACCCTGCCCGACTTGAGTGAGGATCTGGAAATCACCATGGCGAAGTCTTGTACGGCGCTTCCGCAGATTTGCTCGCTCTCTGCCGAGGTATTTGTGTCGCGCTGCTTCATACTCCTCGGACGGTGTGGCTGGAGGTGCAGGATATTGGGTATTGAACAGCTCCCCACGACTCTGTCGATGGTGTACATAGCTCAGGAGATCGAAGTAGTGGTCAAGGAAGTCTGGTAGGCATTAGTCAAGAGACTCCCAGGTATAGGCTTTGGAGATAGTACAAAGCTGGGTAACATTTGCCAGACGTTTGACTTTGGGCAATTGCAGCTTCTCCAACTCTTCTGCAGTCAGGCCACGCGGAGGATTGAAACGCGCCTTCGCTCCGTCTGTGTCTTTTCCTTGGTACGGCTCTTGACGAGACACTGCCGCCTGATTTGGAGTTGTTGGCTTCGACGACCGTATTCCCGGTGGAGTGTTCTCTTTACCTTGCTTTCTAGTAGGGCTGCCTGGCGCTAAGCTGTAGTCTGAGCGTTTGATATTGCCATCCAAACTGTCGTCAAACGCTTGTCTGCCGCCTTTCATGGGTGAGCCCGGACTTAACTGCGGTCTTCCAAGCTTGATGGGACTGCTCTGGTCAAGTTTCATGGCACTATCGAAGGCATCGGGAAGATCATTCGCCCCTGGCGGCATTTTGGATTTGCTCGGACTGCCCTGGGGAGTGGCATATGGAGACGTAAAGCCGGCAGGTGTAGGTGTATGGGGTGCCTCATATATGTCATTCCCGGATCGGGTGTGCAGCAGAGGTGGCGGCATTGGCATGGTGAGATTGGGCTTGTTCTTGCCCAGAGGAGATTGAGGTAGGGCGGTGGAAGTCATGTCGGCACTGGACGAGAGATGGAGGACCCTTCCAGGGGGTTGGGTGATTGTGTTGCCGTACAATTCGAATTGGGGACTCCTTTCAGCTCACAGTATGCATCCTTTTAAGGAACGTTGTTCCATCTTAAACAATAACTTTGCGCAGTCAATGACCGTTCCCTGAATTCATTGCATCAGAAGCTTGGAGCGATATTGACTATCGCAACGGCCGCTAGCCTCGATACGGCTTAATCTCTTCGTTAGCTGTTGACACGACAACAATTACACCATGCTGTTCTACACGGCGTTCAAGTCTCACTGAAGCTCTGTGTCATTTGTAAACTGGCGCTTATGACAGCGATCGAGCTAGATACTCGGTGGGTTCTAGGAAGTAGCATATCAACAGCCAGTTCCCGAGGGAATGGTAACATTTTCATCATCTATGCTTTAGACGTTTTGGTTTACGATTTATGGTCTGTAGGAAATCTCGACATCGAAGGTATGAGAGACACTTAGGCAGTTCTACAACGGATTCGCGTATGTATAAGTTCGACAAGACTGAGTCGTTCCCTCTTAAGTCTTGATACGCTTCATGTTGATGTCCTGGTTTACAGAAACTCTTCTAATAGATTACTGTCTTCCAAAAGGGCATTCTCTTATCCATAGAGTGATTGCCAAAGCCCACTTCATTGCCTTTAGACCTCCGCCTATCACGCCATGTCACTCTCTGCCCTCCTTTTGGCCCGACTTCTGATTCACCCAAGTAGAGCAGAGAGGAATACCCTGGGGATTAACACACACGGAAGGCTTGTCCTGACCCATGACGCTAATCTGATAGCATATGAAATGGAAAGCGAAATCCTATGTCCTGGTTGGCGTGGTCCATCGCCACGGCTTTCAGACTTGGTTCAAGCAAGTAATTGGCCATCATCTCCGTATTTCTCAATGTGAAAAATATGTAGAGGCGCTGCCTCGATTGTCAGTGCAAAGTCCGGTTGCTACTTTTTCTTAGCTCGTCCAAAACCATGCATGGCGCGTTATGTCTTCTCTCTCCAATATCGCGGCGTTCCTTTTTCCATTGTGCAGGACCCGATTTCGCCCTGCTCACCATTCACTGCATATCTAGAACGACTATACAAGGAGACGTGTTCATTGTCTCCGTCAATAGGCAGCCCTGAGCGTATTCACTCATACGCCATTGAACGCGGACGCCATGTTTTACAGCCACGAAAGTACGCTTGTCTGTCATGCCATTTCTTGTGGCAATTAGCTGACACTCCTCCGGTCCTCACATCTCGAAAAGGAGGCGTGGCAACAGTCTGGTATGTGCTCCCCAATTGAATCCTGCTGATAGTCCTTCCAGCTAATAGTTGACAGGCTGGTAGCCACCCTTGGGTCTAAATCAAATCTGAAGAAGGTCAATCGAAAAGCCATCCTTGATGTCAATGTCCCTGCAACATGTCGAATTATCATCGAACCGGAGGCGCCAATGGCGTTGAGGTTGCAGAGCAATTTACTGTAAGCTAGTACTCCATGACGAGCCTCAATACTTGCTCATGCATGCCTTTTCCCCCAGCTATGGTGTTTCGCGCGTCTTCTCCCAACAATGCGGCTACATCTTGTCCGACGCGGAAAATTTTCAGGCAAACATGCGAGCATTCGTCAATGCTATCAAGACTTCGGAACTAGACCCTAATGCTGGAAAAGCACGGTACGTCTGCACAGCTCACAGTATGAATGTTACTAAATGATCCTCTAGCCGCGATCAGCTCGTACTAGAAGATGACCCTGCTTTCCTGCCTGACTTCGCTCTCCCAGGCTTTGACATCGATCTCTCGGCGCTCGACATATCGACCGATGACTCTTCACGCCGGTCAAGCATCTTGTCGCCTCATTCACAGCGCTCTAGTCTATCAAGCCATGCGGACGCTGATCAGTCCTTTTTGGGCCTTGTCATACCTACTTCCGACAGTGCCGGAGCTGGAGATCTTGGCGGTTTCTTGCTACCTAGAGAAAGTGTCAGCTCAGTCCAACGTAGTGTGCAGCCCGGACGACTGCTGGATGACGAAGACGAGGGTTTCAACTTCGACCCAGGCTTCACCATTGACGCTGAGGGTAACGTGATCGAAGACCGTGAAGCGGGAATTAGTCCAGGTGCTGCTCTCTCTGGGGCTGTACGCCACGGTAGCGACTATGCAGCGAGTGGCCATGTGCGCCAGGAGCTTCTGGAAGGTTTTCAAACAATTGGGGTTGGTATCACCATAAGTGCATATGATTGTATAGCTAATCTGTTGCAACAGCGTGACGTTACTGATCAGGACATTGACATTCCAAGATTTGACGACAATGACAATATACTTCCTGACGCTGAGCCGTTCCCTGAGATGGCACCGCCTGGTGCTATTTTACGGAAATCAAATTCAGAGTTGCCCCAGGAGCACGAGTCATCTGATTCTGCTGAGGCTCCCTTGAAGCGCAAGCAACGCGAACCCAACGCGTTGCCCATTGATCAGAGAATGGAACTTCACAATGCCGACCTGGCACAATGGAAGGCCGATTACGCTGGAAACATGGCTAAGGCAATTGAGATCAAGAGACATCATAAAGCTCCAGCGCTTGCAAAGAAAAATGCCGCATTCTGGGTGATCGGGTCAGGTATCGGTGGCGTAGGTGCAGGCCTTGGTAGCTCGAAGATGAAGAGCCCGCTCGATATGTTTGCTGGCGAAGCCATGATGGAGGCCTTGACTGGTATCAAGGCTCCTACTGCTGGACAAAAGAGAAGCCGCGACGACCAAGATACCGCCGACTCAGACAGCGAAGCTCGTCGGGTTAAGATGAGAGCTGATGACGGCGACCAGATTGGTCGAGGCGATGAACTGATGCTGAATGAGGATGAAACGATGATGAGCGAGGTGAGGGTTACCTGTTGCGTTGGAGGTTCGCCGGCTGATGCATACTTCTAGGGAATTGAAGTTGGTCGTCATGCTCCAGCTTCCCTCGGCGAGGAGCCAACTATGCCGTGGAATGCCAGCTCTGCTCTCGGTTCTCGTCAAGGATCTATTATGCGCGGCCGTGGATTTGCGAGCAGCGCTGGCGGCTTTCCCACTAGCGCTGGTGGTCCCAGTTCTCTGCCAGGTATAGGAGGTGTTGGACCTAGCCCGCTCGATAGAAACGTCAGCCCTCTTGCAGGTCGTGGACTACCGCGTTACAGCAGCCTCGGGCTTCCCATGGGCAATGATGACGATGATCTACTTGGAGGCCGCCTTGTGTCAGATGATCAACCGTTTGACGATTTCCAGCTCTATGGTCCTGGGGCAGCTGTTGACACCCAGACAGCAGCAGACTCTCAGTGGGTGAGGTCGACTTTGAATCAGGAGGCGAACAACTTCCTCGCCTTCGTTCAAGCCAAGACTGCGGAACTCCCGGCTGCTGAGGACGATGACGAAGACGAGCTCTCTAGGGACGTCCATACTAGGGTTTCGGTGACCTTTGAAGAATTACTTCCTCCGGAGCAGAACACCAAAGTGGTCGCCGCCCAGGCCCTGTATCATGTCCTCGCGCTTGCTACGAAGAATCTGCTCCATGTTCAGCAAGTTTTGCCAGACAGACGGATCAATCTTAGCGTACCATCTGGTATCTGAGGTGTTGGGTTGCTGTTTTCTGTCCCGAGTCTCTGGAGACTTATCTCTTCGTTTGTGGAGGAAACGACATTCCTACTCTTATAGCACCATCGCAATTTGCTCACATCATGCTTGTTATTCGCTACATCTACTGTTCTTCGCCGATATCTGTGCAAGTACGGCGTTCGCTTCAATGTATCATCATACCATGTACTCGTACATATAGGGCTACCTTGCTATAGCTTCTTCGTATCTAAATCATACGCTCAAACGTTCAACATCGATGCGCGAGTATGTCAAAAGTTACCATGATCTGGTCCCCTTGCGCCAATGTATGTCTCTCGGTACACTTGCACCTAACCACCTAGGCCCCAGCGACGGGTACTCCATAGCTTCGTATCTTGATTCGTTTTAGGGCTGCACATGCAATATGACGTTGAGGCCGGATAAATCGCGGGGTGAACGGCAACATTATTGTACAATCGGTGGTTATTAGGACTTGGTGTTTCTACCTTACTCTATGCTATCAATCGAACCACAACCTTAAGCAACTCCTTTCGTGCAGCAATGCCGAAAATTCAAGAGCACCCCGATCACCCCGAAGGCGGTCGGAAATATGGAGCTTTCCAAATGGTACGGCATTTGCTCCAAGTACTATCTAACTCACTCACGTATCTCACAACACCCTCAGGAAATCTACCGAGATGGCTTGCTCAACAACAGGCTCCCAACCGTCACCACCGATCCGAACAAGCTCGAAGAGCAAGCCCGGACTCACCTAGGAGCCCGAAGCTTCAACTATGTCGCCGGCGGTGCGGGAGAGAAGGCGACGATGGACGCCAATCGTCTGGCGTTCAGACAATGGAAGGTAAGCTCGCTCACCCATCTTCCGCAGTCAGTCGAGTCTCAGTCGCCTGACGAGTCAATCACGTAGATAATTCCTCGTATGCTTCGCCCGACTACCTACCGAGATCTGAGGACGGAACTTTTCGGCCATAAGCTTGATTCGCCTCTTCTCATTGCTCCGGTTGGCGTGCAGGTCATCTTCCACCGCGACAAAGAACTCGGTGTTGCAGAGATAGCCACGGAGATTGGTGTTCCATATGTTCTCAGTACGGCATCGAGCAGCAGCATTGAAGAGGTTGCGAAGGCGAGCGGTGATGGCGTGAGATTCTTTCAGCTGTACTGGCCGCAGGATGACGAGATCACCGCATCTGTGAGTTTTGCATACTGCCTCTCTTCCATATCCCGAAACTGACGGATATGCGATCTCCAGCTCCTTCGTCGTGCTAGATCGCACGGCTATACGGTCCTGGTTGTGACTCTCGATACTTGGACTCTAGGCTGGCGTCCAGCCGACCTCAATAATGCCTACGTCCCATTCGCTACTGGTATCGGTGACCAGACTGGATTCGCGGATCCAGTCTTCCGGCGCAAATTCAAGGAGATGCACAATAAAGAGGTGGAAGATGACATCGTCGCCGCTTCGCAGGAGTGGGAGAAGGCAGTGTTCAGCGGCGCGGCTCATACATGGGAGGAACTGGAGCTTTTGAAAAAGGAGTGGGATGGGCCGATTGTGCTGAAAGGAATTCAGCATGTCGAGGATGCAAAGTTGGCGGTGAAGGCGGGTATGAATGGCATTGTTGTCAGCAATCATGGAGGTCGGCAGTTGGATGGTGCGATTGGCAGCTTGGAAGTGTTACCAGAAATTGTGGACGCTGTTGGTGATCAATCGACGGTATTGTTTGACAGTGGTATCAGGACAGGAGTCGACATTATTAAGGCGCTGAGTCTGGGAGCAAAGGGAGTCCTAATCGGAAGGTACGCATGTTGAAGCCACGTCCTAAGGTGAGCTAACATGGATGAACTAGACCCTTCGTCTATGGCCTCGCCATAGGAGGCAAGCTGGGTGCTCGGGATGCTGTCAGAGGCTTACTAGCGGTACAGCTCCCCGGACAGAGTGCTTTCATCTATATGCTGATGCTTCATAGGACCTCGACCAGAGCATGGGCCTCGCGGGCATTCAGAACATTGAAGGCTGCAATCGCTCCATGCTCCGAAGAGTGCAGTATGGTGGTGACACAATATCGAATCACTGAGACGTCAGTCAGGACCAAAATTCATAACCTGCATGCGCATAGCATAGATCGGATTCAACCATACGCTGGAGGCGCCACCGTCGAGCACAGCAGTCGAGTCTGTTGCTGCGCATATGCCCAAGGGGATTGCCAGAGTGGTGGCCGCTTGCTGTCGAAGCATCACATAAAGCCAGATGGTTGAAAAGCGTAAACTACAGCATCTTAAAAATATCCCTTTTACTCATTGCTTCTTCGACGGACTCCGAATTGTGCAGTCGCTCGATCTCATTCGTTAGGGACTGATACTGTAACATAGCTACCAGAAGCTTCTCAGTCTAGCCAGTCGTCGAAGTGGCAATAACATGTGTAACCACCGCCATTTATGTTCCATTTGCGCGTCTGTTGCTGGGTGCAGTCCAAAATTCCACGAGTTCGTCGCTGGAGCATTCGTCTTCCAAAGACTCCCCCCACGCATTTGAAATTGTGGAATTGAGCCTCTTCGGCGTCACAGAATGCGTGATCAGGTGCGTAATAGAGCACAGTTCCACCAGAACCAATTTGTTCCTACAAGTTTCCCCTCATCTACTACATCGTATGCAGTACCAAGAAACCAAACGTTGCAGTTGATCAGACCAAATTGTGTCTCCCACCCTCACGACTCCCCCTCATAGTTCACCGTCGACGTTGTCGTAAGTCCTCGCTCCGGACTCCCCATATCCTTCCTCCCCAACTAATCTTGCCCGCTCCACCTCCATCTCATTGACTCCCCTCCACTCCTTTACAGGGATCCACCCAATATACGCACGATCCCCGAACCCACCAATCCAATAAACGTCTCGCACCACAAGCCTAGCCCACCAACTCTCATGAATCTCATTGCCTGGTATCCACGCTTCTGCGTCCGCATGTCTATTGACGAAACAGCTTTCCACCAGATTTGATTCAACTTCGGAAGCGGGTACAGGCTCGATGTAGCCTATAAGAGAGAACCGCGGCATATTTGCTGCAGAATAGGTATAGATATCGTCACTTGGAGGAGCTGTAGCTGGGGGGTGCCATCGAAGCGATAGCGTTACGTTAGATCCAGCGCGCGTGTTGCGGAAGGTTGTTGCTATTGATATCGCTAAGATTGTGGGGTTGTATGGTTTGGGAGAGCAGGAGGCAAAGTAATCCATCAGACCTATCGGTGCGCCAGAGAGGTCGTCAGGTTTGCCCCATGATGGGGAGACGGCGTCTTCCTCGGTAGAACTTTGTTGGGAATGCGCATTCTGGGACGGGAACACCGTGGAGAGCGTGGCGATAGAGGAGAGGTTCAGTATCCGTCTAGCTAGTATGGCTGACTCATGTATGGTCGGGATTGTGTAGGGGGAGGGGGAGGTGGTGGGGTTGAAGAGAATATGCTGCGGTGGCGGGGCGTGGCATACTGCGAGGTGGAGGAGGGAAAGGAAGATGAATGGCAAGATCATTGCATGTGTATGGACGGATGGAGATTGCAGAACTTCACTGTGAAGAAGGAAACGAAGAAGGAATACAAAATGTATGTGATCGAGCATCCTGACGCTGGTCAAAAGTTAGATACTGATAAATGAAGGACGGTGTCTTTGTGAAAGGACGCATTACAACATACATGCAAGTATTCGCTACCCCGAACGCCACGCTACATCCCGAGTCTGTAAGTGCCAGTCAATTTCGTGACTAGGGTGCTACCAGTATATCCTGTTTCCGATAAATGGCGAGGAAGCACGAATCGAAGTGTGTCCCTAGACGTTGAATATGTTCGCCATCTGTTCCAACCATACTTATGAGAGTCAATGTCACTCACGATCGCAGCTCTCTCAGTCGAATTCATCAGGTGTTGGTGTTCAATCCACTGCAGATTTGAGGCTCCGCGGCGAATATGCACGCTGGTGCAGGCTGCGATTCCAGTCGCGAGTACTCATCTCAGTTTATGATCTCTTTGATGTTGGGGCTATATCAGCCCCCAAGCCCCTTTCCATCCTTGCCATCCAGGTCTCGCCAATGTGGTCAACTTGCCCAGTTGCCCAGCAAAGTTTGTTGTATCAATATGTGTCACCTGTCCACGAAAGATGCAAATCTCGCTCTAGCATAAAATAATCGTTGTTATTGCAATTCGGTACACGCATCAATGATGACCATAGCTTTGCAAATGGCACACAGCTGAGTACACAGCATCTTCCATTGATCTTTCGTCGTAATTGGAAGCGCGGAGGTATTCAATTTCAATTGGATCATTCTGTGGCATACAGTACTCATATCATCCATCGTCAACTTCCTGTCGGTATGGTTGGTAACGACAAAATAACGGGCGAACAGCCGCGAACTTCTTGATATGATCGATGAATAGGAAGGATGGAGAAGACGCAATCGTCGCGGCGTCACGCTACTCAAACAAGTTACCTTAATGCAAAGGAAGCTCACATCTCAAGAATCAATTAATTATGAAGAGGCAGTGATTGCGAATGACGGAAGATACCCGGTGGAGGTTTATATGATGCATATCGTAATTAAAGGAGAGGAGCAGAGAGAAGAGATGAGAAGAGAGTCTGCGGACGGATGACGGTAATGAAAGATGACTAGCTTGAGTCGAATGAGGCCGACATCGATAGTCTAAATGTTTTAATCCGTAATATGCGAACACTCTGGCCTAATTTACCTTGCCGAACGCCGACATCTAATGAAAATGTCGTAGTTCAAGTCCTCATCGGCTGTGCTCAACCTCTCCACCAGTAACCCACTGTATGGAGAGATGCGTCTGCGCCGTCCACAGCGAATACCGAGAGCTAGGGACTTTGGCATGCATCATGATAACCATGATTGTGGGTCGACCGTGCGTTTCTGATACCTCCGCCTCTTCAACTATGCCAACGTGATGAAGTCTCCAGCCTTTCAATTAGCAAAGAGCTTCAGATCATAATCATGTTGTACCCACAATATTGATCCATCCATTTCTTTATTGGAAAGATGTGACTTAAGGCTGACGAACCTCATGAAAAAATACAGATCATTCTGACCCAAAGTCGCTGTCAAGAATATTGTTGACGAGGGCGGACTTTGGGCGGGTCCAAGAGTAAGACCTTCAGCATTCGTTATCTACCAAACAGCTGTTCGACCTGGGCTGATAGAACAGTCTTCGCGAGGCAGAGAGTTTTTCATTTGTACCTCAATGCTAGCATTGGGAGCTATGCTGTTCAGTCGTTATATAGGCTGGCGCTAGCCTAAGACGATTGTTCACCCGGATCCTTGCTTTTACCGGCAGTCTGTGGTTTCATAAGAGAGTTTGAGACACGGGTAGAAGCCATGGCTGGGGAATAGAAATATATGCACATTCAGACAAAGACAATTGCAAGCACTGTTCAATCCAGATCTGAATGCTAGGAAATGTTTGGATGCTGCACAAATTGAGCGAGACATCTGCAAGCAGGGAGCGCCTGATGGTCTGAGAACCTAAGTGGGACGAGACAGAGAATCGGAGCATTCTGGTTCATCATGGAACGCAAATGGACGCAATGTTAAGACATGCTCCAGAAGGGATCAATGAATTTTATTTGGGATGTATGCCCATGGAGCGAACTCTAGTATATGACTTGGAAAATCCTCACTGTATTCTCCAAGGCATAGCAGGCATGTATCATTAATCTGCGTCAAACCCCAAATTTGCACCTGTACATGGAGATATCTTCAAGGGTAAAAGAGTTTTGGGGCATTGGACGACTTTACACTTGCCCTCTGTCTTCCCAATAGTGGGATGTATGATTCGTAGTCTACGAATCATGCTGGCAGTAGCGACGTTGTGGTGTTGAGTCTGAATCGATCTTCCTCTTCTGCCCGTCAATGTTAGCATCGTCTATGGGTCATAATCCTTATTCAGCTGCACCCACCAAGCCGTGATCCAAGTTTGGAACTGATGAGCCGAAGTGTACTACTAGGCAGTGGTGGGTAGACGGGCATACTCCTTACGACATGAAAAAGAAGACGATAAAGAAAAAGGAAGGGACTAAGTTTGCGTGTGTACTCCGTAGGCTTGATCAATAAAGTAGGAAGGAACTGTGAACAGATAGATAGTTTGTCCGCTCGCTTATAGTTCTAGCGGCGGGAGAAGCCTCCAATCAGACTTCAAAGTGCCAAGACCTCAGCCCTACAAGGAAATATCGCTAAAATCCACCACAATTGCCATGACTCAAAAGCCATCATCGCCGACCACATCTGCCATTACCATCTCATAGCCAACGTAAGTCTCCCTCCTCAGTCTCTATATCCCTCAACTATCCCGAATCCCACACCTACCTATCACCACCATCCCGCGCCTAAAAACTGACCAAGCCCCATCGCCACGCAGGACCCACTACCTCACAAGCTACAAACGAACCTCGAACCCAAACCCCCCCCCTTTCAAAGAAAGAATTCTGCATAGCCCACCATGGGAAAAGTCCGTGCGTAACATCCCATGAAACCACTCACATCCTCAGAAGGAAATCCTGATCAAAATTCCCAGACGGATCGCTCGCTCGTGCCGGTAAAGTGAAGTCGCAGACCCCAAAGGTACGAACGATATCCACCTTCACGCCTGCTCCCCCCATCAGCACTCTGTCGAAGAACTCACCGTGCCATACCCTCAAACGTAATCGCTCTGAGCCACAGCTACAGCCTCTATAACTCCAATGGCAAAGCTTTACATAAACCGCTGCTGACACGCTCATAACAACAGGTAGAGCCACAAGAGAAAAAGAAGACACCCAAGGGACGCGCGAAGAAGAGAATCACATATACACGCCGTTTCATTAATGTTGCCATGACGGGCGGGAAGAGGAAGGTTTGTTGCTCATCTCATCATTCATACCCATACCCATATGTATACGGGGCTTTCCGCATCTGCCGTGTCTGGTAATCGTATATGTCTTTGTGTTGAGTTCGGATTCGATCATGGAGGTCATTTTATGTATGGCTGATGATTATGTCTCTGTGTAGATGAACCCGAATCCTACGGCTTAGAAGAGGATGGAGGATGGAGGATGGAGGATGGGATAGGGGAGGGAAGATATGAAATGGAGGGAGGGAGGGATGGATGGAGAGGAGTGGGGAGGAAAGGAGAGGATAGGCGTGCATATACGAGTAATGGAGCTATCATCCGCACCATGCAGTAAAGTGGGATGCAGCCGTCACAACTACTACTACAATAGCAATGAATGCCTATCATCACCTCATACCGCAACGATATCATATCACATCACTTCATACCTCCCACCTCAACTCGGTTTCCAAAATGTGATATCAAAACTCATAACAGCCATACATACATGCTCCATCCGCCATTCATCTGATTAATTATACATACATGCGCTGCCACCCCCGAGAATAGCGTCCACCCTCATGAAAAATCAAATTGAATCGCTTCCCGCCATATGTTGATGTATGCCCAAAACGCCATGGAAGGTGAGGACGGAACCCTAGGATAGATACAGTAACTTGGGAAAGGGAAGATCAGAAGGGCAGCGCTCGCTCGCTGATAACAAAGGATGAATGCAGATCGGATGATGGGGTAGAAGTAGACGATGATCATGCCCGGTCGGTACTTGTGAAGGAATGATGGAAGTGGGATATGATACATGGCAAATTGATAGTATATGTTGTAGTTGTACGCTTGGAATTATTGCTGGGAAGTGTTGATGGAGGAAGATGTTTGTCGAGATGAAGACGATGGATCTGTCGTGATGGTAATGGGGGAGTTTTGGTAGAGAATGTTGGGTGTTTCCTTCATGGTAATCTGATGGTTTAGGTGGCGTGTTTTATAGGGTGAAGCTTCGAATTTTGAGAGCGTGTCGTGCGTCGCTTCACACTTGACGAAATTGTAGGTCGATCCTGCATCGAGGTAGTGCTGTTCATGAATGGGTCCTTCGTCGCTTGACGACAAGTCGACTTTCATGTCGACATTCTCCTCTTGGGATATCGATCATGCGTAATAACATTGTTGGGTATCGAGGTGAACGGGCAGAAATTGCGATCTTGGCGACCCTTCCGCGTACTGGTGATGCGGTATTAACGGAGGAGAGGGCTGGCAGGGATGGCGAAGATCGAATTGCTTATATGGTATTAGCAACACTGGTGATCGGGGTAAGGTCGCAGCTACCAGGTCGCTCATCGCCGGCGCTGACGCTTGTGCGTACGTGAGCAGGAGTGCTGTGCAATCGTTGCGAACATAGCTTCCAGAGCAATGGAGCGATATTTGAGGTGGCGCAGCAGGACGCAAGGGTCGCTACGACCGCGAGGTGGATGAGGTCCTGCAGCCCGTATGAGACCGTGGTGATACTGATGGGGGCGATGGTGGACATGGGTCGCAAAGTCCACAAGGAGGTCCAAGACTCCGTACGGGTGACGCGATATTAGTAGACCAGCAAGGGTCGCAAAGGCCGCGAGGTGAACGAGGTACTGATCGGGCTTTTGGCGAGATGAAGGCCTCCGCAACAGTGATATCGCGGCGGATGTACCGCATTCTGCCGAGTGTACTTTTGGTAGTACCTGAGGTTAGAGAGAGATAGCCGCAGTCGCAAACCGCGAGGCTTTCCTGTGGGAAGTCCTCCAACCTCCATGCACCAGCAGATCATTCACATCCTGTCTGAATGTAGCATCTCCACAACTCCTGTGTCCCCACATGGCTGTTTGGCTGACCCCTGTCTGCGCTTCTAGACACTCCTCTTAGCGTCATTCTGCAACATTGACAGCACCGCCCCGCGCATAATCTTAGCTCAAGCCAGATGCGTTTCGACTAAGTCAACACCTGCAACGGTGCGACCCCCTTCCTGCATATCGGCCCTTTGCATATGGTGGAAAGCTTGGCGGGATGGACCGCCGTGAGACCTTCGAAGCCCCGCTTGGTGCTAGTACAGTCCGAACAGCGATAGCAAGACCACAAAGACGAGGACCAGGTGTTGGGCAAAGTCAGGTGCTCGTTCTGAGGTTTGCTATCATGGGTGCTCGCCTGCGTAGAGTATAGCAGGCTCACCATTGAAGTGGCCAATCTCTTCTTCTGTCACTTTGGCCAGCGGTATTGCATCGCTATACCAGCTACCATAGTCCGGTGCTTTTGTCACAAGTGAGCTGGAAAGAGTACTCCAGGTGGTCGGAACCCCCCAGTGCTGAAAAGGAGGGACCGTCACTGGAGCCGAGAGCGGTGCCATATGGGATTCGGGAATTGAGCCGTTCGACGAGTTGTTGCTGGTCTGCAACGAGGGTGGCTGCATGTCCGAAGCTCGTCTTCGATAATCCATGGATACTGGCTGGGGATTGTAAGGATTCTGATAGCTTTGGTGGAGGTCATCTCCCAGACTGAAGGACATCGATCGATTTGGCATGGCCCAAGCGGACTCTGAATGGCTTCTCGATTGTGCCGATGATGGCGCAAATGAGGTGAAACTGCTCCTGCAGTCGGAAGCACTGTGAAGTGTGCTCGTTCGTCCCGAGACATGGGGAGAATAACCTGGGGTCAGAGGGGAGTCTGAATGTCTACCCCAGTAGCTATGCGCAGAATCACCGGGTGACGAGTGACCGGCTGAGGTTGGCCCATCGCCCGGAAAAGGAGATCCCCAAGATGCACGGTTCTGTGGCGGAAGCTCAAATGTTTGTGTATGAGTAGGAGCTGTATGATGTCAATTTTCCACTCGAACGTTTTCTGTCGTCTGGAGTAGACCTCACCTTTCGTCATGGGTGATATGCCACTCAATGGAGACAAGCCGCCAATCGACCCTCGATGTGGAGGATACGCCACTGGGACTGTGAGGTGTGGATAAGAATTGAAGTCGTCGCCAGGGTCGAACATGTGGCCACCAGCGATGGCGGGGGAAGAATCTGATGAGGTGGATCCTCTTGTGTCGATCCTGTTCGAAGAAGCACGAGGGCGCCTGTCCATCTGTGGTTGCTGGTCTACAGGGAAGAAGCTGCAGTCTTTCTTCAATCGTATACACATGGCACATCGATCGTGGGCGTCGTCCGGTGCACGGAAGCATCTTATCTTACGCCGTCGACAATGTCCTGTGAATCTTAGTCAGTGCGTCAGTCATATGCATGTCGCAATGGCTACACACCGCAGGCTATCGATGTGCGGTGGTACCCCAATTTGTTTCTCTTCTTCTCGGCCAAGCTCATGCCAGCATCTCCGCGCACATTAGGTGTCGATGCAGAGCGCTTCAAAGAGGCCGAGTCCTTTCTTCGCCGTCGCTGCGATAGCATGGCTCCCGCCGTGAAAGACCGCAGGTTGGATGGCGGTTCCGAGCTTGGGTTCCCGTGATCGAAGGAGGTTTGCAGTGGGTTCAATATCGGTTCCATCTTGGGTTCGTCAATATGTTCCGGTTCTGACGACATAGTCATTTCCTTTATATCTCCTGCGTCTTGTCCCCTGGAGGATGAAGTGGGATTATGAGATAGGCGGGAACGATATCGAAGTTTCACTCTCAAAGTCTTCCCCGCAGCCATGAAATGGAAATAGAACAGTCGACGGACATGCGGCTTGCAATCATCTGCTGCAAGTGCAGTTTCAAATTTGGTGCCTGGATCTTGGCCCAGGGACACGGATGCTGTTTCTAAATGGGTCGCAACTAAGCCAAAGGCACGGCTGGAAGAGAAACCACACAAATGAATGTCCGTGACAAGGTATAAGATTCTTCACGAGAGAAATTTGATTCGAGGATTTCCAGACGAAAGGTGAAGCGCGAGGTGCGACGTTTATGATAATGATCACTGAAGCCCTGGGTTTCACGTAGCTGCAGCTCTATCTGATTCTGGACTAAACAGAAGTAGGGTAGCAGCGGCGAGAGGGGGTAGGAGGCCCGTATGGGCCAGGCCTCATCTAGATTGGCGCGTACTGTAGGAGCTGTCAGGTATCTTCCGACTGGATCCTGTAGCGCTTGTGTTGTGGTCGAGCAAGCGAAGGTGTTTGTGGCTCGGTCTAGCTGCTGATGATCCGTAGATGCAATGTCGCATCTAGTGTGGGACCATGTGTCTCGCAGGCATATGGGGCAGAGCTAAGTATGAATCGAGAGCTAAGGTCCGAAACGAACGATCCCAATGATGATTGCCTGCAGGGAATATCGAGTGCACGCCAGTCGTTTCACTTGTGGGACGGTGTGGAAGGTGCCACGTTCTCGGGGATTTGGAAAGGTGATATGAAAAGAGGCAGACTGGGCAGTGGATCGGATATATGAGGAGGAACCGAAAAGAGGGATGCCAATTTTCCGCCATTACGCTGGCACTACTTCGTATCGCTTCGTTGACTTCGCTAGCTCCAATGTACCTTGAAATACCAGAAGCCTGGCAACAAGTTCGAAATCGGACCAAGGAGGTTGGTGGGGTGTCAGCACAAGCAAATCCTTTCATAGTCGAGGGATCTTCCCTCAGCCTGCCCAAGATAGGCTTCCGTGATATCTGGTTTGCCCCAATTTATCAAGGTCCATGCTTTCATCGCTCGGAATCATGACCTGGCTGTAACTTTTAACTTCGCATTGTTGTGCACTTGCGGAGTTCGACATGATCTGTGAAGACGCGCGCGCTCCAGCGACGCCGCATCCTGGTGACTTCCAAAAGTCACCAATGGCAGACAGCATCCTTGCATCCTTGTAAGCTTCGGTAGGACTGTCAGATCAGCGAATCGGCTACGAGCTACCAATCTTTTCAAGCCACTGCCGTTGGGTGTGTCCGCTCAATGACCTACTTTTATGTACCTCTGTGGCACGCGAGTTGCTAAAAGCTACCTCTGTAGTCTGTACCTAGCTGGGTCCGTGTCTGGGTGCTTCGGAGAATATTGCGCGGGCCATGGCTGATCCAACAAGGCCAACATAAGGATTCGGATCGGTGGTCTTGAAGGAAGCAGTACACAGTACAACAACAGCACTCGTATCCTCATCGACTCCCACAGTCCTCACGACCAGGTACATGGTCCCCTGTTAAGATTCTGCGGCAATATGAAAGTCGCTAGGACCAAACAGGCATGTGTATTTAAGGGCTCTCCACATGTCCAGCCTGACGGTTTGTCTCTCAGTTTCGCTTCTCGCTTCTCGCAGATCTTGGGATGGAGCTAATGAGCTAATCCACGTGCAATGATCAGCAGATCGACTCAAGCCAAAGTCAGTGGTGCCCAGTCGACTGAGAGAGAATACTGCCACTAATGGTCACCTTGCCGAACTCCTAAAAGCGTCCCCGTTGTACTGGTCAGCTACGGGGGATGGAGATCGCATCGTCTTCATTCGTCAATGTTAATAGTGGAAGGAGAAGTCTCGAACAGAGTTGTGAACTGTGAACTGTGAATTGTGAATTGTTCACAAGGCTGCATGTGCCTCGGGGAGATTCTGATCCCACTACTACGCTACGTTAAGGTACCTTAGTATGTTGGATGTCATGGCGTTGATTGGCACGCAAAGTCAAACTCACTAGTTATACATAGCACTAGTGGACCATCCCTTCTCATCTCCACTTGTGCTAGAAATACCACCTTTCGACCTCGGATCACTATCCGTTAGCTTTGGTCCAGCGTCATGCATGGCCTCTTGGTCAATGATCAGCCCTAGCCAGTATCATCGTTGAGAAGTTGTTTGTACTAGAATACTCGAGAATATGGCTATATCTTATCGCAAAAGGAATACGTTCCGTAGCTCTACCAAAGTAAAGTGGGGGAGATCGACGCCAAGCGCCCATAATCGTGCCTCCTAAGCGGAGCACGTTGTTAAAACCCTGCAAGCCACGAGCAGGCTTCAATGATGATCTCGAAGATCTCATCTTGATAACTAGATTGTGGGTGAGGCCTCCGGATCCGATTGCCATCACAGGATTAAATCTTGCCTTTGCGACTGGCGCAGTGTTCCCACATCTGAAGGGGACGTGTCGATCCTTTCGGAGGAGACTGCAAATTGACAGAGGCCATTTCAATCCCAGAGACCTGAGCATACGTGGTACATTCAATCATTACTACGTGTGGGATGACCCTTATCGGCGTTTCACTCCAACGTCAGTACCTCATACGACAGCATCTCTAAAATCTACCACGTCTACCTGTATGCCCATCTTGATCTTTGTACCTTACAGGGCTCGCCATGTGGTGCAGATCCAGCAAACTGGAGCCGACCGCTTCCCTTTTGCTTCCCGCTGCCGCTGCCGTTCTTGTGCGGGATGATGATTTTCTCTCAGTCCCGGGTCATGAATTGGGTGTTCCATAAGGTACCTTACGGAGTACACCATCTGATAAGTGATAAACGGATTATCTTTCAGGTGTGATGGATTGCTTGGCGGCCAATCTCCACCGGAGTTTCAAGGCGACCTTGATGCATTATCACCGTACATCTCCGATGCCCCTGATACCCTGAGAATAATATCGCCACTCATCTTCCACAGTGGTCCAGAATATCCAATCAGACCAACTACTTTATTATACGTGTATGCGCTCGTCTTCTAGCGACGCTTAGGTAAAGTAAAGTACTTACTTACTTTAGGGAAGCTTTGAGCGGATTCAGCCGCGCGACTCATGCGCCATCTCCACATCCCACGTGCCAGAAATTCTCCGAGAATCCACGAATCCTCTAGGACGGTCAAGATAAGACGTCAGATTTCCTCACCAATTGGCAAACCATTGCGTCCATGGATGATACGCAACATATCCAGCGGGAGTTTTACGATGTACGCCAGGAACATGAGCGACGGAAAGGCCGAGGCATCCCAACAAATCATCAAACTGGACGCCCTAGTCTCATCTTCCCTTTCTTTCATCCTCCTTCATTACACCGTCGTGACCGTTTAGTGTCTATACTTAGCCTCCAAGCTCTGACCAAACACCGCAATACCGACCCAATAGGGCATTCCGCATTGGCAATCTGGAAGCACTGCACACTTCATTGATTCCATTGCGAACGCTTCTCCTCTATTGCCTTCTCTACTGCCTTGACTGCCTCCAACAGTACATGGCTTTTCGGATTATTGATTTCCACCTACCTACTATTGCTGCGCTTCTATCTTCCCCTCATCCTGCATTATGCACCTTGTTACCCGTACAAGACCGCTGGATCTTGCATTGTGCACGACGATCAGGGGAGTGCATGCGACTCGCACTCGTACAACTACCAGGGGTATCCAGTGCCACGGACCTTTAGTAAATAACAAAGACCCCCACGCTGACTACAGACTGCTCATGGTGGGTCAACGGTGGTCTTGCAGCACCGCCACATAATTCGAAGGATTTGGCCTTCCGTTGACACTCCCGAGCGATCTCCATGTCGCCTGTCGCATATACCATAATTCTCCTAGACCTCCTCAGCTGCAGCATCCTAGAATAAGATATGAAACCACGGGACAGGGGCTCGAGTGAGCTTAAAGCAACCACTTCACTTTCAGCGATCCCCGGCACTTGTTGACCGCACCATTCTAAGGCCAGCGATCACCGCACACTTCCTCTTCTGTGTCTTCTCGTCCGACACTAGTTCGGAAAATGCAGGATTCATCGTTCTTCACAGCCCACAGGTGCATCGACATTCCATCAGGTTTTCACCAATATTCTCCGTAGTCATCCTAATGGGAGTATCTTTGCATCGCTTGTTCAGCTCGATGAACGCATCTATCCGCCCTCCTCATGCTTTCTACTTTGGGAGTGCCTATCTAAACCAGACATATCACAGCGCATTTGAGTACACCAACGTTCATGCACCTATAATGATCAGTATCTCTGCTATTTGCATACCGATGACTCCATGACCCCATCAGCTAATCAGGCTTCCCGAGTGACAACCAAAATAGACTCCTGGAGTCTCAGGTGCTGTTAATTTTCACTCTCGATCCCGAGGGGTCTAATTCGGATCAGAGAAGAACGAAGTATACTTCGCCCCTCGAGCAGACAGTCGGCAGGGCTTGTTCCGGGCCTAAGATATCCAGTCCGCTTGGCCCTGCTCTGAAGAACACACACTAAAGTCAAAATCCGTCTGTGCGTCAGACATATGGAAAGGTCAGAGCCTAATACTGGAGGCTTGGCTCCACATGTTGATGAACATTCTATCAACCATTGTGTTCTCATGTTTCAGTTTACCCCGAATGACGATGCAGCTGTTACGGGAACAATGAGACAAGACACTGGTCCTCGAATAACCGTGGACCATTGGGAGCTTATCCAAGCATGAGCTAAGCGTTCAATATCGTCCACGTCGAAAACAAAACCATCTTAGTTTTACCGAATTGCTGCGCTAGTCTACCCTGTCTTCGAGGAACCACGATGCCACTTCCATCAAATAGTATTGCTATGCGAGGCGAGATTGCGTAGCCAGAATGAATACTGGTATCTGTGTATTTGCTGGATATTTTCTTAGCGAAAGAAGTGATCTGTTTCGATCATGGCCAATTTCACTAAAGGCTGCTGCGCCCCAAACACAGACATCTGATACTTAAGCGACCCCTCATTCAGCGGATACAAAGCTGGGGAAAGTCTACTAAGGATCCGAATAGAGGACCTGTAGGCCAAGACGGCCCCAACTTCATGCTCAGACGCAAAGTATCCTGGACCTCCGAAACTTACCCCATGGAACGTGCATGACCGCTTTGTTTGGCGCCCACTAGCATCATCACTGCAATATACCTTAGCTGGGATGTAGCCCCTAGTTCAGAGCTGAGTTAACAGCTTCAGTGAGGTGAACCACGCTTTTAGTCCATTCAAGACATGTACGAAGGTTTGAGCAATGCACTTTACGTGAAGACAGCATTGGTGAGGGACTGATCACCTTCTCCCGCTTTCTCCTTCCTGTAGAGCGAGTCCACGCGGTGTGATCGCCACCATCAAAGGCAGTGCTAACAGGTTACAAAAATCCGTAGGACGATCTCTATTGCTGCTTGTCGACCTTTACGTTGGCTAATACAATCCATGGTATCTGCGATTGTCCCTATAGGTCTTGTACGATTCTTTTCTATGCTGCATACTCTCAGCCGGTCAGAACTTACCCAAGCTGATAACCTCCAACTCACCGCTTGTCTTCGTGCTTCATCAAGGGGAAATGAAGGCAAGGCCGAGATACGCAGAGGAAGGAATCCTTCCAGGTCTAGCAAAAAGAGCTAGAGGACGAAAGATGCCCATATCTTTGTCCAGCAAGCTATATTTCGCGGCGTCAATGTTTTTGAAAACCCTACCTTTTCGATTCCCCTCCTACATATCAGAATGATGCTTGTCCCAAGAATTGTTTCCCCTACCGACCTCTATTCCACCGCTAGCGAATACTGCTCTACTAAGAGGGTCAGTGAGCAACAGGGCCATAAGATTCGGAAGCTGAGGATATTGGAGGCATGCTAGTATAGCAGGCAATGGATACGAGAGCGGCGCCCAATCAATTGCGCTTCGATCTCAATACCACCATCCCCTTATGTGGAACCTGCGTCTTCCCTCGTCACATTGTACTTCCAGCAGATCAGAATTAGCAAATCGCTCTGCGATGCAGAGCGAATGACAGACCTACACTTAACTCGCTGACCACTATGCCTTGGCCACCACATCGCTCGCCTATTCACAAGCACTTGCCTGCGTACGCCAGCCTTTCTCACAATTACTCTCCTTTCTATCTCCACCATCGCCAGTGCTAATCAAACGTTCCTTCACAAGCGAAGTGGTCGCCGTTCCCTCCCATCGCACACTAGCCTATCAGACAAAGGCCCGGCTATTGGTGCCATTCTACAAGGCGTCCGACGGTAACAAAACCACAGTGTCTAGTCGCGGACATGATCTGGCGCAGAACACAGGATCAGCATCGCTGACAACATGACGCACAAGCCTAGAAAACATGGAGACTGGGATCAATTCCAAAGAGACAACCTCGTACGTACCAGTACTCAGCTTTCGGGCTGTATCCCAAACAGGACTCGCTATAGATACAAAATAAATGGGAACCTCATCCTACGAAACACACCTACCCAGACTTTGATACCATATTTAATATCACGTCCATATGACATCGCCACGAACCACAAGTCCTACCATCACACCTCAATCGCTCGCTCCAACACCACCTCTCCACAGCAATACATGAAGTCCGTACAACAGCCCGCATCCTCATCGCATTCTACACCGAGAGCCACTCTTATTCCTTGTCCATGAAAAGAAGTCCCTAAGAAGATCCAAGTTTCCCAACCCCTCATCCATCCTCACCTTTCACGCAATTACCCCGACGTGCAGAATCTATTCCCTACACAAAATCTGTCAACGTATCTCCCATTTGGTCACATGCATAATTTCTTAGTGTCATGTTTGTCAGGCTGTCTTTGTCAGGTCTGATTGCGTTGACATTCACTCATTCATCCAGCCTATTGGGCGTCTACATGATAGATGTCCCCTAGTAGCAAGACCATTTATACTTACCTGCTGTGCACCACAAGGACCCAAAACCACAATATCAACCCCCAAAAGCCCTACAATCAGTACACCATCCGTCCAAACCCAAACGCTTCACCTCTCGCTCAACACTCTCAACGCTCTGGCCAACAATCACTCATACCCGCCCAAAATTTTCCAAAACCCTCACCGAACACGTCCAATAATTGACGCCGCAAAGATAAAACTGGCTAATATAGGCCACCCAATACACAGGAAATCACCTCTTCACTCCTCCAAAAGAAAGAAAAACAAAATTCCAGACGAAAAGGACGATTAGCCTATTCATAGACAAGGACAATGAAGAAGAATCAGAAAAGCCAGTGGCTTTGATCGCGAAAACGAAGCTGTTGTGGTAGTCTAGAGGTGACGGAAAACATAAAGATGAACACGACCATCAGACAGACTGACGAGATATCGGTCCCTGCACCCGAGCGAGGACTTTGACTGCTACCTATATCACGCAGAGCCCGCTTGTACGTCACCAAGACCAAGCAAGAAGAACACCCACTTATCAGCGCGTCTCCTCTCCCATATGGACACCTACAAACATCCTCAGAATATCTTTTCCATCATCCCCATTATTCCCCCTATTATACACCTTCCCCCATCATTCCTTGCGACAGTATATGTTCCCGAAGCCCATGCTACTTCTTGTCTGGAAACCCAAAAGCGCGGAAGTCATGAAAATAGTGCATCACGCTTGATAGAAATAGAAATAGAACTAGAAATAGAATCAATGCGTTTACGCTGCCAACTTTCATTTTTATCTCCATCTCCATCTCCGTCGTGGTCATGCTTCTTCATCACGTAAATTAATTATCCAAGCCTATACAGAATGATCATTCATCTGCTCTGCTCTACAGACTACACCACACTATTTCCATCTGCCAGAAATTCTTCAATACTCGCCGAGCCGGCCTGGCCTGGCCTTTGATCTTTCCCAGTGCCGATTTTACTTCCTGGAGCTAGCAGAAGGTAGAATGTGGGAGTTGGAAGGGGAAATATGCGTAGAGAGAGCTGGATAGGCGGTATCGCGGCACCGTTGATATTACCGTCTCTTGTACTATGCTTGTATTCAAGAATGTTCGAAAAATAGTGGCACCGATGCAGGAGAACAATTTCCTCGGCACATCCATCCTCGCCTTACCACAAAACATCGTGAACTCTCCAACTTCCTCCTCTCTCTCCTAGCTTTATATAAGTGATAACCCGTTTTAGTAGATAGCTAGATCCAGCTCCAGAGTCACAACCGGGCAATACCAAAAACACCATCTGTCATTGATACTAACGGGGACAAAGGATCCGCTTTCCCTTCAGATCTCTTCCAAGCCCCACTTGGACTCGCGTAGCGTGGCCACCACGATCCAGTGACGAAGATCCGATCCCGATCATGAACCACAACTGAATATTTCGCATATAAAACCGTCCGCTTGTTGGAGCGGTCTAGGACTTTAGCCATTTGTGGGAATTTAAGCGGTTGAGGGGTTGGGAGCGTGTTTTTTGATGGGGACAGATAAAGTGCGACGAGCATGTGGGGGGAGGATGGCTTCGTTGTCGATGCTGTGGTTATTATGGCTGTACCGGGGATTGGTGAGATGGGGAGGGGAGCTGGGAGCTGGAAAGCCTAACGTGGAGGTAGGACTCTAGACTGATGAGTTGGCGGTGGTGTTCAATCGATGCCATATCAGGAATGGAGCGAATCGATTTTCAAACAAAAATGTGTGATATCTCTCGCATACTCGAACCCGTTACTTTTCGTGGGTGAACACATGAAATAAGGAGCTGGCACCGCAAACGAGAGTCTCGAGAACCATACACTTCCTGCTTGTAAAAATGATACCTTGATTCTAAAAATTTAAATGAGTGCTGATGACTGGCAGGTAAGGTGTCTCGGCAAACTAAAAGCTCCTTATACCCGTGGACATGACTGAAGTTTAGGTCGTAGAGGGAAAATGGCAAGAGTATTGTCAGAAATTAGAGTTTCGACACCTACATTGGATAGTTCTGGGATGTTGTTGATTTGAGCAGCGTCGAAAGACCAGTCGAGTCCTTATAGCCCACTGGGATATATCCTCGTCGACTCGATCACACTGTCTGAACTGCTGACCTGGAAGTTTGTCTTCAATCCATCTTTGCGTAAGGAAAGATGCAAGTGACTGGAGCGTACGATTGATCCCACCTCGAAAGGGAAAGAAGGTACCTGTATATATACTGGCCGTTGTAAACTGATTGTGATTATTGTGGATATCTTCTATAATGGACCTTCTTAGTATGGAAACACACTAATCGTATGATAGTGGCAATTTTTGAAATATCGAGATCCCTCTGGACGGTGATGTTCATTTGTTTAGCACGCTCAATATCAGCAAGCATGGCTGATTATATACGAATCAGCATGGATTACTGTAGCCCAGTTCAGAGGCTGGAAGAGCATGGAACTTAGGGGTTTAGACGGTTCCCAGCTCCTGTGTTAGCATATCGTTCAGGGTATGGGAACATCTGAGCTGACACAAACATCTTGGCTACTGAAACCACAGAAATAAGAAGTTAAGTTAGGGATCATGTGGATTTAATAATAAAAATTATTGATTGATGGGGATGAATGGTACGCAAGGCTTGGTGCAATTGAACCAATCCCTTATACAGCCTGTCATTCGACGCTCATCGGAATACCATGACAAGGCTAACAATATTGGGACAGCGCGGGTGATGTTCTTGAGATAAGCATCCAGCCTCCCTCTGTAGAGTGGATTGGACGATGCTGGGATATCCAGTAGCTTCTGTCGAACCTTACTTTCGACCCACGAGTACGGACTCATTACAGCAATTCTCAATTCAGTCTGTGCTGATCGATAGCGTCATGAGAGTCTGTTAACCGCAACAATGTCTTTATGAAGCTTATCGACACAGCAAACGATCATGACATGGTGGCACTCGCAAGATACAATTCCTGCAGGTTTGGGCGACCAGAGAGTGAGTGGAGGATATGACGCCCAGGGAGTAAGAGGAAGGGACCAATGTCGACTTTACAGGTGAATTTCTTCCGCACTCCGTGCATAGAGTTGAAAATTTATGCGAAGGTAGCCAAATTGCTGTAGGCAAGGGGCCACATGACTCTTGTCGAAAGCCAGTCTATCCAATCTCATAAGTCGAAACATGCTGGCAATAAACCAAAAACAAAGAGGCGAAGGTGTAAGAAGAATACTTCTACAATAGAGGACTGATCTTGCTGATGAAGTCTGAATTCCCCCATGCTATCTTGAACCTTCGGAGATAGGTCGGGAACGGTATCGAAGCACAAGCTTCAAAGATTTGGAGACTCTAGACATCAACTTCGGATATATGGTGGCGAAGATACTCATCATGACTATGTGATGTATCATTAGTCTCACAATATACGTCGAGTAGAACAGGAAGCCACTCACTTGAAGCGGAATCTGCTTTTGCACTAGAGAGCTTGCTTGACCAGTGCAAGAAGTAGAGCTCCCTACACACGAAGCAAGATGCTAGGGGAGTACAAGCTAAGTCTGGGGTATTGTAGCTCGAGTGATATCCGGACATCAACTACTCCTCTGCCGAGGCTCCTGTTTTGCTCTTGATCCAACGGTTCTATACTGCCTCTTCGGCTGACGCTTTGCTCCGACCGGAATTCTCTTCGCGTTACCACAAGCAACACAAGTCACGACAAGTATATCAGCCCAAGGTTTTCTGCCGTCATGACTCTTGTTTTCCATACTAGCTGTAGCAGTAGATCCTGGAACTAGAAGAACATCGCAACGTTTGCATATTGAATGTTTCATGGTAGGAGTGATCCTGATCACGCTCTTCAGAGAAACAGCTCGTAGGTGGTTAAGTAGCTGGCACGAAAGCGCCGAATTCCTGACTGTGGAATTGCTGTCTGACTTGATCTCGCTCTGCGCTTTTCCTGGCTCGGAAGGCGCTTTCGAAGATTTTGTCTCTGCTGATACGGGGGCAATCGTCAAGCTTCGATCATACTGCTCCAAGCCACTCTTGACCGGCTCTGGAACTTGCAAGGTATCACTGTTCTCTGTCGAATCCTTTGCAGCGTGCGCCAAATATGTAGCAGCTTGGTAGAGGTAGGAAATCCTCGAATGTAGATGCTTTTGGACGGGTCCTCCTTTCAACCCTTTGCCTTTGCCTTGGGCCATGTCCTCAAAAAGATGCGTACAATCAGCTCCACCATACCTAGCTCTCCACCGGGTAAAGAACGCCTGAATTCACTGCAAAGTAAATCTTCGAAAGTTGCGACAGGTGAAGATGAATCGAGACTAGCGTGATCGCAATGATCGCCCTAAAAATCTTCCCAGCACCTGAATCCATCCAAATCACAACCCCCAGTCCACAATCAACCATCCCATCACCCGCACCTCTAGGACGTTTTCTCTTCTGTTCTATCAGGAACAACCAACAGCTTAGGCTTCCAGAGGTTTGAAAAAGGCCAACAACACGATCAACATCACCCACGCGAGTCCTGTAGCCTTGCGCTTAGGACTCTCACAACACCTTTCTAAATCTTCCTCTCAACAACAGCCTCGCACTCCAATCATCACCTTCCATCATGTCTCATGAAGAGGATCTCATCGACTACTCCGACGAAGAGCTTCAAACGAACGACGCAGCAGCGCCAGCAGCAACTAATGGAGCGGCTAAGAAAGGCGACCTAAATGTGTCTGGAGGGACTGCGGACAAAAAGGGCAGCTATGTCGGCATTCACTCAACCAGTTTCCGGGATTTCCTATTGAAGCCGGAGCTACAACGAGCCATCACCGACTGCGGTTTCGAGCATCCATCGGAGGGTCAGTCATAAGTTTCCTCCCCAGCTCTATCCCGTGCCTCGTGTGTCCGTACGTCCGTCCATCTTCGCGAGTGGTATCAGTGCGCGATTGTTCAGAGCGCGGGCGGCCCAAGGAAGTCTCACCAGATGAAGCTATACTGTATTCCGACTGCAGGTAGTACCCACGGATCGAAGGCGCTTCACGTGAATCTCAATGCTGCAGTTGTCATTTTACATGGCATTTATGCAGTAGTAGTTCCAGAGCATCATCGCATCGCATTGTCGTGAGACTTCTAGGCCGTCCGCAGGGTGCTTCTGGCCCATTTGGGAAGTTCATGGAGGATTGGGATCTTCGCTTGGCTTTGGCAAAACTGTGAGATACTCGTTGAGAATGATGTGAACGCGAGATGGACGGACAGGACGATGCATTGGACATTTCATTGACATATCTATTCGGGAAACCAATTCTGACATCCCTTCGCCTTACTACAGTCCAGCAAGTATGCATTCCTCAAGCGATCCTGGGCACGGATGTCCTTTGCCAGGCCAAGTCCGGACTCGGAAAGACTGCAGTCTTCGTACTCACTACGCTTCAACAAGTTGAGCCAGTACCTGGCGAATGCGCTGTCCTCGTGATGTGCCATACCCGCGAGTTGGCCTATCAGATCAAAAACGAATATGCTCGATTTAGCAAATACCTACCCGAAGTCAAAACATCGGTCTTTTACGGCGGAACTCCAATGCAGAAAGATGTTGAGCTTCTAGCAAACAAGGAAACCCACCCTCAGGTCATCGTAGCTACTCCGGGTCGGTTGAACGCTTTAGTGCGTGAGAAGAAGCTTCGGCTTAACAGCGTCAAGGTTTTCGTCCTCGATGAGTGCGATAAAATGCTTGATCAGATTGGTAACTCATCGCCAAACCTTGAAACATATACAATCGCTGAGCAAAGCAACCAGATATGCGTCGTGATGTCCAAGATATCTTCCGCGCCACACCTACCCAGAAACAAGTTATGATGTTCAGCGCTACGCTTGCTCAAGATATACGACCAATTTGCAAGAAATTCATGCAAAACCCCCTCGAGATTTACGTCGACGATGAGACCAAGCTTACCCTACATGGCCTTCAGCAATACTATGTCCAGCTCGGCGAATCGGAGAAGAATCGGAAGCTGAATGAGCTGCTCGATAGTTTGGAATTCAATCAGGTCATCATCTTCGTCAAGAGCACCCTCCGGGCTACAGAGCTTGACAAGCTTCTTCGGGAGTGCAACTTTCCGAGTATTGCCGTCCATTCGGGCGTGAGCCAGGAAGAGCGGTATGTCTCGTAGCATCCATGTGTCGCGTGAAACTAATGATTACAGTATCAAAAGGTATAAGGAGTTCAAGGAATTCAATAAGCGTATCTGTGTCGCTACCGATGTATTCGGCCGTGGTATCGATATCGAGCGCATCAACCTCGCAATCAACTACGATCTGCCCGGCGACGCCGATTCATACCTCCATAGGGTGGGTCGCGCTGGACGTTTCGGTACAAAAGGTCTTAGTATCTCGTTCGTAAGCAGCGAGGCGGATCAGGATGTGATGAAGGCAATTGAGAAGAGATTTGAAGTGGCCGTGCCGTAAGCAAGAATATCTCGGCGACGAATGAAGGGGCATATACGCTGACTATGTGAATAGTGCTTTCCCAGAAGGTGGAGTTGATGGGAACACCTATATGGCTACTGCATAAGCCATGGGTATTCACGTTCTCGATCCTCATTCCTTTCTAGGATGTGCGACTGGCTTTTCGAAAAGCATTGTGGTTTCAAATGAAGGATTTCTCAATTGTTATCAGTTGATTTCCTAGGTTCAACGAGATCGTATACGAGGTCGACATCTGCTATTCTAGACAGCACTGTATGAAAGGTATCGAAATACTAGGAAACCCGATCCCCACCCCGTTCAGCACTTGAACGGGATATGCAACCCCCATTCATGAGATCCAAAGGATCGATCCTGTAAAATCTTTCCAAAATTAGCATTGCACTCGCCCGCCATGGACCCTTCGGCTTTGGCACCTGCAATACCCTTGTTGTGTTCATTCATCAGATTCAAATCCCTCCATGCCTTCCGCTAACGCCTTCCCTACCCTAGCAGCTGCACGTCCCCCGTCTCCCCCTTCTTTCCTAGCCGTCTCAACATTGCTCTGGACAGCAGCGTAAAAGCGCTGATGGAAGATTTTTTGCCTCTCCTCTCGCTCTACGTACATCTCCCCATCCTCACCTCTTGAGGCGCCAAACAGGTTGAGGTGCGCAAATGCATTCGACCGCTTGGGAATCATATGGCACTCCACGTGCCGCAAGGGAAAAGGCCACTGGCTTGGTATGTATTCAAGCTCTTCTGCGGGATGTAAGCCAGCTCGTAGGAATGCGGCCAATGCATTCAGCGTTTTGACCGTCAAACTACCCTCTGCATTCGCCGTTCCAAGCGTGGGGGCTCGCGTGGAAGTCCAAGCGTTTGAGGACGAGGGCTGTGTATTGGTACCGTTTGCCGGAGCATGAGCATGCCAGTGCAGTACCGTGAGCAGACATTTCAGTGTCTTCACCCACCCACCTGCGCAAGAGACGAGCTCATTTGGACATGTTTCTGTGGCCCAAAGAAGTATATCCGTGGCAGATGAGCGTATATCTGCCGCCAGATGGGTCAGTCCGGCCCGGATGTAGAGTAGCATTTGGCCGACGTGGGGTTCGATATCCTGCTGTGGTAGAGCCCGAAGTAGTCGTAATAAATGGGCTCTGACCCCGTTCGACTCGTCCAGCATGAGCGGACATATCCTCGGCAGGAGAACGCTGACAGGTTGAAGCAGAGGTGTATTGACCGGACGAGAGGTGATTGCTGTTGTGAGATGAGCTAGGGAGTCGCGGCGCTGAGAGGATGAGCGGGAGGATAGGAGCGAGAGGTGGTGGGAGAATTGAGCGGAGGGAGTGGGGGCGCTGGTGGAGATGGATTGGTGGGCGAGAACTATCGCTTTGCTTTTGAAGCTTGTGTCTGTGAAGTTGGTCGGCTTGGGGCGTGCTTTACCCACTTTGAGCTTGGGTTTTTTGAAGTCCTTTTTCTTGTCGCTCTTTCTTTTGGCGCTGGAGCCCATAGTATTTTATGGTACAAGGCAGAAAGTTGGGGACCTTTTGCTGTGGGAATGACGATAACCCGGTCAACATGATTCGTGGGGACTGCGACTGGACATGGTGAGTATTTTCAACTGTGAACATTAGTCCACGACTCCACGGTTTTTGACATGCAGAAGTTGTGGATTGAAGCTTGGTACATTAGCTTACACTTGCACAACGCTAATAGAATAAAGCCTTCAGCAAGTCAGCGAGAAGCTTTGATTGCCCAATTGGGATGACTAATCAACGCTTTACGGCCCTGACAAATTGATTAGCAGCTAGATCAGTAATGAATTCAAGGTACTCAGCAGTTTCAAGTCAGTGAATCTCTTATTTCGCCCCGTTAGCTAGAGCGCAGCTAAAGACACGCTGAACGACTGAACGACGCGTTCCATTTGTGTCCAACCTCATGAGGTGTGGACTCCCGCGCCAGCAATTTTGATGTCTGATTAGTAATAAGTTCTTCGATACCAGCCAGAATAATATGGTCTCTCGGATACAATATGGGCTCCTACGTCCTCAACTTCACCACCTTTGATATCCAGCTCTGGCCACCCCCTCTCAAGACTGATCCGGGCATCTACGCTGATCACACTCTCAGCCCCACTTTGTTTCTACCTCTGCTACTGGTTTACCACGCTATAGTCTCTATTGCATTGCAGACACGGAATTTCCGAAATTACGACGGCCGACGTGATACTGTGTGGTATCGCCTATGCCTTTGCCATTTGTTCCTGCTGGAATGCTTTTTGATACACTTTGCCATCGTGTACCAGAGGCATTGTTCACTGTCTGATAACATTGCACTGATCCTGTACACAACCTGTGGCGTGCTGGTGAATTCTATGGTGGAGTGAAACTTGTTTACAGGATGGTACAAACTACGGTATATTGTTGCAGCTCAGGGCAATACATAGCTTTACAATGCTGATCAATTTGTGCTTAGCCAGCAGCGACCTTGGAAAACCTCTCACGTCTCGCATCCAAACCAGGCGTTCAATCCACTCTTATCCTCTCCAAATCCGATGGCTCAATCATTCGCAGCACTGGTCTACTCGCCACCGTTCCGTCATTGCCGTCACATAATCCGGTAGTCGCCAGCAGCACGATATCAAGCGAGGGAGGAGGGCCGACAGGGAACAAAAGGAGTGAGAGCGAATATACTAGCAACTCAGACGTTATTACCACGGGCAACAGTGCAGAAGACGTTGCTGCAATGGTCTTCGCGTTTGTCGCCGGGGCAAAAGCCTTTACCGAAGGAATGGACAAGTCGGATGAAGTGAAGCTACTGAGACTCAGAACACGAAAGAATGAGATAGTCATTGTTCCAGGTACCACATCCTCTCACGAGCACTGAATTACGACAGTACTGAGAATTGTTAGATCCCAAATTCCTCCTCGTTGTCGTTCATGACACTCCCCCAGCATGAGCAATTGCGGTTGTAATAGTGCTCTTCTTTGCCCCTCGCTTCGGGATTTAAAATTTTATACCCTCGGCTCGGCATTCTCTTGCGGATGGGGTGTAGGAAGCGAGGTGTGACAGTGGCTCCAATACTCGTTTATGAACCGAATCCTTTAGCGAATGCATGGAGAAAACCTCCCATACAGCTAAGAGGTAGGGAGATTTGAGATCTGTGATATCCTATTACATGTCTATCCTAAGGAAGCGATTCCAATCAAACACTTCAACCTTATGATCTGACATATCTGGCGGAGATTCCCGACCCAAAACATCGAAACGTGGCAATCCCGAAGGTCCGATAGCAGCCAACATCCGATCATTGCGGGCACCAGCAGGCTAGCTTTGGAGTGGATTCTCCAGCGGAGCGCCCAGTACCTTATGCATGGCGGTTGCCGAGCCTCGATAACAAGCCTTTTGCTTGGTAGAATAAGGTATTCTGTGGAGGGAGTGAGCGCAGAGCCCCATGGTACAAGATGATTAAAACATCGTCGTAACATTGAGTCGCCGCTAACAGTGAATGAGAGAAGAAAGGAAATTTGCGGTGGCCAGTCAAGGCAGGTGACAATGTTGGGGCGTCTCAAGTGAGAGGGGCGTTCAGAAGCTGAACGACTGGAAAAGGGAGGTGATTCCCCACTTTGGCCGCCTGTCAGAGTCAAGCTCAACCCTCCCTCCTCTTTCGGCGCTAGTTCCCTGCAGAAGGATTCGAAGCAAAGGACATACTCTGTACATATCGACATATCAATGTATGGGGTCGTCATGCCGAACTTGGTGGCCGACGTCCGTAATGATCGCCCCAATCTCTGTCCAATGGTGACAAGCTTCGGGCTAGCCTGCAGTAGTGCGCCGGGCTGCCACAGAGAGGAGGTCGGAGGGGCGGGGATTCCATCTCTGGATCACCTTCCTTCTTCGGCTTACGCGATGCACTTATCGACTGAGGCATCGTATCAATTGTCAATGTCCTGGAGCAAGGGTGCCACCTTCTGCTGCACCGCTTGCCCGGAATGCCATTTCCCTCCAGCTAGATTGCTAGCCATGCGGGTTACAAGTCGAAGTACCGGTGATCCTGGCCAAAGAACGATAAGCAATGCCGCCCATACTCTTTGCCCGGATCGTGGTGCATAAGGTATAATATCAACCACATGTCGCACCCTCCGAGCGTGCTCACATTCGTTGTCTTCTCCTCCTTGGTTACCCTCCTCCCCCCCCGAGCATACACTAGACATCATGGCGGGCACAATGGGTGGTGGAGGTATGAATCTTGACGGCGGTGACGCTCGGATGGGTTCATCTGCAGGTCTGGGTTATGGCGAAGCAGACACAATCTCGCGCCCTGCTCACACAAAGCTGCACGACCCGAGCATCACCCTTGAAGAATACATGCACTATGCTGCCATTACCCGCGCCGATGACCGCAACTTTGACGCTCCACATACCGATAACGCGATGAAAGTGGCAGGACTGAAATCACTAAATCCGTTCGCCAAGAAGAGAGAACCAGCTGTTGCGACGACGACAGAGCTCAATGAAAAAGCCACGACCGAGTCTTCACCAGATGGGCGATTCGTCATCACAGAGGAGGAATATATCCAGGCTTCCCGTGCGGTTCGTACCGCTACATGGGGCGCCGTCTTCTTTCTCCTCACCACCGACATCCTTGGTCCTTTCTCTACCGCATGGGCGTTTAGACAGATGGGCTACGGCCCCGGCGCTGTACTGTACACCATATTCGCTGCATTCGCTGGCTAGTAAGTCTCATACCTTGCATGGCTTCAAAAGGTCGGACGGACACTGATCACGATCGATAGCGGAGGATATCTGCTCTGGAAAATGTTCTTGGGACTGGACTCGGACAGATATCCGCTGAGGACATACGGCGACATTGCATTCCGCGTCTACGGGCAGGGCGTACGAATCGGTATCAACTCACTCCAGTCGGTTCAGTTGCTTTTCAATGTCGGCATCATCATCGTCTCCAACGGCCAAAGCCTGTCCCAGATGGCTGCTAAGGGGCCGAAACTTAACCAGAATGGTGCTTGCTTCATCGTTCTGTGTTTCGTTTGGGCGATCGCTGGCATGCTCCTTGGCCAAATTCGAACTCTCGCGCGACTTGGATATCTTGCCAACTTCGCTGTCTGGCTCAACGTCTTCGTAATCATTTCAACAATGGCAATCGTTGCCCACACCACACCCAACTACGTTGCCGCCAAAACCGCCTACATGATCGATGAAGGACCACTCGTCACAACCGCTGGGCCACCCGCAGGGGTCGGCTTCCAAGGCCAAATCGTTGGACTCATGCAAGCAGTCTACTCCTACGGTGGTGCTATGCTGTTCGTTGAGTTCATGGCCGAGATGAAGCGGCCTTTCGACTTCTGGAAAGGCATGGTCTGTGCGCAGGTCTTCATTTACTTCTTATACATGTTGTTCGGCCTATTCGTCTACTCTTACCAGGGTCAATACACCCTCATCATCGCTTACCAAGGCATATCAAGCTATGCATGGCAGACAGTGGCCAATGCCTTTGGTCTCACCTCCGGTCTCATTGCAGCTTTGTTATACGGCAACGTCGGCATCAAGGTCGTGTATAACAACCTCCTAATGGAGTTGTTCAAGTTCCCGAGCCTCGGAACGAGGGCTGGCAAGTTGGCCTGGGTCGTTGTCGTACCTGTCTACTGGGGGATCGCTTTTGTGATCGCATCTGCCATTCCTCAGGTCAACAACCTGTCTGGTTTCATCGCCGCACTTTGCATCCTGCAATTCTCATACACCTTCCCGCCATTTATGTATGTCGGTTACCTGGTCCAGAAGGCCGCGATCCAGAGCGGCGAGGGCTTCAATCCTGCGACTGGGGAGACTATTCGTCACGATAAGGGCATGACCCGCTACATTCGGGGTTTCAAGCAAAACATTCTGTTGAATAGCTTTCTTGTCTTCTTTTTCCTCGGATCGTTCGTCACTGCAGTCCTGGGTATCTATTCTGCCATCATTGGTATGATCTCGTCGTACGCCACTGGTGCGACAAGCAGCTTCAGCTGCAACAGTCCGGTTTTGTAGAGGCTTGGCTTGTATTTTGTCTGGTTGGGAGACGGTTATAGTCTGAAGGTCGGCGATTTGAGAACTTGATATCATAGCTAGCGTCTGTAATATCCCAATCCTTCGTGGCTTCATGACAATTCTCATCTGTCTCGTGCCATTGATAGATATTCACTAATATTCTATTCTCTATTCCATACAAATTTATGGAAAATGAAGTTGTCTAATAGAGCTTGACAAAAAATGAAGATGCATACTCTGTGAATGTATTCGCTACCCGACCTGATGCTGCAAGTAATCGAAGCCCCCTGAGTCGCTAAAGAGGAAACCATTGATCAGATTTATAAAACAGTACTTTAAGTAGAATACTCTACCTTGGCGCGATAACCCCACGTATGACGTCGCGTAAGTACACGGGCCTATCGAGATCACACGAGCGCCTAACGTGTTCTTACCTTCGGAAATTCACAGTCAGATAGAAGGTGCAGAGGAAAGGCACTGCGAAGGAATGACCTTGCGAGGGACACATTGCGGGTGACCGCATACCACAAGCAACGCTAGCGTAGCCTCCCAAAAGTACATAAACATTGTGCATGTGCCCCTCATCCATCTGCTCAACAACCACGAAAATTTATACACAGATCACAAAACCCATCAACAAAGCTCAAGACCTACGTTCTAATAAAGAGATACCTCCATCACAAGACTCCAATTTTCCACTCATCATGTCTGACATTGGGTGAGTTCAGTTGTAGACTTCAAACGTGGCTTCCACTCTGCTTCCTGACCGTCAAGATCTGCCTGATCGCTGACACCAACTGCGTTCCAGCCGTAAAGATCTCTCCGACAAGGCGCAAGAGAAGGTCACACCAGACTCCCAGAAGTCACTCTTCGATAAGGGAAAAGAGGGTGTAACTGATGCTGGTGTGTTGCAGTCCAATTGTATGGCTTTGAAAAGCTAATAACAAGCTACAGGTGACAAGGTCGCGGGTGCCGTTCAGCCAAGTGAGCAAATAAGAAAGAGTTCATGCGTACAGCGCGCTGATGTGAACTAGGCGATGACAAGTCTATGAGCCAAAAGCTTTCCGACTCCACGTCCACCAAGCCTGGGGAGGAGAGCTACCTTGACACTGCGAAGAAGACTGTCGAGGACGCCGTGGAATATGTTGAGAAGACTGCTACCGGTATGGTTCCCACCCATGAGGTGGAAAAAAGATGGCAAGGGCTAATCCTTACGCCGAATAACAGATGTCTACAACAAGGTGGTTGAATCCACCAAGTAGCTATTCTCCACGATCATGATACCCACATAGCGAGGACACTATCTTTCTTTTAGTAATGAACGAGCGGTTCTTTTCCTGGAAGGACCTCGGGCGATGAGTGAAGGTTACGATACGGTCTCTAGCTGGGAGGACTGAGGAATGGCGGATACTCTTTTCCTAAAGCTGTGGCTTAGCGCATGGACTTCTTGCTCTAGAGAGCATCTTGATATCGAGATAGTCATGAATGCATGCTTACGGGCAGATTGCAAATGATTCATGTTCAGTGTCGCATGCTTGGCCAAACCCATTCGCGCGAAGAATACTGTGATTGATATTCATCCATATGATGATACTATACCGCCTTACCAAACACCGCGCTTCCTATGTATTTCCCAATGCCTGTGAAGAAACTCCCTAGAGCCCGGCCTACTGAATGTTGAGGATGGAAATATGAGCCCAAATTTCATGACCTGTACCACGTTTTCTTAATCGCTTTACATACTTGAGACCATGGCTAAGGATAAAGACCGCGCTCTCAATCCTGCTACGGCTCAGCTCAAGGCAGAAAAGCAGAAAGCACTAAAGAAAGGTTCGTTAATACCACATTTGCGATTCCCTTATGTGCGATTTCCCATTTTTGTCATGCTCACATCCATCAACAAACCTCTCCTCTCTTCAACTGTATGCGTCACTGATTGGCTACCAAAACAGGCAAAGCAGCGGTAGCAGCCCAGCGAACCGAACGCTACGCCAATCGCAATCCTCGCCGTCTCGAATCCCAAATCTCAGACCTCCAAGCACTCAAAGAAAGCCATGGCGGGAAACTCTCAGCACGAGATCAAAAACAGTTAGACGAGGCCGAGAAGGATGTGGCGAGGGTGAAGAAGGCAAGGGAAGCTCTAGGCGACAAAGCTCCTACGTTCAACCAAGGCGGGGGCCGAGACGATTCGGGTAGAGGGAGGGGAGACGGAGGCAGGGGCAGGGGTGGCTATGGAGGCTTGGGAAAGAGGGCAAGGGAGCAGGAAGAGAGCTCGGGCGGCGAAACGGACGAGAGTGTGAGGAGGATACCGTGGCCGAAGGATACGCCGCCGCCCATACCACGCCAGCAACGTCCCGAACGATCTCGACATTCTACGAATGCAAACTCGGAGCCTTTGGGCGCGGAGCGACGCTTGCCTGCGCGGGCGGAGGGCGTGGAGCAAGAGCAGACGCGGGATGAATCGCTGCCGCCGGCCAGACCGGCGGTGAGGACTACATATGAGAGTGCGCCGCAGGTGCGGGATCTGAAGAAGGAGGCTACGGCTCGGTTTGTGCCGGCGGCTGTGAGGAGGAAGATCGATGCTACGAGGGGGAAGGGGGGGGTGTTGTTGGAGGAGGAGGAGGTGGAGAGGTTGGAGAGGGAGGGGTATGGTGTTGGGGGTTCGGCTGGTGTTGGGAGTGGGGTGGGGAGAGGAGTGGTTGTGGATGCTGCGCCTGTGGTTTCTGGGGAGGATGATGATGCGCTGAGGAGGTTGAGGGATGAGGAGGAGAGGTTTTCGAGGGAGATGGAGATAGAGATGGTAAGGGAGGAGGAAGAGGAGGAAGGAGGGCCGAGGGGAGTGAGGATGGAGGAGGTTAGTGATGAGGATTTGTGAGTTTTTCGATACTGGATAGAGGCTATGGAGGAAGATACCCAAAGGTTGGATTGCTTGTTATACACCTTCTGTTGATGACAGATGATCAGGTTCGTGTATGCTTTTGGATGCCATCTGGTCCCGTAATTGCTAAATACGATAATGCAAACATCTTTCATTTCCAACCAACATCTTACATCCATGAAAGAACCCATGAAAGCAAGAGCTTGGTACCCAGTCCCATACTCTACAGCTTTCACTGACTACCTATCAAGAAAACATCCATACCAACTTTCCTCCGTATCAAGCACTGGACCTAGAACCGTCAGTTCTTGACAATCATTACCTCAAACGAGTGAACGAAAGCCTTCAACAAAGCGTCAATATCATTCTCAAGAGCTTCAGATCTAGTCAAGGAAACCTCCTCCATCATCCCCCTTGCTGGACGAAAATGGGAGATATAATCAGCGGTACCTTTGATGGGTAATACCTATTGTTGCCATACTTTTCAATCTCTTTGGCCACTTTTACAACAGATGGAATGATGATTTCGATGTCATCATTAAGTGAGTGGCTTTTGGTTCGGTGATGCATATAGAGCCCGTAGTAAAAATAAATATATCTAGGCATTTTATAGACTGGTAAACTCTGAACCGTCATAGGTTAGGGGAGTTGAACCCCCGGTCCTTGTCTTTTACATCTACTGCCATGGATGTACCGGTAATCGGGGCCCCCTGAGTCGCACGCTCCTAGGGGTAATCAGCTACTAGTCGTCACCAGCTACATGTCGCATGGGCAGAATGAGGTCCCCAACAGCTATAGAACGACCTCTCACCCACCAGGATTCACGAAAGTTAATTATGATGAATCGCAGATACCTTCTTCATATCCTTCAGAAGGGCTATGGCCAAAAATAATAAGGAATATATGCAGAACGACATATGGCTGGTGACGACTAGTAGCTGATTACCCCTAGGAGCGTGCGACTCAGGGGGCCCCGATTAGCTAATAGAATAAGGTAGCTATCCTAGTCCTGTTACACCGATTCTGACTACAAGTAGCTACTTTAAAGTACGAATCTAACGGCCCGTAGGTCTTCTAAGAAGGAGTACACCCGGTATCCTGCTCTATAAAGGGAGACTGACTATCGAGAGCTTGCTTAGTATAGTCCCTAGCTCTTTATAAAGTCTTTTTACCCACTAAATAATTAATATAAAGAACTTCGCTTATACCAGCTCTATTCTATAGATTAAGTTGTACAGCAGACCTACTACGTAGTCCGAAGACTAACGAGTGTCATACTAACGTTTACCCCGAACTCAATGACAGCCCCTGTAGGATTCGAACCCACGCAGTAGCTGTATCTAGTACAGGTCTACTGCACCAATAGCAGTGTGTGTCAAACACCGCTGAGGCCATATAGAGCCCGTAGTAAGGCAGTGCTCGCACCATGATGCTAGAATAATTGGGGATAGGATCTAAGAAGTTGATCCTTGTCCCGCGGCGTTCGTATCTTCTTGCAAACGTCTGCACGGGTCGGCTACGCTGCCTGCTGGACGCCTTTCGGTCCTCGTTCGAGAGTAGAATAGGTGCATGAGAATATGAGAATATGAGAATGGCGTAGGATAAAGATAACCCATATGCCCACGACTAAAGCGAGCACCAAAAACCACCGTTGGATCCCCCCATGGTGAACACCAGACACGCTGACAAATGATCCCAAGTATATTCGTCGGAGGCCGCTTGCCTGGCATCGAACCCTGACGCCAGCCAGCTCACCAATGAGAAATCGGACACTTGAGGCTTATGGGCAACAGCTTGCTTGATGGGCTCTGCGCTGGTATTCTACTGGGCGATGCTGATTTTGAGAAATCGGACACGGCAAGAGCTGGAGTAGCTCCTACCGGTATCCCTCCACTTGCACGGTTTTTCTTCTTGGGGGGTCCTCCTGCACAGCGGCCTTGACGCTGGTCGGTTTCCGCCGTTTCCTCGGTAGCGTTATTCTATCGAAGCTGTTATTAACTTGAATCGACGTATTCGTCGCCGTACTAGATATCGTGCGTGGCGTACCATTGTACAAGTTGGTCTTCCCCATTCTCGTCTTGGTATGTGAGCCGCTTCACATCGGATAGATAACCCCGCTTCTGCTCCTTCTTTCCCGTGCATATGGCGATGCCCGAAGATGATCTTATAATGTTTGGGGGTTGATATGGTCTTCGCCGGGCATCCCTTCTGCACATACCCAGCTGTGATGCCTTTGCTTGCAAATAGTGTTGGCCAGTTGGATGCGCGGGCTCCTGCTGCCTGTACGTCGACAATGTACGCAACGAAAAGCTGAAAAACACACGGGAAATCTCAAGAGCTTGATGGCGTCTGTGAGTGACATATCCCGGTCGAGTTCGGGGTTATTGCTTGGACCGTTGGTCGGTTGTTCGTGGAGATCTCGGTGGCGGCTCAGATGGTTTCTGATATGGAGGGGAGAGACTTCTGTTGACCGACCAGCCCTCCCAATCGAACTCCTGGTTGTTTTGATGCCATGGCAGTAGGGCGAAGAGACTCCTACGATCGAACCACTATATATATATATATGTTGTAAGTCGGTTTTGACGTTCGCTTCCAAGTAAGCTGATACTTCAGCGGACCTTTCCCATGTGCCTATAGGGAATTGGGCGGATGGACTGGCTGTTGGACGTGAATCAACTCGGATTCGTGAGGAGATTTACCTTTACCGAATTTCGTATTGAAGTTGTGGACTCGCAAAAGACTAGAGGGTCCATTGACACAAAAAGGTAGAACAGTGTTCCTCGATGCTATGGCTTTCTCGTGGGTCTTTTCTGACAGGCACCCTCCTCGGCCAGATATGCGTCTATCTTTCTCAACCCCAGCATTGCAACTGAAAGCGCCGAGACACCGCAAGTTTGCGACGTTGCCTCTGTGCCGTCTGTGGATCGGACGTTCTGAAGAAGCTAGAGATGAGAACGCAGGCATGGAGCATCGGGTGTGCAACTTCTCCTGCGCATTTCGTCTTGCAGATTGGATTGATTTGTTTTGGACGTACACTTTCCAATTCCTTGGGCTCAATAGTTGACTTCGACGACCCGGGATAACCTCTTGCTTGATTTTATGGTGGAATGGGCGATGGTCGCTCATTTCTCTATATTTGTAGAGTCTTTGAATGACAGTGACAGCAAATTTTCCGTCAGCACAGATGGCTTCCTCTTCTATCGCCCGTATCGCCCTGTACTTGCCGCTTACAACGTTCCTCAAATCCTCGAGCTGACGCTCTCTATACTGATCTCTCCTAACAAATAGTGTCACGGCCACAACCCCAACCAGGAGGATCTGAAAGAGACATAATACAGTACCCACTACTTTGTTGTGCTTCTGTAGTATTGCTGCAAGAAATGTGTCTGACGGAGCTTCGTAAGGAGTCTGGTAGCCAGGCGCCAGATACTCCCCCCTTGGGACCGGAGGAATCTGGTCGTCAAGGAACGCCGCAGCGTCCTCCTCGCCGTTGAACTGGAGGTGCACGATAAGTGCACTCCCTAGCTCAAGATCCTGCATCTCTACAAGAACCCTTGTGAGGGTTTCGTACATGTGACGTAGCTCGAATGCAAATCCTCCGGAGTAGGTGGGAGATGGACGGCGAGGGAGATATTTATCACGGCCATAGACAGGAAAGCCATAACTATATTGAGCAATCCCCGGAATGGCTCTTATGGTGGTTCAGTATATATATGTATAGTTCGAGACAATGGATAATTCCCGGGATCGACTGGTGGAAACACTTGAAAACACGTAGAAACATAGTGATCCTATTCAGGGCGAGACAGCCACCAACACGAACGGTACAGCTACATCTTTATCATCTGGGTGCCAAGTCACCTTCATTATGCGATGAGGCAGCGAGCATTGATTTTGGTTTGTCTCGAAGCGAATGGTACCGGGAACGCTCTTCAATGCCGAGAAGGTGCCAGAACCATGGCAGCTTGGCTACATTTGGATTTGATTACGTCGTCCATTGCCTCTGCGCCGCTCTCTTGGATAAATCGGAGAAACCCAGGCGCTCGAGATGCTGCATCACGTTCTCGTAAACTACGCCCGATTGCGTGACTCGATTTTGAGACTAAAGCGTCGCGGAATTAGCATCTGAAGTTTTGGAGCTGGCGAAGCTCAGAAGAGGTGAGTTTCGGAATGTTGTCCCTGCCAGTACATGGCCTGGAGCATTTTGGCATCGTGATCGAAGTTGCGCAGCCCAAAGAAGCGGAGAATCCTCCAATTGCAACATTGGGAAGATCTGCAAGCTTGCTCTGGGTTGAAGTTTCTTAATGATAAAACCGGATGATTCGCCTGCTCGCACGCCTTTCCGTCTTGCACTTGCATTGTAGTAGGACGCGGCAGACGAACACTTGTTGCTCGCTCGGAGGCAGCAAACACTTTATGATGGCATGATTTCGAGCTGCTATCATTCCTCCCTTGTCCCTCGTTGTGGCGTCCTTGTAGAGATCCTCATAGCGCTGGTTGCGACTGATCGGTTTTGCTTAGGGTAGTGTAATGTAGGAGTATCCAACACCAGTATCTGCTGGATTTCTGGTAAGTCTTGTTCTGAAAGCTTGACCTGGACCAGAACTTGATGTTGTGGCTGCCTTGGCAGGGGATATTACATTTGGTCTAGACGGTCTCAGGAAGCTGTTGAAGTAACCCATTTGCTTGCATGTTCATTTTCGTCAGGTATTCCTTGTATTTTCGGGCTCCCATGCTTCTTTCGACTGGTGTGGGCTTGGATCTGAGTCGTCCCATATGATTTGCTAAGACTGGGGAGCGGGCGCTTTGGAGACTGAAGTTGAGGCCCAATTGGTCCCCTTCCATAAGCAAAAGGGTACCATAGGTCTCTTCCGAGTTAAGGTCGGTGAGATCTTTGATGCGTTCCTCCAACTTCTTCCAGAAATTCTTGATACTTCTCCAATTCTCCGATCCTCCCGACAACGAGGGTTGCCAGCCTCCTCCAACCACATTAACAACTGATTCGAAAACCTCACTACGGTGCCAATCGTCCTCATTGCGCTATCGAATGTGGTGTCGTTGAGGTTGGGGGTGGCCGCGCGATTCAGTGGTTCCATTCGGTCGAGACAACGACTGAAACCTCCAAAGGCATAAGAGAGTGCTTGGCGGTAGGCGTCTCAATTTCGTAGGTGATTCTGCACCGTCGGTAGGCGCAAAGATGTAGCCTTTAAGATGCGATCGTTCGAGTAGTGTCGAACAAGAATCTGCGACCAATGCTTGGGAATCGCCACTATGTACCACCCAACACAGAGTACATATCGAAACCACTGGGTATTGATAAGCCTTTGATGCTACGTTAGTGCGGCTCTCTGCAACGGGTCATTCGTGTTACCCGTCTGCCGCAATGTCAATCAAGGACGCTCCGTGGTGTTGGATGTCCTTGACTCGGATCAATCAAAAACACCGTCGTGTATAAGCAAAACAACGTCGGAGATTTTTGACTGTATATGTATATGACTATACATGTAGAAGAAAGGAGAAATCCAAGGTAAAGATGATACAGGAAAACCTGGGAATATATGCATGAATATTCGTGATGTTGCTGGGAAGAGGCATAAACAAGAGAGTCAAAGATGTAGAGATTGGAAGTAAGAGAGATTCTATATACTGTCGGACACCGACGGGACGTTCTTTCGAGTAGTGAACGCCCCAGATGAACGCTATAGGAGGTGAAGTAATAGAGTTGATGAATACTCATCAGAGGAGAGTTTTCGATGCATGCATGAATGATTCATGGTGAAGGTGACAGAGAACATATTGAGAGCCGTCTGATGAAGCCATAAGCTAAGACAAGTAGCTACCAAGCAAGACAAGAAAGGGCCCAAACAAGCGCCAATGATGTATGCCTCTGCCGACTTCGAGCAAAAGGGATAATCCCATTACTGATATAGAGAGATGACTGTATACGCTCATCCATAACAATAGAGCGGCACTCTCCGAAGGGGCTCGTCGAATTATGTAGTAAGTGTGAACATGTTGACCATAGATATGATTGGCACTCCAATTAGCAAAATCATTGTTCGCAGATCGGTTTTATTCTACGGAGATTAACAAAAGCAAAAAGCAGGTTGTCCTAATTCGACAGTAATTGTGACCTGAGCGTGGTAATTTTCTTGGCCAACAGGACCGACAGAGAACTTAGAAGGTGAGGCAATGTTGGTATCGATATACTTCATTTCGCACAAATTGCTCCTTTTCGTTCATCCTTGAATTCAAGTGATAACACCTAGGCTTACCTGAGAACGAACAATGGACCGAAGTGAAAAACACAGCTTCAAATGATGTTTTGAATGCAATGAAACAGGCAGGACAATGGGCCAATTAGGATTGTAGCTCATCATAGATGAAAGCCTGGTAGCATCCTGCTTAGTGTCTAATTGAGTTGGGCCCCACTGTGCTTTTGACGTGCTTCCTAAACGCCTGTAAATAGTTGTGCATCCCAGCTATTATCTCTACGAGAGAGTAAGAAGACTAATCGATACTACTTACGGAATGGTTATATGGTAGATACTTATAAGGATTCTCACGAATACGCTTTACTTAATTAATTTTATATAATGAATTAGCGTCGGAATTTTACTTCATGTCTGGATGGTATATCATTCTGCTAAAATTCCGATAATAAATTCTTGCTTACCCTTGCCTCAGGCTTAGTTGGCTAAAGCGTCGGTCTCATATGATTCCATATGATAGCGTGAATACACTCTAGATATCCGAAGGTCGTGAGTTCGAGCCTCACTCCGGACACTTTTTGATTTACTAAGGCCTTGTAAATGGCAATACTCTTTGATATCTATACCTGGAAACTGAGTGCTAACAACACACTAAGCGCGTCCTGCATGTCAAGCTGAATAAGTCTGATAAATGTTCATAGTGAAAGGAATACTTCCTAGGGACGGGGTCAACAAAAATGTACAGAGAGTCAACACACTGGTGAATGACGAGCCGAGCTCACTCCATATGTGAAGAATCGATGGTAGCTTGTAGGATCCATTGCAGTTCTCCGAATTCCGATGATAGATGACAGCTAGAATAGCTCGTCTGCGACAGCGTCGAGCGATTGAACTGAGCGTACTCTCGATCACTTTTCAGGGGCCTTTCTGTATGATATGTCATGTTTCTTCTAAGAGGTGATGCCACCGTTGTGGACGAGTCAATTGAGCAGTGCAAACGAGAAGCCTGCAAGAGGTGGAGGGCTCGACACCTCATCCTTTCAGATCGAGCCTCATCACTAGCGGCCCCATTTGACAATGACCATGATGATGTAGTATGACATGCCGTATGCAGTGCAAGCAATTGGAGACCAATCCGTAGAATGCGCCGCCACGACTGGACGCAGCACTCCCAAGTACCCCAGACAGGTGAGGCTAAAAAGTGTCCGTCAGCCCTAGATTTCTCCGAACGCTGCGGAGATTGGTTGGTCCCCAATTCACCTCTGCTGCTTCCGCACCCGCAAAGTGCCCAAAGCTTTTCTTTTCTGCTGCCCAACGTATTATACAACATCCATATTCTAACCATACTTGCGTTCGAACGTACATAACCCCCGTCCCATTGATCTACTTTGCAGACTGTGGAATTGAAAAAAAGAAATGCAATAGCTCTAATCGCTCCGTCCAACAAAAACCCACCCAGTCGACCATGTGATATGAGCCTCTTCGATGCCATCTACCCTCCCCTCCTCAATACCCGATTCGCAATTGGGCCTCTCAGCCTCCGAGCTCCACATCCTCCGTCAGCACCAACAGATCGCGCTCTCTTCCGCGAGCAGCAGCGCCGCGCCGCACTATTCCCACTCGACCACATCGTCCCGCGGGCGAGGACATGCGAGGAGCTCAGCTAGCACGAGCCGGGCTGCGAGCGCCGCGAGCTCGGCGGGGGGTGGGAACAGACTGCTACTGGATGCGGGGAGTCTAGCGGTGCTGGGCAGTCACTTCGAGAGGTTGATGGGGGCTATACAGAATCGGGTCGATACTGTAATTTTTCTCCCTTATCCTTTGCGCCGAAATTGGAGCATGGCCCACCATATACGACTCAACTGACGCTCTCTTCCCCACAATAGCTCACAGCCCAGACCCAGCGCTCCACCTCTCATCAGTCCTCCCGCGCCGCCTCCTCCATCGCCGACGCCGACCGAGAAATCGCCCGCTTCCGAGAAATCATCCGCCAGATCGACGAGCTCGAGGTCGAATTCGATAAAGTGCGGCATATCCGGGACATCGTCAAAGGTTTCCGAGCGCGGGTCGAAGGCCTGGAGCGACGAGTCGACGGTAGAGGAGGCGGAGGCAGGGGTTCGACCGGTAGGAGGTGATGGTATACCGCAGCTGTGGAAGTACTATGGACTGTATGTGCAAACGGGACCAGTGGCGCTTTGGGTATCCAGAGCGCCCAATACGGTCAATGGTGATTATGGGGTTTCTTTTCAAAGTAATGATTTGTAATTTGAGGCCGTACATGTTTGTTTGATGGATACCCGCTAGAACGAACAGAGCGCAAGCTTAGGAGGGAAACCAGACCCGATGTTTCATTATTTCCTTCGGATTCGTATTTATGTACGGAAAATATGTATCATCATCAGTCGGGAATTTATATACTCTTCATTCTGCTAGGAATGTTCATCTGAATACCTCATATCAGCTCCAACTGATGAATGCATATCGGAGGAAAGACGTGAAATCTCCAAACGCTCTGTCTCACGGAATTTGGCGAGTAAGCAATAAGCAGCGCAATGAAACCTGATTAGCATACCAGACCCCTTTTGAGTCACGCATCTCCCTCAAGCATCGCCCCAAGAAACCCCACAAACCTTCCTCCCTACCTACCCTTCCACCCCCTATATCATCGCATCCCAAAACCCTTCACCGTCCCACCCCTTCTCCCCACCATCCCATCGCACCCCAAAAACCCTTACCAAAACACCCTTATTCCCTCTTCCACTCCACATTCCCTCCACAGGAACCGACCGCCAACCGACCACGAAGGCTTCCCCTCCAGCACCAGCATAGCATGCATGACTTGATAGGGGGCCATATCACGGTCGTGCGAAGGGAGTCCTCATGGTAAGGCCAGAGCCCGGAGATAATGAAATGTGTATTCGTCGGCAGAGATCGTGAAGAGAGAGACGAGTATGGAATTATGTTCGGGAATCCAGATCCTTTTTCTCTCTCTCACACACACACAAGAAGCAGGACGGAAGAGTTTCAGATAAGTACCTAAAGATATCGTCAGTGACAGATTTGAATAGTAAAGCATATGCCCACAAGCAAGAGCTTCGAAGTTACTACAAGATATGAGAAATCTTCAGACAAACACCCTCCACGAAAGAGTGTATTCAAATAACGTACCTAACACTATGAACACTCAGCAACAGTACAAAAACAGCCATTGAAGCTTCTACCGCGCCTCTTGACAATCGTCTAGAATGGGATGAGATGAACCTTTTTGAAGATTTTGGATTATAGATTCTCCTGCAATAGAGGCAAAAGAAACAAAAATACGAATTCGCTTTACACAGATTATTCCCCCCACCCCAAAGCTTCCCAATGGTACGGCGATGCCAATGGTTTATGAGTTGAGAATGTAACCGGATCAGGTTCGTTTCGGCGATTGAGGATAGGAAGGAGAAGGGTAGGAGGTGGGAGATGGAAGATGAACAATCTGTGCGATGGCTTTGTTGCACAAAACACGAGGTATGAAGCCGTGGCTTTGACGGAGGCTGTAGGGACAAGAAAGGGTGATGATTCTGCTACAAACCGCCGAGCAGTGTACACCAGGCTCACTATGAGAAGAAAGGGTAGCCTTTAAGGGGTGGTATCTCCCATATGGTTGAATACATCTGAAGCTGTGTTAGCTCACTTTGTTTAGAGTAGTTGATATAGTCTAGCACAGTATAGCAGGAGCAGCTCCGCTATGGCCTGGCTCTCACCGTACTCCTCTAGATGCCTGCTCTTTTCGTGGCTCGCCTGAGGGCTGGTAGCCTCACATCAACGAGGACTGCCTCACCAGGTCGTGCGCAGAGGGTTTGACAGAAAGTCACTAACAATGCATGCAGGGGACAGTCTAAATGACACGCGCTCATGTCTTGAGTCTTTGAGACACTGTTCTATAGGAAGATAATGGCTTTTAGCATCCATGACATATTGACCAGCACCTACAATGCCAGCAGCCGCTGCATTCCTTCAATCCCAATTCCGCCAACCCGCTAACTTCTGACTCCCCAATTGCGCAATCTCATTGCTCCTTCATAACGCCTTCGTGATGCGCCAAAAGGGTATAGAGAATTAACATGAAGCGCCTCGCCCCGAGGGTATGATTCATTTGTACACGTCGCACTGTTCATTAATGGCCAGGTCATTGGCGACAAATCACGTACTGTCTGAAGTCCCACCGCCATGACAGCCTCGCTCATGCCTCTTCATATTACTTCGCACGCTAAAGGCCTTGCCACATCCTTTGTGCGGACATAAGAATGGCTTTTCACCAGTGTGCGAATGGCTGTGGATCCGGAGACTAGAGGGTCGTGAGAACGCTTTGTTGCAGACTGGGCATACATATCGGTCTTGTGACTGGCCTGTAAAATTCGTTGTGGCTGACTGGGCAATATAGTGATGATGCTGGTGTTGTTGGAAGGAATTTGGATTATTGGAGTCTATCGGAGATCCATCTTGAGAATTGGGCATTGGACGCTCCGCCCCGCCAGGTGCGGCTGGTGGAAAATTGTTAGGAAGCGGTCTTTGAGAGTACATTGTCGGGTCCCCAGTAAAATTGCCGGGCTGGACTGGCGGAGGATAGGAGTAGCTTGATGCAGTGGAAGGCGACGGGGGATAAGGAGAACTTTGGTATGGCGATCGGGAAGGGTGTGATGACATCGCATTTCCGTTATGAGAGGACGTTGGGTGAGGCTGACGCTGCTGGTGAGGCTCTAGATTGTTGACCGCCGGCCCAAAGTATTGAGGAGCAGTCGCTGAAGAGTGAGAAGATGCCGTGGATGGAGACTGGTGGCGAACGTCAAAACCAAGCTGTGGATCAATTGGAGGTGATGGCGGTACTGTATTAGGGTTGCTCACGGATGGCTGACCGTAATGCAACGGTCGGTGGCCGGTATTATGGTGCTCCCCTCCTTGGGGTTGTTGGTGTTGTTGCATATGGTGCCCGTCTACTTGCACTAGCAGTGCTATGAGCTTCGATGGCACCATCAGGCAGGGAGAACTAACAGTGCTGCTCTTGTTTGACTTGCGGTACCTCCATATGTATGAGGCTCTGTATTGAGGGTAATGTTCGAAGGATATTGGAGTCTTCTGGTGGCGAAGGTGGCAGCTGTGGTGACCGTGTATACAATGAAGACTGATGTATGTATGGGCTCGCGACAATGGCAGTCATGTCTTGCCTAGGGTCGTTCCGCAGGCGCGATTGAGTTTCTGTGACACTCGGCGGACGCGCACTCGGGGTGGGCTTTTGCAGTGTCTTTGCGTGAGTTCTATCAACGAGATTCGAAAGGTTCATATCTTCGACACGTAGACCCGTCAGTCAGAGCACGACGACACGTTGAGCCGTAGAAGCCACAAGCGATTAGGAAGATGAGACAAGGCAACGACGGTAAGCCATGGGAATTATCGGAAAGAAGAGAGTATGTACAAGATGGTGCCTGTCCACACAGAGCAGAGCAACGAAGCTTTCCATGGACTTACAAGGGTGAGAAGGAGAAATCCGTAAGTGGTTGGCCCCTAGTCCTTGCTTGGGAGCAAATGCTTTCGAATGCGTCAATGGACGTGGAGCACAGCTTGGGACTATGCCTACGTAGGCGATTGAGGTGTGAGCGATCTCCAAGTACCAGGTGCAACGGGCGAGGATCAGTGGGGATTAGATATGCCGAGGAGGCTTGCTAGACCCGAGCCTTTGAGATCCTGGCTGACGGACCACGCCAGATCTTCAGCCTGCCTCCCGAGAGACGAATAAGGTAAGGATGGTGTGACTGGTCCTAGTAAGGTATCCTTGCCCTTTCGACCGTTGGAGTCTTGGAGGGGGGGGCGGTGGGCATGGACGACAGGTCTGGAACAGGGGAAGAGGGATGTGATGCTTTGGATGCTTGGACGAAGCGCAACGCAGAATCGGTTAGGATGGAAGACGTTCCTTCCAGATGGCCTAACCCGTAAAGGAAGCAGGACGGAGCGGCCTTGTGGATGTACCGGCCGCGAACATCCCAATTCACATTTCGATTCCCACCTCTAGCCTCAAGTGGTTCACGATCATGCGATAATCCCCTTCTTTCGGCTTGACCTCCTAACAGGGGAGAGGGTCAAGTCAAGTCTGGGTCTTTGATTCTTGAAGATAAAGTACTTACACGTAGGATTCAGGCGCGCGTCAAACAAGACGGAGTTTCAATAAACTTTGGATTTTATTGTCTAATATTTACCTCCATCTAGAGCTATGTATGAAAAGATCAGAGAATGGAAGAGGTGATAGATGAGACTAATGTTGGTCGATAGAATATTGGACAACGACATCAACAGCGGTTACCAGAGTCCATCATATCTTGTTACAGCGTGTTTGGCCATGATGGTGGTCTGATGTCCTCCTACCGTCGGCCGCCCGTTAGGCTACCTTCATATGCTGTGATCTGCACTCCTAAGGGATCATGATGCATATTGATCGGCAACACTCCCTGTAGCGCAGATCAGTGCGTGGGTTCGAGAACCGCAAGCGTGGATGGGTAACTTTCTCCGCGCCCAGAGCCACGTTTTCGTCATCTCTTGGGCAAAATCAAGGCCGTGCGCCACACCATTTACGGGCTCAGTTTTAATTAAATCCTGAAATTATTTACCACATTGGTAATCGACAGCACACTTTTCCTACCACTTGACTATCTTCACACGAGTACCAGCACGATAGGTGGGATATCTGGATATCCCATCCATCATGCAGGATCTGTGTTGTCATTGGCTGCCACTGTTATCAAAGTATCTAGTTGTAACTACTAGTCCGTGGTCCTGGTACATGCTTGTGATGTATCTCCCGAGCGTCCAGGAGATATCTTCCATCCAAAATCGGGCGGCACAGCGATCATGCATGCACCAAGAACGGTTGTGGCCAACTGCAGATCTCCATAGTTCTAACGGTGGCCATTGACGATACTCTAGTCTACATAGGACTCCCAGATCGCGTGAAATGTGTGATACCTTGTGCGCCGTCTCATATGCCGGCAGGCCAGACTGGTCAAGATCTGTCCCTGTGGTTACATTGACCGTGCGTTCAGTAAGCTTTGCTTCGTCAATTAATTGACAGCGGAATAATGACTGTTCAATAATGCTCCGAGACCCACAGCAGCTGTCATAATCTGTAGGCGCCGAGAAGCTATTCCTAATCTAGTTACTTCTACTTTCGTCATCTCACAGCCGCCAAGCGTCGCGTATAGCCGTGAGCGACAGGACATAGCCCACGAATGATCGATTGTTGATTCTTCACTGAGTTCTAAGTTGTGAAGGTTTATCTGCGCAATGCTTTGGCCTATAGGATACACCTTCCCTGCATGGCTGCAAACCCGTATAGGAGCTGGCGACTAGGGGGGCCCCGATTACCGCATTCATCCGTGGATTTGCTCAACGTGAGGACGACGCCAGACTGGACCGTCGCCATTAAAAAATGCCCCAAACGTCATTGTGCAGCTTACCATTTTCAATAAGATGATGAACGGCAACTCGCTTTTGTCCGTCATGTCCGTCATGTCCGTCATGTCTTCGCAGACTTCGAGCTATGAATGCAGTTTTAAAAAGCTCGGGGAATACCGAAAGGAGGATTTTCTGCGATAATGTAAGGGGACCGTACGGAGTATCTGGACGGCGCGGCTAGAAAGATATTTTCCTTCGGAGGTCACACACGCCAATGAGACTCTCAAAGTCTCGCAGTAACGCAAGGCAGGACCGTGGCCATTGTGACGAATACTCTTACTGAGCAGACCCATCGCTTACCCTTAGTCGGTCTTAGGAGACGAGGAATACCCAGTTTCCACTGTTCACTGTCACCTGCATTCGATTTCCTACGTTGCACGCGGTCCTTTGTTGCGGGAGACTGAAACTTATCAGAGGACAGTATTATATTACACTATTCATATTCGATATAACAGCTATTACGGACATCAACGTCTCAATGAGTCTTCGAATGCAGATACTGAACGACCTGCGGTTGCCGATCCTGCGAGGTCCTGCATACCTGCTGCAATCGCGGCTCCGTCTGACGTCTTGCATAAGTCCCGAGCTCTAGGTGCAGACGACCACCATTGCAAGCCCCCACGGTCAACTTCTGTGAGCCGCACCAAATGTAGTGGCCCCAGGCGTTCGCATAGAGGGTACAAGGGTTTGCATGAGCCTGATCCGGTCATCAAACTGGCCAGGCACAGATCGACGTTGTCGAGCTCTAAACGAGCCTCATCCAGGTTGTACCGAATGCACTAGCTATCAGTCGGCCGTACCTACCCTGAGATTCTTCAGAGAGTGTGTCTTGTCTCTATACGGTCTTGTTCTACGTATAACATTCAAGCCTTGGCGCCATTATGATAACAACAGGAATTCGTGCCGTACCCAGCGAGGAGCAGCCTGTACAGGTCAGTAACAGATCCTGTTTAACATGACGACCTTGCGGACATCCTACAACGATTAGCATTCTCTGACATCAGGACCTGTTTCTGTTCGTTCAGCCGAATCTACGACGCATAAATATGGTACACTAATGGCGCAGGAGTCTCGTTTCCAACGCGCACGAGCATTCTTGTATCTTGATTTCGCTGCTTCTCTTATACAACACGAGCGAATACGACCAAAACCCCCAATGACCTGTAGCTGGTAAATAGCACGTCACATTCATGATAGGCCAGGCATGGGAATACAGCGCAGATCTTCAGGATGAATTGGGTATCAGAGCGCAGGACGTAATCTCGCTAAAAGATGCATCTGGACAGAAGAAAGGGATAATAAATCGAATGAAGATTGATCCGTAAGCAGCAGCGCTCGGCCCGCCCCCGTGATCCCCTATTCCGGCTCCAGTACGGACAGGCCCATACACTTTGCCACAGCCTCGGCAGACTGTTGTATGAGGCTATAGACGTTGACTTATATGGTTGCTGCCCACGATACTCGTCGCTTACCCTTTGAGATGCTATAATACGCGGATATCCTACGCTGAACATTCGCCTCACCAACAGTCTTAGTGGAGTCGTTGTACATGCGGCACTAATGTAATTTCTAATGTGCACAAGCGTGTCGAGTCTGTGGTATGGGCCCGAGAGGCGTGGTCCGTCATGGAAGCCTGAGCTCAAATACTGAACGAGATCACTTTGACCATAACAGCAATCTATCTCATCCCATCCCATCCCATCTCAGCAGTCTGACTTCGGAACGCTAGAAAATCCTATACGATCTACATTATAGCATAGCTAATCTACGACATCAACATGACTACCTGAGATACACGAAAGAACAACTGTTACAAGTACACATGACATAACCAGTCCGATCACCCAAGCAATCATGACACCAAGCAAACATGTACCCACATAACAAAATAAAAACACGCCGAATGTCTCTCATCTCACATTACCTCATATCATCATGAGTATCCCCAAACCAGAAAGACTTTTCCCCATCCCATCCCTGATCTGAAACTCTCCACATCTCCCACCTCATCCAATCTCCCATGTCTCCCTTACTTATTAGTCCCAGGATCGCGCACCTGCCGAAAGCACATCCCTCCGGCTGTAACTTCATGATGCTGACGTCTCAAGTATTCCATGCTACGGAGGTCACGTTGCAAAGTCCACACGCTAGCATCACGGGCGAGGTTCAGTGGTCGGCATTGGGCCCGACGGTTGCGTTGGTAGCATTAATTGGTGGTGAAGAGGTCGTTGATGTCTTTTGCTGGATCAGGGAGTACATTATGTATATGGTCGTATGAGATTAAAAAAGGATAATTCCATGAATTGAATTTGGTCACAATCTCTTCCCAGCCAGTCACGACAACATAGTAGCCCAAGCAAACATGTAGAATAAATTGATAAGATCTATCATGGCGCAGGCCCTTATGAGCGACACCATCAAGACTGCCGCAGTCGATGTCCGTCCTGCCATGAACATAGAACAATGCACGGGAAACACATAGTGGACCCCAATAAAAGGGGCGGAAACGCCTGTACGCTATGCTCAGCAGAGATCTCTATGTACTGTATGCGTGGGTAAGGCATAGTGAATCATTACAATTAAAAGACCCAGTTCGTGCGATAGCATGCCTCGTGGTAAGAGCTCCCCTCTGGCAGACGGGTATCCTGTGATTTGATGATCATGAAGTCGTAAGAATATCCTCTACTCTCTCAACTTTTCTTTCGACTCTGCTTGCTCTTCGCTCAGCCTCTCATCAAGCAAATCTTCTCTTTCCTTGCCGTGCCTTGACCTCTTGATATTTAGAGCCCCCTCGCCACTCAGCGGTGTTCGAGCTCTACGCTGCCCGGCCTCCCTCAGGCTCCCGTCACTAGTCATTGGCCGAATATCTGAGGCACTCCATATACGGGAGTTGCGAGTGCTGTGATCGAAGCGTGAGTTGCGATTGCTATGCTCGGGGGAACGATTCGAAAGGTCAACGTTGCTGAAATCATGAGTGCTCCAGCTAGTCCGATGGACGCGTGCACCGAATGGAGGACCAGTTCCCGGACTATCGAGATGAGACTGCAGGCTGTTCTTGCGACTAGGGCGTGCAGTTCGAGGTCGATGGACTGGATTAACGGAGACACGAGAGCCCATGGGGTCGTGAACGCTGCCGATAAAATCATCATCCTCATCTTCAATCTTTGGGTGCCGGCGTACGGAGGCCACGTTAAAGTATGGTCCCTTTGGCTCCTCTGGCGGAGGTATTGGTGACGGCGGAAGGTCGGGAGCTGTTTTCGCAACATGAGCGTAGTATTTCTGGCGGATCTTTTCCCATTTCCTGGGTCTGAAGCTCTCGTTATTGCGGGAAACAGACATGTAGCTTGAGATAGCTCCAATGACTATGGAAGTCAAGAGGACAATAACCAAGATGCCTTGGATAACGATAATGACAACACCGATAACCGTTGTGGTTATTCGCGGTAAATTGAAACGCACGTCGAAAGCTGCTGACAAAGCTACCGTGGAGACCTTGCTGAAGCCAAGAAGGTAGACCATCAAAGCATTAAGGCGAGCACCTTCGAAAGGCTTCAACGTCACTATGATGATGAGGGCGATGATTTCAACGACAAGCAGACCGAAGACTTGAGTCATCGGCTGCCCTGCGGCTCCTCCGTAGAAGCAAGCACGGACGAATTCGTACACTAGCCAGACAGCGAAAAACCACCATCTTGTCCTTCGGAATCGTGAAGCTAGCCAGCCGAATCGCTTGGTGTAGTCTTCGTCGTCATGTACACTTATTCGTTCAACGTAATCGTCAGTGTACCGAATTTTCCACCATGGTAAGGTACCAACGGAAACTTTCAGCGCAGATTTCTCCGACCTGTGGCTTTCGAGCTTGAATCCATACCATGGAATTGGACCGACAGCCTTGGTCTTCTCAATGTGTAATCTGTCCGGCACTGTTTCGTAGTGCCCCAAACGAAGCCGATAAAAGCAAGCATAGCCGGCAACGCCAAACATCCCCACGAAAAGTACGATGAAGACGATAACCGCGATGGCTGTTGGTCCAGGCGAGCCCTTGTAGGTGAATTGAAAAAGCGCTAGGAAGATCATCATAAAGAACCCGGTGAAACAGGCCCGAAGTGCAGCTTGTACAGTGTATGCAATCCAATGAGCCCTGAAATGCGCTAGCCGCTGAGTTCTCACTAAATTGATCTTGCTCAAGCCCTCAACCATCCATTTGAGAGCAACGACTGCGGCCACAATGAGGACGATGAGGATTATGAACCATAGGAATCCGGTCATAAACGCGTTCGATGCTGGAATACCCTCCGGAGACAGCGTACCAGCAAAGCCAGAGTAGTTGCCTGGTATGGGCAGGCCTGGCTTGACAGGACTTCCGTACCAAGAGTATCCATCTGAAGAATTTGCGAGTGCTCTTTTGGCGATGTGATTTTCTAGGTTCCTGGTTTGCAGCATCCTTGATTGATCTTCCATGGACTCGGTATATCGTCTGAATATATTTAGGCTTGACCGTCTGTAAATTTGCGAAAGCTGATAGCCACCGCCAATATTATTGGCCGAGGCACCTGTACTTGCTGCTCCCACGCTGCTAGTGTTGCCCCTGTTGGACCCTAAGAATTGGTTGATACTGTTCTGCATCGGCTGACTGTATATCATACCCGCGCTCCACGCAAAATTGCTCCACCAGGCCGTTAGCACGCTCGGCCAGTTCATCGACAACGCTCCAGTGTAGAAGATGTGGTGGAATATTGCGAAGACGACGAAGATCGAAAGCGAATGAGCGTAATGCGTACGCGTAGTAGGAATGTGGTCACCGTAGACGGCTGTAGCAAGAGATGCGGCCATAGCGACAAGCGTGAAAATACCTAGCACGGTGCCAACAGACTTGGGCTGCGAGAAGGTTACCCCGTTTGTCACGACTGCAGAGTAGCACCCGATCTCTGACTGCGTTGAATTGCCAAAGATACGTAGAATTGCTTGACCTTCGAAGTCCGGTATGCTCAATGCGATAGAAGGAATGTTGGCAACGTCAGACTGGGAGACAGGGATGATACCATTGGCTTCGATGGAGACACTACGATTCATGGGACAAAGACTATGTCATGTCAGTATTATGTGGGTGCAGTGGCCGGCCAGCTCACCTGTATATCTGCGCGTTACAAGGGTTGAAGGTGAGGTCGAATCTAGACTCGCCGTAGGCAAAGACACCGATGAACACTGAGAACTTCAGACACCACTTCCATCGGATCTTGAAGGACAAGAACACGTACTCATAATGCTTTCATTAGCGACGTTGGTATTCCCTTCCAAATGAAACAGCACCGTCATATTGTCTTGGTAGTATGCGGCATCGAATCTTGTAACGTTTATGAGCGAGCTGCCAAGACAATCACCAAAGGACTGCGTATAGAGTGCTGGCTTCCGGTCATCGGCAAGGTAAACTGTGTTACCAGCAGCATTTGTACTCTGCACATATTGGACATCTTTGGTTGAGGTGAACTCGACGAGCGAGAGGAATGTCACCAAGAGGAGGAGGAGGTAGGACCAGCTGGTACCGCTAGAGGCCGATCGTGGGAACGCCATTGCAAGGCCTTGAAGATAGGCCGTGAGTGCGTAATGGGACGAGATATAGATATCAGATATCGCGGTGGATTGAGAGGCTGCAGTTCAGCTACGAAGCTTCAAGTAGGACGAGGCCGAGATCTGCTCACGACAGTTTGTGTGATGACCGGCACATCACGAGCGTCGGCGGTCGATAACGACAGATGGTAGATGCGTTTTCATTGCCTGCTTCACCTCACGATACAGATGCTCGTAGTGACAAACAAGCTCACGTTGTGGTAGCGTCAGTGGAACGAATGAAATGCAAAAGACATCGTCCGACGCTAAATAAAATCATTGAAATCTAGAAGTGGCTAGGCGCCAAGCTGATCGGGAGCTCGGGAAGTACCCGCCGACCTTGTGTCAAAGCCTTCACCAAATCTGAATGCCGTTGAAGTTGTATGAGATGTTCAAGCATCAAGCTGTAATCTATCTAATAGCGCATCGACTTTTGCTAGCAATATCTGATAATTAATCGCGTCTCCCTCTAGCTCGTCCCCAGCAATTTCTCCATCCAGAGTCCTGATCACCATTTGGTTCTGGACTGAGCCATCTCCGTGGAGCACTACGCCGACCTCGATACCTTCATCTTCGGGGACCTTCGGGTCAGTATTCACATCGGTACCTCCTGAGATTGGCTCAGCTTCTTCCTCCAGCATGTCCTCGATACCAGAGTCCTCGAAGCGTAGTCGGAAACGTTCGGATAGATAGTACCTGATATCGTCAAGGAGCTCAATAGTATCAGTCTTTTGCCTGCTCTTAATTCTTTGCGCACTCTCTCGGACAAGGTCTGCGAATTCCTCCTCGTCAATATACGATTCCAGCCGGTATGCGAAGTAGCGTGCGCCGAACTCTTCGAGCCTTGGTACGCGCGTCAACCACCCTGCTCGAACGACATCGTAGATATCTAAGTCATCTTGCTCTGCTATACGGTTTTCAGAGCTGTCTGATCGAGCAGGTATCTGAGACATGGAGCCATTCCCAAGCGTGCTGATGACCACTGCAGCCTTGAGCTTCAACTTTTCAATCAGGAGAAGGTCCGCAGCGAAGAGCACGTCAATGGCGAGCTCTAGTGGCATGTCAGTCTTCTCCGTATAGAGATATCGTAAAACGATCTCCAATACTTCTCGGGAGCAGTCTATAGGGATGATTTGCAAGTATTCTGTATCTTGCGCCTCTCGGAACGCCGACGAGAACATTGTCAGGAAGAACTCCGATCGAATAATCATCGCACGGTGAACGGGGAAAAGGACAGACTTTCGAGGACTCCGCAATCGAGAAGGCGAACGAGAGGTCTGCGAAATTGGACCGATGGGGATGCCGTACGGTGGCTCGAGGGTGCTACGAGTCACACGTGGCAGATCCTCGTTGACAGCAGGTACTGTCTCTGTGGCCTCTTCAGGATCGTCGGCTTGCAGCAGAACATCTGCAAATGTGCTATTATTCCGGCCCCATCTCACATTGGTCGCTTTGGTCGTGTCCACCATAACTCTATGCTTTAAGACACTGTTCTTGAACCATGTGTACATCTGATTCCGCCCTTTCTCCACCTCATCGGACCTCAACTGTCTAGCGATCCGGCGATCGTTGCCTTCCAAAATGACATCCCAAAGACTTCTAATCTCTAATTGTCTGCTTATCTTGTCCACGCCTTCTAAAACCTCGTCTTCCGAGAAACCGGTCCCTGGTCCCCCTCCCACATCGTTGGGAACCTCGCCGAGATAAATGTACCGTATCGCTATTCCGAAAGCTTGAGGAGGAATCGCGGGAGGCAACCTCCATGATGTGGTATCAGGCGCATTCTCAAGCTTCTTAGAGAAATAAGGGCTCCGCGCAGATAGTATGAGTTTATGTAAATGAAATGTCTCTCCTGCCCCAGTCACGAGTATATCCGAAGTCTGAGGATGCTCCCGCGTTAGGAGGGAAAATATGTGAGATGCAAAAGGCTGTAAGGGATCTGTCGATTTACTGTAGTCGTATGAGAGAAGGAGATTTCGTATTCGATCATTGAGCGCATTATATAGGCACCGCTCGCCCTGGAATGTATCTCGTTCGCAGAGCGCGCCTGACTCCAGTAGTAGCTGTGCCACTTCGAATTGGCCGCATAAGCTGGCCTTGCCTTGAGGCGTTAGCACTCAACTCTGTGGCGACTGGGATGGCCCTTACTAGGATCAAGGGCGTGTAATCAAATTTATCTTTCGCGTTGATGTTGGCTCCCTCCGTTATCATTTCCTGACAGACTTTTAGATCTCCCCGGCGGCAAGCCTCACATAGCATCAGAAAATGTTTGCTGTCATCCAAGGGACTGTCTTCCTTGAGCGTGCCATTCTTGATGAGTTTGTTCTCCTCTGCTAAGCTTGCTTCTATCTCGTCTTTCCGAAACACCATCCTGTTCTGAGCTGTCCAGCAGCGACGAGGACCGTAACGGAAGAGAAAAAAGAATAGTTGATCATGATGAACATTATGGAAAAGTGAGAATCACAATCTTATCATCACGTGACGGTTGCTCGGTCGACCAGCGTTGGTAAACATTAGCGATTGAACTCCAGGGTACTTCGGATATACCCTAGAGCCTCACTTCAACTCGAAGGATTTCTTTCACAATGGTGGCTCTTCCTGCGTGACTTCTACAGTCTACATCTGCTTATATCACCCTCGAGAAAAGAGTAAACTTCTCACAGCCAACATGGCTACCCCAACAGAAGCAGAGAAGTATGAAGTTCTTGAGACTATTGGTACGTGCTCAGCAATACTCCTATATACGGTCAAGCTCAGTCTGACCATGCATCCAGGTCGCGGATCTTTTGGTATCATTAGAAAGGTCCGCAGAGCTTCCGACGGTCACGTATGAAACCCTCCAAGCTCCTGCAAACCTCACTGCTATTGACGCTCATCCGTACAAGATACTATGCCGGAAGGAAATCCAATACATCAAGATGTCCCAAAAAGAGCGAGAACAACTTCACGCCGAATTCTCCATTCTGAACTCCCTCAAACATCCCAACATTGTCGCCTACTACCACCGAGAACACCTTAAATCAACGCAAGAACTATACCTGTATATGGAATACTGTGGTGGCGGTGACTTGAGCAAAGAGATCCAGAAACTCAAAGACAACAATCAGTACGCATCTGAGGAATACGTTTGGAGCATATTCTCTCAACTCATTGCTGCCATGTACCGGTGCCACTATGGCGTCAATGCGCCAGAGGTCGGAAGCAACGTGATGGGACAGAAGACCGGCCTTCAACCCCTGGGGCTGAAGGGTAAGAACCAAGTTATGATTCTACATCGAGATCTCAAGCCAGAGAACGGTGGGTCTTTGCGATGGTCTCCTGAGGCCTCAAGTGCTGATGTTATGTAGTATTCCTCGGGGCGGACAACTCCGTCAAGCTCGGCGACTTTGGGCTGTCGAAGCTGATGCAGTCACACGACTTTGCCTCAACCTATGTCGGAACCCCCTTCTACATGTCTCCCGAGATATGTGCCGCCGAGCGGTACACACTTCACTCTGACATATGGTCTCTGGGTTGTGTGATGTACGAACTATGTGCGAAGACTCAGCCGTTCAATGCCAAAACACATTTCCACTTAATACAAAAGATCAAAGAAGGTCGGGCAGATCCATTACCAGCAATATACTCTCCAGATTTGCAACTCGCTATTAGGAGCTGCTTGAATGTCAACCCTCTGAAGCGACCAGATACTGCGAGCCTCCTGAATCTTCCTGCAGTACGACTAATACGGAAAGAGAGGGAGGTAGTAGAGCTGGGGAAAATATTGAGGACGAAGGAAGAGCAAGCACTGCGAAAGGCGCAAGAAGCCGATACTAAAGCGTCGAGTATGGACATTGAAAATAAGAGAATAAGAGTCGCGCTAGAGTCGACGCTAAGGCGTGAATGGGAGGTCAAGGCTCGGCTTGAGATCGATCGTCAAACAGCGATAGAGAAAGAGAAGCTCCAGAAGGTTTTCGAAAGTGAGATCCGGAGGCGGGTCGATATAGAGGTGCAACGGCGACTCCAGGAACTAAGCGTCTCGAGAGAGTCCACGCCACCAATCCCTGATGATGTTCAATATTCATCAGTCAGCACCAGCGCTGATACAGAGTTCCCATCAACAACAGATCTAAGTAGTTTGTCTGTCGAATCTTCTCCAATGGTAGCGTCGAAAACGCCACCAAAGAGAAGAGCTCGCGGTCCTCTATCCCGGGCTCGTACAAATTTCGACTCACCAATGGACGTCCATATGGCCGATCCGTCTCCTATGTCGATCGCCTGTTTGGCATTGTCGCCCCGGCGAACAGCTGCCGCCAACTCGAACAGAATCCCCAATAGCAAAAACATATTTGCTGCTGGCGGAGCTTCGAAGGACCGGTTGATATTACAACCATCTTCACCACGCTCATCGATCATCCATGAGGATGATGAAGACACACTGCCCGATCTTCCCTCACCCACTCGACCCCCCTCTGGCCTACCTGACCCCTTCAAGGTCGCAGGTCGTCCAGGTCTTCTGCGGCAAAAAACAGCCCCGATGAATCGTCTTAGCGGTTACGCTCAACCCACATTGTTTCCCCCACCGAGATCCGACCGACCATCTCGAGTCCCGTCCCCACCAAGTCCGAAGATGTCAGGTTTATCACCAGCCCGCAAAGCCCCAGCTAAACCAAACACTAGCGGGACCGAGAACGATATGTTCAAAGCCGTCATGCAGCGCAACTTGCTGGGTCAGAATGGAGGTGGTAGGACGTTGGTCGAGCTGGCTCAGGCGAGAGCAGGTGGTACCAGCCAAGCGCAGAAAATCGAGAAGGACCTAGGTGAAGATTCAAGCAAGGAGAATTTGAGGAGTAGCGGAGAAGTACCCATCTGGGATCCCGAGAGAGATGAAATGCCAAGTCCTTTCCTCGTGAGAGGTGGCAGGGGCATGAGGAATTTATGATCGGCATTGGTGGTATACGAGCGTTGATGCGCGAAGCAGAGAGCTATGACCTCTGACGATTTTCGGGCATTCTGCGTGTCTACTGCTGTGTATTGAAGATATACGTGATGCCGATGAAGCTTTGAGGGCAGGGTTTTTCAAGCATCTGGAATTGTTTGTGCGACCATGAGTGTATTCTAGTCGGAAGAGCTAGAAATTTCGGAGAGTTGCAAGCTTCACCCGAAGAGATAAGCAAAAGATGCACTTCGGGGCAAAATAATAGATTCGAAAAATGCCCAGCCGTACACGAACACTGGCCTACTATGATTGAAATTGCGACCAAAGCAAGGGAAGTACGGAATAAAATCGTTTTCAATACCTACCCATTTTTACCCATACCACTTGTCCTCTAGAATCAACCCATACAGGTCTGTAGCAAAGATCCGAAGCGGTGTCATATCGCAACCGTTCGGACCTGACCCGCAGGAGATCCCACATTTGTAGGTCAATATTAGGTACAACTGCTCCACTGCCAATTCACAACACAAGACCAGCGGCTCCATTATATGATTGGCGGCGGAACCTGCATTTGAGTCGTACAGCAGTGTTCTCCATAATGTGACAATGTACTCCTTCCATCGAGCATCCTGTAGCGAATAGTGATTCAAAATGCTGTATGAGTGGCTGCTGCGTGATGGACGTTTCCGAGAAAGGCGCTTGGATGGCGTTTCGGATCGCGAAAGGGGTCCTCCTGCATATCGATATCGACGTTCAGCAATATTTGCCAGCATTGTATTGCAGGCACTTGCAACTACTTCAGCCTTGGCGAAGATGCGTTGAGGTTGGAGATTGCCGCATTGGACGAAGTGGACCCTCCAATTTACCCGGAAAGATGAGCATTGAAGGACAGCCAATCATGCATAGCCGAGCAGGTTTGAGGCTTCACTCACCGCCAAGAAACGTGGCCTCTATCTCGAATAGGAAATCGAAGCTATTCATATCTTCTGGCTGTTGGTTCCGATTGAAGGATCGACGGCGCCAGGCGGTTGTCAAAATTCTAAGCCCGTCCTTTTTGGATAAGCCGGGCCAGCAGGCTACGATCATACGATGTGGGAAAGAACAGCGACGCTCGAGACTGCGAGAGATCTGCCATTCACTATCCCATCATGGCGGCCCTGTCCTTTTCATTACCATATCAGCCACGGAGCGCTCGGCGTAAGAATAGAGTGCTTCTCGGGTTTTAAAGTTTGAGCTTAGCAATTGATCATCATCGCCTTCTCTGTCGGAGTCCGAGCATGAGGATTGTCGAAGTACTTTGAAAACATCGCTCGCTCACGTATTGACGACTATACCCAGCGGACCTCAGGAACGTCTATTTTTAGGTCAAGAGCACTGGCGTCGACGAAGTGGAAAGCGGACTGACGGAGATCGTACCGTGATCGTCGGTCAAGTCAAAGTACCGCTACACTCGTTGAGAAATTTTACCTTACCGCCGGTACCGTTGAATATCGATGTGTGGAGCATGCAACGTTGAAGGCAGTCATTAGCCATAGAATACAAGCTTTGAGTGCGCCCGTTGCCAATGGTAGCAGACTGTGGGCGAGGCTTGACCGACCCGTTAACGAGGGATTCCTCCCCTGGTATACCACAAGGAAACACTGTATTCCTACTGTTCCCAGGCATTGTCGCTGCGGCTGAAACGAGTCAACCTGGGCTGTAACTTAGACATAGAATAGTGAAACGTTGGACAATGGTCTCTAACAAAAGAATTCAATCAGTGTGAATGCATAGCCATCCATCAGACAACACCCCTCGCCCGTTGTACTTCGCCAAAGTCAGCAGTAAGGTAATAGTAATTTTACCATACCAACTCTCATGCACGAGTGAGGAGTTAGTTTTCATTTCAAATCCCTGTCGCCGACTTCCGCCTTGCCCAATCTAAGGCACTAAAAGTCTAAAGCTCTGCTAGTTCGTACTGCCTCCCAGAACAATTCCCACAAGTACATCACTCCGTACTTTATCTACCTGCAATACGTACCGACGACAGCATCATCTGGTCCATCGCCATTCACTCGCTTCCTATTTCGCGATCACTAGCAGTTGCAGTCGTTGAGGAGACAACGGTCCGGACAAGAGAAGATATTCGTGTCGAGCTCACTTCCAGCTGAAAGGTTATCCCGAACACCGTCCGTTGACCTCCAAATTCTCCTGCCACCATCAGGCGTCCACTCATTGGCATCCCTTCGTCTCTACACTATCTTATCGCCTCACGCTCGTTACGCAGCACTCTGATCCTTCGACGAGACCATCCTTGACAACCCTTATTTCGGGCGCAGTCTGGACTGATGTTGGGCATAAATACTTGAGATTGGGACAAGCGGAATAAAGAAACACATCATTGCCACGATTGCGGCTCATCAGGACCGGATCTATTTGGATAGCTTCGCTGCACCAACTACTGCTCTTCTTAAGTCGCATACACAATGGCGCCTTCCCCTCCAAGGTTACGCATTCTATCAGGTAGGGACACTAGCTCTTAGACAACTCCATTTCACCGTCCTTCGCCCATGCTAGGGATGCTTTGCCTACGTGAAGTCTCATTACTATGGAAGCGAAGCTAACACGTTATACTGTCATTACAGTTGGCGGCAATCCTATCTCAGCGTTCCTGTCCTGGCGGCTTCAAGCTACGAATGCTTGCGATGTAACGCTGGTATGGAAATCTGGGTATGAAGCGGTCTCACAGTATGGCATATCTTTCAAGTAAGCATTTCTGCGCCCCGATTTCCCAATGGTGAATATCGCAACTAACTTCCCCACAGATCTAAGCTCTTCGGTAATGAACGATTCAAACCCCGTCATGGTGAGTTGAAATGCCTTCTTCAGTCGATCGGTGCAGACCCTCACTAACATATTACAGTCGTTAGATCTCCAGACGATGCTGCCGGCAAAAAGGCGGCATTTGATTACGTCCTTCTGTGTGTCAAAGCGCTACCAGATGTCTACGATCTAGCGGCCGTCATCGAATCCGTCGTCACTCCTCAGCATACTTGCATCCTTGTCAATACTACACACACGCTTGGCGTCGAATCACACCTTGAACAGAGGTTCCCGACCAACGTTGTGCTTTCGTTGGTATCAGGAGCGGAGATCACACAGCTTGGAGCAAGTGAATTTGAACATACTGGGGCCACGGATATCTGGGTTGGTCCAGCCAACAAGAATGATGCTATTCCAGCCGCGATCCAGAATGACATGGCGGAAGCGCTTGCAATGACCCTGAGCACCGGTCAAGTTGACTGCAAAGTTTCCCAAAACATAAGACAACAGCAATATGAGCGCATGATTGGGTAAGCTTGTACGACGAAGATGGTACTAGAGCACGTGCTGATATCGTCTAGGCCCATTGCATTTCATCCTCCTAGCGTCCTCTTTGAGGTACCCTCGCATGCGGAATTACTTGAGAAGGTCGGCGTACGTGTGATGATATCTGACGTGATGGACGAGCTCCTTCAAATCGCGACGGCTCAGGGCTGTTCTTTCGACGAAGACTTCAAGCTCAGGACTATACAGAAGATGTCCGAGCCGTCACCATCGTACAGCATAATGTATCAAGATTTCATGGCGAAGAGACCGATGGAGGTTGAAACCTACCTCGGATCCCCCATCAAGCTTGCTCAGGATACTGGAGTCAGAGTGCCTCGCATCGAGACTCTATACGCTCTGCTCCATCATTGCAACATTGTTAATCAACAAAGGCCGGCAGTCGCTCCATCTGTCTCTCCCAATCCACCGCCGGGTTCTGCTCCTCCTCCTCGACTCTCTTCCACAGGTCCACGACCACCAATGAATGGCAATATGAACGGAGGCATGAATGGCAATGGCATGCGTGGAGGAAGGACTCCATCGATGGGGCCTTCCATGAGGCGCGGGCCAGGGCCGCCCATGATGAACGGATACCCTTCGCGACAATCTAATGGTTATAACCCTCGTGGACCCCCACCAAACCAGCTGTCTCGACGGCCCTCGTTTGAAGGGGATGACCTAGGTGAATTCAGCCATCTGGTATTATACGATGACATTCCTGAAGGGGGTGTGGCTCCAGGGTATGGCGATATGAGCAATAGCACAAACAACTCTCAATTGGCGATTAGAGAACGAGAACTGAATCTACGGCAAAGAGAGCTTCAGCTGCGGGAACAAGAATACCACATGCGCAGAGGACCTAGAAGGCCACCGCCTTCTCACCGTGGGGGTTTTGATGATGACGACGATGACGATGACGACTTTTTCGACCCGATGGCTGCTCGTGGGCCTCCCATACCTGCTGTCGATCCCGACAGCGTAGACATGATGAGCGTTACTTCTCGCAGAACCAGGAAAGCCCCCAGTCTCAGTCAAATTCGCCAGAACCCTGAGCAGGGAATGACGGGAAGAGGATCCGGTGTACGCCAGAGTCACAATTACGGCGCGAGAGCTGGTATGAATAGAAATCGACTTTCCGCGCAATTGATGGCGGGCATGCCAGGGGTGCATGACGATCCATTGGCTAACGAGATGATGGGTTACTCGTCCAATCGATATGGCAACGTCGACAGAAAGGCCATGGGAGATGAGTCTAGAACGAATTCACTAACGGCTACCCGGTTGAACGAGCTGCAGGGAGCTGGTACAAATGCTGGGATGAATGGTGCATATCCGAGCCCAGCGCCAGCTCCTGGTATGCCTCGGCGGACAAGCCATTCTCCTGGAAATCCATTAAACAATGGGAGGAGCATGGGGAGACCATCGCCGCCAGATGATGGGTATCTGCCCCCAGGTGAAATGCATCCTAATGGAGGACCATCACCTCCTGGGATGATGCGCCAGCCTGTGCCAAGATACCCTCCTGGTCAAGGCAACGCTGTGGCACCGCAGCAGGTCGAGCAACACGCTGGGGTGAGCAACAAATACCCACCCAAAGGCCCTCTTGGGCTTCCACAAAAAAACGTACGTAGTCTGACTGGTAGTGCGAGCGCCAGCGCGGGGAGTGGCGATAGTGGTGCCAGTGCGCACATCGAGTCCGATCCCTCGGCGCACAGCAGCTCGAGCAGCCTCGCACCTCGACAAAGAGCAGCACGTCTCCAGGGACAATCTGTTGGGGTGGTATGATATGTCACACAACGACTCGTCTGCAACACTTCGTGTCACAACGCCAAACGAGCTTGGCGACTTATCCGCGAGCGACTCGCTTAGGGGTGACCGCTGGGCTTTCACGCATAATATCTTGGTCCGGTACATTCCTTCTTGCAACAACATTGCACACATGAAATTAGTCTACTTTAATCCAATCAATAGAGGACGGTGGGTCAGGCGTGAACAAAACAGGATCATTTTAATAATGGCGAAGAAGGACGGTGAACGGGACCTTACAGCACACATCACCAGCATGGAACAATTTCGTTTGATCGTATATATGCACACGATTATGTTCTTTAATATCGTGGGTCGGCCTGACATAATACTGCATTGGGAGTCAGCCTTTATTGGACGATGTTATTCCTCCCACTCCTACCGTACGCGACACAGCAGTCGTTGGAGGTTGCATGGGGAAGATGAAGGGTCGGAGATGAAGTGTTGTCTCTAGCAGTCGTTGCTGCTTTCTGTGTATTAGCTTGACTTGCTCGGAGGAGGAAAAATTAAAGACCTAATCTCTTCTTGTGCCAAGATACTTTGTCAATATTCTTTGTACAACTGTAACGTGATATTCGTAACCTGCGTGGCAGGCTTGTTAATAGGAAAAGGGGTTAAAGGGAACTATATATCACATTCCCCGTAGCGTATACTGTCTTGCTCGCTCATCATCGCCAAAGGCAGCACGGACCAAGCGATCGTCAAAGTAGATATCCGGCTTGCTTGACGTTCTCTATAGATTCATAATCTACCACCAACCAAGAACCAACACCGCCACCACGGCCAAAAACTAAACCACCTCTCCACCACTACCCTCCCAATCCCAGCATGACCACCACCAACTACCACTCCGCCCGCCCCTCCTCGGCAAACAATCCCACCACCACCACCACCCTCTCCACATCCACGACTCCACGCCACGTCTCAAGCTCCCTCTCCACCTCCACCATCAACAGGAACAGACAGTATACACATCTCCACGCCCAATTGGCACAGTTGAATGCGCATCTGGCGGACATGGAAAATCTACTGGGTATGACGGCCGTGCAGGCGGAGTATGTGAGGGGATTGGGGGGCTGGTGGGGCGGAGCGTAAGTCTTGGTCTTTTTCTACGAAGTTTGTGGTTTTTGTGTAGAAGCTTCGGTGACAGGGAGGATCCTGGTCCCTTGACTCGAGGGGCGTGGGAGCATGGTGGCTGGCTGTCAACGTGCAACCTGTTGTATCGTATCAAATTATAGACGAACACCGTGCTAACGATCCAGGTTCATGGCCGCTTCCAAGATCCTAGGCGAAGAGACAGCGAACGGGGCAGGTGCTCAGGCGGCCGCGAACGAGAAGGAGAAAGAGAAAGAGAAAGATGTGGGTGGGCCGATGTAGGATCTATGCTGAGGCTTTCGTCAGAGCTCTGAGAAGGCGACAATAGATGGCCGGCGCATGATTGGTTTGCCGTGTGGCGGAAAACGACTTTCCAGAACATGGCCGAGACGTAGAAGGAGATGGAGAAGGATCGAGGTATAGGACGTGGGTGCGGGTTCAATACGAATGCGCCTAGGGGGGCGTGGTGCACGGTATACTGGGGGTATACAGAGCGCTGCAGCTGTTGGTGGCATGTGCAGGACTGCCAGCATCCGGCTTACATGGAGGGAGGAGGTTTTTACGGTGTGGTGGATGACGGTGGTGGGAAGATGCGGGATACTCTTCGCAAGCCAAAGCTCATGAATCTCCTAGGTACGTGCCCAACAATATCAACACCGAGAGTGGAATACCCAGATTATAGATCAGAATCAAGCGAAGTAAAGGATCGTTGCGTGTGCCAATGGTCGAGTCATGTATGAAGAGGTTGTAGTTCAGGTAGAGCACGAAATGTATAATGAACCTCGATCTATCTCGTCTTCGCATGCCAAAAAACACCAGAAAACGCCATCCTTCACGAATTGTGTGTGGTCTATTCTCATCACATCCCATTAGCTTCGCCGGTACTCCGCTCATCCATCACATCATCAACAGCCACCGCCTCCCTCCCTCCCTCCCTCCCCCTAGATCGCGCCCACGCCCCCCCTCCCTGATCCTCCGCATGAAAAATCCGTCCTGAATCCGCGTGAAAGTCCCAAAAGATTGAAGACACCCCTTCCCATTGCGCACTTCTGACACCTTGATCAGGTTCGTCAGACGCGGTGATATCAGTCGTAAGCAAATGCATGAGTGTAAGCAATAAAGACAACGTGCTGTGGAAAACTGATGATAGAATGAATAAGTGAAGATATGTGCTCAGATGGAATGTGACGCTCAAGAAGTCGTCGGAGAGCAGGCGCGTCTCGAGAGCGGCACGAGAAACCTAGGACATATGGGGGATATCCAAGTAAGGAGTTGGGCGCTGATGTGTATGATTCGTACGTGGTATTCGTTTGGATATCCGGTCGTTGGAGCCTCAGATCTGAGTGCAATATAATCCGGGCCTCGAGCTGCAGGACTTGCAAAGACAATTGGAATCACGGAATAAGATTCAGCCTAGGGTGGAGCCATCACAGACTCATGGTCAACCACTCCCACTCCTGAGTCCCCGCAGATGGCCCGCCAGCCATGAGACCTTGCTGGGTGCTGGAGCCCATCATGCCTGTACCAGGTATGCCAGCTATACCAGCCATAGGCATCGAGTGAGGGATGTTTTCTTTCCTCTTTGAGGCTTGCGGCGCTTTCCCACTACTATCGTCCACATCCAGCGTTTCAGCGTCCTGACCTCCTCTGCCCACCCCTTGCTTTGAATGTCTTCTTTGACGTTTCGGTACCACGGCTGAAGAAGGTCTCGTCGCAGCGTTGACCGCTATTGGAGGCACGGGTTTTGGCGGAGCAGCAGCGATAGGAGGAAGGGTGCCCATGACACCTGCCATTCCGGGACCATAGCTTGTTGGGGTGCTGCCAGCGGTCGATCCTGAATTAGTTGAACCATACACTGAAGGTGGAGATGCAGAATCATTGTGGCCCGGTGCTCTCGCAGATGTAGGCGTTGTCGCGGGGGTTTGATGGATCGAGTTCTTGCGCGTTACTTTCTTGGAAGACCGGGTGGATGTAGTGCCAATTGGGAGTTGGTTTCCACTGCCACGGTTGCGCTTCTTGATAACATCTGTCTTCAGGGAGAGAGGGCGGACCACACCATGAAGCTTGAGGAAAAGCCCACAGGCATTACAGAGTGGATGACCTTCGGGGTTCCGTCGCCATAAAGGCGTAGTCTGCGTAAAGCAGTTTGTGCATGTTGTCGGGACGCCATTGTTTTCGACAGCTTTCGATGTCCCTGGACTACCCGGGCGAGACGGGGCCACGCTGCTAAAGCCTGATTCTGGTGGAGAGCTGGGCGATGATTGTGGTCGGGATTGCATCGCTGCCTGCTGACCGAGGTGGACAGCGTTCGGAGTCGAAATTGTCCGTGGGATCTTCTGCCTTCTCGGATCAACACCTCGGTTGCGAATGTCGCTCACAGAAGCGGAGGAGCCATGCGTGCGGCCAAAAGTGCCACTTTGGTGCCAAGTCTGTGGTGACACTACGGTTTCTGTCCCTCCAATCGTAACCTGCTTCTTAGGAGGGCCGCCCGGATACCGTGCAGCTACTGTATTCATTTGCCCTCCCAGGCTGGACTCCCATGGCAGACCACCGCGATTATCAAGCGACGGATCTTCAATGGAGGGGAATTCCGTTTGCATCATCATAGTGCCCTCAGGAAAGCTGCCACCCTCGTCGTCTTCAATATCCGAGTCTTCGCCAAAGGAGAACATGTTCTCGTTCCGTGCCACGTTCATCGGGTGAGACTGTGCCTGTGAGTATTCGGGGTGTATTTGGGAAGGATTGACATGCATGGAGAAGGCGGGTGACGTGAAATGGGTGGTAGGTAATGAAGCGGCGCTGGTCACGCCATTGAATATGGCTTCGTTGTTGGGGTGGTACATATAATGAGGCTGCATAGAGTTAGCGAGATTAGAGGGACGGTTGCTCGCAAAGCTCTGCATAGGCCGTCCTGAGTGCTGACGACCGAAATACATGTGGTCGTTGTCGTACACAGGTTGCGGTGTCGAAGTCGAAGAGGGCCGAGCCGAGCCTGGTGGTGAATAGTACTCTGCAGCAGAATTCAGAGAAGAACCCATTGGCGTATTCTTGTAGGTCGAATAGGCCCCATGGGGATCGATTGGTGATTCAGCGGGAGAAAACGTGAAAGTCTGTTGAAAAGGACCTGCGGAGTGAAGTATGGGATCGTCGTGCATATTGAACGTGTCGAGAGTGAAAGGAACGTGTGGGTATGTGTTTGCGTGTGCCGGAAAAGAGTGCTGCCCTGTCTGTTCAAGGGAGTAGTCACCCAGCCCTGCATCACCATCCATATCATTTGGGATCATGATGCTATTGGTTGGGTGCAGTTGTGGAGAAAACTCGGCAGGTCGTTTTCGGCCCTGCGTTGTGCACTGCATTAGCATACCAATGTTCACGAATTTGGTTCGGCCACCATACGAACCTTCGTCTCGTCGATGCTTGTCTTTCTAACCCTTCGCTGCACATAATCGAATTCATGATTTCGCACGGCATCATGGGCAGGCGCCGATGGGGGAAAGTTGGGATGTAGCTGCTCCTGCGCACCTTTTCTCGTTTGGATTGGGATAGCCGAAGTGATCGTATGTGAGGGTGGCGTTGGAGGAGTGGAGATGTCGGCAGGGGATGCGATGGAGGTGGGGAAAATGAAGTCGTCGATATTCATCGCGTCGGGATCAGGACTGTCAGACGCCAGATCTATGGATTCCCGAAGCTGTGCGATGCCTGAGGGGGCGCTCGTGGACTGCTGTTTTGCTCTGGGGAATCGCTCAGATCAGTCGAGTGCTCTGCGCAAGATGTGCGACCTGAGCCATCACATACCGTGCCTGCTCCCTCTCCTTGCGCTTCAAGTTCATGGCCATCATTCGCCACGTCAAGTTTTCCATCCGCTCTTGATTGGGTAATTGAGTTTTGGTCTTGCTGTAGAGCTTCCATATCTGCGTGCCCAGCGGATCCTTTTTCTGCATGTCATCTGGATTGCCGAGATCGGCGCTGGAGGCGTCGTCGTTCCAGTCCGGGAAGATTGCCTCACGCAGCTGAATGGAGCGTTTTTGCTTGTTCTCCAGCGAGATATCCAGCTTGTCTCGGACTTGGCCGTAGTGAGGGTGTTTGGGCTGCGACGATGCTGTTTGCGCTGGATTGGATGCTCGTCCGGAGTGTGGAGGGTAGAGGTATGTTGAGCGCAAAGATTTCGGAGCGCCTGGCAGGTAGTTGGCGATGGAGGTCTCGATGTCTTCATTGGTCTGGGTCGTTGCATAGGCCGGCACCCCTCCATGCGGGCCTGTAGGAAGGTCCGTCAGGTTGTTCTGACTCGACTCATTGCTGACCTTGGCACGGCGAGGCATAAAGATCAGGACAGGCGGAGTGGATGGGGGAGTTGACGCTCAATTGTGAAAGATGGATTCATGCAGAGCCATTGAGGAGATCTTGAAGGGCGATGATGTTGTCTGGCAGCAGCTTTGGCCCTTGAGTGGGTGTGCTGGATCCGATCTAGGCACTTCCGTAAGGTATGGGGCCAGGGTTCGAGTCTACTACTAGTACAGTAGTATTCTACTGGGGATTGATGGGGGAGATTTTAGTATGCATGCGCTAATGTGCACAAACCGAAACTATATTAGTCGTGACTGGGTTAGCGGAGTGGGGTGAGTCGGAGAAGAGCAGGCAATTCCACCCTCTTGCCTCTCCACCCCCCCTGATGACACCGAATTACCGACACTACTACAACATGGATGTGGAGCTGCGATGAAGCGTAAAGCTGGACATAACATTCTTCTCTCCACGCTACCGAGTAGGTACTGACTAGAGATCAGGAATCTACTGGAGATGGCAAAGAGCGTGGTGAATGAGATGGATCTCTCAGCTCCCGGATCCCCAGACTTGCAAAGACCGAGGTCGAGGTCGATTGGTAAAAGTCAGATCAAATTTAGATACTTCCCATAATTAAGGTACCGTAAGTAATCATCTCTCCATCAATGATCACTGCAGCTGGGGATTTGTAGCAGCAGAAAGGCTTTCACATTCTCAAGCACAATCAATCACAGCCAGCCTGTCTCCCCGCTTGTGCCGACCATGCTTGTGGTGAAGATGCAATCCACGAAGCCTAGTAGCTACTCCTGTTGAACAATTGGCTCATCTGCCACCACTACAGAGGCGTAAGCCTGGTCAAAGCAAGTGCGCTTTATGTGAACGTTCTCCTACCCAGCGGCATCTCGTACGGTTCCCTTGTAAGGGGGCCCTGCCTGCCGAAGGCATATTCTACCGAGGGAAGCCTCTGTTTCACTATCGTATATACCTTAATTCCCATATCCTAGGCAATGTTGATGAAATAATGAAGAGTTCTGAAGGTGTCAAGAATCCGCCACCGCCTTGCGATGCTGCAACGATGAGCTCGGATCTTGATTGGTACGGAGTATTACGAGAAGTTCTCGGTAGAACTACTCGAAGCTCGACTGCAGTATCGAGCGGCTGGTATGGCTGGATGCTGCCCACGAAAGCGGCAACAACGGCTGTCCAGGAGAGCAATGCTAGACCAGTATGAATCGGGCATGCGACCCACTCCTCAGTCCTCATAGCCGTAGCCTGGGGTAAATTACCTTGAGTTAAATATGGACGCCATCAACGTCGTGATCACACAAGGACGGGTCGCAAAGGAAGACAGTAATAGTAAGCACTATCCCCCATTGGCCTCTCCCGGTGGAACGTGGGATAGAATAGCCTAGTCGTGCTAGCCTCGTTGTAGTTCTAGATTCTGCCATGATCTGTTAGCGAATCCGAGACGGCCCGATCATTAGCGCAGTGATCGACCGAGGAGTCTTGTACCAGAGTGCGGCGTGTCGAGAAAACCCTGTACTATGTAATAAACCGCAACTTTCGGTCAACTTAATACGATGGCTCCACCGGTTGGCTAGTCATTCTTCGCTCATCCATCCATTGGAAGGGAGAGAATGGGAGAAGCAGTTACTGATCTGATTTCGAGCCTTTCTCTCAATCCTTGATCGATCCCTGAAGTCCGTGCGGCGCCAGAGACCCTGAGGTACCGAAAGGTCGAGTAGTACGCTGTGGACCCCCACACAACGATGACACTAGGCTTGGTGGCTTTCCCAGTCCCCATGAACTTGAAATCCTCTTTCTTTCCATTGGGTAGGAGGCAAACAAGCCGGTACTCAGTCTCTCACACTCTCACACAGCGATCGAGCGGCCTGACAGAGAAGTGGGGTAAAGAGCAAAACCTGATGCGAAAGAAAAGTTGATGAGCAGCAGGCCCCGGCCCTCCAAGAACAGCTGAAAGCCCATCACTACACTTGTCAACAGCCGACAACAGCCGACCAGTCAAGTGGGACCATGCGAGACAGTCTGGGACGATGTATCGGCACCACTTGGGTAGGAGCCCGGGTGGCATGGTCGGCTTTGACGTCGTGCTTGTCATTCTTCCACACTGGCTGTATCTTCCTCAGTCTGTCCTCATACCATCCTTTCCATGTGGCCGTCAACGACGAAGGCTTCGAGTGAACTATCGACGGTTGGATAATTCTCGCAGTCCACACGGCTCCAGCAGTTTCAACAGAACGGAGCCATGCGTATTTGACCAGATCGAATCTGAACATAGGCAGCCTCAAGAAATCCAGGTGACCTAGGAAGAAACATAGCCATTGCTGGGGAAGTGGATCGTCGAAGTCGACTTGCCCAAATGGCGGGCAAAGAGACTGGGACTTGCATTGCTTAAGTAGAAATAGAGCTCCTCAGCACGCAATAGATAAGCATCTTACCGCAGGCCAGACAGGATTGTAGGCTCAGCCGCTCAGGCACAGGGGCGTACACGGTCTCCCTGCAAACATCATGATAGGATACGATAAGGCACGCCGTAGGGCACCACATGGACTATGCACTCAAGCACTGCATGTGACTCCAGGCAGGAGCCCATAGGATCAATCTCCCCAGATAACGGAGATTGAGACGATGCTACCTGCTTTGACTTTCGTATCCACCTTTTTAGTCGCAGATAAGATGGAAGATAGAACTAGCCATGAGAGCATTCGTGGATTATCATCTTCCCTCTCGTGTCTCTTTCATTTGCCTTCGATTTCGAATTCACACTGGTCTTCCATCCCGACCATACGTTTCAAGATGTAGTCATCTTTAAACCCACGACTGCTCTTCTGCACTTCATATCCTCGTGTCAAGACATCTGCACCACAGTCTTCCAGTTTCTCACTGATAATCCACGGAAAAGTGCTACCAGCCACCTCTTGGCTCGAATCCAGGTACCCTTTCATCACATAGGCGTCGACATGCGCTCTTTGACCATTCCAGTCTTTTCATCACATACTCACTGCTGTTCATACTTTTCCTGATACTCATTACCACTCTTTGCTCAACAACTCACCCACCTCGCCTTCGTCAGCATCCTTCACCGCCACTATGGTATTGTCAGCACTATCTCGAAAACCTTCACGATTCGCTGATATCCTGGGGTAATGCCGCTGCCGCCTGGCATAAGCGTCCCACAATCACATTGCAATTACTTCCAAGTAATGACGACTTGTGACAACGCTTACCATCGATTTCCTCCATAGGTCGTCGTCTCGCAATCCCCTTTTCTTTCGGCAGCAGAATCAAATCAGTGGACATTCCACCTTCAGGCTGTTCGTTCTTTGAAAGATACATCTCCACGGCGCGTTGAATGTCCTGTCTTCCTACTCCACCAGCGTCGGATCCGTAGGCGCATAGCGAATGATAAGCATTATGTCTTTATGTAAAAGCCCACTTGAACATGGTGGCACGCGTCCAATCCGACCGCCGTGCTAGAGTCCTGAAGACTAGATGTATAATCTTCCGCGTCTTTGCTGAGCTCCTTCCGCGCTCATGGACGAATGGCTAACCGGCGATGTTTCTTCAAGGCGACGTTCAAACCACCTCGAGAGGCTTGTGCAAGCTCTTTGGCCTTACATAGTTTCAGCACATCTCTGCAGAAATTTCTCCTGCTTTTTCGGTAACGGTCCACGAGTCATACTTTACAAGGGATGCTTAGGACTGCTGTAGGAATCCGTCCGATTAAGCGACTGGCATACGACTCATCGGTATACCGTAGCGGATCCTTGCAGTATTGTCGTAGGTACGTTGGTGTCGCACTCCCACGTAGCCAAGAACCGCAGCCTTGCAACGTGCATTGGTCGAGTGCAACACGTCTTAAGCTAAAGATACAGATATTGAGATCCAATGCAGGCAGAGGAGTGGAAGCCGTTGGAATAGAGATGAGATACCACCAACTGGAAACTTTTGTTGCGATATATACCTGCGATGAATTAGCCATGTCGGTATAATAGACCATGCGGTAGTAATTTGTCAGGGTTTGATTAAGCAGACTTAACGTCGGCAATGAAGTGGCATCTCTAGGCGAATATTGAGTTCGATTTATGCAGGAGACTTGAGTTCAAGCCGAAGATGCGACGGTCAGTTTGTGAGGCCAGCTTGGGAGTGTCGCTATTAGAGGCTTACCAGGGACATAGCTGCCCAGAACTGATACTCTCACCGTTGGCTGGCCAGTAAGGTTAACTGAATGACTAGCCGTACAATTCATCAGCACAGGAGAAGGAAGGAAGAGATCTGGTACCAAAGGGCGTGAGATACTTATTTGGCCGTCATCAAACAAGCAGTCCTTGTTGTCATGCTTTGCGATCTCCTCCCTGGTGCGCTACTTCTGCAATGTATCCACTGCCTTATTTCCATCGCTGACTATTCGTTTCGGGGAGGGTATCATCACCCCACCATTGTTCATGCTCGGCTGGCACAAATCTCTATCAAAGATCTGGCGCTTCATCATCATATATATCGATCACTCTTGGTTTGACATAATTTGAAAAGGTGTCCAACACGCCCTATCGTCAGTGTAAGCGACGCTGCAGTTATGTTTGTAAAGTTATCTAGGCACTCACCGTGGTACTCCAGTCGAAAAGAAAACCCTCCAGATTTGGTCACTCGGGAAACGTGCGAATGCAGTGAAACCATGTCACCCCTACACCAAGCGAGACCTCGACCCACTGGCTTTCGTACCCGCCACCATCATGTGCATGACCTATTCTGGATGACTTATATTCTCTTTGTATCCGTCAACGGCATTTTCTTCCCCTCAGCAGACTCTAGGATAACAAGATCTAGGTTCTTTAGCTCAGTGCATACAGTGACGGGATCGCTGAACCATACCGCCGCGCTTCTCAATTAATTCTCAAGATGATCGTGAGAATTGTTCTGCTTGAGCAATATTACCCACAACTACCCTCGTAGGTGGGGACATACTACCCTCACATAGTGATCGGGGTCTGGAGGAGCAGGCTTGTAGTTCATGGTTCGAGCAAGTATGACGTCTTTCTCCGGGCTCTTGACATACAGAAACGGGATGTAAGACTTTAAGGAACACCCGCTGGTCGTACCTGGCCCAGAGAAGTTGCCGAAATAGTTTCGACCTTACAAGGAGAACTATTCGTACGACAGGGTCTTCCAACATACACAGCTTGTAGCACAAGAATCCCAATAGAACCCTGTAGACCGCACAAACAAGTTTGGTACAGTGCGCCTATCACCGTTGCAGGCCAAGGAGCCATGATGGTCGACTGCTTAAGCTTTTGTTCAACACCCGCTCCCATATTGAAGGTATGTGTATCATAGGGTAGATGGAATACAACACTGGTGGTTGCACGGATTAGTACTCACATATAGCAGATTGATGGACTTTTCATGCCGAATACGAGGATAGTGAAATTCGTTAGCGATAATGGGATCAGCATCGTTCATCGCCTGACTACCGGAGGCCTGAACGTAAGTTGCAAGACATGTCGATGGAGCCATCGTGCTTGAGGCGTGTCTTATGCAAAACACAGCTTACCTTTTACGTCAATTCAATCAATTTGGAAAATCTTGGAATCCGATCATCCGGGCCATATTGATCGGCTTCGTTGATGTTTAGTTGATGTTTCTTGCATTCATCACGGATTGCTGGCATCCTTCCAATACTCTTGTTGAGCTTCCATGTGTAACCGTTTCAATGCTGAGGACTGCGTGACAGAGTAATCTTCCGAGGCAAAAGTTTTGATTAGCTTCTATTATCGATCTTCGTGCTCATCTTGGTCGTCTTCCATTGAGGCTTTGCTACTTGCTCAACCTTATTCTCACCTTCAGCATAGACATCATAATGTTTTGTAAATCACTTACGTCCAACGTTCGATTCCGTTGAGCCGTCGCTCTAAATGTCTTTGATTTGCGAAATCATGATTTTCTTGCCTTCCTTTCTCTCTTCTCTCGTCCGCTTTTGCTCGTCGGCTGAACAATCACTTTTTTGGTGTTCTTAGCTCAGTCTTATGAAACATCCAACTTCTATCTCAAGCCAAGTGAGTGGTATTTTGGGCGGTAAGTCGTTGGTCTTGGAATATGAATCCCATCTGGCATCTTGCATTCCCGGTTCAGCAGGTATGTGCCAAAGACTCATGTCTTGCTTTTCTTGTAAGTTTCTGAGTTACATCAGATTCCATCGTAATCCCCCTCCTAAGCTCCTGCCTCTCCCTTGTAATTATCTCCTTGAGCTGTGCTTCTGTCTGATCTGCAAAACTATGAGCACCTTTAGGAACCCTGGTCGATACTAAGAAGGCCCCTATTTAAATGAGTAAGCCACCAGGGCTGCGGTCCAGTTGATTGAGGGACCCAACGCGATGCTGAACTATGATTTCCCAGTTCGGGTTCATGCTGATGTCCTAGGCTGAAGATCCTGCATGCTGTCGTACAGTAACGTCATGTTTTATGGAAGTCATTAGATGATATTTCACTATCATGGACAAGTGAAGGTGCCCTGAATTGAAAGACAAGCTTTTGCACAAAATCGACCAGAATGATATCGTATGTTGAAATGCTGACTAGATATGGCGCAGCTTTTGCAGCCGCAATGTATATGTGTGTCAGAGCGGGCTCAACAGCAGCCCGAATACATGTACACAGCAACACGGGGGTAAATCAAGCAGAGAATGACTCCACATGCGAATTAGTTAGCCCATATGAATCCCTGCATCTTGCATCGTGATCGTAGTATCTAGGTAGTTTTCTCGTAGCGTCCGCTTGTAACCCCGTAATCTGTGTAATACCTGTGGTGATCATGTTATGGAACTTGACACACGTTGCATTGAAGAATATATTCCTTGTGTACCTTGATAGGCAGACTGAGCGCGCTGTGACGCCAATCTTTTGTGGTCTCAGGTTAATGAAGATGCAGAATCATCAGAGGCACTCGTGGGAATAATTCCTCCACGGTGCTCAACTGCATATCACATACATTGTTACTATCGAGCAGTGCCGTTTCGGATGAGAGGATATAGAATAGCTATCAACTCTGCATAGTGCATCCAGTGGATATGTTCAAAGAAAGTGGGTTTAGATGTAGAGGGCGTGAGTGCCAAGGAGTTGCAAGGATCTGGGACACGCTGAGTGACTTCGGCTACGGGGATAATCCTTGGCATATAATCTATCGTGCACACATCGCAGGCAGGGAGCTTTGCAGACCGTCATACTCTCTCCGTCCGAGTATCCAGTCTGCTACCTCGAGTAGCTCCTAGGCTGTGTAGGAACACCGCTCACATCCAACACGGCTGCCCTAGTCCCACAGACCTCCATCCCTAAGTGCAAATATGGATCAAGCAAAGCTGGCGAAGATGCAGCAATCGGTGCGTATTGGTGAGCAAAGTCCCTACCAATGAAATTCAGTTCTAATTAGTTTTCGTGCCGTACATTGTTATCGATCGCAGACCGAATCGCTAATTTTATTCGACCATAGGGTAAGCGTTACGTCCTTAATTCCGCTATACGATCTCTCCCCGTCTATACCATCGTCATTTCAGCTACGTAACTATCATGATGTAGACCCAATGACACTGTGCAAAGTCACAGCTGACGTGTAATTTTCCACAGAGGAAAAGGCACGCCTCGGCGAAAGGTGAAGAAGGTGCATAAGACCTCGGGCACAGACGACAAGAAGCTGCAAACGTCTTTGAAGAAGCTCAACGTTCAGCCAATTCAAGCTATTGAAGAGGTCAACATGTTCAAAGAGGATGGCAATGTCATTCATTTCGCTGCACCCAAAGGTATGCATGCCTTCTTACGCCAATACCAGCCCTCACTTATTCTATTTGTCCTAGTCCACGCATCCGTTCCTTCAAACACATTTGCAATCTACGGCGCCGGCGAAGACAAAGAGCTCACTGAACTTGTACCCGGCATTCTTAATCAACTGGGTCCTGACTCCCTGGCCTCTTTGCGCAAACTAGCAGAAAGCTACCAGAGCTTGCAGAAAAAGGACGGAGGAGAGGGAGGCAGGGCGGACGACGAGGATGATGACGATATACCCGATTTGGTAGAGGGGGAGAACTTCGAGAGCAAGGTTGAGTAAAACGGGTTCGAGCTATAGGAGGAGGCTTAGTGAATGGTCACGTTCCAGATATAGCATATGTATAGGCAAGCCTGGCGTGCAGGAGCATTTGATCTTACGGAGTGCTCAATGAAAGCAAGTGACCAAAGCCCACAGAATCTTCCATGATGTACTCTGGGAACGATCAAACAGCGATCGTCACTACCAATGCTGACCGTGCTTTCTAGTAAGACCGATGCTTACCCACTGACTCAACTAGTCGTTATTCATGATTCCCTCCGCCCGGTCCATCTTGCCTTGCCTTCCCTGGCCCCTGAACTTCTCACCCCTTCCCCTACCATGATAGCCACCACCACCTCCACCTCCACCGCCACCGCCACCTCGACTACCACCACCCCTGCCTCCTTTGCCACCATTTCTGCCACCTCCTCGGCCAGTATTTCTGGCCCCATGAAACTCTATCCTCTTCAGCGGCTGCTCCACCCACTCGTGACCTGCCAGTCCAAGCTCAGCCTTCTTTTCCTCAGGCATCTTCCAAGGTTGGAAGATGATTTGCGGATCGTTCAGGGATCGTAATTCCTCCAGCCAATTCTTGACGTACTCGCCATGGGGGTCATAATCGTGTGCCTGGCCGTCCTTAGAGCTGTAGTCTTCTATTGGACAGGAATATCTTACCTGCTTGACAGGATTGAAAACCCTTGCCTCTCTGGGGTCGTTGCCCACACCAGCGTTATATTGCCAATTTCCCCAGTTGCTACTCAAGTCATAATCGGTAAGTAAACTCTCATACCACTCGGCGCCTATTCTCCAATCAATGCCCAGGTGCTTCGCTAGGAAAGAGGCCACGTTTTGCCGTAGCCGATTACTCGTATAACCGGTCAGGAAGAGCTCGCGCATGCTAGCATCAATGAAGCCAGTACCTGTGGTACCCTCAAGGAATCGTGTGACCTTATGTTGCGTGTCCTTGTCCTTTTGCGGATACTTCCACGAACTTGAGGTATCATTCTTGAACCCACCTATACGGAATAGTCGTGGCCCAAATTTGCGAGTGGTCAAACGAAAGTAATCCCGCCAGAGGAGCTCAAAACGAACAGCAGCCGTGCCCTTATTCTCACCCTTTCCATAGCCGTGAGTGCCCTTTCCTAAATCTGTAGTACCGTCCTCGAAAGCTAAAAGGTACTCATGGACTTGTCGCGCGGTGATGCAACCAAGAGCAAGCCATGCTGACAATTTAGTGCTGAAGTCAAGTCCGAGCATACCGTTGCGGGTATCTTTGTAGGTGGTCATGGTACCGTTGGTAATAAGATGACGGATGCGGTCATGCCCAGTAACTTCCCCGCCATGGAACGGATGTGCAGAGATTGCTTTTGTGGGCCAAGAGGGAGGATGAGGAAGACCAAGACTGGCGTCAAGGGGCTGGTGTAGGGCAGCAATTATACCTTCTAACGTGTTTGGAATAATAAATGGGTCGGCCTGGGGCGGTATCGAAGGTGGTAGGGGAGGTAGTTTCGACGGAGCAGAGAGGACTCGGCGAGGAGCTTCTCGAAGAGGCTCAACCTTGTTGCGGTAGCTGGTGAAGATATCCGGGAGGTCTCGAGGATTTCGAAAAGGAATGTCTCGACTGAATTAATGTCAGTAGGCTAATGGAGTAGCTGTAGTTGACTAACTCGTCAATATAGTATTTCTCGTCTCTCCACAGCTTGAAGTCTACTCCAGCGCCCTCAGCAGCCATCTTCACGTCTTTCTCCTCCCTCTTCTCCTCTACACCTTCCTCGTCAGTCATCCACACCCCCGCAACCTCACTGCTCCCATGTTTGAAAGATTTCAGCAGGTCATTGATCACCTGACCGATCATGCCCACCCGGATCTCGAGCCCATTCCCGACACCGCTAAGCGATTGTTTAAGATCCCAAACACTCTCCGCCAAGAACTTCGATCTGTGACGGCCACATCTCCAAAATCCAGCGGCTTGGGATCGAGCCTCCGGAAATGGTGAGCGAATTGTATCTGAGCTAAGAAAGCCGGAGACCTCAATCTGCTGTGCAGCGAAGACATATATAGGTAGCAAATATGTATAAATTTGTTGAGCTTGTTGACCTGCCTTGGAGATTTCATTGAAAATGGGATTGTCTGCTAAACGCAGATCTCGCCGCAAAAGATATATGAGGACACGAGGAGGAGACATGAGTTGAGGAGATGAAGATGAGACCTAGGTGGAAGCGTTCGAAATGTGTACAGCGTGGCAATGCACTATATGTGCAAAAGCTCTTGGTTTGGACTTTAGTGCATTGCAGAATGAAGATGAACAATGTGAATCTAGCGGCTTAGATTGGTGGCTGCAGGAAGGGAAATCAATCAATGTCATCATCATGCGGGAACATGTGTAATGAAGACCTTGAGAGGCGGCCATGGCGAACGACCATCTGTCGCAGTCTCGTTTATGCAACCAGGCTGAAGCTTGATATGAAGTTGTGCTTCGATGCAAGTAATGTAAGAGGAGTTAGTGGGAATTGCTATTGATGGTAGGTATGGAGTAGATAATTCCGTACCTCGGTAGGAAGCTTACGGAGTTAGGACGAGGAATACGCGCACAAGGACATGGTCTACGCGTAAGATTAGCCTTTTCGTATTCACAGTCTAGGACAGGCCTTGAACGCAAAGCCATCATGGAACCAAGAGGGCCAGCAATGCATTTATGGATTTTATAGATTAAATGGATAGACATGAAATGCATAGTATATGGAGATGGTAGATCCACACGAGAATACATGGATCGTTGGATGGCACACGCTGTGTCCTAGATTTAGTTTTGTTTTCTTTTGTAGACCTCATCATCTTCGCACCTGGCCGCATAGCAGAGAGGGCCGCACCTGTAAGGTAGTCGAGAGGTGCGTCAATCCCGGCAAACTCTCTGCATTAGTCCTTATCTCCAACAACGGCATCAAAGAGAGCGTAGGAAGGCTAGAAGATGTTCGAAGTAGGCTTCTTGGCCATCCCAGAAAGCCATGTGGCTTCCTTCAGGTACGAAACCGAAGGTACCCTTGGGAACCATGTCGGCCATCTTCTTCATATCCTTCGGGTCCATTTCGTCATTCTCCGCTCCAATCATTAGCGCTGGAATTGCGATCTGGTGTAAGCGATCCCATGAGTCCCACCCCTTCAGATTGCCTGTTACCACAAATTCGGAGTAGCCCTGCATATGCACATAGATCTTCATGTTAACATGTCGGAGCGATCGTGTCCATGGCTCTGGCCACGGTTGGATGCGGCAGCACATCTCTGGGTATTCATTGTCAGTATTGCAGTGATTTTGGGTTCCCGAGTGTCGGATACTCCGCCAGAGATCTTATGCCATGAATACAGGAAGGGCAATCAAGACTTGAGTAAGAGACACGCAACACAAAACACAAACCTCTACCTTGCCGTTTACAAGGGTATGTTTAGTGTCTAAACAAAAGTACGGGGACCACTGAAAGCAAGACTTACTAGGGTAGAGCTCCTCCATCATAATCTTCTCGTAAAGTGGATTCTCCCAGTCTCCTTCGGCTTCAATCTTCTCGCACGCTGCTAGAAGATCCGGAGGCAATGTCTTTTTCCATTTGCCAGCACAGGCAAGAAATGATTCTATACTTGCCGCCATATTGGAGACGACGATGGCCTTTAATTGACCTTGATGCTGGTGCTTGAGAGCTAATAGAACCTTAACTTCAATCGCATGTGGTTGGGATGTGGCACAGTGCCTTACCGTACTCAATGGCGAGGATTCCACCCCACGAGTGCCCGACTATCACAAAGTCTTCGAGACCCAAGCCTTTCCGCACTTCCTCTACCTCTTCAAGGTAACGCGGCAGTGTCCACAATGACATATCATCCGACGTACCATCAGCCAGATCCGAATTACAACAACCTAATTGATCATAATAGTACATCTCAAAACCCGATGGTGGAAGGAAGTCTTCAAAGCACTCGAAGTATTCATGATTGAAGCCAGGTCCACCATGCAAAAGGAGCACTTTCGTTTTCCCACTGCCTATCTTTTTCGTCCATACTTTGTATTTCCCATTGACCACAGGAATCAGACGGATCCCTGCAACGTGGCATGCTGGATTGAGTGCATCGGCCTTGATATGATTGCTCTCGGGACTCGCTTGAATTTGTGCATCAGCCATATTGTGGCTTTGGGTGTCGACAATTGTGGTATGAACCCCAAAAGCAGCTTATTTCTTATGTTGCGAGAGATCGGGAGTGGGACAGCAGCGAGTAATAGCGTTCGTCACATGATCACGCGGCGCCATTGTATCTCAATAATCACCTTCCCAATGCAGCGCACTTAATGATTGGCATTACCAAGTGGCTTGAGCTCGATGGTAGCCGACCAAGGTAGGATTCGAGCGAATGGAAGCTGGGGACATGGATAACGATAGGTTCATTCTTCGTTGGTGTATGTACTGCCTTGCATAATTGCGCGTTCCTGGGACGTTCTGGTGCTCGCTTCGAGTTCGGCTCGGGTGATCGAGGTGATGAGCTGGGGTTGCAGATTACCTTGGAGCCGGGTAGATTAGCAGAACCCGACGAACGCTACTAGATCCATGCAACATACCCTCATACCTATTTGCACATTCGAATACCAAGTATCTGCTGTTGGTGCTCTTGCGCTCAATATGTTGTCAACTTCAATCGCATAATAACTCAATCAGTCTGTTCGTAGGGGATCAACAGGCATTATTCCCGATCAAGCTAGCATCGTCATCCTCGTTAGAAGTCTTGGAAGTGAATCTTAGAGCTACGGTTCAAAAGGTTTGATGCTGGTTATTTGCTAAATTTCCTGGCCGTTCATCCACATATGGCTCGGGCCTATTACGCCTTGAGAGAGCGAAGCTGCAGCATGCATCATGGGAAAAGAATATCCGTAGCCAACATTACGATACCTCCCACTTGACCTTTCGTTCTTCAATCCCATCGCTCGTGCTACCCACCGAGTCACCTTCGAATACGAGGGTCTCCGCATCTTGATGGACACTGCTGGTACTATGGCAGTTCCAAGGGCCGAGACACAGGAGGGCTACGAGATCTAATGTGGTACCTATCATACGGATCACGCCTTATCGACCAAGTTGCCCATACCGGCACATCAAGTCACAGCGAGGAGCGAGGAACACATGTTCGTAATATCATTCTAATCTCTGAGAGTCACAAACCTGCCCAAGCACTCGACAGGCAGCAACTCGATGGTTCTGAGGGTGCCCGCGAATTGGCAAATCTTGCGGCCATTGCAGTACACCCTGTCCTAGTTTCGACAAGTCTGTACCTTTCGGATACGCAAACCAAGTTCGTCATGAATGTGGGTTGAAGATGAATTGCTGCTAGAAGGAGGCGGTGGCTACAGGCGTAGTAAATCAGCTTTAAGCGGCGACAGCAGGAAAAGACGATCTTATCAAAGGGGGTTTTTATACACTGACTGGAACTGGGGCTTCTGGAAGTCCGCCTGCTTAGGATATCAAGTTAGATAATGAGCCGTGGGAGTAAACAGAGAAGGAGCTGGTAGCAAAGGCCTTCTGAGGCGGGCTAAGATAATCTACAAGCAGCATGATACCAGGCGTACAGGCGAATGCTGGAATGAGCCGTCAAAAGCAACATGACACTACCAAATGCTAGCGTTATCAACTTGATATATCTCTCTAATTCTGAACTAACGCTATGTAATGGCGCTGAAGAAGCTACATACGACCCGGCTTTCCACATGTATATATCACAGTAGACGCTGAATGATGACTCGCGCAATCCAGTGGGTAGCGACTTGCACAAAGTCCATGGACAAATGCTGGGTATGAATGCTCAATGGCTGGTGGCACGGTGACGAGACCGGTTATACTGAAACATGCTGTGTGAGTAAAACAAAATCTGCAACCATCAAGTAAAGGTACGGAAGGACGCATACAGATGGTGGATGTGGTGAGTTTTTTCTGGAAAATTGTTGAGATGCCCTTTCATTGGGTTTCCCTAAGGGGAAAAGTGAATATGAAACAAGGTTTTGTGCGGAGAAACGCAACGATATGCTCAACGTAGTGATGGTAAGGCGTGGATGCGGAGAGATGCCATACGGAATCAATTTTCCTTCAAGCCGCAAATGTCGGTACCAATGTGGCTATCGAACCAGAAGCAGATGCGCCAGTACCAGCTGGCCTTTGCCCAGTCGAATTCGCCATTCTCCAACATGGGAAGCCCATCACCAATGAAGTCTGTAGGAATCAGACCCCGCGCACTAAGCCACTGCGTTTGCCGCTCCCACCAAGTGGGTTGAGGTAAAAAGGCTTCGCTGGCAGGACGAAGAATGTAACGTGGGATACCTGGTACAATTTCGTGCGAGCTAGAAGTAGCCGTGCTCGGCTCGGCCTGAGGTTGGTGACGGTTGCGGAGGTTTGGGTACCCTGGGCCAGTAGCCGTAGCCGATGATGCTGTAGAGGGTGAGAGACATTCAGCGTCATTTGCTGGTTGACTGTCTGCGTGCGGTATCAAGTCTCGAGGAACCTTAGATGCCATATGCTGCTGGGTGATAGCATGCGGAGAGAAAGCGGCGCTCAATATCTGCGAGGGCTTGCGAGGAGACTTAGGGCTATCGAATTCCCCTTCACGTTGGTCCTCTATTGTGATGGGGATTGGCTGGTCACATTCTGGTCCCTTACCCTTGTAAGCTTCAGCGTACACCCAGTGTCCGTAGACCTGCCTTGGTGAAAGCTCAACAGCGCGCGCCGCCGCCTCTGCAGAATCGCAAGTGAGCTTGATCCAGGAGCTGCCCCCGGCATATTGGTTCGCCAGCGAGATCTCTTGCTTCGTTCGTGGTCTAGAGTGGATAGAGCGTGAAGCGCTCAACGGGGTTTGATATTTCTGTCGCTCGCTCGGGGGCTCACGAGGATAATCTTCGCAAATCATCCCGCCAGAGACTTTCTCGTAAAGTTCAATCGCTGCGTAGCATCTGCTTGGAATATATCCATATATCATAATCTGAGTTGGCTCTTTGGTGTGTGAGGGAGCATGTCGTGATGCAATGTTGCCATCGTTCTGAGCTCTCGATGATGCAATCCCTTTCTTGTTTTCTACGGCCAATTGGGCATCGTGTTTCAAGGCTTTTTCAAAGCCGTCAAGAGTAAGATTCTCTTTCTTCGCTGGAGTTGCCGTCCTTGTTCTGGAAGAACCCTTGCGTCTTATCGATTTGCCAAAAGGGCCTCTCTCTTCTGCATGTCGTTTTTGGCTACGTGCATTTGGATGATCTCTACGTATTTGGTTAGGATGATACCTTCATTGAACATATCCTGTGCGAGACACTGACTCGTGATATTCGAGAGACCATGGTAAGCGGTTTCCCTTGCTGTCCACCGCGCGCTCTTCAAGAGGCACTCCATGGAACTGTGTGGGCTGTCCGGTGGCCATCTCGAACCCGGGTTTACGCTTCCTCGATGATGAGAGCGGATGAACAATTTTGAGGATACATCAATGGTACACGAGTATGATGACCCTATAAACTTTCTACCCCAGTCGCAGCGAATCCTTTCTTATCAGAGTGACAGAGTGGACTCTAGAATTCCTTAGCGCCGGAAACTATTCTTCAGAGGATCTTATCTTATCTAAGTGGTTTACAGAGTCACAAGCCACGACACAATCGAATTCGATAAAAATGTTAACTAAAAGAAAGATAACCTAGTCTATCAGCAGTTGATCTGTTCAGATTGAATTTTACAACGGGGCCGTAGCAAGCTGCTATGGTATTCGCGCTGCTAGAATAAACGTACGTTGAGCGACTATTGCGCCACGAGGTCGACCAGAGAAACATTCAAGCTTCGATAGCAAAGAAGCCGCTGAGCAAATTATTGATGCATGCGATATGAATGGTATCGGGGCGTTGGTAGTGCAAAGAGGGCTGAATCATGGAATTAGAGACGACTTCAATAGCAATGGCCTTTGACCCTAAGGCGAACACTTTAGAGGTACCTGTGTCCAGGTGTCCTTCACATCTTCAAGAGATCCGAACCACCACAAGAATCTCAGACGAGCTGCAGCAAGCACTTAATCTGGATGCATCGCTAATAACTTTCTCCATGACAGCTGTCCACAGTCTTGGGAATCACCGCTTCACAATAGCAGACCCCAAGACGCTACCATGCGCCGACTCTTTCGATAAGATGTTAACATAAGCAGCGACTAATACTCATACCGAGCGTGCGCAGGGAACGGCAGAATACTTGGAAGGGGGAGGCTCGAGCCAAGCTCATCCCGTTATCGGAAAATCGCTGCGAACTATTGTCGGAGCGGACGCAACAATCGAACGGTAGACTAGGGACCCTTGAAGAAAGGTCAATGAGCTTCACGCAGCGCCATCTCGGTCCAGTTTTGGCGCAGTTGCGGCGAGCTCAAACCAATGGTGTACTTTCATGAATAGAAATCCTTTGATAACAGTTTTATATTCGGAACGACTAGCACATCACCCACCGGTCCGAACTAAGCTGGATACTTTGGCTTCTATCTCTCCATCTGACAGTCCTGAAAACGAGAGTTAGTGCTCGCTAGGGATCACTCTTAGCTCCACTTACCGCTTAGCGACTCTTGCTTCTCCTTGCCTAGTTCTGTGCGCCCCCAGAATATCAATATTCGTGCAGACCCCGAGACTGTTCTGTCAAACATACCATAACGCGCAAAGACTCGTGGCTCAAATCCTAGAGCCTCGCGAAGCATGATAGGAGTATGCGGATTATTCTTCTTCATGGTAGGGTACGCTCTCGTAAGGAATGATCTGTAGACCGTTCTCAGGACGTATGCACATTGCACATCATGTTGGAGCGCAAACCTCGTCGCGGCGCTGTGGTCGGATGTCTGACAGAAGAGGAAGCGCACCTCCTTCAGGCCTTTGGTGAAGGCGTATTTGCCTGACATGTTACCTCACTCCGAATTGCCGTCAATGTATCGGCAGACGCTGTTGGATTGACTGTGAAATGTTAGCGCAAGTTTCTCGGAGATAGCACTTAAGATTGGCCGACCACTATCGAACAGCCATCCCACTCTTCCTCACTACACAGCACATTTAAACCCCCAATATGTCATCTCGGGCTGGCTTACGGTTTCTTCGGCACTCGAGACTCCCTCGTAATCCCTTCGAGGGAACCATTGGACGCCGATATCAGACCGTTGACGCGACATCTGTTCCTTCGCATGGTTTCGCCTCGAGAATATGGAACAGCCCCGTGGGCGTGAAGACGGTCCACTTTTGGTACGTATGAAGCATTGTTTGAGAATGTTGGCTGCGCTAACAGCCTCCAGGGCACCGGTTATGAAGGTTCGCTTCCCCGCATTCTGCGCACGCCACCATATATGATTGACATAGAGCAGTGGAGTATCGTCCTTGCTGGTGTCAGTGACTTCGCTCGACCTGCAGAGAACCTATCCCTCACCCAGAACGTTGCCCTCACGGCTACTGGCATAATTTGGACACGATGGTGCTTTGTCATCAAGCCACGAAATTTACTGTAGGATGAATATATCACCTCCAAGAGCAATCTCTATATGACAGCTAACTTATCCGCTAGATTGGCCGCCGTTAATTTTTTCCTTGGTTGCGTTGGCGTGACCCAGGTGACGCGAATCTTGATGCATCAACGAAGTCAACAAGGTAAATCGGCTGGGCAAATTGTCGAGGAGGACGCGAAGGAAGCTGTAGACCTTGGTAAAGGTGTCACCAAGAATCCTGTGGAAGCTACCAAGAACGCGCTCAATTGAGTATCAAAGGCTAGTTACTGCAAAGGCTTCGTACCCACGAGTGAAATATTCGTTGGAGTCTTTGAGTACACTGTGAGCGACCTTGTATTCTATATAACGTGGATCGATTTTATGGTTATTTCTTTCGGTTGTAGCCACGGATAGGTGTGCGTCAAATTTGGATTGCAAGCGCCCATCATAAATCCCAGAGTGAGCGTTATAGATGACCTTTGGTTGAACGAGAACCTTTGGGACTCACGACGGGCAATCGGCAGTCGATAGGACTATAATCGCATTCTTCCCTTCGCTTTCCTAAAAGAGAATACAGATTGTATAAATAAGCAGATTTTGGGTCGCTAAGTTGGCAACCTTAGCTTTACGATGCTAGTAGAGGTTTCGATCGTAACATCGACATGCAGCTGTTGTTCACCTTTGAATGCTCTCATGGAAAGCCTCACATCCAACTAGTAAGTCTCATCGTTGCTGTCATACGATCTAAATCGATAGTGCTCTTCCGCAATGGACCCACGTTCATGTGTATCATACAAGGGTCTATTGCTCATCTATTTCATTCTCAAGCGAGGGGCTACCTTGCCGGAATCTTGAACAATGACCTGTGCCCCAGACAAAGCAGTCCGGAAGAAACTACCTGGATTACGAACAAAAAGTCAACCCACCAAGACGGTCACATGACTATACATTCTCCCTCGGATGACTTTCTCATGTTAGATCTGGAAACCCGCTCTTTTTGCTTCATCGGTCCCCCTTTTCGTAGATCTCCAAGTCTATCTCTAGCTTTAGAAAAGTCCTGCGCTGTGAACCGTGAGTCAGTCGAGCGGAATCACCATCAGGGAAAACGCTTACAAGCAGCTTTCCAGTACCATCGCTTGGCATCCTCCAGGTTCGCAGGTGCTCCGATACCTACTTCCGTAAAATAGCCCATGGCATACTCTGCTTTCGCGAGGCCTGCCAATGCAGCTTTGCGTGCCCAAAGATAAGCTTCTGTGTCGCTTTGCTTGAGAATGCCTTCGGACCCGGTCAGATACCAGCCACTAAGAGCGAGTTCGCTCTGGTGCTCCTCTTGTACAGCTGCTTTGCTGTACCAAGCAATACTCTGTCGAGGTTCGACAGGACATCCCAACAAACCATACTCATATGCGGAACCGAGACGATACTGAGAGAACTTGTACCCTAGTTTAGCTGCCTGGGTGAACAATTTGTTCGAGTAAGCTTCGTCCGTTGCCCCGCCGTCATTACCTCTTGGCATTTCATGCAAAAGCGCCTAGGCGAATGTTAAGGCCGGTGCCTGGGACTGACAGATTCCGGAGAGACTTACGAGTTCGTGCAAGGCATGGGGATTCTCCGTATCCGCTCGTTCGGCAGCCCGCTTCAGCCAGACTATGGCTTCTTTGGAATTCCTTGGTTGCCCTAATAGCCCCTTGAGGGAGATGATACCCATCTTGTACATAGCAGGAGTGTCCCCCAGCGTCGCAGCACGCTTATACCATTGCATTGCCTTGACAGCATCGCGACTAGTCCCTCCGCCTTCTTCCAGGCCAATTTCGCAACATACTGCCACCCGATACGCGGCTTGAGCATGGCCAGCTTTTGCTGCGTTTTGATACAGCTTGAAAGCTTCTCGTGTATCAGACTCTAGGCCTAGTGCTCCACGAGTGTAGCAGTCAGCGAGGTAAAAGTTCGCTTCCGTGTAGCCGTTTCCTGAAAGCTTTTTCACAATTTTGTATGCATCCATAATATACTTTTCACGGCTTTTACTGCGGGTCCTGGGATCAGCCCGCTCATCGACGAGTACAGAAGCTGCCTCCACCATTTTCTTAGCGAGGACGAGTTGCGCTGCTAGGTCATTAGGATTTCTTGCGCTCACTAGCCTTAATCTGTCTAAATCTTGGCGAGTGACTGGTAGAGAGTCTCGCTTGCTTTCAGGCGAAGGTGAAATGCCTAGCGTTTGCGATGGATCAGAGCGCTGCATAGATGAAGGAACAGCGCTATAGTATCTAATAGAGTCTGAGTCCTGGGTTCGGTTCAAAGGTGAACCCTCCATCAATCCTGCGCGTACGGGCGCTGGATGAGATGGTAATGCGTCTGGATTCACTGGAGCTTTGATTGGTGGTACAGTGGTATTGATGGCTGGCGGTCTGCCGCCAGTCGACCTTAATTGGCCATCACGAGAGCGCCCGTCCTGTAGCGGTGGCGAACGTCTCTTAGTCTGGTAGGGATTAGGAAAGGCACCAGTTTCCATGTTTCGATCAAATGGAGAGGACTTATGGCCTTGTCTAGCCGCCACAGGATGAGACTGTTCACCTTGCAGTGGGAGCGAGCAATATCGTTCAAGCTGCGCGGTATCATGAGATGCCATTGGAGGCGACTCAGATATTTCTTCATTTGGAGGCGATGAACGGTATGGTTCAGGTCCTCTGTTAACCTGATGTGCAACGCGTAGTGGTCTCGTCGCAGAGGGTGGGAAATTTTGGTCACCACTAGAATGATCTAGTCCTGGCACATACCCCGGATACCCTTGAGCTACAGGGAGCTGCTCCCTGTCTGTGGGCATATTTTGGCGGTTGAAGATCCTCAGAGGTTCATGAGCATTAAGGTCATAATTACCTCGAGCTGGAGCAGTTGCGGGCGGCCTAGCCGAAGTCCTAGGAACACCGAAGTCAAGCCCATTGCCCTGTTGCTGTATTGGAGATCGTCGGTCCTTCAAATTCGGTTGTGATCTACTTCTTGAAGCCTGCCCCTTGACATAAATGTCATTCTGTGGGATTCTGCGACTACTCACTTGAGCTGGGACAAGCATTGGTGTGTACTCATGCCTTCCTTGGTGGGGTTGCAAATGGTTGTTGAGTGTCGTTCCATGTTGTTGTGTAAGCCGTGAGTATGGTACTACATCATTGAATTGAGGCATATCTTCATTAACATGCGGTGGGTATTGGCCTTGACCAGATTCAATGTAAGGGCGATGATCCTGCAGAGGTGGTATATCGCGGTAATTATCGAAAACATCACCTAGGCTGTCTTGTGGGGTATGTAGCTGCCGACCGTCCTGGTTGTGGTTCTGGTTTTGATGCTGTGCCATAGCGTTCTGAATAGGAGCATGGCCATAAGGCCGCTTCTCATCGGACTTTCCCCTCGACTGACCATAAGGCTTGGGCTGAGACTGATTGGCAGGGCTAGTTGGGGTGAACCCTCGATCTTCAGGACCGTAGTAGCCAACAACAGGACCGAGCGCTTGCCAATCGGTCTGGACAGGAGGCCTTGGCCGGATGATGGGCTTCATCGCAGCTTCAGGCGTTGCTGCTGGCATGGTTCTGCTCCGCTCATAGCTTGAACTCGGGGTCGCATCAACAGGTGTCGACGGCCATATTCGACTGTGTTCTGAGTAACGATCATGGACCGTTGGGGGCTTCAATGGGCCTACATCAATGCTTTGAGGTTGGGAAATTGTGTAGCTACTGTCCTTACTGCTAGCGGTTTGCGGCCGGGAATCCTGATAATTCTCATGGCGGTGCTCATCCTTAGACTTCGCTTCGGCCACTGAGTCACCAAGGCTTCTAGAGCTTGGTTGTAGGCCTCTCTTGGGCCTCATTGGAAACGTTGGGAATGGATTGTCCCAGGCAACAGTGTCAGGCGATTTGGGCGTTTGAACGGGTTTCTTATGAGCTAAGGATATGTGCTGTTAGTGACGAATATCAAAATGACTCTCGGTCTACTAACAAAACTTCGATTCATGATCAGCCTCCAGTTTCGAGGACATACCAGGTGGCTCGCTTTGGGAGGATCGCGGAGGCTCTTGGTAGTCGGATTTTGGGATTACTGGGGCAACTGCATGATTGACTTGAAATTGTTTCCCATATCCATTTACGTAGCCTTGATCATGATGGCCAGCGAATTTTTGAGGTTCGTGATACTGCTGGTCTGTATTGGCTGAAGGTCCATACTGTTGAGCCGTCTCCCACCTGTTGTCGCGACTATATTTCGGTTCACTATACTTATCGTCGCTGCTGGCTTGAGCCGACAAATCATTGGACATATTTGGCTCAGGCTGATAGTGCTGCTGATACCCTTGAGCGTCCCGGTGAATATCAGGTTGATACTGCGAATGACCCCCGGGGTGTCGCAATACCTCTGATGTTCTAGCCTTTGACTGTGGAAGTCCTCGAGCACGTGGATCACTGTATACCTGTCCAGTTTCTAACGGTCCTAACCGTGGTTGCTGTACAGGAGGGTATCCACCACCATTATATCCCCTGCCTCCATGATGCCTGTTGTCCCCATAGCCGCTCCCGTCCACCTCTTGCCATGTGTTGGGGTTACGTCCGAAATTTCCTCCTTTTGATCCATCATCGTTCAGATACTGTTTGGGAGGACCAGGTCGATTTACGCCACGGAAGCCTGCACTGTGGTCTGCTGGAGCGTAATCATATGCAGTACTATAAGGCTGTTGTTGGGAGAGGTGAGAAGATTGCTGATCGGTATAGTGTAATGATTGGGCGTACGCCATGCCTCCAGCTGTTGATCTCAATGGCACTATGTTTTATCCATGTAACACCATCGTATGATTGATCAGTTGCGTACATGAATGGGGCTTTCGCGGTTCGTGGGAACGGGAGGTTCGGATTGTAAAGGCCCCTACCCACATGGCGAGGGATAGAGGGGAGTAGTAGGTGCTTGACTCTCCGACCGAATTTGTCCTTTCCATCGACGATCGTTCACATCTCGTACAAGACGTAGAGACTTGTAGACGAAAGGGCTGCGAACCGGCATGCGCCAGGCGACGGTGAATGTTGAATGAGATTTCCTTGAAGGCAACGTCTAATTTGTGTAAGAAACCATGATCCTGTCAAGAATCAATTGGGAAACATGGAAGACGGAGGGATCTAATGCCTAAGTAAGAAGCTGGCATTCCAGCGCCCGGTGAAATGGGCTCTATACTTCTATGGTCAGGAGGCTGGTCTGGTCGGAAAACAGGCGCCAATGAATGGCCTCAAATGGTTGCACTTGGACGAACTGTGGCTGAACCGTGGCTGAACCGATCGTTCTATCCCGAATCGGCGTTATCGGGGCCAATCTTAGCGCTGGACGTCTGTCAGGGTGAATATACTTTACCTAACACCTCTAATCCCAAACCAAAAAGGATGGGCAAGCTTTTGACTGTCTTTGGCGCCACCGGTCAGCAAGGAGGGAATCTGATCGACTATGTCCTGCGGCACCCTGAGCTCTCGACCATCTATAGGATCCGAGGTGTGACCCGAGATGTGACAAAGCCTGCTGCACTGGCGCTGCGGGAGAAAGGCGTGGATGTTGTCAGCGTAACCTCGCCCTATGGTTGAGATGGCGGCGTATATGCAATCACTAAGCCTTCACAGGCCGACATGGATGACCATAAGTCGCTTAGAAATGCCGTTGAGGGTTCCTATGTCGTTTTCGCTATGACAAATTGTATGTCCTGGACCTGAAACGAACCCACTCCATCAATTGCGTTGGGCACTGAGAGTTTTCCCATAGTCTGGGAGAAAGCATGTGCAACGATCGAGATTGCCCAAGGCAGAGCAATCGCAGATGCCTCGGTTGCAGCAGGGGTCACTTTCCTTCTCTGGTCCACGTTGCCCAACGTCACCAAGATGACCGGAGGCAAGCTGAGCGGTGTCCAGCATTTCGATAGCAAGGCGAGTGTCGAAACGTACATACGTGGATTACCAATCAAGAGCGCTTTCTACATGCCTGCATTCTACATGCAGAATTTCAACGTCATTTTCAAGCCGAAACCAGTAAGTCATCCTCCCCGATCGCACATAGCTCAGCTTACCGGCCAACAACTCATTGCCTTGGATCAGAATGCCAATGGTGAACTCGAATTCGCCCAGACGTAGAGCCCTGACACCCGAATTCCCTTAATCGACATTACGGACACGGGAAAATTCTTAGCACCTGTTCTACTCGACCCCGAGAGATACATCGGAAAGATCATGACCGCCGCAACAGCTTACTACACTGGGCCCGAAATGGCTGGCATTTGGACTGACGTGACGGGACGGAAGGTGGCGTTCGTGCAGATCCCAGGAGGTACAACCATGGGTAACCTTTCTCCTGAGATGGTAAGAACACTGAAAGAAAGCTCTGGGCTTATGAAAGATTATTCTTACTATGGTACATCGGGGCCGAAGAATTTGGAGTGGACTCTTGAGCAGATGGAGGAAAAACCAACGACTTGGGAGGAATTTGTTAGAGCGAACCAGCCATGGTTTGAAAATATCAAAGCAGGATATCGCCCCGAATAGTCACACAGTGCCCTGGTGGAACATTGTCTCGAAGCACTGTCCTTGCTGTCTACCGGCGCTCTATGCATACATTATCTTTGTATCTGTATGCTGCATCTTATCAATGTTGAGTGGACGTTTCTTGTGGGCATCCGTAGAAAACCGACAAGACACGTTCCTGGGGTAGAAGGGTTCACCTGGTAACCGTCCATACTCGGTGACCGTCCAGCCTTATAGGGCTAGTCCCCTATAAGCCTACCATATTATAGCCTAAAACGTCTATTCCATGCTATAAATCCATAAAATAACTATTTTAAAAGCTTTTTATATTATCCTTTACGAGGTTTTCTTATCTATATACCTTATCTTAATTAGCTAATTCCTCTAGTTACCTGTCCTTCCTATCCTTCCTAGCTATTTTATCTTTGTAGCCCCTATTCTAACTCTACTATAGTTACCCTTATTAGTAACCTAATAATATATCTTTTTAGTCGCTTAGTTATTATTTATATAATTATATAAGCTACCTTACTTAGTATTACTTCTTATATTACTATAATTAGAAGTACTTCTATTCTATCTAGTATTACTATTATAGACGTAGTTATAAGCGACTTAAAAGGGGTAACTATTACTAGTCTAATTATATAAGGTAATAGCTCCTTTCTTAAAGTAAGCTTTTCCTTTAAATTAGAGATATCTAGACTAAGTCTATTTAAGGAAGTAATAATAGCTTTCTATACTATTACCTAGTCTCTTAGCCTTAATCTAGACTATATAAGCTAATTCTATATAATCTTTCCTATCTAATTTAGCCTCCTATAATAGAAGAAGGGATAGTAGGAGTATATTTAATATATTAAGTAGATTAGTAGATAGTATTATTATAAAATCTAGGTTATAAAGAGTTATAAATTATAAAGTCTAATACTCTAAAGTAGTCTTATAAGGTATTAGCTTTATAAGGCTAAATAGTTACTAAGTATAAATAATTACTATATTAGTAGACTAGGAACTTATATAGAAAATCTAAAGCTAGAAAATCTACTAAAAGTAATATTTACAGGTAAAATACTAAGAATAAATAGGAAAATTTTAGATTTTTTAATTCTAGCCTAAAAGTCTTAAATATAGAAAATCTAGATTTAAGGCCTTAAATCCATGATTTTCCTCTAGTATTAGAAAGCTTTAAGAAGCTTACTTATTAGGAACTAGACTAGGAGGCTAGTTCCTAAGGGCTAGAATAGATAGTATAAACTACTAGTAAGTAGGTAGTATTATAAAGGTATACTTAATACTCTAGTAACTTTATAGTTATAGAAGAATTAATCTCTACCTTTTAAAGAGGTAGAGGGAGGACTATTTAAATACCCCTTAAGGAAGCTACCTAGCCTCTTAGATATCTAAATAAAAAGATATCTATTAGATAATAAAAATCTAGATTAATACTACTAGGATATTACTAGTAAGCTACTATTATATTAATTAAATATATTAAGATATCCTAATAATTACCTCCTCTTTAGGGGTATTTATCTCTAAATACTAATTATTACTATTTATAATAGGACTTATTAATAACCTTTAAAACTCTAGTAGAGAAAATAAGGGAAAGAGTTTTAAAGATAATAATAAAGTAGTAATAATATTATATTACTAATATTATATACTATTAATATATAAAAGCTATTATAATTATAATTTATATTAATAGTAAGATATAATTATTAATTAAGTTTATTATTATATTACTTATAAACGCGTAATATAAATAAATAATATATAAGTTAAGTAGTAATACTACGCTATTAAATTATATAATTGTTATATATAATATAGTATATAATAAAGTTATATTTTATTTACTTTAACTTCTTTTATAACTATTAATATTAATATTAACCTATTATAATTTACTTTAAGCTATATCTTAATACATTAATAATAAGTATTAATACTATTAATATTAATATTATTAATATTATAAGGGAATTACTATTAAAGTATAAATATAATATAAAGTATTAATTACTAATATAATACTATATATTAAATAGTTAAATAATTATAATAATAATTAAGGTAAGTCTCTACTAGTCAGCCTTTATTATATATATATATATATAATATTACCTTATATAAATAGACTTTAGTTATCCTTATATATTATTAATATATTATTAATAAATAACCTTTTTATATAAGTTTATTATATTATTTATTTAAAGACTTTATTAATATCTTATTATATTATATTTCTTCTAAATTGTTTTTATACTCTTTATACTTAAAGGTATTTATATTAGTTAATTTTTATAATAGATAATTAAACCCTCTTATTATACTACCCTTCGCTATTATATTATTAGGGTAGTAGCCCTCTTTAAGCCCTATTATCTTTAATATATTAAGTACTTAGGTTTAAGTCCTAGTTTATTATATAATTATAAGATAGGTAGAGCTTATAAGAGGTATTATTACTTTTATAAAAAGTATTACTTAACTTATAATAATAAGATTATAATATACTTTACTTATAATATATTAATAAGTTATAAGTCCCTCTTACCTTTTATATTTATATATTTAGCCTCTTTACTTATAACCCTATTATTATCCTTTAAGATAAGAGATTACTTTATTATACTACTTTTATAATACGCGTTATTACCTTTACCTCTAAGGTAAAAGTAGTAACTTACTTAAAGGAGTTATTAGGTACTATAGCTAATAAGTTGAATAGTTGAAAGATATCTAGCTATCTAGAAGGCATGAAGAATAGCTAAGTACATTGCTAAGGAATAATCCTTAGTAGCTCTCTATAGAAGCCTTCTGCAGATTATATCGTAATAATATACCGGGAATAAAAAAAGACGTTAACGTCCTCGTTAATAAGGTAAGAAAGTAATTATAAGGTAAGAAGGTAATTATATTACTACTACCTTATAGTTATCTACTAGCTCCTAGGTATTTCCTAATTCTTTAAAATTTATCTATTAATTATAATAGGCCATATAACTCCTCTACCTTACTAGATATTCTATTACTAGGCCACGCCCCTTCCTAATAAGGCGCTTATTAATAAGCCGTTCTATCTCGAAGGAATTAGCATTATTAGTAATACCCTTAACGAATATAAAGGGCGGCTCTTTAAGTTAAGGGCGAGAGAATAAGTTATTATCTAGATATAGCTTTAATTAAGCTACGGTAAATACGTTATAAATCCGCTAGTATATAGGAATAGCTAGGTAGTAGGCTAGGCGGCTAATATGTTTAGTAACCTTAAAGGGACTAATAAATTATTAGCCGTACTTCCTACTTATAATAGATAGGATAGAATACCTATAGTAAAGGCGGAGTTTTATACTATCCCTTATACGGAAAAACTACGGTTAATAGCGGCGATTATAGTAGAACTTAGAATATATTTAGGTAAATATAATTACGTTAGAGGCCTAGAGACGGGCGATATCCCTTAGTATAACCTATTTTTTATAGGTACTAAGGTCTAGTAGTTAATTAAGTAAAAACCTATAAGTAATATTATTTAGGGATTAACTACTAGGGGTAGAGAGCGAGTTATTATAGCTTACCTAGATAGCTAGGATAGTAATAGGCTAGGACGCTATATTCTTTAAAGTAGATATCTAAAATTATAAGGTAATTTCTATAATCTAGTTAGTATATTTACTAGAACTATTAGTCTAAGGGTAATAAGCGGTTAAATAGAGAAGCTTAATACTAAGCTTATTAAACAAGGTAGTCTAGAGTTTACTTAGAAATTTCCGATCTCTATTAGAGATTATTTACTTAGGGAGACCCTAATTAATCTTACGTAGTCTTCATAGTAATCTATTAGCCTAGTCTCTAGTAGTAAAGGTAGCTTTCCTAGGAATTAATATAATTTTCCGGGAGAATTTATCTATAATTATAAGAATTATATTATAGCCTTTAATTAATATTAGTAATATAAGAATAAAATTAATTATTAATATATAGAAAGGTACCAGCGGTAATATAATTAGTTATAATAAATTATAAGGTAGATAGTATAAGGTTTAATATAATTAGTATTATAGATAGTAGGTAAGGAATTCGCGAAGTTTATTAATAAGGCCCTTAATATACTATTACCTTAATAAAATCTTATAATACTTAGCGAATCCGGTATACTCTTAATAGGCGATTTTAAGGAATGCCTTAATATATAACTCTAGAATATATAGTCTATTAGGACTACCTATATTAAGCTTCTAGATAAGTCCCTTAGCTTACTAGAAGGGAAGCTTTACGGCGTTTTCTACCTCGAGGTAGTTATTATTATTAAGGACCTTCTTTATCTTATACTACGAAGAGTCTACCTTATAGCTATTTATAAGCTATTACTATAGATCTAGGCTTAATTTAATAAGACTAGTAGTAGTATATATATAGCCTTATAAGGTATCTAGTTTACCTTCCCTATTTATAGCCGCCTTTACGACGGTAGTATTATATAGTCTTAATAGGGTATCTAGAATAATATACTATTTCCTAGGCTTATAGTAAAACTTAATATTATTAAACTATTATATATATTTAGAAGTATAGATAAGGCGAAGGTTTAGCTTAATTATAAATAAAGTTAATATAGATATTTATTTTATAATTCTACGTCGGTAAGATCTTAACTCGCCCCTATACCCTTAGTAAAGACCTTTTACCCGTAGGCCTAGGGCAGGCCCTAGGGGCCCTAGGCTAGCCCTAGGCCCTTAAATCTTAAATTAAGGCGCCTAGGGCTAGCCCCTAGTATTATAAGAGCTCTAGACTAGGTACTAGGAAGTCTTTATCTTAGTTAAGAGCTTTCTTATATAATAAGTATATCTAGAGAGATATAATATATATTATATACCTTAATTCTTACTTATAAAATATTATCTATTTAACCTATATCTTATATCTTATATACCTTATAATAATTAATATATATAGATATTAAGTTATATCTTATATCTTATAAGTTATAAACGCCGCTATTATATTAAGTATATATAATATACTAAATAATAGTAATTATTAGAGGTATTTTTATTAAACTTATATCTTATATCTTATATACCTTATAATAATTAGTATATATAGATATTAAGTTATATCTTATATCTTATAAGTTATAAACGCTACTATTATATTAAGTATATATAATATACTAGATAATAGTAATTATTAAAGGAATTCTTATAACCTTTATAACCCGCGGATCTTCTTATTAACTCTAACCCTTAAGTATTATATATATTATATATACGTCTCTATCCCTTATCCTATTTATTAGGTAGGAATAACTACGTAAAGTATAAGTACCCTCTATTTAATTTATATTATAAGTATTAGCTATTTTTATTTATTAGCTTAAGTAATAAGTCGCTATTAACTTTAGTATTTAAATATAAAGGTAATATTTAAGATCTAACTTATTAATATAATATTATTAAAACGCGCTTATAATATCTTATAAATTAGATACCTTTATATTATTATAAATTACTTAAATATTCTTCCCTTTTAGATTAATAATATCCCCCTTAAGCTATTATATCTAAGTTAATAAGGTCTTTAAGTAATTATAAGATTTAATAAGTAAGGACTAAGATAAAGGGAGCCTATTAGAAATAGAGATATACCTTTATTAGGAGTATATAAACTATTATATTTATTCTAATAATTATAAGCTTCTCTAATACTATACTAGGCTACCTATTAGAGCCCTTTTTATACCTTATAATATTAAGCTCTTTAATAATATTAATAATAAAATTAAACTTTAGAGTAGACTTAGCTAGTTTAATAAGTCTTTTAAAGTATAAGTTATTATATTTATTATTTAATATTCTATATTCCTTCTATTACGTCTATATTACCTTTAACCCCTTATCTTCTTCTAGTATAAGTAATAGCCCTAGAATAGATATAATAGCTCTTAACTATTATACCTTTTAAAAGTATACTATATTTTTCTACTACTCTATTTTTTTAATACTAGTAGTATCTTCCTCCTATTAAATAGTTCGCTCTTATTTTTTAAGGGTTAGGATAAGTACTACTAGGAACCTAGTTATAATATCTATAAACTTAAGTTACTACTTAAGTAGCTCTATAAGTAGTAGATAGAACTATAATAAATTAGAATAGTAGTTAAGTAATATAGCTTTAATAATAATATATAAATAACTAATATACTCTTCTAGCTCTAAGGTAGTACTAACTATACCCTTATAATCTATTAAACTATTAAAAGCTAAGCTAATTACCTTAAAAATTTCCGGTAAAGTCTATTAGAGGCTAGGCTTAGCGAGCTACTAGCTCTCTTATCCTTCTTATAATTAATAGAATACTAATTAGATTAATTAGAACTTTATTATATAAAGTACCTAAGATAGCGCTAAGTATAATAAATCCCCCCTAGTTATTAATCTCTTTTTAATTAGCTATAAGCTTAATAGAGTCTCCCTTACTTAAGTACTATTTATTATATACGACGTCTATCTTAAATAAGGTAAAATTAATATTAATAGGGTAGTAAGGCTTAAAACTTTAATTTATATAATATATAATAAATTATATATTAAGGGTTTACTAATACTTATTATTAGATTAATTAGCCTATTTATTTACCTAATTATTAAGTACCTTTATTAATATAATAGTAAAGTTTAGTCCTTATTATAAAAGGAAGCTACTTATTAGTCTATTATAAATATACGCGTAGAGGAATAGCTATTAATTCTAAGATAGGTAGGTATTATTAGGATACTAACTATTAAGAAGGTATTAATTAGTTTAAGTAATTCCTTAATTATATTTAATCTTACTTTATATAATATTAATCTAGTATTAATATATAAAGTATATAAGTACCTCTAAGGTCTAAACTATTACTTAAAGTAAGTTAGCTTTCCCCCCTTTATTAAATATACTTAAGGGCTTATATTAATTACTAACCTTTCTAAGTCCTATCTCTTTAACTATAACTATCCTATTAATTATAAAGTTCTTAAATTAAAGTATAATAAAGGCGGTAAATTCGCTTAATACCCTTTATTTTATTATTTAATTTTTTAAACTTCCCCTCCTAATACTTTTAATTAACCCTCTATTTATATTTTATATCCTCCTTTATAACTTTATAAAAGCGCGTAAACTATCTTAATAGGTTTAGATTAAAATACTCTATTACCTTAATATCTCTAGCGGCCTACGCCTATTTATTAATAAGTCTTAGCTCTATTCTTATAAATTAGCTAAAGGGAGAGGACTTACTTTATAAATCTATCTACTATCCCCTTATTACTATCTCTTATTATTATATTACTATTAAGTAGCTTATACGTAGGATCTTTACTACTATTAATATTAATATACTCTTATTTTATAATATTAAGCTCTTTATTAAGTAGGTCTATGTTTTATTAAATTTTATCTATTATCTTTATGCCTTCTTTATTTAACTTACTTAACTCGCTTAATAGTAGATAAGTATCTAGTTCTTTAGTAATAGGAGGCTTAATAAATTTATTACCTAAAAGATCCCTTTAAACGGCCTATAAAGGGAATAGAAATATATAATTAGGTAGGGAATATTTAAACTTAAAGAATACCTTTAATATTATATATAAATTAGCTATTTATAAGGGATTTATAAAGGTAAGGAAGAGGTATTACTTTTTTTAATAATATTAATACGCCGCTTAAAGACATTATTAAGCGTTAAAGGCTAGAGTAGAGTTATATATAAGATTGATTCTTTAACCTTTATAACTAAATTTTTAATTATAATAGTTAATATTAGCTAGGTCCTTAAGTAGAGTATAATAAATTACTTACTACGCGATTTAAAGACCTTAAAAGTAAATATTAATAATAACTTATAATATAACTTATATCTTAATTAATATCTTAAAATTATTAATATAATTATTAATTTTTATCCCTTTATTTTTAAGGGGCGTTTAATTTATAAGTATTTATATCTTATAATTAATTAATAGTACTTAGATAGAGAGTATCTTATAATAGGCCTCTAAATTAATATAATTTAAAGTATCTAAGTCTTTAATCTTAGTATTCTTACTAAGAATATCCTTAATTAGATAAATAACTTAATTTTCTCCTTTAATATTATTAGGATATTAATATTAAATAACCCTTTATATAAAGGGAACCTTCTCTCTCTTAATTATTTTTATATAGCTAGTTATATATTTATTATCCTTTATACTTAACTTATCCTCTAACTTACCCTTAATCTTAATTACTCTCTATTTAATAGTACTAGTCTTAATATCCTTAAGGGTAGTAACTTTATATTTTAAGTTATTAATAAGTTTATAATAGTTATATTTAAGTATCTTATTAATCTAGGTAGCTAAGATAATATTAAGTAGTAGTCTAAGTATAAATTAGAAATAATCCTTTTATTATTAATATACTAGCTTAATAGCCTCTTAATTATAAGGTAAGGCTATATTATTTATATATTATAAACTAGCTATTATAATATTATATTATATCTAGATATAATAATTATAAGGCTCTTTAATTAAGAGCCTTAAACTACCTTATATTCTCCTCTTAATACCCTCTCCTTCCTTTTTTAAAAGGTATAATTAAAAGGCTAGGTTATATTAGGTAAGTAAGTATAATAGTAAGGCTTAAAGGTTAGTCTCTATTAGTAGAGTAGAAGTAGGACCTAAGGAGCGAGTAAATAAATAAGGGAGAAGGTAGATTAAGGGAGAAAGTAAGTAGGATTAAAGAATAGCTCTTAAAAAGAGGGAGAAGTAGTACTAATTAATATAATAAGGAAGCTTAAGCTACTTATAAATAAATAGAAAGGTATAAGGTAGATTAAGCTATAAATAAGAGGAAAGTCTAAGTTAAAGGGATATACTTTCCTATTATTCTAGCCTATCTAGGGGGCACGTTAATTAAATAGCTTATAATAAGTATAGTTAATTATATTACTCTTAAGTATTTATTATTATAATAAATATTTATACTAAGGCTTATAAAAGGCTAGGGTAATAATAGAGTATTTATATTTAATAGCTAGGACGTATTAGTTAAGCGAATTTATTAATATAAGAAGGAGTATTAAGGCTACTTATATAATTAATATTATCTAATATATATCTTATAATATTATACTTTCTATACTACTACTATCCTTAATAGCGTTATCTATATAATAAGATAAGGTACTTATAAAAGGTTAAAGCCGTAGGGAGTAGTTAATATATAAGATATTAAGTATACTTAATATATCTTATAATATTATATATCTTATAATATTATATATCTTATATAACTACTATCTAAGAGTTAATTCTATTATATTATATATTTAGTATATCTTATAATCTTATATATCTTATATATTAGTAGTAGCCTAAATTAGAAAGTATACCTTACTTAGCGCTTATCTATTAATTCCCTTATATAGTATATTTAATATATCTTATAATCTTATATAATCTTATATATCTTATATTAGCTTATCTACCTATTATTTAGTATATCTAGTATATCTTATAATCTCTTATAATCTTATATATTATATATATTAACTAGCCGTAGCCTAATTTAGAAAGTATACCTTAAGCTTAATACTCTATTAATTCTACTATTTAATACGTCTAATATATCTTATAATCTTATATATCTTATATACTAGTTATAGCCTACTAATATACCCTATTATATTCTATATATAATATATAGTTTCTAGCTCCTAATTTTAAGCGTATCTAGCGTATCTAATATATTTAATAATATTTAATATCTTATAATACTTAATACCTTAGTTCTAGCGTCTTATATTATTAAGCTAGATTTATTATAGATATTATAAGTATTTCCCTTATTATATATACTATTTATTAGACTAAAGATAGCCTATATTATTATATAATAACCTCTATAACTTCTTATACTTTCCTTACCTCCTCCCTAGCCTTATTTCTAGTCCTTATAAATTAAGCTATTAGCTAGCTTCGCTTTCCTTATATATTATATATCCTCCTATCTATTTTAACCTTTAAGTATTATAGAACCTATATATATATCTTATTCTATTACCTAATTCTATAAATATAGAAGATTACCTATTATATAGGTACCTCTAAGTACTTTATATTAAGTATAATAATCTTCCTTACCCTTATTAAGTTAATACTAGTCCTAATTAGACTTATTATAAAAATAAGAATATTATACTCTAAGTCTAGGTTACTACTAGGTCTTTATTAAAAAGCGTTGATAATATCTTATTAATTAGATAGCTATATATTATTATAAACTACTCTAACCTTCTTCCCTTTTATAATAGTAAGATCTACCTCTAATTATTACGCTAGAGTTAGTATAACCTTTAATAACCTAAGGTATTTATAATAGAAAGGACTAGGATAAAGGAGGGCTATTAAGTATATAAATATACCTTTATTAGGAGTATATAAACTATTATATTTATTCTAATAATTATAAGCTTCTCTAATACTATACTAGGCTACCTATTAGAGCCCTTTTTATACCTTATAATATTAAGCTCTTTAATAATATCAGTAATAAACTTAAACTTTAAAGTAGACGCGGCTAATTTATTAAGTCTTTTAAAGTATAGATTCTTATATTTATTATCTAATATTCTATATTCCTTCTATTATATCTATATTACCTTTAATACCTTATCTTCTTTTAATATAAGTAATAGCCCTAGGATAGATATAATAGCTCTTAGCTATTACGCCTTTTAAAAGTATACTATATTTTTCTACTACTTTATTTTCCTAATACTATTTTTATCTACCTCCTATTAAATAGTTTACTCTTACTTATTAAGGGCTAGGATAAGTACTATTAGGAAATTAGTTATAATATTTATAACCTAGAGCTACTATTTAAGTAACTATATAAGCGGTATATTAAACTATATTAAAATAGAATAGTAGCTAAGCGTTATAGCCTTAGTAAGTATATATAAGTAAGTAATATAATCTACTAGCTTATCTATTATCTAGAACGCGCTTATAGCTTTTATTAATCTATTAAAAGTTATATAAATATCTTTAAAAATTTTTTAGCTTAACTAATTAGAGATTATTATTAAGCTACTACTAATCCTCGCGTCCTATCCTTATTACTACTAATATATTAGTAAGGTCTAAAGGTAACTTTATCTAAGGGGTTCCTAATATAATAATAATTATATAGAACCTTAAATAAGCTTTAATTACTCTTAAGATACTTATAAGCCTTATTAAGTCTCCCTTAAACTTATACTATTTGTTAACTACTACGTAACTAACCTTAAGTTTTAATTATAAGACTTTTATAGATATAATATATCTTCCCTACTTAATATTTTAATACTTAAAATTAGTAAATCGGCTTTAAACTTACTTAGTAAATACCCCTAGTATTATAATAAATATCCCTTACTAGTTAGTATAAGCGGGTAGGAAGCCTTTACCCGTCTTAAATAGGTTTAACTTAATATTAGTAGGATAGTAGGGCCTAAGATTTTAATTTATATAGTATATAAAGAAATATATATTAAGTATTCCCTAATAATTACTATTAAATTAATTAGCCTATTTAATCGCCTAATTATTAAGTAAATTTACTAGTATAAGGATAGGGTTTAGTCTATATTATAAAAGGAAGCTTTTTATTAATCTATTATAAACGTATATATAAAGGAATAGCTATTAATTTTATAATAGGTAGGTTTTATTAAATTATTAATTCTTAGGAAGATATTAATTAATTTAAGTAGTCTTTTAATTATATTTAATCTTACTTTATATAATATTAATCTAGCGCTAATATATAAAGTATATAATTACCTTTAAGGTCTAAATTATTATATATAATAAGTTAGCTTTCCCCCCTTTATTAAATATACTTAAGGGCTTATATTAATTATTAATCTTTCTAAGTCCTATCTCCTTAGCTAGGATTATCCTATTAATTATAGAGTTTTTAAACTTAAGTATAATAAAAATAGTAAAGTATTAGTAATAATAGGTTACTTACTTAATACCCTTTATCTTAAGACTTAATACTTTAAACTTCCCCTCTTAAGGCTTTTAATTAACCCTTAATTTATATTTTATATCCTCCTTTATAACTTTATAAAAGCGCGTAAACTATCTTAATAGGTCTAGATTAAAATACTTTATTACCTTAAATCTCTAGTAGCTTATACTTATCTATTAATAAGTCTTAGCTCTATTCTTATAAATTAATTAAAGGGAGAGGACTTATTTTATAAATCTATCTACTATCCCCTTATTATTATCTACTATTATTATATCCTTACTACCTAGCTTAAATATAGAATCCTTATTATTATTATTATTAATATAATCTCTTTCTATAATATTAAGCTCTTTATTAAGTAGGTCTATATTTTATTAGGTCTTATCTACTATCTTTATACCCTCTTTATTCTAACTTACCTAACTTATTTAATAATAGATAGGTATCTAGTTCTTTAGTAATAGGAGGTTTAATAAACTTATTACCTAAAAGATCTATTTAAATAGCTTATAAAGGGAATAGAAATATATAATTAAGTAGGGAATATCTAAACTTAAAGAAGACCTTTAGCGCTATATATAAATTAACTACTTATAGGAAATCTATAAATATAAGGAAGAGGTACTACCTTTTCTAATATTATTAATACGCCGCTTAAAGATATTATTAAGTATTAAAGACTAGAGTAGAGTTATATATAAGATTAATTCTTTAACCTTTATAATTAAATTCTTAATTATAATAGTTAATATTAGCTAGGTATCTAAGTATATTATAATAAGTTATTTATTATATAATCCTAGGACCTAGAAGTAAATATTATTTATAAGGTATAATATAATTTATAACTTAATTAATATCTTAAAATTAATAATATAATAATTAATCTTTACCTATTTTTTATTAAGGGGCATCTACCTTATAAATATTTATGTCTCGCAGTTAGTTAATAGTATTTAGGCGGAGAGTATCTTATAATAAGCCTCTAAATTAATATAATTTAAAGTATCTAAGTCTTTAATCTTAATATTCTTACTAAGAATATCCTTGATTAAATAAATAACTTAATTTTCTCCTTTAATATTATTAATATATTAATATTAGATAACCCTTTATATAAAAGAAACCTTCTCTCTCTTAACTATTTTTATATAGCTAGTTATATATTTATTATCCCTTATACTTAACTTACCTTTTAACTTACCCTTAATCTTAATTATTTTCTATTTAGTAGTATTAATCTTAACCTCCTTAGGTACTTTAATTATATACTTTAAGTTATTAATAAAAATGTAATAGTTATATTTTAATATCTTATTAATCTAATTAACTAGGATAGTATTAAGCCGTAGTCTAAGTATAAATTAAAGATAATCCTTTAATTATTAATAGACCGGCCTAATAGTCTCTTAATTATAAGGTAAGGCTATATTATTTATATATTATAAACTAACTATTATAAGCTTATCTAAGATCTAGCTAGTAAAAGCGTAATATTCTTTTATAAATATACTTAAGTTAAATTAGGTTTAATTATTTTTAGCTTCTTTATTCTTTTAAATAGTATAATTAAAAGGTTAAGTTATATAAGTAAGGATAAAGCCTAAGTAAGACCTATAATAGCTTAGAATAGTTCTTAGGGATAGGAAGATAAGATAATAAGGAGAATAAAGTCTAATATAAAAGTAATAAAAGAGTTAAAGTATATTATATTATAAAAGTAATGAAAATCTAAGTAAAGTAATATAAGAAGAGAGGAGAGGCTAAAGTTAAGTTCTTTATTTAGGGCAAGTTTAAGATATTATAATTTAATAAGATAAAGTAAATATAGGCTTTATTAAGAATTTTAGCTTTAAATATTAAGATATAAAGTAAATAATAAGGAGTATAATATATAATATATATTATAATTAATACCCTTAAGAGAGATCTTATATATTAATAGGTTCTATTATTTATAACTAGGAGAGAAGGGGTTCTTATTATAGATATTCTTATTAAAAATATATCTTTTATATATTAAGGATTTATACTATCTAGTCTATTTATTATATTATTTATTTAATAAATATAGTATATCTTATAATATTATACTTTTTATATAACTATTATCCTTAATAGCGTTATTTATATAATAAAATAGAGTACTTATAAAAGGTTAAAGTTATAGGGAGCGGTTAATATATAAGATATTAAGTATACTTAGTATATCTTATAATATTATATATCTTATATAACTACTATCTAAGAGTTAATTCTATTATATTATATATCTAGTATATCTTATAATCTTATATATCTTATATACTAACTATTATTTAATTTAAAAAGTATATCTCTAGCCTAATATTAATTTTATTTTATTATATATCTAATATATCTTATATACTAGCTATTACCTAATTTAGAAAGTATATCTTAAGCCTAATAATATCTATTAATTTTATTATACTATATATCTAATATATCTTATAATCTTATATATCCTATATACTAGTAGATATCTTAAGCCTAGCTTACTATTAATTCTACTATATTATATATCTAATATATCTTATAATCTTATATATCTTATATACTAGCTATTACCTAATTAAGAAAGTATATCTTAAGCCTAGTAATATCTATTAATTCTATTATATTATATATCTAATATATCTCGCGATCTTATATATCTTATATATTAATAGGTATTTTAAGCCTAGCGTATTATTAATTTTATTATATTATATATCTAATATATCTTATAATCTTATATATCTTATATACTAGCTATTACCTAACTTAAAAAGTATATCTTAAGCCTAGTAATATCTATTAATTCTATTATATTATATATCTAGCGTAGCTTATAATCTTATATATCTTATATACTAGCTAGTATCTTAAGCCTAATATACTATTAATTCTATTATATTATATATTTAATATATCTTATTATCTTATATATCTTATATACTAGCTATTACCTAATTTAAAAAGTATATCTTACGCTTAATATATATTAGTTAATTCTATTATATTATATATCTAGTATATCCTATAATCTTATATATCTTATATATTAAAGCGTGCCTCTTAAGTAGTATATTAATTTTATCCTAATCTATTTAAACTCCCTTTAATTAATAAATTTAATTAAAGAAGGTAAAGGCTCTATTATATTATATTATATATACTTATATTAAACTTATATTAAACTTATCTAGTTATTCTACTATTATCCCTCCCTCTTAAATAGCTAGTTAGGTATATAATAGTTATAACTTTATTATAAAGACTAATTAAGCCTTTTTAAAATATATTAATAAATATTATAAATATTATAAAATGGCTTTAAGTATACTCCCGCGAATAAGCCTTTAAGTTATACTATCTCTTAAGTAGAGTATTACCCTTATATAAGCTATAATTAATAAGTTATTTGCTTTAAATTTAATAGTTAAGGAGGATTAAGATATATATATCTTAAAAGATATACTAATTAATAATTAAGTTATAAATAAATATATCCCTTTAAGTAAATAGAGTATATTAAGTAGAAAGAGGTTAGGGAAGTTCTCTACTTATATAGCTTTTAAGATAAAGACCTTTTAAGATATTAGTAGTAAAAGAGCTAAAGAACTACTTTTAATAGAGCTTCCTATGACGTATTAATATATATTAGACCCTTTATTCTTTCCCTTTAATAATAAGATAGATTATACTCTTACTTAATAATTTTTATAAGCGGAGTATATTTAAGGAGATATAAATAGCTTCTTTAATAATTTATAACTCTACTTATTATAGGAATATATTAATTTTAAGAGTAGTATAAAATAGCTAGATATATTAGGTATAATAAAGAATAGTATCTTTAATAGTAAGTAGGTAGAATTAAAGATTAAGATTTAAGTAGATATAAATAATATTAAGGCTAAGTAATATACTATTTATTATAAAGATATTATAAAGGTTATTAAATTCCTAATTAACTATTAACTATTTACTAGTAACTTAGCGTACGCCCTTATATATAGGTATATAATAAATAATCATAATAATCCTTTTATTATAAAGGCGGATTCGCGAATCTAGAGCGAGATATATACTATAAATTAATAGTAGGAATAATAGACTTAACTACTAAATAATACTACTATAATATTAATTCTATTAATAATAGATAAGATATAATTAATAACCCTTATAAATAACCTATTAATATAGCCTATCTATATAATAATTAATAATTTAGATAGAGAGACTTATAGATAATATAATAGGCTAAGTATAATACTTCTAGGTTTAATACCTATCCCGTAAGAGCTAGGTAGGGAAATTAAGTTAAAAGTCTATTATATAATAATAGAGCTTATATTAAAGCGTAAATATATATCCTATATAGCTATAATTCTTAATTACTAATACTTATAATTTAACTAGTATTAGAGTAGTATATAGTAGATAGTTTTCTAATAATTTATATAAATAAGAAAACCTAAAGGGGGTATCCTATTATTACCGGAATTTCAGCTAATTATAAAGAATAAGTCTTAATTACGGGTATTAAAAGTTTATAATATTACCCTATTTATTAGGTGCCTTAAGAGAAATAGGAAGATCTACGCTAGTACGGCTTCTAGCCTATATAAACCTATAAATAGATAAAATTATAAATTACCCTATAACTAACTTTATAATAGAATAAATACTATTCTTAACTAGACTATTAATACGTCTACCCTACTTATAATTTTACCTAGAAATATTATCTTATAAATATTTATAAGTATATATTATCTAATATCTTATACTAATTAACTAAAGGGGTAGCTAGAGACTACCTACTTACGTAGGTTAATAATATAATTAGAGTATCTATATAGAAGATAAAGGGGAAAAAGCGTACTTAAATAAAAACTAGAAATAGAGTACTTCTAGAATTATTTATAATAGTTTAATTAAATTAGGCCTACTATTAAGTCCTACTATTCCCTAGTCTTAAATACTTTAATTATTTTAGTAAGGTTAAGTAGTAGTTAGGAGTAGAATATAAGGGGATTATTTAATAGTTACTTCCTATAATAATCTTATTACTAGATAAGAAGTAGCTAGGTATTATACTTACTATTAAAGTATTAGTAGATTTAATAATAGTAGTTTAATATATCTCTTATACGTAAGATATAATAGCCTACTTAAACTATTATTTAAAGGTATTTAATTAAGTAAAGGATTATTTATAACTCTATTATAATAGTTACTATTTTAACTTTCTAAAGATATATATACTAAGCTATTATACCTATTATATAGGCGAATATAGTAGCCTACCTAATATAATAACTAAAATAGGTGAGGTAGCTTATATTAAGATAGTTAAATACCCGTTTTAATAAATAAATAAATAGAAGTATTTTAAGAGGTAACTACTTTAATATAATACTTAAGAGCTTAATATTCTTATAATAGTTAATATTAAGAAATATAGCCTTAATTACCTACTAGGTTAAGTTAATTATAATAATAAGGTATACGCTAATTAAATTAGCGCCGCTACGCTACTAAGTAAGCTAGGATAGAAGATAGATAAGTAAGAGTAGGGATAGCTATATTATTTATATTATAATTTAAACTTATAATATATAATATCTACTACCGCTATTAAAAGTAAAGTCTTAAATCTTCTATATATATTAGCTATTTTTATCTAGTAGGAGTATATAAAGGTAGTAGACCCTAGGTCTATATAAGATATAAGTAATATACGGGAAGATAACCCTTATTAGATTTCTTACTACCTAGTATAAATCTATAAGTTATTAAGGACCTAGAAAAGATCTAGTAAAAATATAGCTAATCTAAATTAATTATTAAAGGAATTCTATTATTACTCTATTAATTAATAGAATAAAGGCCGTTAGCGGCGAGACTACGTATAAGTTTAAGAGTATTATCTAGATATTACTAATTAGTCTAATATTTAGTACCCTTAAGGAGGGAAACTAGTTAGTTAGCTATAGCTCCTAGTTACTATTTAAGATATAAAGAATTATAATAGAAAGGGTAAACCCCTAAGATATAATAGAGTAATAGTTAAATTACTTAAGATATAAAATAGGGGTACTATTAATCCTTTTTATAATATAATTAAAGTAGAGAAATAGTAAATAGTTATAATTATAACTCCCTAGGGTCTAATTAATAAGCGCCTATTTACTCTAGATAGTATTATTTATAATACGTATATAATACTAGGATATAATAATACCTTATATATTAACTATATTAAAAATTTTATTAATTAGAACTAATATAACTACCTATATAATAAGGATTTTATTAAGAAGGAGACTTAAATTATAAATTATATCTAGAAAAAAGTATAAAAGGATTAACTTTTAAGGGCTAGTAATAAAGGGTATTAATTACTTAGATAATATATAGGGTATGAGATATTTAAGTTATATTAGAGGCTTTATTAATAAGCATTTAATTATATATAAAAGTAGTAAATATAAGAGATATAAGTAAAATATATAATTAAAAAGATATTATATATAAAACTAGTAAGATATATATAAGATATATAAGATATATAGTATATATAGTATATATAAGATCTATAAAATATATAAGGTATATAAGATATATAAGATCTTATATAAGATATATAAGATATATAAGATATATAAGATATATAAAATATATAAGACGTATAAGATATATAAGATATATAAAATATATAAGGCGTATAAGATATATAAGATATATAAGTACTTAATATATAAGACGTATAAGATATATAAGATATATAAGATATATAATAGCCTTAATACTTATATCTCTTTTACTAGAAGTATAAATAGGCTAAATCTTAATATATATCTTTATCTATATATTATTATCTATTATAACTATCTAAATACTCTATTATAAGCTCTCTAGACCTTTTAGATATATTAAGTAAGCCTATTAAGTCTATCTTCTATTTAGTTTACTACTTAATATATAGTATACTAATTTAGACTCGCGTCTTTATAACCCTAATTCCGCCCTACCTCCTTATAAAAATCCTTTAGGTGAAACCTCCTAAAATAATATAGTATCTATTTTTAAATAGTTAAATAATATATTAGGAACTTTAAATAAGGTCTTAATAGGTAGTTCGATTAAAATAGTATTAATTAAAAGGGTAACCCTAGATTATAACTTAACAGGTAATATATATATTAATAGGCCTTTTTATTTATCTAAATTATAAACTTATATACTATTCTTAATTTAATACTAGATAGTTTATAGGTAAGAGAACCTATAACTACTAATACTACTCCTTAAATTATAGACTTTATTAGAGAGGATAATAAATCTTAAGTAATATTCTTTATAAGGGATAATAATAAGATTATCTCTTAGCTATTAACTACTAATTAGGATAATAAGGTTTTTACTACTCTAATAAAGTATTATTAGTATTTATTAGATACTATTATACTAATTAATATTAAACCCGTAATTAAAATAGATAACCCTATTATTATATTACCTAATAAAGGCTTCTTATATAACTAATAAGCGAGTAAATCTCCTACTTATATTCCTATATTCTTATTACTAGTAAGAAGACGCCGTATAAATAGTTAGCTAGGTATCTTATAATTAGAAAATAAAGTAGATATAAATTAATTTAATATTTTTATTACTATCCTTAATTATCCTAAGCTAACTCTTAAAATTATAAAGAACTTTAATATTAAGGACTTAATCTCCCTTTATACTATCTTAAAGGGGTTCTATATACTTATTAATACCTGTTTTACTACTATAATACAGGCTTAATAGTATAGAAAAGTATATAAGTCTAGTAATATATTTATCTTCTATTACTATAGAAGTCTTTATATATATAATCTAGCTTGCTAAATTAATAAGACTTATTTAAATAAAGTATATTTTACCCCTAGCTTTTAATAGCTTTATATAATTCTCTTTTAGGAAGTAGTTATTACTAATATTATACGCTTAATAATATAAGAAGGCTATTATATATTAAGATATATAATAGTAATTATTAAAAAGATCTTATTTATAATAGACTTTAGTAATAACTTATATTATATTAGACTCTTATATAATATTAGATTTTAATCTAGTAAAGATCTTTACTTTATTATTATATTCTTTTTTAAGCTTAATATACGCCTTATTAACCTTATAACTAGTAATAGTAAGCTTAGCTTATAGAAAATACTACTTAGTTAGTATAACTTATTAACCTTATTAAAGGTCCTTAATAGAGAGGAGATAAGGATGTAGCTAGATATACTATAAATAATTATATACTTTAATTATAAGCCTAAGAATTATAAGGAAATAAGTATTTTAGGAGTACCTTTAAATAAAATTAGGAAGTTATAATATAAAGGTTAAGGGTTAAAAGGTATAAAGTTTATTATATTAGGCTACTATTAGGGTCCTATTAGACCTTCTTTATAAGTAGCCTTTCTTATAATAGTAATAGCGAGGTATCTTTAAATTATAAATACTAATATCTTAGAAACTATTAATAATAATATTAAAGACGCCTACTATAAAGTTATAAAAGAAATAGTAGATAGGTTCTCTAGGAATTATAAAAGTTATATACCTTATTAGTAAGCTAGTTAAAGGGTAGGAAGATACTCTAAAATTTATATAAATATCCCTAACTTAGGGCGTAATAATTAAAATCTAAACTATTATAATAGTAAGGGAGTTATAATTAGGTTAAATTAAAGTCATATCCTTTATCTTTAATATTAATACTACCTCTAAGCTATTTATAATAATTATACGCTATATTATTACTATTATATAATAATAGGTAAGAGTTTATAAAATAGAGAATAATAACCTTCTCTATTAGGGGCTAATATAAAATCTTCTAGGCTTAAAGTATTAAGGTATACTTAAATTATAAGTCTAAATTAATATTAATTTATACTAACTATAGTATATATAATCTTAAGGTTTAATTAAGAGGATTAGAAGGTATTTCTTAAGTAATAAGTATCTTTAATCTTATAAATAGTAGAGGTTTCTTATTATAATACCTCGCTATTAATAGTTAGTTCTTAGTACCTAAGTTTATTAAATAGGTAATAAATTTCTACTATTAAAAAGAGGTAGCTAGTAAGAGGAATAAGGTAGGTCTCTTTAATATTTAGTTATAAGGTTAGTCTAACGAGTAGTAGGTATAACCTCTCTATTTAACTCTATTCTATTAAAGCTACGCGTCTATTAGGCCCTTATAATAAAAATATTAGATATTACTAGCTTAAACCCCCTACTTATAGAAGTTAGTCTAGATTAAGAAGTTTAGAATAATAAAATATACTATTAAGCTATCTACCCCTATAATTATTAACTACGTTACTATTTTAAGATATATACTTTAAATTCTATTATATATACCTTTCTATAAATATAAACTATATTAAGACTAATATATAAGATATATAAGATATATAAGATATATAAGATACTAATATATATAAGATATATAAGATATATATAAGATATATATAATATATAATATATAATATATAATATATAAGATATATAAGACGTATAAGATATATAAGATATATAAGATATATAAAATATATAAGACGTATAAGATATATACGACGTATAATATATATATAATATACTAGAGATATATAATATATAAGATATATAAGAGTTATAAGATATATAAGATATATAATATCTATAAGATCTTATATAAGATATATAAGATATATAAGATATATAAGATATATAAGATATACTAATATTATAATTACGTATAAAATATAATTTTTCTAGTACTACCCTACCCTTACTTTCCCTCTAGGGTTAAATGCCTGCGCGTTATAATTAAAATAGATTATTATAACGGTAATTAATTATATAAAGTCTACTTTAAGGACTTTATAATAGGAATTATATATATAAATAGATATATTATAAAGTAAGAGGTTAGCTTATAATACTCTCTAATCTATACTATAATTACTCTAGCTACCTTACGGGAATAGATTTAAAAGGAGTTAAAGGTTAACTATTAGGTAAATAATTAGATTTACGCTAGTCTCGCTATTAATAATAAGATATATAAGGTAATATATATAATATTAGAGGCGGAGATTAATATATATAAGAATCTAGGGGATAAAATTAATAATATTACTATAAAGAAGGAGTTGTAACCCGCCTTTATAAGAGTTATATAATAGTTTTATAAGGTTTTTAGTAATATTAATCTAGCTTTTAAAGAGGAGTATTTAATATACTAGGCTAAGAAATATAATAATAATAAAAAGCGAAGAAGGTATTATAAGAGTAAGGTTAATATTATATTAATAGTTATAAGAAGAATAATACTAACGCTTTAGTTATATAATATTACCTTTAGTAATATAAATATTAGCTATTATAAGAAGAATAGGGGGAAAATTAGGATATATAGGCCTTAAGACCTAGTTATATCTAATAAGGCTACTAATAAGATTATTATAAATAACCTATACTTTAATTCATTTATATAAATCTTATAAAAAGATATTAGATTTAATATTAACTAGGATTCTATATTTTATAAGCCTAAATAAATTAGGGGAATAGAATATATAAATACTTAATCCTAAAGATATATATTATCTAAAATAGATTTACTAGGGCTTAGCTAATTACTTTTTATAATTAATAATTTATTAAATAGTAAGCTTTACTTAAAGATAATTAATAGTAATTAATAAATATTTAAACTCTAATAGATATAAGGTAAACTAATATAAAAGCTCTATTATATAACGTAGTATTAAGCTACTATTAATAATATAAACCCTTATATCCGCTACTTTATAACCCGCTAATTATAGGAGATATATAGAAAATAATAATAGCTAGAATTAGCCTAAGAAATATAATATAATAATAAATACTATCTTATATATAACCTCTATACCCCTAGCGTATATATAAAAGTCTAAAAGACTAAAGGTACTTATAATTATAAGCTTAAGGAAGTAGAGGAAGATATCCTATAAATAATAAAAGGCTAATAAAACTAAGGCCGTAATAGCTCTATATCTATTAGGTTTATAAGACTATAATTAGAATAGTAAGAGGATAATAGTAATAGATAACTAGGTTAAAGTTTAGATAGAGTTAACTATCTAATAACTTAGGTTTTAAGAGATATTAATATAATTAGATAGAGGAACTTATTATTACTCCTCCTATTATATAGCTCTAGTAACTATCCTAGGTATTTTAATAGACTAATTAGGTATTATTAATAATATTATTATAGATAAAGGGAGGGCTATTTATACTAGGAGTAGAATCCTAAGTTATAACTTTAAAATAGGTATAATCGAGATTTTAATATACTTTATAAGTTCTCTCTTACTAATAATACTTATCTACTTATAAAGAGACTAGTTCCTCCTTAAGTAGTTTAATCCGCGCTAAGATAGACTAAAACTATTTATTATAAGTAGTATAAATATTAGTAAGTACGCTAGTACCTTCTACCCCTTAAGAAATTACTTAGTATAGTACTACCTCTATTATATTATTAACTACTATATTAGTATTAATCTTAAGGTATTAAGTTATATATAATTTATAATAATTTATAAGCTAATAGACTTATATCTTAAAATAAATAGTTATAAGATTATTATATATATAATAACTAAAGAGAAAGAGGGACTAGCTAAGATACTATTAACGGCGTAATATCTACCTCTAATTTAGGTATTTATCTTATTATAAAGGGGAGAATATTAGATAGGGGGTATAATTTAAGATAAAGTAAAAAGTATTATTTTATACTATTTATTATATATAATAATTAAAGCTAAGTATTTTAATTTAAAGAGATAGTATACTAGAAAAGAGTAAAGCTTTAGAATAATAAGAGATAGTAATAAGAGAGTAGGTATTTTAAAGTAGTTATATTTATTATAGGTTCTAAATAAATATCTAATAATTTCTAGGGGATTTAAATAATTAAAACGCGAGAATTACGCGCTAGATCTTATTAGATATATTAGATATAATAAATTAGTATATTTATATATTAAATAGAGTTTTTACTAAATCTAATATATTTTAACTTAAAAGTAATAATAATAATATATAATTAAATCTCTACCCCTTATTCTTCTTTTAATTATAAGCTACCTCCTTATTTCTTAAATATTCTTTTATAAACTTATTTACCTATTATATTATTATTCTCTAGTATCCCTATTTTTATAGGAAATACTTATCCTATTAAATTAAAGACTATTCGCCCTAGTTAAAGTATAATATCTTAGAGGCTCGCTATAGTAAGGGTAAGTAGAAGTAGGAGAGGTTTAAGCTACTCCTAGTCTTATATATAATATTTATACCTATAATATTATACCTATTTATAATAGGAGCTAATTATTTAAGTAGGCTAGCGGAGTTTATAGTCTATCTAATATACTTAATAGTATTAACCGTAATAGCGAGGTTAGTAATAGTAAATCCTACGTTTAAGAGAATTAAATAGTTATAAAGTAAAGGTTATTACTAAATATAATAGATTTAAACTTAAAATAAGGGAGATAAGATAACTATATTATTAATTAGGAAGAGTTAGATAAAGAACCTATTAGGATATAACTAATAAAGAGGGTATATTATATTATAAGTTCTTATATTAATCTACTATATTAATAGAAGCGGCTTATATTATTATTAATATAAAGGATAGTATATTAGCTTTATAACTAGTCTAGTAATTAAGACTTAATATAATATTATCTACTTTAAAGCGTGCGTCTTATATTAAATCCCCTTATAATATTATATCCCTATCCTTAAATAAGAACCTCTTAAGAGCTTAAAGACTATAATTACCTTATAATTATAATAAGCTAATAGTAGGGGTACTTAAGGGTAAAGAAGAGTAAGGGTATAATTTTCTATAGAGTTAGTTAAGGCGCTGTAAAGGAATATAGAATATCTTTATAATAGGTTATAAAGCTATCTTATCTAAGGCTATATTATACTTATAAATACTAATATTTATTAGTAGTAGTAGTAAATAATATATACCTTAGCCTAAATATAATCTAGCTAATTTTAGTAATATAATAATTAAAGTATAAAAGTATTATACTAAAAAGGTAGGATAGTAATATAATTATAGACTAGATATTAATAATATCCTAAAGGTATATAAGGCGTAAAAGGTTAATAGGGAGAAATATATTTCTAATTATTAATATATTAATAAGATATTAACGTAATAGTAGCTTTATAATAGTATAAGTTTATTTTAATCTTATATTATACCTAGGATTAAAACCTTAGTTAGGTTATATTACTATTTCTTAAGTATTAAGTAGTCTTATAAACTTATTATAAAACTTTTAAATAAATATATCTTTATATATTATAATATAGATAATCTAAAGGTTTAATATTAAGGAAGGTAGATAAATAGAATTAAAGCTAATTTAATTTACTAGATAGTTATAAGGTTTTAAGCTAATATTATTATTAATATAATTATTAAAGTATTTTATAAAAGGATATCTATTAATTTAGGCTTCCTAGTAATTATAAGGTACCTTTTCTAGCTATTCCGCCCTAGGATAATCTACTTTCTACTTTTAATAATCTACTATATAATTAAGGAATATATATCTTTAAATAAGAAGATAGATTACCTATATTAGGGCCCTATTATTAAAGGTATTTTATAACTAATATTAATTTACTAAATACTAATATTTCTTATAAAGAACTTTAATCTTTATATACTAATATAGTTTAACTAAGGTAAAGATAGATAGGAGAAGGTTATAGAATATTTATAAGATAGGGTTAATAAAAGTATAACCCTCGCGGATAATAATAGAGATAATATAATCTATCTACTATATAATATATATAAGGATACTAGCTAGGGCTTACTCCTAGCTAATTATAATAGTAGATAAAACCTACGTAATATACTTAATAAAGATAATAATTCCTATAAGGGAGATATTATATTATTTAATTCTAGTTATTAAACCTAACCTTTACTTAAAGATCTACTACTATTTAATTAATAAATAGTATATAAAGGCCTATTATTATTTATATATTTAACTTAGACTTATAGTATAATATTTATAAAGATAGGAGTAATTAAAGATAGTATAAGTAATAGAACTAGTTCTAATAATCTTCTTATAAATATACTAGTCTCTTAGACCGCGGATCTTCCTAGAGCGGAGTAGAATTATAGTAGAGTATTAGTAAGTATATCTATTTAAGTAGAATACTAGCGACTTATACTTAACTTAAGTAGTACTAGATAATAGTATTAAGGCTAGTTATAAAGAAGGTAATAGAGGATCTTATAAGATAGTCTTATTAAAGGGGCGGAATTATAGGTTAGTATATTAACTATTATAAGATAAATTCTATAAGTAGATTAATCTAGATAAGACTTAAATATATTAATATTCCTTTTATAGTAATAACTATTAAAAATACCGGCTACTAATAGAAGATAATTATACCCTCTTTTAGACTAGGGTAGATAGGAATAAGTATATAGTACTTATTAGTCTTAAATTATCTATTAATTAAATAGATAAGAGTAATAATTAGGTAGTAAGTATATAAAGGAAATATAGTTTATCTAGTATAGCTAGTATATCTAGTATATCTTATATACCTAGTATATCTTATATATCTCGTATATTTAGAACGTCTAGTACGTATTATATATCTCGTATATCTTATATATTAGAGACGCCTAGTACGTATTATATATCTTATATATCTTATAATTTTAATATTCTTTATATCTAGCGCTTTATATAGCTATATAACTAATAATATAATTAGTTGTTATATTATATAATTAATATATTACTATTAGCGTACTCTTAATATAGTATCCTTATAATATAAATATAGTATAATATACCTTACTCGTACTAATAACCCTTTTAATATAGATTAGGGAATTATTAATAATATTAAGTACGCCTTTAATAGTCCCTAGTACGGAATTATAGCTATAGGCTAAAAGTATAGTAATTAGGGTACCCGAATCAGCCCTAGGCGGACTCGTATCTACCCCTACTGCCCTAGGGCAAGCTTTCTCAAACCACGGCCCTAGGTACCCCTCCGGGTTTTCAGAAATTACCGATGTAAGTACTATATTATAATCTATATATATTATAGTCTACGGGGTAGACTCTATTATATAATAGACCTTACCTAGAACCTATATAATCCTAGCTAATTTAAGCTTAGTAGGCTAATATTATATCTCTATATTCTTTAGTAGATAATTAAGAAATAGAATAGGCCGAACCTAAGAATAACTAGGATATTCCCTATCCTTAATAGCGCCGTTAATATAATATACTATTACGTTAAAACTAAAAACCTTACTAGTATTAAGATCTATAAATAGAATAATTTTATTATTAAAATATAATAGAAAAGTAGGAGATAATAATACCTTTTATAATACCTTAAAGGAGGTAAATTATAACTTAGAGGGGTCCGCTAATAGCTTCTATCTTATAAAATTCTTATATTTATTTCCCGCCTTAGGAGCTAATATAAGTATAAGGGTCTTTCTATCTTATAAGGGCTTAAAGATAGCCACGTAGTAGGTAATATAACTATATAGCTAGCCTATTATTCTAAGATAAGTTTCTAGCTATAAAAGAGACTCTAGAAATAAGAGCCTTAATATAATAAGAAGTTTATCTTCCACTATAAATAGCCTAAATAAATTAACCTTCTATCCTAATAGCTAGACTAAAGGGTATTTAAGGAAGGCTTTGATAGGATTTACTAATATCCCGTACTTTTATAGTATAGTAAATACTTACTAGAGATACTAGATATACTCCTCTAGAGTTCTAGAGTAGATAATAATATTATTAATATATACCTTAGCGAATTTCTAATAGGTATAAAGGAGGCGGTTAATCTAATACTAGATATAGGCTAGTAAGTTCTTATAACCTATAATAGTAATATTAAATAATTCTTAGCCTTAATAGCTAACAACTATAAGCTTATAATAGTCGTCAGGATATATACGCTAATAATAGAAAAAACTAGTAGTATTAATAATACTTATATACTTATATATTTATAGTAGTAATTATCTCTAATTATAAAGGTAAGGCGTAGATATTAGGGCGTATAATAGCATTTAATCTATAAATATTAATAACTACGCGGCCTTTATATTTCCTATTAGGTATAGTTTTCTAGATAATAAAAATAGGGAAACTAAAGGGCGTTAACTTAGTTATCTAGCGGAGTTAGTCTTATTTATAGAGCTTATTAAAGGTATTATTAAGGACCTTCTTTAACTTAGTACTAAGGGGGTAGACCCTAGATATTTTAAGAATCTTTTATTCCTAATTAGACTTTAACGGAATTCTTATCTATTCTTTCTAGGGAACGTCTATAAAACTATCCTCTTCCTAGAGTTTTAGGAATTTATTAATAATATTACGTATTAGCTAATATCTATTATAGATAGTAGTACTATTAGGTATAATAAAGTCTTTTATAGTAGGTACTACTATAATATTAGGTACGGTAGGCGTGAAGGCTTTTATAAGAGGTATTAATACTAAAGGTAAAGGAGACGCTAATATTACTAGTATTACTATTAAAGAAGTAGTAACTACCTTATTAAAAACCTTTTAAAGCTAGCTAGTTTAATACTCGCTCTTTAAATAGCGAGTTACTAATTCTATAGTATCCTTAATTCTAGATATTATATAGTAACTAGAAAATGCCTGTAAAAATTCAAGATTTTTACGTCGGAAAATCACCCCTACTACCTGGCGTTTAGTAGGTGACGTGAATAGTGGGGAGCATATCAGACACGTTGGTAGGTGACGTGAGTAGTAGGGAGCATATTAGACATATTGGCCTATCAATAAGACGGATATTTCCCCCTATTTAGACCGATATCAGACACGTTGGTAGGTGGGGTAAATAGTAGGGAGCATATCAGACACGTTGGTAGGTAGCCTGTACATGCGACAGCATTAGCCAAATCATATGCATGCACCCATTCTAACAGCGTTCCATACCTGGTAATGAGACGGATATCACCCCCTATTCAGGCCGATATCAGACACGTTGGTAGGTGACGTGAATAGTAGGGAGCATATCAGACGTTTTGGCCTATAAATGCGACAGCATTAGCTAATACAGCAATACACTGATTTAGATTATGCTGACAGCGTTACCTACCTGGTAATGAGACGGATATTTCCCCCTATTCAGGCCGATATCAGACACGTTGGTAGGTGGGGTGAATAGTAGGGAGTATATTAGACACGTTAGTAGGTAGCCTGTGCATGCGACAGTATTAGCTATATCATGTGCATATACCCATTCTAATAGCGTTCCATACCTGATAATGAGACGGATATTTCCCCCCTTTCAGACCGATATCAGACACGTTGGTAGGTGAGGTGAATAGTAGGGAGCATATTAGACGTTTTGGCCTATGAATGCGACAGCATTAGCTATATCATGTGCATGCACCCATTCTGACAGCGTTCCATACCTGACAATGAGACGGATATTTCCCCCCTTTCAGACCGATATCAGACACGTTGG
>JAABUV010000023.1_pt1 | contig 190109 bp, 192 predicted proteins | sample 5559971 | NCBI WGS metagenome assembly JAABUV01 (sample SAMN10711881, study PRJNA513362) | rock metagenome | isolation source: Antarctica rocks | place: Antarctica: Victoria Land, Knobhead nord | collected 2015-12-19 | reverse complement strand
TGTGGGCTGTGGGGTTGGGCTGGGGGTGGGGGGGAATGGTGCCGGAGTTCCAGGATGGACATGCGCCGTATGCTGCGGCTGTTTCTGTGCCTGTGTCGGGTATGCAGGGGAGGGATAATGCGTATGGTTATCGAGGGGGAGGGGAGGAGGGGGGGTTGGTTGATTGGGGGGTGGAGAAGGCGGAGGTGAGGAGGAGTGGGACGAAAGTTGTGGGTTTGTGGAATCTTAGGCGGAGGTTGAGGGGGGTTGGTGGGATGAGATGAGATGAGATGAGATGAGGTGAGGTGAGGTGACACAGGGGAAGGGATACTGGGAAGGGGATAGAGGGATATAAGGCGTTTTCTGGGGAGGTGGGAGGTGTTGGATGTTTTTGGTGCGGGATGGGATGGGATGGGGATACCACAATGGCGTTTGGTCAAGCATAGTGGATGTACAGCGCGAGCGTGTGAGTATGCTATGACCATTATCACGCACCCACGCATGCCCAAATGAGTTGGACGAATAAATACCCAAATTCCAAATATCCTTCCCACCCTTCCATCCTCCATCCACCCTCCCCTTCCCCTCCTCCCTCTCCTCCCCCCTTCTCCTCCGTCCCTTCCTTCCTTCCACCCTCCCTCTCCAATCTTCATCCTTCCCCACAACCCCAATTCCCCTCTCCCCTCTCCCCCAACCCCAATTCCCCAAAATCCCCCAAAATCCCCATTCCCCATTCCCCATTCCCCACCATACCCCTTCCCATCCCTCCAATTCCCCAACAGTCACACTATCCAACAAAAAAAAAAGCGCAGCATATACGACTTGTAGGGCGGTGTATGGAGGAAAGCGCGGATGGGAATGGGGAGGTTTGAGGAGGGGTGTAATGGGTTGATAGGGGATGGATGGGGAATGGAAGGGGATGGAAGGGTGGGAGGGGAGGAGGTAATGCCGACTGGGAGATCTATCATAGTACAGGGATTTTGACGAATGAAGGGGATGAACATCTTCAGAGCTAATTACCTTCGAAGATCGATACGATCTGTGAAGCAGGTCTGAGGGAAAAAGGATACCTATGTCTGTCGAGCATTGAACCAGCGCCAACAGGAACCGATCCTTTTAGGGGGAAAATTCTTCCAACGTCGAGTGCAATAGTGTAAGTAAGTCATCAATCAAACGATTTCCCAAAGCGGAATCTTGGACTTGTGATGCACTCGCGCAAGCTTTTCCATTATCTACCTATCTCAGCGCACATCTCAAAGCACATCGCAAGAACTCGCAAAACTACCTGCTTGCTATCTGGGGGAATATTTGGGTCGGACCAAGGAAAAGGAAAAGATCCGTCATCTGTAGGATAAAATAGCAGAAAGAACGCCTGGTGTTGAATTATGTGGCAGCTGCATTCGCCGCAAAAGGACAAGGGAGATGAAGCATCGAGCTCCGTGTGAAAAGTGAGCAAGAAAATGACATCTTTCAGCTCTGCTTGGGCTGCATTTCCTCCTCCGCTTTCCTCTCCTCCTCGGTTTTGGGCTCGTCAGGGACCATCTCGTAGCCTGAGGCGCCGAGGTCGGGTGAGGATTTCTTTTCCTCAGGTTCCGATTTCGGCTCCTGTTCCGGCTCCTTTGGCACGGCTTCGTTGTTCGGCTCTCCTGCCTTCTTGGGCTCGGTGCCGTTCTGTGTCTCTTTATCATTTTGCTTCTCTTCGGCTGGTTTGGAGGGTTTCACCGGGCTTTTTTCCCTTGGCGTTGGGGTCTTGACTGGACTCTTCTCCCGCGATGCAGGAGCTTTTGCTGAGCTGTTTTCGCCGTGAATCAGAGCCTGCTTCTCTGGACTCTTGTCCCTTGGCTTCGAGGCCTTTTCGGGGCTCCTGTCACGATTACTGGGGCCGCCAGCGCGCTCACCGTTCTCTTTGCTGCCTTTGGACTTCTGACTCTCTGCCGCCTTCCTCGTTTTCTCTTGTAGAGCCTGTAGATCATCCTGGACCATCTGCTTGGCGTCCTTCCCTGCCTTCTTCGCCTGAGCGCCCATCTCTCGTGCCCTCGCTGGGATGTCGCCAGAGGCTTCTTTAGCTTTGTTGCCCAAGTCCTGAGCCCCCTTCTGTGCCTTCGCTGGCAGATCTCCAACAGCATCTTTCGCTTTATTCCCCAAATCCTGGGCGCCTTTCTGAGCCTTTGCTGGCAAATCGCCAACAACGTCTTTCGCTTTGTTACCCAAATCTTGAGCGCCCTTCTGGACCGTTGCTGGTATATCGCCAGCTGCGTCCTTGGCCTTGTTGCCTAGATCATTGGCCGTCTTTTGAGCCTGTGCGCCCAAGTCTTTTGCCTGGCTCTTGGCTTTATCGCCCATGTCTGAGACAGTTTCCTTGGCATCCTTCTTGGCTTTCTCCAGCTTCTCCTTGAGCTCAGGGGGAGGTTCAGTCATTCCACCTTGCGTGTTGGCCATAGCGTCTTTGATTTCCTTTTCGACTTTCTTCTCGGCAGTCTTGGAGGACTCCATGATCTTCTCTTGTGTTGTCGACTTCGGGGGTTCGGATTGAGCACGACTCATATAGTTCTTGTAGAAGAAACTGAAGAAGAGGAACGCAAGAGGAACGAGGTAGAGCGCGTTCAAAAGAATAGCAAACACTTCCCCAGATGTGTCAAGGCAGTGGACTCGCTGAGTGCCCATCCTGTATCTGATCTCCTCATGAGCCTTCTCAACATCCGCGGCACGGACGGCATCGATGCCAAAGGTTTCGCCTTGGTTATTCCGAACGTTCTCCGCGAGGCCCTCCTCTCCAGCGGCGCGTAAGGCGGCTTTCTTGAGCCAATTCGCGAGACCTGCCGACGCCGTTGCGCTGACAAAGGCGCTACTAACAGCAGACGAAATAGTAGACGCAGCGCTAGGAATGGCGGTAGACAGATTGTGGACGTAGAGGTATGACATTTGAACAGGGATGTCGTATGCCACAAATAAGTGAGCAAGCGCATACGAGGTACCAAAGATGATCTGTGCTATTTGGAGACCCGTTAAGACCTTCTTCATGTTCAGGGGCACTTGAACTGTAAGCGCTGAGAGGGCATAGTAAGTGTACTAGGTGGCGTCAGTGTATGCTTGCTTTCACTATCTGTAGGCTGCGACTCACCATCACCGTGTGTACGCCAGAGTTAAGGAATACAAACATCCAGATGGGTGGAGACATGTACCGTATACCGGCCCATAAGCACATCATTGCTCCAGCGTGGTGGAAAGTCTGCAGAGGCGAGCTTATCTTGCCTTTCGTAAGAACAATAGCAGTATCCAAAAGTTCGTAGAACTTCGAAAGGTAAAAGAGCCATCCATAGAAGGCAAGACCTTCGTTCCAGATCCTGCCTACATCGGTTGAGTCTGGACGACCCTCAATCAGTCTGATCGCCTTGTCCGTGTAGCTCCAACCTGTCGAGCGGGCGTCAAAGGTAGCAGCACTTCCGAGTCCGCGCGGTCCATTCATCTTGCAGAGTGCATCAGCGACACCAGCAAGTCCGTGTTGTCCGTTCCAGCCTGGCCATGAGCCCCTTATGGCGTTCAGCATCCCCAGAAAGGTCCAGGCAGAGTACAAGGCAAGGAAGATATTGTGCGCGACAACTAGAAAGTAGAAGACGACCGATTTGCTGAACGCCCATGGCTTGTAATCCCTCTCCTTGTTCATGCGATTCACGAAGGTCACTGCCGACCCATAGAGAATTGCGATGGTGATGGGAACAGCGGCATTGAGGGCATTGCTGTAGAGCTTTGGACTGATGGTGAAAGGCCGAGCAATTGAGAAATCGGAAATTGGTGGGCTCAGCGCTGCGGGGTTTGAAGAGGGCGTGAAGAACAGCAAAGAGGCTGGTGGGTAGGTGAAGTGTACAGACGGAGCTGTTGTTGTGAACGATGGAAGAACCATGTTGGCGACTGCCCAGCTCGTCAGTGACTGTTGTGAAGAAGCACTGCGCTACTCCAGGGTATTTTCGCGAAATGAGAACATAGCAGGAAAGAAAGCAGTGACGTGAGCATTGAACACGGTGAGTTTAACACAGTCGCCAAAGTTCTCATGACACGGGAGAGGATAGCTGAGGGTGTATCGCAAGTATAACTCACCTACGATTGAGCTTTACAGCCTCCAAACCGGTTGTCAAAGTGCAGACCGACCTTTAAGTTGTCGTGTGCTTGAGCTGTTTGCAAACAGCGACCAGAAACCACACGCGTTTGTCCAAGGTTAAAGATGTCTTGGCAACGGGATGACGTAGAATGTAAGGTCTCCTTTTACTACCTTATCAATGTCGAATTTCGTCTCCAGTACATAACCGCATCATTGATATACCTTTCAAACCTTCATGTAGTTGCTGGCAGTCAATGAGAAACAGTTCTGAGCTTGTCCTGCTACACAATGTGTCTGCAAGTCACAAACAGAACCTTCCAAAATCCTACGCAATTTGTCGAAAGCATAACCCCTTTCTACTACAGTAGACTCAACAGTAATCCGTTCAATATACTCCACATAGTCTGTCAAAGATGTAACATCTTAGCCAAGTCTGTGTAAACTGGAGGCTATCCTCACTACCAGATTCATACCACCACTTGGCTAACATACCACTCTCGCCCTATCCTATTGTCCGTAGAATTATCGTACCGCCTAACAACCTTAGCACTCCTCTTTTTGGCTGGGTTTGGGCAAGAAACCCCTGAAACGAGTGTTTTGGCAGGACATGGGATACGTTGATAGTAGTCACCAGGCTGTTCATGATATACGGTATCACATAGACGCCAGCGTGTTACACCATGGCATGTTGAGAAAACAATGTACCTAGCAGCGCTGCAGGCATCATGCCCCAAAAAGAAAAATTCTCATCATTATTGGACTTGTCGATATCGTATACGAACTTATATTTCTGTATGCTAATGCAAATCAGACTTGGGGACTCGGAAATGACTGAGCAATCTTCGCATGCTTCTGCTTTCCAGTGTGTAATTACAGTAAAGAAATCGACAACACACTCCAGCGCCACCAAATGAAAGACCGGAGATTTAGACAGCAGCCGGTGGATACAGAGCGATCAGATCAATGCTTATAGCACGTCCATACCACCAACCCCGCCGAACTTGCTGTCCAAGAATTTTCCCTCATCAGTCATGAGTGGCACTTGTCGAGCATCACAATCCACCACCCGTCCGCCAAGGCGTGGATTCTGTTGTTTTTTCGCCATTCCATATCCATCCTCCTGCTTCCGAGAAGGCATTTGCGAGGTGGCTGTGGCGGTAGATGTCACAGTGGCCTCTTTGTTACGGTCATGCTCTTTGTAGGAAAGATCCTCCACACATTTCAAGTGATTTCGGGACCATTGGGATCGTGTATCCATATCATCGCGCAGCTGCTTGACCTGCTTCTTTATCTCCCTCCACAACTCATAGTCATCCAGATCGCTGCCTTCATCGTCGCCAGCTCCTCGCACCTCATCTTCGGACCGGTGGCCAGCGATGGTGAGGAGCGTGGCCACAAAAGCTTCTTTGAGGTATGCGAAGCTGAAGTCTTTCGTGATGCCAGCGATTGCAGCGCAGAGTTTCTTTGGGAACTTGATTGAGGGCTTAGATGCGAGCTTGGAGCGCCAATATTCGCAATACAGTACTCGCTCCTCCATCGAAGGAAGGGGGAACAAATACTTGCGGTCGAATCGACTGGGCCGGGACGAGAGGCCAGGATCCAATTGGTCGAGATGGTTGGTTGATGCAACCATGAATATACCATCATTGTTCTCTGCGTAATCATATCAGTAATCACCATGTGCATGGAAATGGACATTGACATACCCAAACCGTCCACTTCATTGAAGAAGTAGCTTCGACTTCCTGGCGTAACGATCGTATCAATGTCCTCAAATATTAGCAAACAGGGCGCCATATATCGCGCCAGCGAGAAGATGCTCCGGATATCCCAAGTGTTAGGCGCCGCCTTGACATACAGACTAGGAATCGAGTCGCCGTTCTTTTTGAAAAGTGAGTGCATCAGCGCTTTGATAGATATGGTTTTGCCATTGCCCGCAGGGCCCCAGAAAATTACCTGTAAACATGTAAGCCAACGTGAATATGTCCCATGATTGCCGTATTGTGCGCACTCCTCGTTTCCAAGGCACCCCTAGGTCCTTGTAGATATCCTCGCTGTCAAAGAACTTATGCATTAAGCCCGTGATCGTCTTTTTCATCTCCTCATTCAGTATCACATCATCCCAATTGGCCTTCTGAACCTCCTTATATAGCGAGCTGCTTGCCTGCCAGTACCCATCGTACACATACACGTACTTGTCATCCGGCTTCTGCCATACGCCAATGCTGGCGATCAACTTGTCGGTCACACCATTGCCAGACATAACTGTCTCGCCTTCAGCCGGCTCTTTCAGGATGTATTGTAGCTGCGTATATCCCATCGCAATGATGTAGACGATGAAGTACTCGGTGCCCCATCTGTAAATGTATTTGGCGAAGGTCCGACCTTCAACGAGTTGGTCAGGAATGCCGCGGCGAGAGTTGCCGCTGTAGAAGTAGCGGTAGCGTTGAACGGACTCATCGACGATGTCGAGTTCGGCGGTGGCATTACCCGCAGCAGCGAATTGGAGCAGGGAGACTTGAATAGAAGAGTTAGTCTTAACGCCTTGTCTATAGGGTGGGGAAAGGAATACCATTGCCAGCGGGTGTAACTGTCATTGACAGCCCTGGGTATTGACGGCGGAGAGCTGCCTGAATCGTAGTGTCTGCATCATAGCCGTGGCCGGAATTGAGCTCTTCGTACTCATCAAAGATTTTGTGATGGCTGAAGGTAGTCACAAGTTGGAATTCAGTAGAGTCGGACATGCTAACGGTATCCACGAATGTGGTGTTGTATAAATGCCAGAGAGCTGTTATGGTAAGTTGTATTCTAGGTCAATCGAACGTATGAGTATATGAGGATTCGTTGAACCTGGCTTGGAATACCTAAGGTGGTAGTAAAAAGTAGCTGTAGGCAGCAGGGACCCTCAGCTTGATTCGACTGCGCCCCATCTCTTACTTCATAATTGGGATCAGCATCCCAGTACAGGCGGTGCCTGTTTCAGACTGACATGTTGGTCAATGTGAGTACATACTGGCGCGAGTTACAGAGTCATTCGAAGCGCGGGCCATCAGAAACGATGGATCCGGACCTCTCAAATGTTCCCTCTAGAAGAGTTCACCCCCTTCTGGTCCAAACTTACTGCTGGTCCACGCCCTCTTATGCTATAACAGCCGATTGTTTTAACTTATTTTCGCTATAAATACTGTAGAAAACGTTATACCGAACAGATCTTATAGTAAAATGTTTTATGAAATAAGCCTGGTTAAGTATCTATAACAACGAACGTCAGTAGGCCTAAGGGTACCCTGTAGCTATAGGGCTGGACCAGAAGTAAGTTTGGACCAGAAGGGGGTGAACTCTTCTCTTTATGAAGTGCAAGCGCACAACATTCGAAGACTAAGGTACTTTTCAAGGCAGTCACCATTCGCATTACTTTACGATTATTAACTGATATTTATTATCTAGACGAGCAGTTTATCGCACCGCTGTATATACGGCGATAAATACGTAAATTGTATATGTTCGAGCTACATATCTCGAGCCTCGACATCCTTCTGCGTAGCCTGTTCTTCCCCGGCCGCCTCCTCTTTCTCTCTAGCTGCTTCCACTTTTCTTTCGTTCAGTTCGTTACAAAACCTGCTGTTCGCTCGTATTCGGTCCCCATACTTGATGAATGCAAAAGGGATACCACACATCGCTAGACTCAAAAAACCTAGCAAAGTGCTCGCCCATGCTATCCCCAACTCGCCATACATGGGACTCGCTGCCAATGGAAGTATGGCTCCGAAGATGGAACGGCAGATGCTGGCAGCGGCCATGGCACTTGCAGCGTAGACCTCATATGCATCTGTAATGTAATTGAGTAAGGCCATGAAGATGAGCATAAAAGCGATACCGAATGGTAGACCAGCTAGCATAGGTACGATCCAGTGTACATTGGCATTGGCCGCCCAACCCAGCCAGATCAATGATATGACCTAAAGGGGACCACCAAGGCAGGCCAGCGGTAGACGCCGGTATTCTTCGATCGAAGCCCAATGTTTCTTAGCTTTCTTAGCACGCTGAAGGATGCTATCGTAATATACAAAGATACCAAAAGCTATGACTGCTCCGACCAGGATGGGAAGGAACGCGAGCCCAGACACGCCTGTATTCATTTGGTATATACCCTGGAATATGAGCGGGTAAGCTTCGAAAAAGAGGTAGAAGATCGCATAGGCAATGGAAAGGTAGATGCAGGTAAAGAGGACTATAGCTTCGAAGGCTATCATATGCAGGGGACGCATCAGGGTGACGCTGATCATCTGCTTGGCCCCTTTTTTTGTCCGCTCAATGGGCGCGAAAACGTTGGGATTACCGGATTTTTTGCGCATGCGTCTGGCCCGTGATTTGAGAATCGTAGGTCCGTAGGTTTCTGGTAAAAAGAGGAGCAAGACGAGTGAACCTCCAGCAAATATCAGGCCAAACCAGAATGTCCACCGCCAGGTCACAACGGACACGAATCCGGATATTATGGGCGCTACCTGAGGGCCGGCGGTTGTAGACTTGGTTGTATTAGCATGCCAATGGTATATCACCGTCCATTGTTTCACTTACAACCATGAATATTGCCATTGCACGCCCTCTAATGACGGGGTCACCGAATACGTCTGCATACAGTCCACCAACAACGGCAATAGCACTGGAAGCGTTGACACCACAGATTAATCTAAATACAAGGAGGGCAGGCCAGCTCGGTGCAAGGGCACAGGCCATGGTGAAGACGGTGAATACCGCGAAACTGGATATCATAATGATCCTTCTTCCGTATGTTTCACTGAGTGGGCCAAAGAATATAGGGCCGAGGACGTAGCCGACCAAGAACAAGGAGATCGGAAGGACGAGTTGTTGCTCGTTGGTGACTTGGAAGTCTTTGCTGATATAGTTGATTGCTCCGCTTGGCAGCGAGGAGCCCAGCGTGCTATTGACGACCGCTATGATACCAGCCATCAAGACGAAGGTTTTTTTTCTCGCCGACCAATTGTAGGGATTCTCTGGGTCTCCTTTTCTGAATGATACCATTGTCTCCTGGTCCTCTAGCTTCTGTCCATTCTTGCCTTTCACTTCGTCATCGTTGCGGTGGTCCCCGTTCATGGCTGCAACCGAATTGGAATTGGACCCAAGGCTCGTGGGTTTGTCTCCAACGACATGATCACTACCACCATGACAGGTCTCGGTGTTTGTAGGAGACCCTGTATTTTCCCATGGCTCTGATATCGCTTCCAGTACTTGCTCGTCCGCACAGGTGCTTGGAGAACTTTGCGTGCTTTCATCGAAGCAGGTGGACCCTTGACGGCATTTGGAGCAACTCATAACGTCCGAATAGGTGCATTAGAGCTTCGAGCCACAATATCCAAGGACAGGGTCGTCGCACGAGCGCCCTCGTGGAGAAATCAATTGGAGCCATGGGCGTTAGAATCATTTTATTCATCGTGTGGGACCGGCTACCGGAGCCCACATGGGTGGAGTTGACGGTTATGACGGCACTAAGCAACGGGTGATGAAAGAGACTTCTTCGAAGAAATGCCTCCAACGCCACCATGAGCGGAATTAGTGCCGCGCAGTGCGTTCGGGTCACTCGTCTCAGTGGATCATAACACATGAGATGGCTGGCACGACTCAAGTCCCTCTAAGTCTCTAGATTAATGCTCTTGCCAAATCTTGCATACAGTTGAATCTTCAACTCTTCCATTTCTTCTCGGATCGTGCCTAATTTTCCTTCCACTTCCGACACGGATTGTTCGATGTTTTTCGTCGAGGAAGCGAGCATTCCCTGCACCTCCGGCAACGGTAATGACACGAATGTGTCACCAATTTTGTATCTGCATTGTCATCATCGATCGAACATCAAGAGCAGCGAGGTCATGTAACCTACGGTATTTGATCTTCCTCGTCAGCCAGCTCGAGCTCATTGGAGAGTTCTTCGAGGTCCTCCTTATCCTTCTGCAACAGGCGTCAGTCAGCGTAAATTTCTCGTTAGTTCCTGAGATTCAGCTTACAGCCTTGACTTTCAAGTCGTCTTCCAACGTCATCTCACGCTGATGCAGCCTGCTGAACTTATTGATCTTGTCTTGGTCCTCCCGGCGAACTTCTAATTCATCCTTTCCTACGGCTGCCTCATCCTCCTTTGAGAGCTGATAGTCGTCAGTCGGTCAGGAACAGCATGTCGGAAACATCGAGACAGACCATTCGACGCTGCATTTTAGATGCCTGATAGAGGCTGTTCCTTTCTTGTGATGTGGACCTCAATCAAAATGCAAAACATGGCAAGGTTAGGCGAGCATGGGGCTAAGCTGATTTGGCCTAGTGGTTCAGACAACATACCTAAGTACCTTACCTAGAAGATTACCACCCGCAGAAGTCAATACAGTGTCATGATAGCGTCTTAGCCGATGTTTTGTGTATCAACGATGAGGGCGATCTATATTCAAACCCGGTCAACCACACGATTGACAGACTGCTCCAGGACGGTTCATCTCCCGCTAACAATGCGAGCAGACCGACAGTTGAGGGGTAAATGGTACTCTAGTCAGCTCTAGTGCACCTTGTACAGCATCTTATCAAGTCCTTATCTTTTCCATTATCAGTCTGTTCGAGCTATGACTGCGTTGATACTCATGCACCCCCGCGTCGATGACCCTGCGATCGCCACGTGGGACCGCAAGGGATCTCTCGGTATAGATATAGGTTCAGGATGCAAGCTGTCTTTTTGACTCTCCACTTTTGCTTTTCTTCCGTGTATTCCTTACGCTCTCTATATCAAAGTAAGCGCTCAATATGGCCTCTCAAGACGCGGAGCGCAGAGTTTCGACCGTTTCAGTACCCGACTACAATCTTGCGAGCGAGGATGACGCAGCAGACTTGGGTGAGTCGCAGTTCATAAGCCGAGGAAGTTGTGTGTCTTACAAGGGATCAGCCAAGCTTGGATACAAGCAAGAATTGCGCCGCAACTTTACGATGATCGAGGTGTTCGGGATTGCCTTCAGTATCATGGGCCTCTTGCCATCGATAGCCTCGACCTTGGCTTATTCCATCCCTGCTGGCCCTGTTGGAATGGTTTGGGTTCGTGACATCAAGCGATGATAGATGCAACCGAGCAACGAGTTGATTGGTCTAGGGCTGGTTTTTGGCTACTGGCCTAATATTCGTCGTAGGCTTGGCTATGGTGAAGCTCACATGGCGCTGTGCCTATAGAAACTCATGTTGACTTTCTCCAGGCTGAACTTGGGTCATCCATGCCAACTTCAGGAGGTTTGTACTGGTGGACGCACTATCTTGCATCGGAGAAGACCCGCAACCCTCTTTGCTTCCTAGTTGGCTATAGTAATGCCATCGGCCTTGTGGGTGGTCTTTGTTCAATAGACTGTGAGAACCCAACATTTTCATTCATCCCTCGGCCGCGGTCACTCTGACCATGCTTCGCAGATGGCTTTGCTCTCATGTTCCTCTCCGTCATCGTCGTTGCTCGTGACGGACAGTGGACCCCGTCCAATGGAGCTATATATGGCGTCTTCCTTGCATGTGTTATCTGCCACGGAGTCCTGGCCTCTGTAATGTCCAAGTTTATGGGAAAGCTACAGACCGTTTTCGTCGTCATGAATCTCGTCCTCATTCTTGCTACCATCATTGCACTGCCTATCGGAGCCCGGAATCATCGGAACAACGGCCATTATATATTCACTAAAACAGAGAACAGTACCACGTGGCCAACCGGCTGGGCATTCATGCTAGCCTGGCTATCCCCGATCTGGACTGTTGGATCTTTCGACTCCTGCGTGCACATGGCCGAGGAGGCTTCGAATGCAACTAAAGCGGTCGTACGTCCAATGTAAGATCAACTAAGATGGTGTATCGATCACTGACTCATCTCACAGCCATTCGGGATTCTCGCGTCGATCGGTTCCTGTTGGTTCCTTGGCTTCATCATCATGATTGTTATTGCCGCTACCATCAACCCTGATCTCAGCTCGGTCACAGGTTCAAAGTTTGGTCAGCCCATGGCCCAAATATACTACGACGCCGTGGGCAAGAACGGCACTTTGGGTCTCATGTCGCTACTCTTCATCGTCCAATTCATGATGGGTCTTTCCATCCTTGTGGCTGCCAGTCGTCAAACGTGGGCTTTCTCGCGAGACGGCGCTCTTCCGTTCTCGGGATTCTTCCGCCCTATCTCTCGACGCTTCGGATACATACCGCTCCGTACAATCTGGGGCTGTGTGTTTTTGGCCGCGATCCTGGGTCTTTTGTGCTTGATCGCCCCTGCGGCGGCACAGGCATTGTTTTCGCTTGCAGTTGCAGGCAACAATTTCGCATGGGGCGTACCCATCTTTGCAAGAGTTGTGTGGGGGCAAAAGAAATTCAAGCCAGGACCTTTCTACACCGGCGATCGTTTTTCAATTCCCATCGCGTGGTCAGCTCTTGCCTTCTTGGTTTTTGGTATATTGCTGTCAATGTTCCCCGTCGGCGGCCCAAATCCAACCCGTAAGTCTTGCCCTCATGATCGCACCCATCTCTTGATTTTCCTGCATCACCCCAGACTAACGATTCCCTGCAGCATCCTCTATGAATTATACCGTCGTCATCAACTGCGCAACTTGGATCGGAGCACTAGTCTACTACTTCGTCGACGCACGGAAATGGTTCACGGGCCCGAAGGTAACCATCGACGCGGACGACCTTACCGAAGCGCAGCAGAACGCCATCATTACGGATGGGTTGGACATCAAAGGCCTTGATGGTGTCACGGGGAAGGTGAGCGCGGATGAGAGCAGCAGTGGAAGCGGAGAGGATGTGAGGAAGCGTTGAGCGGTGGCTTTTCAGCAATCGACACCGTGCGCCGTATCACGCCTTTTTTGCTTTCGCGACTTACATTTGAGTCCCTACGCCTGTTAGCTAGATTTCACATCGGATATCCTGGGAGGAAGACTACTTTGAATAGATACAACATATCGTTACGAGCATCGAGCACAAGGGCAATCTACAACATACATGAAACGTTCGTGCGTCTTCATCCTCCAATTCTTGTCTACTTATCTTGCCTGCGTCCTTCAAAGACTTTTCATAACAAGGAACTTATTGGCATAGTGCAGTACGTACACTCATATTCTCGAAATACAACATATGCCTATCTAGTACTGAACCGGTTCCAACTTTCATCAATCTACCCTTTAGTAAGTCCTAATATAATATCAAAATATGAGTCAAATCTTCACGCACTGCATGCCGAATTAGAGAATGAGAGAGAGACAGCTTTTCGATGGTTTCAGTCTTACCGTCTCCGACCAGTCCATGGAAGTTTGGTTATTGGTTAATGCCTGCAATCTCAAAAGTCTCCAGTAGGTATCGTGTATCGTGAGTGAAGTGAAATGCTAGATACGTCAAGAGGGCTCTATTCTATCATATCAGTGACTACGTATAGGTGGTGGAAGTGACTATAAATATATCCAGACCTCCTCTACCAAATGACCAATATCAATACTATACAATAACGGCGGCGACTGGATACTCGAAGCGCGGTCTACAGGACTGGAGAATACGGACAGATCCCGCTGACCCGATGTCGTTGCTGGACTTCCTTCAGAGCGTCTTGAAGTGAGGATCGAACCGTACGTATCGAAAAAAAATCCATTTCTAGGCATTTTATAGACTGGTAAACTCTGAACCGTCGTAGCTTAGGGGAGTCGAACCCCCGGTTCTTGTCTTTCACATCTATTTCCATGGATATACCGGTAGCTAAAGGTAGCTATCCTAGTCCTATTATACCAATTCTGACTACAAGTAGCTACTCTAAGAGTACGAATCTAACGGCCCGTAGGTCTTCCAAGAAGGAGTAGAATCCTGCTCTATAAAGGGAGACTGACTATCGAGAGCTTGCTCAGCACAATCCCTGGCTCTTTATAGAGTCTTTTAACCCACTGAATAGCTGTCTGAAACGTTTGCCGCAAGACGAGTAAACATACCCAGGGCACCAGGTACTTCTGGACCTGGGATATTGACTTTGACCGATACATATTCAGCACAGTTGACTTATGAGGCCCATCGCTCTCGGACGGTGTGATGATACATCTCATAGGGTCTCTGTCTCTCTAAGTAAGGTACTGCCTATTCGCAAATCCATCCTAGTTGTGTCTGTCGACCACCATACTACTACGAAGGTCCTCATTAGAATAATCATGTACTAGCATCGCAACTTCCGCCTTGTTCTATATCAAGTCAACCCGGCTCCGCTGCCAATACCAATCATACCTTTCCCGAACTCGATTGGAACGGGTGAGAGGGAGGAGTTTGAGATAAATTGCTACCTTGTGGGTGTGGATTAGAGCTGAGTAAGAGAGGAGCGTCTCGCGGATTAGAATACCCACCTTAATGGTGATTGGATATCTAGACCAGGCAACGAATCGTCTGGCAGGTTGGCCTTTCTTGTAAGGTTTCTTACATGCAGGGGGCCCCGTATCCATCACGCAACATATCCCAAGTCCCAGCATAGACATGACATGACAGGACAAGACGAAACGAAACCCTAAATTCCATCTCAGCGAACGATGGGAGGGAAGAGCTACATCGGTCAAGGCTATGAGGTGACTGTACTGCACCGGAACTTCTTAGGAAAGACAGAAGGGTTCAAAGGCGACAAAGGCAAGACTGAGTAAAATTGCCACATGTGTCGAGAAATGTGGCAGCCTGGTATTTCATCACTGGCGATGAACGACGCCGTTCCGGCATGCGTCGTTTTCACGCTATACACCCACAATTATGCCAATCACTGGCGATCATTCGGAAAAGTTTCGGAGATGATCAAAAGTTCGGATCTACTCAGTTACAGACTAGTAAGCACTTACTCACACTGACTCACGGCAAAGCCAAAGCCAAAGCCAAAAGCTTCTCGAAGTCGGGAACCCCAAGCCCAGTGGCCGGATCCCAGCCTCGAGTGGCGTTCCAGCTCGCATACGGGATGATGCTTCCCCCAACGACCGGAGCCCCAGTCTGACCATTGATACCGGTGCAGCCTACCGCGGCACCGCCGGTGATATCGGTAAGACCGATGTATCCGATGGCATAAAGCCATGGGTTGAGGAAACCGAGAGGTTCTTTGCCTGCGCGAAACCGGGCATCGTTTAGGAGGGCAATGACGGACGCGAAGACGGGTGCGGCGGCAGATGTACCTCCGGAGAGAGACTTTTTGTTGTTGACGAACACGGAGTAGCTGCGAAGTACCTATTAGTCAAGGACCTTACGATTCCACGAAAAAAATAGCCCCGTTCAGGCTGAGTAGTTTAGTGGAAGGGTAGAGACGTACTCTGGGTATAGACTATGGGCGGCAACGTCTGGGAATGCACGATTGCTGCGGTTGAAGAACGGAGTGTAGTACGCAAGAGTTTCTTTGCTGATTTCGTTCTCCAAGTAATTGGAAACAGCTCGCGCTTGGTACCGTGGTTGGGTGAAGTAGTTGCTGAAGCCTCCCGAGCTCGCAACCCAAGCTATCTCCGGATCGATGGATTGAGTCCCGCCAACCGCTGTGATGTAAGGGCAAGTACCCGGGAATTGCGGTGTGAACTGTGGTGTCTTTTTGCCATCATTTGATTGGCAAGGGGCCCCGACTCCTGATACAGTATTAATAAATGAGGTGTACATGATAGATGGACAGTAAAATACCGGTATCCCCGGAAGACTCCAGAACTGAAATTCCGCGCAAACCTAGCTGTCCTATCATATTACAGACTCGCTTTGCGTACCTTTCAGGTACAGTCTAATCATCATATCCAGTCAATAAGTGCTAGACTAAGGGACGATTGGAAGTTCTACCTGCTCATCATCTCCATAGGAGTTAGTAATGACATTCGGCAACGCGCTGTTTGGTTGTGAAAGCAAATACTGGTAGTAATTTAGGTATGGCTCATTTTGATTGTCCGCGGCGGTGGGCTCGTCAAGGTTCGGGATGAATGGACTAGGTAACGTTTAGCACAACGGTGCCAGATGCGGCGTGCCAACCACTTACGGTGATCCTCCGGTGATATAGCTGATGACTGGTAGAGGATGACTGATTCCGATGATATACTCCACGTCCAGATTGGCTTCACCGTGGTTTTTGTCGATCGCTTGATCGTCCATACCACCATTGATGAGCTCAACGGAAAAGCCTTGCTGGGGAATAGAATTGGCAGTCTCGAAAAGGGCAAGATCCTGGGTACGAGCCGATTGGTTGAGAAAGCTTCCAAACCCAATCTGGCTTCCCGACTTAGTATCTGCTTCGTAGTGAATGTTGTACAGTTCTTTAAGGCAAGCGGGTGTGATGAGAGCTGCACAGCTGGAATTTGCTGCCTGACGAGGCGCCACCTGCTTTGTGTAGGAGTGTGTCCTCGCTGTCGGCGCTTGGGGGACGGTTTTCCCAAAATAGGTAGTTGGCGTCACGAGATCGATATGATCAGCGAGATGGTCTGGCACGGAATAGCCTGTTGTTCGCAGCTTCTGAACTCCATCGTTCGCGTAGTACTTGAACTGAGCGCTCAAGAGTGTGTTCGCAGTGCCCACAGATGTAGAAAAGTTGACGAACACTCCATCACTGAAGGCGTTAGCTACACCACCTTCTTTGAGCCAGGCGAGGACAGCGTTGTTGGCGTCGCTCGATGGTTTGAGCATAGCGGCCACAGCATCACCATCCATGTACTTTCCGTAAGAGGCGGAGCCGGGCGTAGACACATCGTAGATCATTGACTCGAATTTGTCAAGATTTTGCTCCGCCAGGCCAATCTGTAAGACCAAGGTGTCACTGTCGGCTGGAACGCCGACTTGAGTCCAACCATTGGGAACGGAAGCCAATTGTTCATGTAGTATAGCGGCAAGGGTAGGGAGGAGAAGGGTGAGCCAGAGGCCCGCCACTGGAATCGCTGTATGAAATAGCATTATAGAATAGAACGATGATATGGCAGTAGTAGGAGTAGTTGCCGATGGAGAAGTCGAATAAAACTACGAGAGATAAAGAGAGTGTGGGAGGTAGCTTTATACCAATTCTAGGAGAGCAGTGGGGAAGAAGTACTAATAATCTAACAATCAGACGACTGCGTGCTTTGGGCAGCTGGTCCTTGTCATGGAGGTCGGAGTGACGTTGATTTAGATTTTCGGACATGAAGGCGAAAATACCCTGAACTTGGCTCCATCGTGCCTTCTCGAATAACGCACTCGGAGATGAGATTGAGCCATTTTACCTCACTATCACACTGTTTGGGTATGGTGTTCCTGTGGGTCTCCTAACGAAGCAGGTGCAGCTGGTACCTGCAGGACCTGATTGGGAAGGAGGTCGGTCCATCCTTGCAGCTCTGTAAGATGAAGTAGAAAGCAGCAGCCAGCGGGAGTCCAACAAGGAACAGGAGCAATGGACTGCGTATCACTCATATACCTTCGGCTCGGTGCCATGGCAAAAGGTGAGAAATCAAAGAGGCAAGAGAGAAGGGCAATATCATAAGGTGCCCCTTTTAGTCTATTTCAGGCCTCGGGGTACGCTAAGCGTTATCGGATTAGCGCAGTAGGTGCTCCGATCTGCCACTATTCTTGGCATCACATATCCTATTTTCTCTATCTATAACGTTCGGCACGTTCCTCTACGGGTATAGCCCGTCAATCTGATGAAATGCAGTTGGAACATAATTGGAATCATTGTCATATTTCCTCAGCTGCGATCTTCTAAGCGAAGCAGCTACTCAAGAGCTGTAGATATGGATAGGGCGATTATAGGGGCTATTGGTTTCTAGGATGAATATGCTTCTCATCGTATGTTATCCTGCTGCTGTGGGTTTGCTGAATATGGGCGGAATCAGTGTATTGGTCGCTGATTTTGTAGGGAGCGTGACTGAGGGTTAGGCTGTATTGTCCACTTCTGTGCTGTTGGTGTCAGCATTACCGCCGGTTTTGAGGTATACAAACCCACATAGAAATGTATATTGAGATCGGATTGTCTCAGATTGGAGTGTAGGACTGGGATAGACGTTGATGATTCTTTCCGATAGGAGTGAAGCAGTTATTGGATATCATCCCACACGTCTCTGCGTCACAGCCAGAATTCACACATCAAGGGTCGTGAAGATCATTCATGAGAAGCCATCACGCTCTACGTCCCCTTATTCCCTCTCTTCCCCCCCCTCTTCCCCCTCTCCACATGCGCCTTCAACACCCTCCCCCTCTCCACCAAACTCCGCTTATTCTTCGCCTTCCCCTTCCCCAACGTCATCAAGAAATTCTTCTTCCTCGCCTTTTCCTTGTTAGTCGTACTCTTCCCCAGCACATCCTTCTTCTCCCTCCGCTTAGCCTGCGTACTCTGCCGCACGCTCTCGTCGCCTTTGCCAGCTTTCGCCAAGGCGACCTTGTCGGCTTTGGTGGTTTTCTTGGAAAGGGAGGCGAGGCCTTCGATGGTTTCGGCCGTGATCTGGTCGTCGGCGTGACGGGCTTGCAGGGCTGCGGCGGCTTGGGCGGCGCGTTTGCGTTGGGAGGCGGGGAGGGCTTGGTTGATGCTGGCGGCGAGGCGGAGTTCTTGGAGTTTGGCGAGGTCTGCGGGGGTGAGTATGCGGGTAGTTGCGAGGGTGGACGGTTTCTCTACGGTGGCATCAGGCTTGTCCTCTACATTCTCTTTGTGGTCGTCAGGTTTAGAGATTGGAAGTTGGATTTTTGCTCTCTTGGTTTGTCGATCGTCGTCGGAGTCACTGATGTCGATCTCTTTGTCGCTCTCCACGTTGATCCAGCCGCCGGAGTCGTCACTGTCCTCGGCTTCATCAATCTCCCAGTCCCCTGCATCTTCCTCCTCACTCCCTGCTTCGGACTCGTCAGACGCTTTCTCCGCAGGCAGCCCCTTTTCCACGCGCACTCGCTGCCGCTCTTCCTCCTTCCATTTCTCTAGCAGCTCCAGGCCTTCTATCTGGCCAAGGGCTTCTTCGCCAAACCTTTGCTCTTTCCTTTCGCCGCTCCTCAAACCCATCGCTGCTTCTTTTCCTCGGTCTCTTTTCTTCAGCATATCTGCGCCTACTTCTCGATAGAGACCCAATAATCCCTTTGCAGCCATCACTACACCCTTGTCTTTGCTCTTTCGGTACATGACTAGATCTTGAAGCAAAGTGTCATTCATCGCCAAAGGCTGCCGTACACATATCTCCCGAATCGCGTTCAATCCAGCAGAGGCAACTTCAGCTGCAGCGGCCTCCGAGACGAACTCGTTTGCGATCTTTTGCACCAAAGGTTCTAGAGCATCTGGTGGGACCAGATTGTGCGTTGCTTGAGCTAGCGAAGCCAAAAAGGATGTGACGGATGGCTGCCGAGGGGTGAGATATTTGATAAAGTACGAGTACAGACTCATGATTGTAAGCTTGTGGAGACCAATCAGACGCGACACCAATTGCAAAACCAGCAGCTTCTGCTCCAAATTAAGCTTCGATCTAGTATTCTGCAAATGCTTAGAAAACAGTGATTCTGCAAATCCTTGCGGATCATGCAGCAGGTGTAGAGCCGAAAAGTTCAGCGGATGCGGTTGCTTCTTCTTTCTCTCTTTCCTCTTGACCTTTTCTACAGCGTTATCCATCATCCTAGCTTTCTTTTTATTCTTCTTGTTGATAGCCATCTGATGCTTCAGCCTACCCATATCCACAGCTTCCTCGTCACTACTTTCATCGTCTAACTCTTCTCGCTCTTTATCGCCTCCGAGGAAGAAACGTACGCCTCCTACGATGACTTTCTCGCTGTCCGCGAGGGATGCCTCTTTCATGATCTCGACAGCTTTGGAGTCGGTCCATATCTGGCGTTTCCATAGCTCTCGTGTGAGCTTCACGGCCCATATCCCCTTTGGAGATGTCTTGTCCCTGCTAAGGAGGTTGGATAGAACGGTTTGTATAGTGCGGTTGAGTGGGTGATTCGTAGCATTTGCGTTGGACGTCCGTAGGTCGGAAAGGATCTTTTGGAAAAGGAGCGTTCGCAGAGATTTGCTGGGCGTGGAGATAAGGAGGGGGAAAAGTGTATCTAAGAGCCTGTGGACCCAAAGATTAGCCGGTCCTCATTCTGTACAAGACACAAGTACAGACTCACGTAGACGAATTGAGAATGTCCTTCCTCCTCAGCAGCACCAGACTCCCCACAATCTTCTCCCTCAATTCCGGCTCTAGTTCAGCATGGTGCGCATTCAATATGTGCATCAGGTCCTTCGGGAAGGCAGCCGTCTCTTGTGGGTAACAATCGGCGACATGAGAAACGAAGTCTACTAGATCTCGGAGTGAGACAATGCCGTCGTCAGTCGCGGTGGAAGGTGCTTGGAGAAAGATTTCTCGCTGCGTGTCATATTGGCCGTACTGGTTGTTGAAGTCGTCCTTGTATGACCTGTCTCGTATTAGTGCTGAGTCGGGCTGTAGCACAGAACGAAGGACGCACGTGGGATCCCGTCTGATTTTGTACTGGAGACTCGATCTGTGCGCGAGATGTAAGTGAGGGCGATTTATGGGTGGCAACGGGGTCGTACAGGTCTGCGTCTACCTTTTCCAATGCCCCCACCTTTCTCTTCGGCATGCTGAGCTGAATGGAAGCAGTGACTCGACTTCTAGAGACAATTGTTCAGAGCCCGATGTTGAAAGTCTGAACCGAATATGAGGAGAAGGCTTGGCAGTCTGGCGATTATCAAGTAAATACAATCTGTGTCAAGGAAACTTTTCGATGGTATTTCTTCAGCTTCTACTAGATGATGAAGTTGTTTTGACCTCCTATCGCATCACTCGATCATGTTCTCTGTATGATCTTGTTCGTTTAGCTATGTAGGAAGCTCTGGTATATGCCTTTGCATCATCCCAGTGGGTCCGTTCCCAAATAGTAAGGGAACCCCCATTTTTTATGTTGTATCAACACCCGAATCGCCATCCATCGTTATACATTACTTCTTTGTGATTAGAGACCGTAAGAGACCCATCATCGCCTGCCCCACTCATCAAATTCCACCCCTCTGATACTTCCGAAGACCTCCACGCCGTTCAGATCCTGCCTTCTCCTTTCCACTTTGCCTCTGTCCGCTAGCTCGATCTCCAGTCTTCTGCTCTCCCGACTCGCGGTGCTCGTAGGTCTCCGCTCCTGGACTTGTTGTCTTTGCCAATCCTCTTCGTCAACCACGTGATACTGGTTGTAGCCCCTTTCGATTAGGGGCGGCTCGTTCGTTCGTTGAAGCTCTGGCTTTTCGATGGGATAGCCGTTGGGTTGTAGCGGAGGAGGTACAGAGGTCGAGGTTTGTACCTGGGTCCCGGGCTGATATCGGGTGTTGACGATGCCTGGAATGTTGTGGTCGTCATAGCCTGAGGAAGGGGGGTAGGCTGATGTGCTCATCGGTGCCATCCTTGGGTTCATTGACTCTTCTTCGGTCACAGGATCCATATGCATCGCAGCTTGTGGATGTGGGTCCTGCACCATGAACGAAGCGCTACTCCTATTCTCATAGGCATGGCGTGCTGCCCTCGGTAGGTTCCTGATCGTGTTCATCGTATTCCTTCTGTTGTCGTTATTCCCAGGCCAGTCGAGCTTGAAAGTCTGCTGGTTTTTGTCTGGACTCGGTTTCTTGGCATCCTCTTGCTGTAAGAGCAGGCGCAGTAACTGTTGCCTTTGTAACTCAGTCTCAGGCATCATCTTATCCGTTGAGGGTTCCGGAGCGTGTCTGTGCATAGCGTCTCTGGCTCTCACAATATGGATTTTACGAAAAGTGAGAAGCGCGGCTATAATGTAGACGAGGGATGAGACGACGGATAGAACGACAGCAGCAATGGCAAAGCTTGTCCATTGTGGGGCAGCACTGTGCGTAGTGAGATTGTAGAGGACATTGATGAGGCCGAGTAGGGAGGATGTCAGGCAGGGAACGTAGAGAATGTCGAGCTGGAAGACCCAGCTGGAGCAAGCGATGGCGACGACAAGCGAGAGTATATAGGCCACAACAAGGATTACGATGGCCGCAATGACGGACGGCTGGATAGAGTTTCCCCCTGATGAAATTTTTTGGGAGGCGGGGCCCAAGATGAGGAAGCTGTAGAGTATGTCAACATACACTACTTGAAGCGTCCAGGACCGACGCACCCTAGCATAATCAAGAAGGCAGAGAATGCCGCAGCTGCTCTCCAGCACCACGACGTCTGGTCTCTCTCGGTATACAAGTCGATCAGCGTCCGCCGAGGCCGCCAGATTGGCAGAGGTGGAGACATGTTCTTGTCTGCGTCTTCGTCTTTTGCAGGAGCGTTGCGAGCACCTAGACAGCTCAGCATTTGAAACCCCATCACGAATTATCGGTCTTGACACAACGGAGCGCAGGACAAGACAGGGAACTTCGTGCAAACACACGCACCTTCTCAACAATACATGCAGACCCCGGGTCGCAAATACAAAACGTTTCTGCCAGTATGCGCACCACTTAGCCGCACGACGTTGCTCCCCACAAAAGCTCAGGGCAATAGAGCTAATCTATCCCATACACAATCGCGATTTTGCTTGAGCAAAACTTGACGTTGGAACAGGAAGAAGGACAGAGACGACGAGAGGAATGGCAGCCATACTGCCATCGCCTGCGCAAAGCAGCGCCGCACGAGGTTGACAAGGCAGCAGGGGATTTCGATACTGGGTACAGACGTGACAAGCAAAGCGGGCGGAGACCTGCAGGCTGCGGCGGGCGGGAAGGAATAGCAAGGGGTTTGGGCGGCTATTGCGAATGCATGGTCCGAGGGGTCCATGGGGGAGAAGTCCACTTCTTCTGCACATGTTTGATGTTTCATGGTTGGAAGAAAAGAACACCATCGATGCACGGTCCGGAGTTGCGCCCGTTTGAAGATCGAAAGGGTCGCCTGTTTGTTTGAGTATGGTATACGTCGGATGCTTCAACGCCGCCAAGACCCTCTAAGCAAAACTTGAGTGATCAAACTGGCAGGATCGCTAATACGAAGGATTGTCTGTGCCACCATTGCCTACTCTGCACTCATAGGCTCGTTCCAGCGCACTTACAGCCATAGGCTTGCGATCCCTGTACGCCACATACGAGCAGTTTATGATGACACATGGCAAGGATGGCATAGCCACAAAGGCACTCGAAGTAATCCTTCCATAATTCATCGTGCGCTTGCCTAGCGCTATGGAGGATGCAGGCACGATTGAACCGGATCGATTGAATCCAAAGTAAAGAACCTTTGGTATAGTAGACTATAAACGTGATAGGGTATCCGCAGCACGGGTATCAATAATGCACAACAATCGCTAAAGCACAAGGTAGTCATAACAGCGTGCCAGCGCTGGAGCTCCGTCAAGCCTGTCTACTCCAGGAGCAGAGGTACTGTGTCTCCTCAGGTCTGCAGACATAAGAGCAGCGCAGTCCCCATCAATAACAATAAGGTCATTGGGACTTTAACCTTCGGTACCCCACTCATTATCCTCTGGAGAGTAATGTTTTGGGTATCCGCAAACATGTCCGGAGACACATGCCCGGTCGCTGCAAGCTGAAACAGCTGTTGGCTGTAAACCTTGAGGATGTTGGAAGAGCGCCCCGTTGGGCAGAACACAACCTCGAAGCCGCCTCCAGACGGGATGATGAAGGTGGACGATTGATCATCGAAAGCATAGCTATATGCATCAGGACACACTTTCTTCGCTTCCGAACTATAGGTGCTAGGCTTGCAGACGTTGGGGTTATCGTAGCCGCCAGTGCAGCAATCCTGGGCATGGTTATACTTTGCGCACGCAGACAAGCATGGATTGAAATTAGGCCGCTGAATGTTATCGTCAGGATATGGATAGACACCGTCACTGGGCTTCGTTGGCGGCGCCAGCTGCAGATCCCAAGGACACCAGCTCTGCACATCGGACACACTCTGACTCTGTTCGAGAGGTATCGGGAACGATGAGTTTGTGCCGGAAGATGTCCCAGTTGCGTCCGACGTAGATCCTTCGGACGCCAGCAGCGCCGCGGTTCCGATACAGATGGGATTCGTCAGGTTGGGTGGTATGTCGGTCAAGGACGCATTGCCAGACTCAGGATAGAGCGACACGATTGCTATGGGGATATTGTAGCCGTCGACCAGGGAAATATCGTAGAACGTCTGACCGCTTGAGGTAGCGAGAGTAAATTCAGCAAGGCTCACGGGCGTTTGACCCTATCGTGAGTCAGTTCTTGTAAGTTGCACTTCTACCACATTGCGTACTGTTGCCTTGCAGTCGACAATACCACCGCAGTCTCCCGTACCACACGCAACTCCGCCTCCATTCAGACCCCCGTTATTGCTTGGTCCAGTGCCGTCAGAATTGAAGCTGCAATTTGTCCTTCCCCATACCCGGCCTTGCCAGTCAGCGCCGACAGTGAGGTTCCGAGTCTGGCCACTATGAAGCTCGAAGCCTCCAGCAGACGGAGCTGTCCCAGATTGGGTTACTATGCCAGGGTAAATGGTCTCGGAGCACAAGCTTGTGACAACCAAGGGCACCGTCTGGTCTCGCTGCAGAACGTAAGCCAACGGAGCACGTTTCATATGATGTAGCGCGTCTGCTGTCTTGGTCATGTATGTCAACATTACGGATGCTAGAGATAACGTCCTTATTCTCTGGCTGGACAGGCCCGCCTGTCTTTTTGCGTAAGTGACGGCGGTCATTGTGACCAAGGAATGCGAACGATGCTGGTTCGGGAGGGTCGAGGATAGAGTCTTTTAGTAAGCGTCAATGGGTCGATCGTTTGACTGTAAACGTAGCGTTGTCATTGACTCGATATCAAAGAGAGTGAGAATGCTTTTAATGTAAAAACGACCAGCGTTTGACACGACGTTGCACATGAATGTAATTCGTGAAAGGCCTCCAGAACCTGCTGGAGAGGCTGTAAGATGCGGAGCGAAGCTGAGCGGCGACATCTTAGTCTACTAGGTCCTCGGACCGGTCGAGAATACCTTATTGTGGTTGCAGGAGCAACCCCAGGGCAGTTAATGGTGCTGTCTGGTGTACCTGCCAAGGCTGAACAAACGTGACCGTTCAATGTAGCCTAGCGCCAACCGACCTCTTAGGTAACATACAATCACATCTTTCAAATCACAACCACATCAGAGTATCCGATGCCGATTGATTGTGGTTCATTTTCATCGGTGGAGCTGATCCCGATCATCATTCGTCTCGGACAAAGCTTGCATTGCAATTATCGTAGATCAAAGAAGCGCATTCCCTTCGATGTTGAGCATCCGACATATCGAGGAGAAATGCCATGAGCTTTTCCACAGTATCCTAATGAAGGTTCATGTAATATCCCACTGGACCCGATAATACCCGCATTCAGAGAGTTAATTTGCAGGATCATGGGGAATCCACTGACTCTTGTCCAACAGTCAATGGGGGAAGGAGCAGAAAGTTCAACAAGAGCACTCTCATGACTGGGTGATGTAGGAAGATCAGTAGGTGCGCAGGCATTGTAGATTTTGTCCTTCGCTATCGCTGGCTTCTCCTTCTTTCCATGATGATTGTTCTGTCGCGTTCTTCTCCACAAAAGTAATGCAGAATCTCAATAAAGCATGTGCAATATTGCATCTCCATCAATCCTCCTGGCTGTACTTTGCGACGCTATAAAACATTCATTGTTGATATCGACGGTGGTCACAACTATATGGTCTTGATGTATCGCAAACTCTCGCATTAGGTGATATATTGGAGCTGCAGAGGGAGCAAAGCCTGGAAACTCCTGAACGTATTTACATGGTCGGAAGAGGAGCTGCAGCACAGCTAGCCCATCAGTATTATTTGAAATCATGGTTCTCAAAACCTGCTTAACAACTCCAAAACCCGTGCAATCACACCCCCGGAACCTCGTTCCCTACCCCATATCTCTTGGTCCAAATCAACTGCCTCCTCTACAGGGCGAAGACCACAGCAGCAGCAGCGACAAGCGCTCCGACGGATCCAGCGACCTGGTTTGCGGCACCAGTGAAGGAGGTAGGCTGAGGAGATCCAGTGCGACCGGTACCGGAGGGTTTCGTGCCGTTGATGCCGATGCTGCTGACGATCAAGGATGGGCAGGGTGTGCCTTCAGACATCGACGGTGCGGATCGGGTAATCATCTTGTCTGGTGCTGGAGATGGGCAAGAAGTGCCGCAGGGAGCGAGGACGGTGGACTTAGTATTCTGGTCAGTACGCGCTCGAATCTACCGGAGACGTTCGAGAAGAGAGAGGATTTACCTGGGCGCTGGCGCCTACAGCCAGGAGGGCGAGAGCAGCAAGGGAGAATTGCATATTGCTGATTGAGGTTGTCCGTGAATACAGGTTAAATGGCGGCACTGATGGAAAGAGTGTTGGGCCGGTTGAGAGAGCGACTGAATGATTTGTTCAGAAAAGAGAAAGAAAAAAGATCAAGTGAGCAATGCAAAAGGGAATAAACACAGCTTGAGAGCTCTAACATCAACAGGGATCTCACAAGAAATGAGATTGCCCCTGCGCTATAAAATCCTCCGGAATGCGGACAAACCGTTCGAACGCCATGTATCAGGCCTTAGCGCAACTCTCAACGGCGGGGGCCCTTTACGACCTTTACGCGCTCAAAGGATGAGGTAAGAAGAGATTGTCAGTTCAATTTCCCAGCTCGTAATACAAGATCGGCGCGAAATTGGCTACATTCGATCAGAACCCTGGAACCCTGAATGGGGACCAGCTGCCTGAAAGAGATTTCTGGCGTTTTCACTCTACTATGATTGGGTGACACGGGAAGCAAACGGGAAGTCGTCTCTCCGGCTTTGCCTCTTTCGAAGTGAATCGGTGCGGAGAAATCACGCTAACAGCCCTAGTACGAATCGCGCTCCAAGCAACTGATCGAAGCAGCTAGACCGAAAGATTAGCGTCATATGGCTCTCCTCATTCTTGACGCACTATTGACAGCTCATCTCCCTGCGTGCATTCCATCTCACTGTTGCCACTGCTAATTTGTCAGGAACCATGGCATCATGTGCTTTACCCTCGATTTCTTAGTGGATTGAGCGGAACGCTTGTTTCCGTTGCAGCAAAATCACAGCTAGCTCTTCCTATAGTTTTCCTTTTCATCCTTGATCATTCCCTCTTTTCTTTGAACTTTTCACCTCCAGTCTTTCCGATCCACACGCTTCATAATTATCCATTTTCATATCAGCATTTCACTTCTCTAATTGTCGTACCATTAGTTGAAATCAGAAAATATGAAGGGTACATTCTCCGTTGTTGCAGCTTTTGCTGCCGTTGCTGCCGCAGCACCGAAGATGAGCAAGTAAGGAGGACGAACAAGCGACACATTGGAAGTGTTCTCTGACGAATTGAATAGTTATGAGATGCTCAAGCGTCAGGCTCCAGCCATTACGGATGCCGACATCCTCAATTATGCTCTTACTCTGGAGCATCTGGAGGACAAGTTCTACCGTGAAGGTCTAGCCAACTACACACAGGCCGATTTCGCCAATGCCGGTTTCGACTCAACCTTCTACAACAACCTCAAGACCATCTCTAGCGACGAGCAGACCCACGTTGCATTCTTGACTGCTGCCCTTACGGGTGCTGGCGCAACCCCAGTGAAGGAGTGCACATACAACTATGGTGTCTCCGACCCTAAGTCGTTCGTCATGCTCTCCTCCATCCTCGAGGGCGTCGGTGTCAGTGCCTACTTGGGCGCCGCAGCCGATATCATGAGTGCCGAGTACTTGACCGCAGCCGGCTCCATTCTAACCGTCGAGTCGCGTCACTCATCGTACATCCGTGCCTCGCTCAAGCTGAGCCCTTTCCCAACACCATTCGATACACCTCTTACACTCGATGAAGTTTACACTTTGGCCGCGCCATTCATAGTGTCTTGCCCATCAGACAACCCAGCTCTGCCAGTGAAGGCTTTCCCATCGCTCGCCTCGGCCCCTTCGAACGGCAACATCACTGTTGGGTCCAAGATCACTTTGTTGACCCCTGGCTCGATCGTCAAGCCTGCTGATGGTAGCTCGCAAATCTATGGTGCTTTCATCACCGTCACCGGCCCAGTCTTCGCTCCGTAAGTTTATATTCGTTGGAAATCACAGACAACAGCTAACAGCTATGTTAGCGCAACTCCAGTCGATGGCGGCTTCTCTCTTACCGTCCCCATGGCACCAAACGGCACTGCACCAATTTCCGGCCAAACCTACGTCGTGCTCACCGGCTGCAACACCACCGTTACAGACGACACCGTCGCAGCCGGCCCAGCCGTCTTCGAGGTTGGTCCTCTGTAAGCGTTACGCCTCGATTTGAATGTGCGAAGATTCTCCGTCCGTAATTGCCAAGATGAGTATGAAGAGCGCCGTGGTGAGAGAGTGGGCGTTCAGACTTCAAGAAATGTGTATATATTGAGTCATCTACCGTAATTCTAATACTCGAACCCCATTCTCTTCTGTCCGCGTCTTCATCCTGTGCTGAAATGACCATTTGACGCTCGCTCTGTTGCTGGCACCTCATCTCATGCGTCCCATGTTCTACATTCTATTGCATGAGTCAACATCTGTACTACTGAGCATCGCGTATCGCAATCTCAACTTAGAGAGACTACCGCGACCCCGATGCGACCAACACGAACGACATACCAATATCGCGCACTATACCCAACGCGGAAATATCTAATCTCCCCCATAAAGCTACACAACCTACACGCTAATGAACCGAGCTATGCTGCGCATGAATTGCGGGCCTAGAAATAGATCAAATGTTAGACTGGTTAAGATTGAGGTTTGTCAAGATTGGTGCAATGTCCTCATCTTATATTACTATGGCAACTTTGGAGAGGTGTCTAGATTCTGAGATTGGGCGCGGCTCATCTATCCTAGCATGCCACAGGGCTGGATTCGAATATTCTAGTGCTACACGCCATATCCCGTACACGAACCGCAATCGCGAGGCCACACTGTGCGCTAAATTTTCTGGGTACTTAGCTACCTTACGTTAGTGTACTTGGGATATTGATTAAACTAGGATATCAATTAATCGGGGCCCCCTGAGTCGCAAGCTCCTAGGCTCAGGGGGCCCCGATTAAGGGGAGCCTTTGTTGGAAAACAAACTTATCGACTTATGCTTTGCTAGGATCTGGAGTGCAGAGGTCAGGTGGAGATTAGCCTAATCGTGGAGGGGAAGTATGGATGTTGTGATCGGGTGGAATAGGGGTTTGGTGGTTGATGGTTGTGGGGTTGGTATGGGGTATGAAGTAGTGAAGTGTAAATTGAAGACGGGTATGAAGTATGGAGGGTGAGATGAGATAGGGGTTGGGAAGCGACAGAAACAATTCGTGTTTTTACCTCCTTATGTACGTGTTCATGTTGCTTAGAAGGAAGAGGTGCGAATCGGATCTCGAGCTGGGACGCCAACGTTCGATGATAAAACGTCAAACTCTAGGGATTTAAGTATATTTTTGTATGATGGTATACGTGGTTTTTCATAACAGATCAAGAAAGAAATGATGTCTGACCATACTCCAGCGTCATTCAGAATTAGCTCTCTCGCTCTCTTATTCGAATCATCTTTGATCATCCCTGATATCCACATGCGATCCTGCTCCTTCGTCTTAGACAAGTGTTTCTTGAATAGCTGTGGGACTTTTTCTGTCAGGAGAGCGAGTGGTTGGACTAGTCGTGAGCGTTGAAATACTCCGTTGGTGAAGTGGAAGCATACGCTGGATTTTGTTGTATCCTTGCTATTTTCTATTTTTTATATAGTAGGTATGTTGTACTCTCTCTTCCAGGGGGAAGCCTGCGTTCTTCGAAGCTGATCTTGATTTACTACCTAGAACCTACTTGTTCTACCGTGCTACTGGTACAAAGTCTCCATCTCCAGTCTCCAAAGCATCCGTCGTTAAGTCAAGTGATCACTCTACGTCTATTCTATCCCATATCCTGGCGAATTTGGCACTCGTGATTTCTTGGCAACAACCACCAACGTTTTTGAATACGGGATTTGTCTTATGATGTTCCCTCCAACACCGCACTCTTTATCAAAGATACCCTAGGAAGCCAGTCCATGTTATCTGCGGCATAGCCCCTAGGCATAATATTAGCTGTAATGGTTGAATGTAAGTGGTACAGGCGTCTGTGATTTGGTGTTCGCGATGCCCGGGTGAACCTCGGCACGAGTGCCTTGCCAGGATATGGGATACGGTACGAACTCGAACGATTAAAGCGTACTATGAACCTGTGCATTCCCATTCATAGGTAAACGATACTACAACCCTTCCTGTTCTATGATTTCCTATGAAGAAGACTCTACCTATACAATTCCCAGACTCCATCTTCCAACCCCACGGACCAAAAACGCATGGTAAACCCACTATCTTCCAAAACCGTCCCATCATAATCCAAAAACTCACAATCCACCTCATACTAAACCAATCACAAAATCACAAAATCAAACTTCCTCAACATATTCCAACACCAAACCCCTTTCCCCATACTCAATATCCCACCATCCCCATCATAAACCATCTAGGTACTCCTCACCATACCCACCATCCGCCCCATCAGGACCAAGGCACATACAACATATATCATCAACCCGTTTTTTCCAAAAGACATACACCCCAAGGCCGCTCAAATCACGCATAAATTCCACCCCAGACTCAGCACATCCAACCCTTCAGCTCCTCACCCTTATCCTCACCCTTATCCTCACCTCTCAAAAATATCCTCACCCTCACAAAAAACCCCACATCCTCAGATCACTCCCACCTCCTCCCCAAACCCCTTGACAGAAACAATAACACCACGACAATCCCCAACGTACACACGGATGGATGCCGACTTCTTTCCTCACACCACACCCATTCCGTCATACATCATGCATCGGAGGCGAGAAGCAGACGTTTAGCGCTAAGTAGGCTACGATCTAGCGAAAGGGAGGGAAGGGGGAGGGACGAGCGGAGAAGAATATTCCCGACATCTGATCGCATACTGTACTCTAAGCCGTATCGTCGGCCCCGAGTGTAAGATATGAGATTCGAAGAGCCAAAGAAACCCAAAAAACAGCCAAAAACTGACATTATGCAGTATCGAAATCATGTATACGAAATATACTCATCAACCCATGTATTGACAAACGACCATAATCGAAAACGATGCTGTATCCCTTTTATAAACTATCTATCGCACGCTCCCTACCTACCCATCACCAAGTCTCGCAAGACTCAACACCGTCATCGTTGCACGCCTGAGATATCATCCATCAGAAGGTACGAAGGGAAAGAACGCTACATCACGAAGCCTAGCTCTATCCATCCACCAACCTGACGCGTCCATGTCATCCCCAGATCAAAGCGCCCTCTTGTAGCCTTCGTCGCACGTCGTGGACTTTGTCTCCGTCTGTCGTGGGTCTCGTTGTATTTCCTGATCTTGCTCCTTCTTTTACCTGAAACGTGCTGTGCAACGGCCCATGACTTCGCCTTGACAAACTAATTCGGCGTTGAATTCGCTTCCGTCGAGCGCGAGTAGAATATCGAAGTAGACACCTGTATTGGCACTGTTAGCTACCTCTGTTCTGGATGAAATTGTCGGATACTGGACTTACGGTAGAATGTGCCTTGCGGTGTGTCCATGCGCTCGAAATCTTTTTCCAAGTTCTTGCGCGAAAGATCTGACGTTAAGGTGACGACCTCCTTGATGCCTGCATTTTCAATCTTAGCGACGATCGGGAAAAGGGGCGGCTCAACTCACGAGGGTCCTTAGTATATTCCGGACAGACGTCCTCATCACACGCATACAGAATGTCTTCGTACATGAGCGTCGCTCCTGGCGCCACCTGCCTGAAGAATGACACCTTGACTGGCTCTCCAATCTTGACTCTTTGTCCCTTTTGCACAAATATCTGTCTTGTGTATTTACATCGGTCCTTGCCATCAAGACTTGGCACACGGTATTGCTCTGGGTGGTGCCCCTCCTTGAAGGGCTGAAGAGTGGCCATAAGGTAGTGGCGACGGGCGACACGGGAGGTGATGACTCGTTCGGTGATACCAGCTGTGACGGCTCCTTTGACAATGGCTGCAACAGAGTCCATAGGGCGGACGACTTTGGCTTGAAACTGGGGCGGGACGTGAAGTTTAATCTGTTGGAAAAGGTATTCCGAGGCACCAAAGCCGCCCACGACAAGTACATTCTACAATAGAGTTAGTAAATAGACGTGACGTAAAAAGATTTGTAAGAGTGCTTACTTGTAATATTCTGTTCTGAGCTTGGATGGCGATAATCTGGTTGCGAACGAGCTCTAAGATGCGGTTGACGACTGGTTCAAAGCACTGGAGGATTTCCTCGTTGGTGAATGTCATATAGCCTTCCTCGATACCGGCTTCGGGAAATTCGGCTTCGATGCCTACATCGACGGCCCATTTCTGACCGTTGTTACGGAAGTCGGCTTTTATCCGATTTTCGAAGTCCATGATACACTTTGCGTACACCTTGCCGGCAGTCTTCGATCCGTCAGGCAGCTTCATCTTGCGAATCTTAGCTCGGAGAATGTTGCTGAAATTCCGGTTGAGTGCGGTGGACCCGCATGAGTCTCCCGATCCAGCCGTACATTCTGCTACTGTGAATGGTGTCTCTTCCTCAACCTCATAGGCGATCAGATCGACGGTTCCTCCTCCACAGTCGACAATCAGGACGGCATCACGAATTTTCAGGTTGAGAAGACCAGTCTTCGAACAAAACATAGCAGCAGCTTCAGGTTCGGTGATCAGAGTCAGCCTGTTGTCGTTCTCGTCTCGTAGGAAGCCTGCTTGGATAGCCGCGGCGCGAGTCGCAGCCTTGCCAGCATCGTTCCAGATAGCAGGTACAGTAAGAAAGTATCGAATGTTACGCTCCTCTCTGTTGAAGACTTCACCAAGGGTCTTTTGTAATTGATTGCGCATCGCTTGTCGTAATTTGAAAAGGTAATCGGCTGCCACGTCAATCTCAGACTTGCCAGGTGGAAGAGGGGGAAGGTTTATAGGATCGATGTATGTGTTCCCGGAAAGCATGAGTTGTAGTTTGAACCATTCCACCTTTTGTACACCTGGCTTGGGGTATCCTGTTGGTGCGAGAGCATCCGCAATGTCTGGACCCCATCCGACAACCTTCTGATATTGGTCGTAGTACAGCACAGTGGGTATCTGGGGAAGTGAGCAAGGGCCATTACCTGTCAAAGATCAAACTCTACCTTTTGTTTTGTTTGATTGCCTGCACCAGGCCATTCTGTGATAATGTCCTCTTTCGCTTCCGTATTGGTTGCAAAAGCGAACGCGACACCTGAGAATGTAGTACCCTGTTGAGATTAGCTGGGTTCATGACTACTTGCCGTCGAGATAGCTTACAAAATCGATGCCGACGATCAGTTGCGCTTTACTCCTACCAGCACCTTCAACCTCGACAGCTTGCCCCCGACCGCCATACTGGCCTAGTGTCGGCTGAGGCGCACCCATGCCTTGACTCTGTCCATACCCGCCTCCATATCCGGGTGGTTGTTGCGTGGCACCTCCCAATGCTGGGTGACCTTGTGGGTATGATCCTGTATTGATGGGTGGGGGTGCATGGTGGGCCATCTGCTGCTGTTGCGGGGGCATCGGACTCGTCGCTCTGGGAGCGTTAGGGTTGTATGTGTAGCTTGGAGGGCGACCCAGCCCGTTCTGACCCGGATTCATAGGGAGGCTAGTCGTAGACGACGTACTGCCTGGCGGGGTATGGACGGTAGTGCCGTTGGTGGAGGTAGAAGGTGCGAGGGTGGTGGTACTAGGTAGCTGTTGCTGAGTAGGGACGCCGGATCTGTTAGAAGTGCGCTTCGAACCAAAGCCGCCAAAACCTTTGAATCGTGAACTCATCAAGTCAGGCATGGGTCAAGCGAGTTGATGAATGAAGTGCGGAATGTAACCATCTAGGAGGAACAAAGGAATTGGGAATGGGGGTGGGGGGGAACAACAGCAGTCAGACCTGGGTGGATAGGATAGGATAAATGCAGGCTGAGCTCGTGGGATTACAGCCTATTCTAGTGCTGCTCAGGTAATCTTTGAGGAGGAACTGACGAATATTCCGCCTTACATATTTCTATGCCACGCCATCCCGACCGTTTCGCCGTTTCTCGGCCAAACACGACCGGTAGAATTGCCTTATAAAATAGGGCAGTGCTTGCCAAGCTTCGTCGTAAACGTCGCTCGCAACGTTCAGGACCGCACAAGGAGGCGGAGTCATTTGGAATTTTTCCTTCAGGCAGAAATCCCTGGCTCTTATTCTATTCTAGCTCTATACGCTTACAATGGAGCTCGTCGACCACCTCCTTGAATCTGCCTTTCCCAACTGCGACTACCTTGGTCAATGATAGTGCACTTATAGACGTCCAAAAAACTGTATACCGAATCCCAGGCTCAAACCGATCTTGCTTCAGATTTGTCCCTCTTCCTTGCAACAAAATGCGACAATCTGTATGTGTTTTGCAGCATGCTCCTTGGATTGTTGATATAGCCAATTCCTTCAATGCCAAGCTCGCGCCTCTCAATATCAAAGTCCATCTGCCGAACTAATTCTACAACCTCTTCATCTGTGAGCTCGAAACTTCCAGGTTCTTCAATGCCCGCTTGCGCACTCGTTGCTTCTCCCGATTGCGTTCGCTCATCAACGGCTGGTGATCCCCGGTCTTCGAAGTGCCAGAGTAATGGCCCGTTATTGATCCAGACACCTCCAGGTCTTAGGCAATGTCGAACAGTCTCGATGTATCTTATGAGATTTGGGGCTGTATCTATGAAGAAGACTGTGACCACAGCTTCAAATCTTCCGCCATGCCGTTCCTCCCTGTACAGACTAACGAAGTCCCCTGCTTTCATCTGCATTCTCTCTGTACTAGATAATCCAGAAGAGTCTTCCAGTACGCTGCTGACGTGGACATCAGGCACCTTAACCACCTTGAGCTGATGCTCTCTTCTGATAACGTTGGAGAATTCGGCAGCGAAAGGGTATAAATCGAAAGTTGTCCCTTTAGTGTGATTGAGCACCCAGTTACTGGTCAGTAGTTGATGCCATGATATCTCATTACCTTCGACCATGTAACCTTTTCGCCAGGTTTCAAAGACTAGTCGACCAAGGCCAGCACCAGGAATTAATACCTTCACACTGCTCTTGTCTGGTAGATGACCAAAGTCTTCTTCCAGATCTTCCAAGACAGGACCATAGCATGCTTGGCGCTCATCTAGACCCTCAGCACTCCAGTCACGGTACATTTGCCGGATCGTTGATTTAGCTTTGTCGATATGGTGGGGTTCAGCTGTATCACGCCAATCCATCGACAGATCATCAGGGTCAGCTTCCAGGTCTCCAAGACCAAGAAACTGCAAAGCCGAGTTGACAACCTCATCAGCTAGATCACCGTTTGCATCAATAGCATCGTCGACGCGTTCGAGGTTCGCTAAAAGACTGAATGGAGGTGCAGACAGCATTTGCCATTGTGCGGTAGGTAGGGCGTAAAATTTTTGACGGCGCAGGTGGGTCACATTGTAGTGAGCCGCTTTACGGTATTGGCTGTTGCATCGATCTCCGATCAGATAAAGAAACAGTGAATGAATCAGAGAACGGGCTATTCATAGAGAGGAGGATTATTGTTGTCCACCCATAGAGACAGAATCAGAGTCTGTCACCTAGACCCTGATGATTTGGAGAATGAACATTGTCCCAATCCATCATAATGAATTGTTCACTTGGTTCATAATGCAGCGATCAAACACGCTTACCGAAACGAGTCCAGAGCTGCAAGCAGGACTCTCTTTTCCTCTAGATTCGAGAAGGGACCTTGGTTCTGAGGTGCATTTAGTCCTTGCCGGACTCTATCCTGGTCTTCAGACTCCAGAACCTCCACCATGACATGAGGAGTACAATAGGATACGGAATCTATAGACAACGCCGAACGAATGTACGTAGTTGGACTGATTGAGTTCTTGTTTACTTACCTTATTCTGTTGATCGTCAGTGCCAAGCCTTGATAGGGCTGAGGTCTATACGCTGTACTCCATACCTACCTTATGAACAATCATGTATTATGTTGCTGCACTTCGGACCTTGATATGCCTCTTATCATGTCTCCGTCCGCGGTTACTGGCAGTGGCCAGCTACAACAGTCGGCGCCGCCGGATATCACTCCAAGCTCGATATCCTCATCAATCCATCCAAAGCAGCTCTCAATTCCTCTCCCATTGTCTCCTCACACAACCCTTCATATACAGATTACACCTCTCGAAACGTCCACCATGGTCTTCCTTACTACCACCGACCCGTCAAGCAGCTCCTCGCTCAGCGCTCTTGGATCATTCGTCTATTCAATGCCCAGCGTATGCCTAACGCGGATGCCTCGCAATTCTCCATAATGCTGATACCACATGACAGCGCTTACAACCCACAGAGCCTCTCAGCACGCCCCTCTACGCTGTTCCCGGTAGTATTGACTTGGGAACACAGATTGCCAAGATTTTAGCGAGGAGAAGTGGAAAGCCTGCGTATGTGGGATGTAGTGCTGTATTTGGAAACAATGGCATCGAGGAGGAAATAGCAGGCGTACGAGCTGCGGTCGAGGGTATCATGAAGACGCTGGATGAGGTTAGAGAATGAACCTGTCAGGACAATCCTGGAGCCGTTCTGCCACAGAGATCCAGCCGTGATCGAAAATGTGACCTTCTCGTGCTCAAGCTACCTATGTCCACTTGAGAGGACCGTGCTCGAAAATATCAACAAGAGATGGTCTGTAGGCAGTCCTGGTGTCGGCAGAACCATGGTTGATAAGGAACATCGAAAATAGCAAAGCTCTATCGCCTCCGTCAAGTCTGGTAACTATGGAATATATTGCGCAACGGACGCATGACGAATACCTTAATGAAAAGGGTACTTACCGCCAAGATAGCCTTGATGAGAAGGCCTATGGGAATGGCTCGTAATTCCCAGGCCGGAGTGGTTCTCAACTCCTATTCATCTTTTGGATATACGGATGGACCCTCGTCATAATCACAAAATATAAAGTCGCTTTCATCGTCACTGTCGATGAGCCTGTAAAGAAGTACTCGGACACCGCGGCCACCGGAGCCCTGCTCCTGCTCATCTCCGGATGGTGCCAGCCTCCTCTAACCCCAATAACATCAACCTCCTAAGTAATCTAGGCTTCGTCCTCCAGAATGCACATCGGACATCAATCAGACCGCAAGTCCCTAGAGTGTGTATGATGTCGCGTCCCGAGTCTCGTGTTTATAGCTTGTCCAGCCAAGTAATGACGCTGTTCCTCCCAAGCATCTCCTGAGAGTACGGACTGCTCAATCGCAGCTTTGGAGGCGTCACTACACTAAAACGTACGCAGAGTCTCATAAGAAAGCGTGAGCGTTTGGGCCATGCGGTCATCGTGTGAATACTCACGAAGCCAACCCTCCACGTCATCGCCAACATTTCTGACACGATTGCCCGCATCTGCCTGGGCGTGGTCTTTAGTATCTTGCGTATGAAGGATCTGTTCACTGCCTTTCCTCTCCGCTCCTCTTTCACCTCCGTTCTCGTTGCTTCCTGACCTGTGGTGAGTATTCATTACAGTGTGCTCAGTGGAGGTGGTACTAGATGATGGTCCAGCTTTTCCGTCCTTGCGATCCAACATGGATGCGTTGAGTCTCGTTCTAGACCCAGGCGCTTCCATTCCGTTACTGTCGTCGTCCTTGGCGGTTACAGCCTCGGCTTTGGAGACGAAATGGTGATCTAACACTCGTCAGCTGTGTTGGTCCGAGAAGATATGCAGCTGGCTCACCCTGAAGCCACCCTGACCTGGTCATACAGGAGAAGCTGTCTAGGCTCTTCTGCTGATCAAGACTGTCCTTTGAGCCCAGGGTGTACTGTGCACCAGCTGTAACTTTGGTCATTTCAAGCTCTGTGTATACTTTGCAATGTGTTGAATTGAGATCTGGTAAAGCAAGAAGTGCAAAATGTCTTAGACTGTGGATACTGTCTGAGCTCTACGAATGCTAAGCAGAATTGGCGGATCAGAACAGGTTGCAATTTGTGCGTTGATTTGTGGGAGGAAAGTTACCGACTTGTATAGCTTCACGTAAGCCAACAGGCGCGCTTGCCGAGATCATTACAGGGGTATCTCAAAGCACCCCCAGAATCCTTGGTGATCTGCTCTAGCTGGACAGTCGTCCATCGTTGGATCGACTGTCGGCGCAAAGGCCAAGACTGGAATCGACTTCCATGCTGTATCCACGACCTGCACGTTACCTATTCATGAGAGATCATAATGTCAGTCACGGCATGAAAGCTCTAGAGCGCTAGAAGATCGGTGGGTCATTCGCTGAGTGCTCGAAAGAGACCCTACAAGTTGGAAGATGGGCGGTCTTTGAGCAAGGAAATTCATAGGTGCTCAAGGAGAAAGTTGCGATCATCTACTTCGATATCAAACGATTAAGCTGGCTCCTAATCTCAAAGATATCGTGACGCTAAATTTGGACACACTCATTGAATACACCAGAGAGACTCGGGATTGTCAGAGACGCTGCAATATCAGGTCTCTGGGCTCTTGAAATGCAGGATGTGGACTATTAGTTCTACAGACAGCTGACGCCCAGTGTGGTCACCTGCTCTATGAATGAGAAGGCCTTTACTAGAAAACGACAGATAGTGGCAACGCCTCCTCTCAAGTTGCACGATTTGTGCGGGCTAGACGCAAAATCGAAGGACTGCACGCTTGGACGGTCGCAGAATTGGGGCCTCTAATCCTCCACATTTCTGGAAGCTCGAGTCGATAATTCTCCAGATTGCCAAGCCTTATGATTCTTCGCATTGACATGTCGCTTGCATCTCCGGTGCATTAGTTGTCTAGGAGTATAGTATTGCAATACAACAGCCTAATGCGAATAGGACATCACTAAAGGCTAGTCTGCAGAAAGTCACATGAGAGACGAGAATTGATCGACGGGTGTTCCCTCGTCCTAATACGGAGCAACCTGTGTCTGGGAGTGTCCATAGTCAGAATACATTGGCTTCAATTTCCGAAATACATCGCCCAAGCCTCTTCGTCCGCTCTGATTCGTTCAGATCGAGCAAGCTCAGCCGTTCGCCAATTAGCAATACCACCAGTCCATCGACCAGGACCTCGTAAAGCTGGTGAATTACTGTTGTTCCAAAGCTCCATCCAGACTGTATCGAACTGCTTTTGCAGCGCATCCCATTGGGAGAAGTAGTTATCCATAGTATTGGTCCAGTCTGGGGTGCTGCCACCGCTGAGCTCCTTGAAGTCGGCAATCGTTTGCTCTAGCGCCGACTGCAGCATCTGAACTTCTTCCATCGACGTCGGTTTATCATTGCGTGAGTCGGTAGGGTCTTCCACTTCGCTTCGAACGCTGGCATTCGACGGAACCTCATTGGGGTTCCCTGCGGTCTGCCTACGTGCATATAACGCTGCAGCTGATTCTGCAGGTCCATCGTTCTGCCAGCTCTCTGCATCGAAATAGTCAATGTGATTCTGGACTTCGCCGTCATCAGTGAGCGCATTATCTTGTTGAGCCATAGATCCGAAACCGCCGGTTGTCCGATTTTGCGCAGCTTGGTGCGGCGATCTCGAACTTGATGATGCACCGCTTCGGCGTGCAACATCGTGCTCTGGTACCTTTTCCAACCCAGGGTCTGCTTTGTCATCTTGCTCCCCATACGTCAATCTGAAGAGTTCACCTCCGTTCCGTGCTCCTGGCTTAAAGATACTTTCATCCTGTGCTCCTGGCTTGAATTCATCTTCAGGATAACTCTTGATAGCATTTCGGTACTCTCTTCGGAAGATCATCATCTTTTTGGCAAGGAGATCAGCCGTGACTTTATCGGCGTCCACATCCTTCTCGATGGTGATCCAAGTATAGTTCGAGCGCTCGGATATCGTGATGTCTCGCTGAACGGCCAAGTTATATAAGATCTGGGCTGGTGAACGTAAACTTTGAAAGAAAGCTCTCGCTTCAGGGTTGGCATGCTGCACACCCCAACTCACCAGGCCAACTTCTTCTCGGAAACGCTTCCTTCGTGTGGCAAGGCCTTTGCTATTAGTAAGTGGCACTCGTTTTGTGCCGTTGGGCTTGGTATAGAGACGAGCCAAAATGTCCTTATAATTCAATCGTGGGTCGGCGCGCGTCCAGGCTTCCACTCGATAACCTTCTACATTTGAGGATATTGCCCACGGTATATCGAAGGCTCGAATCGGGCGATCTTGGAAATCGATGACAGGGTGGCCATTGAACCTCAGCGTGCCAATATCACTGGTGTTAGTACTGAAGGATGAGGGAGCTTGCCACAAAAAGAGAGATGCTGGCCGATAATCCAGCTCTTCTCCCCACGTTTCCTGGGAAGCTCTATAGGCAGTCACATTGTCTACTGTCGCGCCGCGAGCCGGCTCCTCGTTCACTAGTAACAATAAGTACGTATTAACAAGGAAGGGAGAGTATGGTAAGATGTGTACCATAGTGGTGAGCTCCATTGCCACTGGCTACGGCGACCAATCGATTGTAGATCTCGTGGTGGTAAACATTGCTTTTCTCTCGGCGCTTGTCTTTATTGCTGCCAACGGTTTCCTCGACTTCATCCTGCTCATCGTCGTCCTCACTTGTTTCGCGGCCTTTTCCCTTATCGAGTCTCGGTTGGGTGCAGTCTCCGTCTGTTACGCAACACTTGTCAGCCTTCAAGTGGAAACATTCCTAGAAAATTGGCATATGTTCCTGTTTCCACGGAGCTAGGCTCAATACCTGATTCCATATGTCTATCATCGGCGGATGGCCTCTGCATGGTAGTTGTACTAGCGATATTGAAGGTGTGGGGTGTTGAGAGGGTGGTTTAGGAAAGGAGACGCTGATAACAATTATTTTCAGTATTTTCGACCTTACTAGTGGCAAGGTAGGACTGACAAAGGTCGGACTTGTTATTAAAAGAATAGTGATGACTGTGAAGCCGAAAGGTTGCTTTAGTTTTTAGGTTACTAGGTAGGTCTTCGAGAGAGACATGATCGTACGAGTTGCTAATTTCAAAAATATAGGATGTTAAAGCATGTTAGCGTTTGAGGGTGTTGATTCTCTCGGTACGTCCCTGGCTCTACCCGTGACCCTATAGTGGTATCGGCGATATAGCTGCCATTACTTACCTCCAATAACGGAGGGTCCAACCACAGGATACAAATACTCTCTCTGTAGCCTGTGGCTGAGGTCTTCATTCAGCTGCCTGTTAGCTTATATGTATTTAGGGAATTTAGATGATCGGCTTCTCATCCTCTGGTTTACGATGGAACATTAAGAGCATCTATTCATGTAATACGACCTTAAGGCGCTTCACCGCCTTCCACTCCTTCGGTCCCGTCTGTTCACCACCGGGAAATTCACGCAATCCAATACTGCACTTCTCCCCCTTTCACTCTTTCGGTCCCGTACATTCACCACCGGGGGAATTCACGCGATTCACGACTGCATTTCTCCTATACTTCACAGTCCTTCATTCTCTTGTGTACCTTCATCTATGGCTGGCCGAGCGGACTTCCAATTTGAAATCCCACCAACCCATTCAGCCAATCCGAAGAGTGTGATCTGGTTATCATTCCTCCCCTGAGCTCGAAGAAAAGTGGCTAGCTGATAATGATAAGCAGCCCATTGTGAGAAATAATTCTCCATTGGGTCAGTCGTCACTGGGTATTGACCAGTGAGCCTCCTAAAGTGATCTACAGTAGCGACTAGAGCTGCTCGTAGCATCATGGCCTCGCTCATGCCCTCTGGTATATGATTTCGTGCATCGTTCGGGTTGTCCGGCCCGCTGCTGATGCTACTATTGGAAGATGGGTCGTCACTGTCTCCAGTCTCGAAGAACTCAAAAGGCCATTCGGCCTCCTCCTCGCCTTCATAGATTGGATAGGTCTCGAGGACCTCTTCATCCCTACTATTGTCGTACCGCGCATGTTCTGAGTGTTCGCCGGCTTCGATTTCGGAAGAACCTTGCTGGCTCTGTTCTGAGATCATTGTGAGATCAAAATATTGAGTTGGAGCACTAAGAGTTGGGACATCTGACTCAGTGGCACTGCGATTGGTCGCTTTCCCATGTGAACGGCTTGCGCCCGATTTACTCGAACCGGCGACATTTGAGGAGGTACTAGGAACAGCATTACCAGCAGTAACGCGCCGCGATACAAGTTTGCGGCTCATGCTGTAAAAGGCAGCGCGCTGAGCTGGCGTCAAATCAAGATCCGTCGTCATGTTATTTGCCCGCTGTGCTGGAGTCCGTAAATTGTCCATAAAAGCGCGAGATCGCGCTTGACTGGCACGATCTCTCCAAGAGACGCTCCCTGCATGGTCCCGGAAGTTACTCGTCCTTGTAGCCAATGCTCGGTTATCAAAGATGGGGACTCTACCGTGAGCGCCCTCCTTTGTCCGCATTCTTGCCACGATGTCACCATACGTTACCCTTGGGTCGTTTCTGATCCAAGCTTCCGTTCTCCAGCCTTCGACGTTCGAGGAGATCGTGGCAGGTAGCTCTATAAATCTTCTGATTAGATCTCCTTTCCAGTCTAGTACTAACCGGTTTTTGTAAGTCAGGGCCTCAACGTCGTAATTAGGATTATTTTGGGAAGGAGGAGGCATCCAGAGGGATAACGATGGCGGCCGATTGGCGCGTTCCCTACCCCATGTGGCGCTGCAAGCTATGAAGGATGTGATGTCCTCATTGTCTTCTCCTCCAACTGGAGGGGACGCTTCGAAGGCGGTATCAGCAGGTGATTGGTGGGAAGGTTCCGACACATGACGTACCGTATGAACCTGCACGACTGGCGAGATTGAGCAGGCGGTTCCAGATTGCGTAGTGATAAACCGGACCGTCGTCGTCCTCGTCCAATTCTTCCTCCTCCCACTCAAGCAGATCGCTGTCGTCATCGTCTTCTGTCTCACCAGTTCCTGCGCCACTCCCTTTAAGATCCTGCATACTCTCTGCTGGGCTGTCATCCTCATCGGGGGTGTGCTCCCTCTCTTTTCCTTTGTTTCGCTTACGTTTCCTTGGCTCTTCATACCATTAGCTACAACCTCAAGTGCTTGAATGACGGCTTTTCACCTTCGTCGGATGATGGTGGGTCAACGTCTGATGCGTCGTCCCCGTCCCTGTCGCTATCCTCGCTGAACGCGTCAGCCTTCCGCTTTCTTCCCTGCGGTTGTCGATCGGTCTCTACTACAATAGGAGTTGTCAGTGAATGTTATCTGCATAGCTAACGACGGTGTTTACCGTTCAATGTAAGTGCTCCGAGAGCCGTCGCAGGGATCACAGCCTCGTCTTCGGCTGGGATATCTTGACGTGATCGTCCGCTACTGGTGGACGACAGCCTCAAACCTGAGAAAATATGTGATCCTCTCGACATATCTGTACGATTTGATGACATTGCTGAGGGTGATATGGATGTGGTATGGAATAAGTGAGTAGCTGTCAGACTATATTGATGAGTTGTTTAGCTGGTATACGCCCAATGCACACGTCAGAGTCCCAGCATTCGTCTGTTTACTGACTAGATATTGGGCCAAGGTACCCTAGTAGACTAGAGGGCAGTATAGAAGGTGTGTACTGACCCTCTTCGTCTCAGTATGCAATTAGGAAGAAAGGGAGTTCAACGCGATTGATATCAGACTGATTGATCTCTTACGCAGCCGTATATTTGACCAATGAGGTGTATCGTAAGTCACGTCTAGGTAGTAGGAGGATCGTAAGATACAATTTTGACAGCAGTTGTGTTATAAAGAAGGCTTGTTTACCGAATTACTGTGGAGCATAAGGGGCTAGCGTCGATTTGTCCATGACACCCCAGCCCAGAAATCCGACTACTAGCCAGAATAAACACACAGCAGTCGTCTAAAGAAGTCAGAGAGTTCGTCAACAAGTCCTGAAGCCCTTCAATGTAGTAAGGTCCTATGGCATTTACGACATAAGGCATAGGCACGACGCCCCTACGTTAGCTTTGTTATGGAGTATAACGTGTCAAAGTTCATTTCCATACCGGCTCGAGCATGACAAAAGGCCCTCGACCAACGTGACTTAGACCACAAGGCCAATGTCATAACAAAGGAAGCTTTTGAACGATACAACAAGGCTTCAAATCACAGGTCGAACTACCTTTCATGGTCTCTTCACCTGCGGCTCCCTCATTGTTCTCGAGGAACTGACACCGTGGTTTGGCCAAGCGTTGAGTGTTCCCTATTCCTAAACAATGTGATTGTAACTTACACGAACGGCAGTGCTTAAGCCTGCTGGAACACCGCCTCACATACATACTTCATAGATGAAGTACCTACTGTTCACGACCCATCTTGCAATTATGGCTGCTTCTGATCCCTCTTCTCTGGCTAGCAGTTTAGCGTTCAGTACCCACCTATGCTAGATCTTAGACGGACACCTACCTCAGAGCCGACTAACATGCTATTCAGGTTCGGTCCTTCGGATACGCCTGAATTTGACGACGAGAAGACTCTTGCACTGCTCGAGACTGACCAGGGGCTTGCGGTGATATCAGTCTTGGTGCTGGGACGCTGGGTATGAGTGGATGATTAGGTAGTCTTCGAGGTTAAGATCGTCGGGTTACAGGATTATGTGGGATGGCGAGCTCTGTGGAAGCCAGAGCATGTTCCCTGGTCGCTCTTCCCATATTCGGAAAGTCGTTGTTCTTCCAGTTTCCTTGCGAAATGGATTGTATATTCGACTTGTGGAAAGAGCTAGACGAGCGCTATTCACAGGCTTCTAGATCTGCCTGCTACTAGCTCACTGCATACGTGCGTTCTACAGTGAGTCTCTCAATCGAATCTTGACGAAGAGCAATACTAATTCGCCATCTTATTGGTATTTCTCTTAGGGACAGCATCCTCTCAACGCTTCCATATACGCTTCGCCAAACGCTGAGGCAGATTTGGCAGTTTTAAAATTGATCTAGTCACTCTACCATGGCTGAGCTTATCGGACACGAATTCTTATGGACTGTACCCCTAGCGCTATGGCTCAAGAGCCTGGTTAATGGAAAGAGAAAGCAATTAGGAAGTGATCTGAGGAAAATACGTTGGATTTGGAAAGCGGGTGATCTAGTCGATCATTGCTGTAAGCTAGGGCATGATATTATCGGTCTAATAGTTATTCAGGTCTATCTCACAGCCTTCCTTCTTCTAACATTCGAAGAAGTCCACGCTCTGTTCCCAATGGATCGATCGTGTTTTCATTGGCAGGCGCAGTGGCTAGTACTGGTTCGCTATGGCCGTTCTCATATGCCTATACTCGGACTTCTTAATCCGCGACGGATTCACTGCAGCCAGAAGGCTGCTGTCTGATGACGATTGGAGGCGGGTAAAGACTTCCACGGTCGGTCTCGGTTCCCAATGGATGCCCACGTGTATTGCAACCTAGGGGCGGAACGCAGTTTTCGCTACGTGACCCATGAGGAAGGCCTTAACGACTTCGAGCATGTCTTGACGTCTATACGGGCGATTTAGACACCTTGCAAGGTCAAGTGTCGAACCAAATGATGATACTCATTGTGTCACCTTGGTTCAAGGGACACTGCATTTCGTACAGAGACTCGGAGCGAAGTCCTTATACACTTCCATACCCCACGTTCTCGGTTTGTATGGGATTACTAGACGATAAAAACTCTATCTTTAATTCTCTAAGAGGTCTGTCCATCGTCGATCCAATGTATCTAATGTTGTTGACTAACTAGGTCCCAGTTGATCTAACACCACAAGCCTTTCCACCGAACCATCCTTAAAACAACAACCTCAAAGGCTTAGTACAATACATCCCCAGGACTCTACAGTCCACATCGTACATCTCGAATCCTCTCACATCTCCACTATCGCCTTCATCTCTTTCCTATCTTCTACCAGCGCCTGACCCAACAGTCCCGTGATTCTCGCGGAGCCGATCAGATACCCCTCCACCCAACAGACCTTTCCCGCCTAGCTTTGCGGGGAAAGGCTAACGTTCTCTGCAACAATGAATTTGATGAAGATCGTATGGGGTTTGTTAGCAACGGAGTCTTAAAAAAATTGCGAATGTGTGACCCAGGGTTTTAGATCTAACTCCTGCGAATCATAAGGAGATTACAATTACGATGCCAACCAGGTCCGTCTGCTGCTGTTGGCATCTGAACTTTGGGTCCATCTTAAACCCCAGCTGCTGTGTACAGGACTTTGATCAATGAGTCTATGAAGCGGTAAAGACTGGGCGGGAAGGAATATTTCACAAGATGTTCCAATGATCTATACAACCACAGATGGAATGGGAGTTCTCGGACCCTCATTCTTTGAGGGCTTATGAACACGATCTTGAAAGCTTGTGGCCTACTGCCTACGGGCCATACAGATACTCAACGAAGCTGGGACTAAGGAACCGCTATAAGTAAGCCTTCCTTGTACTAGAATGCTAACGATGATACACAGTGGCAGAGTAGAGCGGAAAGGTCCTGAGAAGAGCGAAGCAGGAATCCAGCGAAAACATGTCAAGGGCTATATAGAAGAATACCGACTATATTACCCCATTATCTGCGATTCACCCACTTGAGATATTGCCCTGAGGCCCAAGCATTCTAGTGCTTTGCATACCATATCATATACCCGGATCCTAATAATCGAAGATCTGGTGTTATCACTGGGTAGCGGACTGTCTCGATCCTGGAGCATCATGCATGCATGTGGTACGTTGCATCTACACAGCAGCACTGATATACAGAGCCGCAGACTACAGTGCGTACTCATGTACAAGGACGTCTGATCGCCCACTTGACGAACGGCTATGACAGAGCTGCCCTCGTGCAAACTTCGACACTCATGGGACTTACCTTCGACCCTTTCCATTGGCTAGGCCCAAAAGTTGTGAGCCTTTCGAGGGACGTCATGGACCCATATGTTTTCCACGGGATGTTAACCCTCTTTCCTCTTACAAGTCTCTCGGTCTCCAAATTTACCACGGTCATCGCCAATTGCAAATCCGATTCCTCTCATTATCTTCCACTAATATAAGATCTTAGGCTTTACAGGTTATACTTATTGATCGGCTCTTCATCGTACAAGACTCCGTTGGGAGAATTGCAAGGGATTGAGGATCATTCCTGGGATCGGCGTTGACATGATGGTTGCTATCGCCTTTTTCTACTGGACTGGGACTCCAGAATTACAGATACATGAATAGTCACTGGTGTACAACTAAGATACCCATAGATTTATGTCCAGATATCACCCTAGACGCTGGCTGGGAATATCAAACTACGTACCTCACGAGGGACTTGGAAATGGACATGGCATCATTCAATGATCTCGCTAGAGATGTATCTGTCTCGCGCTCAATGCAATGCAAAGCGGCCAAAACCTAGATCCTCCCATTCCCTTTATTGACACTACAGATACACTATCCGTTACCACTTCATACAATACGAAAACTATATTCCGATCACATCCTTACGCTCAGAACCTCAGCCTATGGTTCTTCCCACCTCATCTTCGCCGCCCTTGAAACCCTTGCTTTCTCTTTTGCCACAGCATCTTTGAAGAGCCGTTCCAGTTCGTCCCTATTCGTGAAGAAGAAGTCTGGGCGGATTAAACTATAGAAGGAAGGGCGGGCTTGCTGTAGATGGAGCCATCGTTATGGGGTGTGGAATGCTAATTTTAAGTGGTGGGGAAATTGGAGGATGAATATTTCGAGAGGGAGTTCAGGGGGTCGGTATCAGTTAGGTGGATTGGAGAGGGTACATGTTTGTGACGGGGATTTTATGGATAGAGCAGGAGGGATGAGATGCGTTGGGTTTGTATGAGTTTGGACAGGCGACGAGGTACCTCGCCTTGACCTGATACTAGTTAGTATTTCGGTATTCGATATTAATGATGTAATAAGTATGCCTCTTGCATGAATGCAGCACTCGTCAAATTGATGTCATATGCGATTTTGATTTGTCTCTATCAACTCTTACTCCAGGGGATGTACAATGAGGACTGTTTTGACAGGGGAAGGGCATGATACGCTCTCTGTTCATGAAATCTGGAACTGTAGAAGCACGAGTGAGGGAGACGCGATGAGCAGGCATAATAGGAGAAGGTCTATCATCGATCGCATCCTGCCTTTCTTAGATTAGGGAACTGATGCAGGAGTTTTGGAGCTTTTCATAGGCAGGTGACAATATTAGTGTCACTTAAAACGTCATTGGAAACCTAACACGCGATCTGCCGAAGGAGTAGTCATAGATTTTCCTGGTGCAAGTTTGTGCTGGGAGGATTTGCGATGTAGGGATATGCAGGCAAGTGTTTAAAGACAATTTGCACACGACCATCAGTTCATGGTATAAAACTCTCGAAGGGACATCACAAAATTTAGAATTTCTTGTAGCTGATCGAACGCTCCGCATGTTGCCTGGTAATCTCTGCAGCTACTGTGGCAACCAGGCGGTCCAACACGTTTCTCCACGCATATTCCGTGATCTACCGATTACTCTTAGCCACCCGCTCCAACTCATCTTTTTTCTTGATCGCGTATGAATTGCTGCTTCCCTTCGCCGCGTTTATCAGCTCCTCAGCCAGACACTCAGCCACGCTCTTGACGTTCCTGAACGCTGCTTCACGAGCACCGATTGTGAGGAGGGCGATGGCCTGGTTGACACGACGTAGTGGTGACACGTCAACGGCTTGACGACGGACGGTACCGGCTGATCCGATACGGGTGGAGTCTTCGCGGGGACCACAGTTGACGATGGCGTCAACGGCGACTTGGATGGGGTTTTGGTCGGTCATTATGTGGATCTGTAAGGAGGAAACGTGTCAGCCCTGTCCACTGGAATTGGCTAGAGAGATTTCAGGGGCGAAGGAGCGGCTTACTATTTCGAAGGCGTGGGCAACTATCCGAACAGCCATGAGCTTCTTTCCGTTGTTGCGACCATTCATCATCAGGGAATTGGTGAGGCGCTCGATGATGGGGCAATTCGCCTTTCGGAACCGCTTGACGGCATAGCGACCAGCGGAGTGGGAGATGTAGACAGGGTTCCGGACTTGAATGTAATCACTGTGGTACCAATGTGTCTGTTAGTTGAAGGCTCAAGCTTGGTCAGACGTTCCCAATCGTAGTGCGCAACTGCGTCTTCAAGAAACCCCTATGAACTCCTCCCATCCCAGATTCATCATATATATCTCTGGCTCTTCTTCCTCCTGGGGAGGGTCCAAATTGGAAGACTCACGTCAGTGAGATATCTCGAACTTCGACATCCTCGTATGACCACTTGTTGAAGAGCTTGACGCTGCCAATTTCTTCCGTGACGTCTTTGGGCAAAACCATGTAACCGCTTGGGTTTTCGACCTCGACCTCGGCGGTGTCAGACATGCTGGGCGACTGTTGATAGAGGTATTGTTGAAGAGACTAGTTGGTCGTTGCACCACGAAGTTCGCTTAAGCGTGGTGCGCGCTAGCCATTGATACATCTAGCGCAGATCTTCCTAATCTAATCTTCTACCTCGGCGCAACCCGCACGCATGGAGAAGGCCAACAATCCCAACGGCGCAAGCTAGGTTGTCTATGAGCGAGGATTATATGGGTTTTCCAATCTCATGTAGCCATTGAGACTCACTGTGTTCGACTACATATACATTTGTCTCTTCGCTTGGGCTACCTTTCAAAATATGGCTGGTCCTACGCTCATAAAGCCCCGGCCTGCCGACCCTTCTAAGTCTGCCATGGAGAATGTCCTGGAGCTGGTAACTCTCAGAGACTTTGGGCCGGCAGGTATTCAGTATCCATCACCAGAGGGCCGCTGCTGAAACGTGACTTTTAGGATATATACACGAATGCTAGGTGAGCGACGACTTCTCCCGGACCCATCGTTGGTCCTTTCTCTGACTCGATAAGGGAGCTATGGCATCCTCCTGGCGCTCGTGGAGTATATGGCGGTGCCGTGATAGCCCAATGTCTTGCAGCAGCGCAGCATACGGTCCCTCCTCCCTCTCCAGCGAACAACAACGCCGTTTTCCTTATTCACAGCATGCATTGTTACTTTGTTCTTGCAGGCGACGGATCGATACCAATCTTATATCATGTGGAAAGAGTACGCGAGGGGAAGAGCTTCTTGACGAGGACTGTGCAGGCACGGCAGCGAGGAAAGTGCATCTTCACAACAACAGCAAGTTTCATGCGGGAGGGAAGTGGTGGAGAGACAACCGTGGACCATGGCTGGGACATGCCCATAGGCGCACGGGAGGGGCTTGAGGAGATCCTGCAAGAGGAGAAGGACGCAAATGAGAAAGAATCTGCGACAATGGGGGTCGAACCAACAGGCCCATTTATCTCGAAAATACTAGGCGTCAAGGACTGTGAGTCTTGTGCTTTCCATCCCTGAGACTTGGTGATGCTTATCGATGGCTAAGAAACTGACTGTGAATAACAAAGACACATCACCGTACCCACACCACCGGAAACCCCAGGCTTGGGTCTCATGCCGCGGCTCCATCTCGTCTTCCGGTGGCCAACATGCTCACCTCTCAGCTCTCGCCTACATGTCCGATAGCTGGTTCATAGGTACCGTATCTCGTGCCCACGGTCTTCAGCGCTTCGGTCATCAACTCTACAACCAGACTTGCCCCGATCTCCCAGAACCATCGAGCATCGTGGGACAGTCCAAGAACACATTTGAGACGCCTCGGCGGCCTGTTGGGATGATGGTGAGTCTTGATCACACTATATATTTCCATCGACCGAGGGAGGTCAAGGCAGACGAATGGCTGTACTCGGAGATGGAAACGCCCTGGTCGGGCGAAGGCAGAGGCTTGGTCATGCAACGGATCTGGAATAAAGACGGAAGACTGCTTGCTAGTTGCGTGCAGGAGGTAACGTACCTTTTCATCCCTCTTCAATCCTTAAGCTTTAGGATATGATTGCTAATATTTTCCCAGGGTCTTGTCCGTTTGCAGCAAGATGACTCGACAGCGAAGAGTAAACTATGATATATACCGTTTCATTTTCGTTCTCGTATATAGTATGCTGTACGTTATCTCTAGTATCGCTATCTGTATCACTATTCCTACCTAGGTTGCGGTGCACCGACAATACAGTTGCTAGTATCTGTACATCATTCATGATCAAGGTCTTCAGGAACATGCAAAGCTACGAGAGTGCGCCTCCTTCGAGGTCACACTGATCTCATATCCATGATCTTGGTGAGTTGTCAAGACCTCCTGCACTCAATGCATTAGGGTATACTCGTACATTACTACTTCTGCTTTCCTCTGATACGCGCCGCCGTTCATTTAGAGATACGGAGCCGATCAGTAAGATAGACATGCTTGCCTCTCGGTATCAAGGGGTCTCAAATTAGATACCGATGAAGAGCAGAGCTACAATTAATGTAGTGTTTTTATCAGAAGTTTGTGGGACCGTTCTCATCATGATCAACGTGTGAATAGCTGTCATACGCAGCGCTCTGACTGCGAAACGACCATTATCCCTCACAATTCCGCTCTCACCTCCCTCTCGACTTCAGCATAAGCTTTCGCCACCACATCCATGATCTTCCTTAGGTTATGTTCCTCTACTGTATAAGCCGGAGCAAGCAGTATGTTATCGCCCCTGATCCCATCAACCGTCGCCGCACCCGGATATATGGCCACTCCTAATTCAAAAGCCTTCTTCTGCACTCTCAATCCGAACTCTATAGATGGGGGAAAGGGCTCTTTCGTGGTCTTATCGGCTACAAATTCGATGCCCCAGAAAAGGCCGCGGCCACGAATGTTGCCAACGTACTTGTTGTTTCCGCTTTTGAATGTCTCCCTTAGTAGCTTCTCCAGAATGTCGCCCATCGTTTTGCATCTTTTCACTAGATCCTCGCGCTTGATAATCTTCTGCACCGCCAGTGCAGTAGCGCAGCTCAACGGATGCGCTTGGTATGTCTGACCGTGATTGAACATCCCGGTCCCATCTCTCAGTCCATCGACGACTCTCTTGCTCACCAAAACACCTGCAATGGGCGCATAGCCGCCACCAAGGCCTTTGCCCATAGTCATGATATCTGGTACCACCCCTTCGTGTTCGAAAGCGAATTGTGTTCCTGTACGGCCCATGCCGCACATCACTTCGTCCAGAATGAGCAAGATACCATATTTGTCGCATACTTCGCGCACGGCCTTGAAGTAGCCCGCTGGCGCAGTCACGCATCCGGTTGTGGCTCCAACGACGGGCTCAGCGACGAAAGCAATGACAGTCTCTGGGCCGAGGCAGTGGAACTCATCATCGAGTTCTTTGGCGAGACGGGCGACGTATTCTGCCTCTGTCTCGTCTGTACGTTGATACTGATATGCATACGCTGGCGATACGTGCGAAACGTTCGGCAACAGTAGCGGCTCATAGGGAACCTTTCTGGGTAAGTTGCTGCTAACAGACATGGCCCCGATGGTCACACCATGGTAGCCCTGCTTTCTCGCTACGAAGTTCTTCCTTCCCCTTCCAGCCCCATTCGGCATTTCGTAGAAGTACTGGCGCGCGAGTTTGAGTGATGCATCCATCGCCTCACTGCCACTGCCCCAGAAGAAAGCCTTCTCCAGTCCATACTGTTGGCCATGCTCGAGGATCACGTTGGCGAGATCTTCGGCTGCGGATGTGGTGTAAGCGCCTGTATGGACGTAGCTGACTTTCTGCATCTGCTCAATGGCGGCGGAGAGCACTTCTTCGTTGCCATGGCCGAGACACGATACTGCCGCACCGCCACATGCGTCTATGATTGTGCGCCCACTTGAGAGGGTGAGAGTGAGGCCAGATGCATGGGTGACGGTTTCAGGCTGATGAGCTAGAGAGCGGTGGAGAAGAGCAGGGCTGGCTGCTGAGTCGCCGAGCTTGGTTTGGGTTGCAGAGGGCTGGAAGCTGTAGGATGTTTTGGTGGAGTTGATGGTCATCGTGGAGTCTGGAGTCGTGCTGTGAGGTGCCATGATGGTAGATGCTCCGACTGTTGAGATTGCTATTGTCTTGCTGGCAACAACGAGGTAAAGATAATTTTACGTTTGGGATCTTGGGACAGAATATTTATTATAGATATATGGAAAAGAGACAAGATCAAAGGCTCAATACGAGTATCTAGGGAGCTTGAACGATCTACTAATAGGTCAATGGGACGAAATATGGACAGGTCACAGAGATCATCTGTTAGTCAAAGCCTTGACATGTATTGAAAACGCTTGAGATATCGATGGACAGTCTAGGAGATGAGCCTGACAGATTGACAATACCTTCAGATATCCGTTGACTTGGATTAGAAGGGTTTTGATCAATATCGATGAATTTCAAGGACGGAGATGCTAGATATCTAACCGGCCGAATGGAGTATTCAGTAATACGAAACATACTGTATAGGGATCTCTCACGTCAAGCAGACTGGATTATAAGTATCCCTGGGTTCTCTTTGAGCGCAGAGACTAAATGTATTGCGTGTACTATACAGCGTCTTACGGGTATCGAATGTCCAAAGCCACAAGCAGCATATATTGTAGATGAGAGATAAAATACCGTTTGGAAAAGGGAACTATGTTCTATTTCGTTCGGTAACAGGGATTGACGGAGCTAACCGACACCAGTAAGGATCCCATACGGCGACCAGACTAGTTCGATCTTCCTGCGAGCCTGCATATAAATCAGGAACAATAGAGTCGTGTACTCTGATACCCAATCATGGCTTTTGCAGAGCATATAGTCAATCTTGCTAGTCACGGTTTTTTACAGGACTTCTTCTCCTGAGCATCCAGTATTGCACGACGCCTCAAGACCGCGGGCCTTTGGAACATAGCAACCTACCAACACTCTATTAATAACGTTAGCGTAAGTAACTGAGCCCCACATGCTCTTGTCAAGCGGTAAGGTCAAGCATATCGCTCTCAATACCGTCATTCGGCAGCCTGCCCTGATTTCGGGTAGGCGTAAGATCTCTTATTTAATTCATCGCACCAATATCTCTCTTCATTTAGACAACGATGATGCTGGCATGTCAATTATCATCAGGTCACTTGTTTGCTTGGTTTTGTCGTGGTTCTCGTTTGTCATGAATCCTCTCATTATAGAAGCTGGTCCAAAATCCTCCAATGGATGACGCTTGCCGACTTCGAATTTGTCGTAGTAGGCAACTGAGTCGTAGCTCATGTAAAGCCTATTCAAACTTCTAAAGTCCTCTAAAGAACCGAGAAGGAGGCCCGGTTCCTCATTTTTATCTGTGACACGTTGCTGTAGGTTGACCTCCACAAAACCCTGTTCGAAACAATCCTGAATAGCTTGGCATATGTACGAAGGAAATATATTGGGAAACCTACCCTATTTGAGTTCACAGTTGAAGGTCTCGTGCTGCGAGTATGAGACTTGAACACAGTAATGGAATAACACTTCTGTCAGGAGTTGAGCTTTGTTTGTGTCGATGTTGACACAAGTCATGTCGAGAATCCATGGAACAGACTCCTCACTCTGCATGATTGAACTCCTTCTGAACACATCAGAGATCCTAGTATTAGCCCCGGGTCAAAGATGTCAAAGACTTCACCCCCGAGGATGCACTAGGACAATCCACGGATGAGGATTGTCCCACTGCCCAAGACGTTTGGAACGACGAGAAGAGTGGAACGAGCAGTACGTTGCCATTAATAAGTACGATGATCCTGTGTTTTGAAATCAAAGACATTATATCCTTGTGGTTAATCTAGAAGCAGTAAATCAGATCGGTCTGGAGTTGGTCGAGTGCAGGTACTGTTGAGGTGTGCATCTTTCCTTCACCTCGTTGACACGATCAGCTCGCACTTCTACTCTTCATGCTACAGTGCCCTGGTATTCGCGCTGCATGTTCTTCTGTGCGAATATATATCGGTGTACAAGGAACGACATTATTGGCTGTTATCATCTGGGCAGTGGAGTTATGCTAGCTTCACTATAGCGCCAACGCTCCGTCAGGATTCAAGGGTGACTGATACTATAATTAGAAGCTCTGGAGGAAGTGAAGGATTATTCCTTGGGTGAAGGATTTTGCCGGCTTAACAAGGATGACACTTCACTAAGACAAGCTGGTCAACATTTTCCGAGTCGTACAACATACCGTGTAACCTCCACAATCCTCAGCATAAGTAGGTCAAGATTCTTTTACAAAACCTGAATGAAACGATTTGCAAGATTCTTCATCAAGTATGATCATTTACTACCACGATGACGCGCCTGTAAGTTCCTGCAATCTCACTCACCAGTGCCAAAACCAACATCACAGGGCGACTGCCGCCTGCCACACAACTCTGGAATAGAGGTTCCACTAGAAACTCTTTCCTCACTCGGCATCCACCACCACTTTTTCTCACGCTCTTCCCCGGACTCCTCAGCAACCGCCCTTACAGAACTCGCCAAGTCTCGTAACTATGCCAACCGTGACGAAATCACCGTATCCCCTGACACCATGGGTTCAGCCTACGAGGACAATATCAAAAAGTTTTTCGACGAGCACATTCACGAAGATGAAGAGATCCGATACATCTTGGATGGAAGGGGGGTTTTCGACGTTCGCGATGCAGAGGATAAATGGATTCGGATTCCTGCTGGACCTGGCGATTTGCTCATCTTGCCGGCCGGCATCTATCACCGATTCACTGCTGATGAGGACAATGTGAGTGCCATCGTCTCTGGTTGACGGTTAAAACGTCGGAATCTTACGTTTGTGCTGCTAGTACATCCATGCGATGCGCCTCTTCCAGACACTGCCGAAGTGGGCTGCTCTGAATCGCGGCGAGGAAACGGAGGAGAATCAATTTCGCAAGGACTATGTTCTCGCAAGAGCCAAGGGTTTTGCGAAAGTAACACAGTGTGGCTGTTCTTCTGCTAAGTCTGTCCCATGACCACCAAGCAAAAGCTAAGATACATAAAACCCTTGCACGAAAGGAACACCCAAATCGTGCTCAATGTCCTGCATGATTACCCTCCATTTGCTTTCTCTATCCTGCCGTTGTCATTGCCTTCTCTGACTCATGATCCATAAGGAGCACAAAGCAGCCTCCTACCTGCTTCCTTGCGATGAATACTCAAAAGCTATAGGGAAGTAGAATTCAAGCAAGTGACACTAGACTTCAGCTTCACAATTCGACCAAGAATTTTGCTTCAGCCTCGAGGTACCACTGATAATACTGGCAGGTCTCGCGCTCCGCCTGGGCTTAATGGCGATGAACGCCTTTGCTTCAACAAGTCCGAACATCGGAGCCTGCTGAGTAACGTATCGTGTTCAACTGTCGTAGAATTGTAGGAGGATACGACGCTAAGGACATGCCCCAGTTTCTACACAGACTCTTGAATATCACCCAAATTTGATCGCTTCTATGTTGTAGCTCTCAGCCAGCTATTGACGGTCATTGACCATGCGACAGATTTTGTCTCGTATTGTAATCCAGCTCCTCCGTCCCATATCCAAGCACAGCTCTGTATTCAAATACAGCATGACGCTCATATCCTGCATATATCTTTCTTCACTGGAATCCCAGACTTCCTCGGTCCTGTGCCTGATATCCTTTTCACGCCGCTCTTGCCTAACAACGGAGTGCTTTGAACGGAGTTTCTGGCCAGGATGGCCGCTCGTTGACGTATAGAGCAAGGACTCTGAGCATTGGGCAAATGAGGGCGTGTATTGAGGACGCTGTCTGAGGAATTGCTTTCACGCTAGCTGATGAATATTATAGCTATGCTTGTCACTTTTGGAGAGGAATCCTGCGCCAGATTGTACTGTAGTAAGAGACATGCCAAAGAAGCGAACAAGCGGCTAACGCGCCTAATTGGTTACGATGTAGAGCTAGTCCGTATTAGGTACATTCCAGGGCTGATCACCAATGAGTACTCTGTACACCTATTTACATTGTTGCACCAGAGACTTGTTCCACATTTCGTGAGTGACCAACTATACAAGCATCGGCCGAGTACATGATTGAGTAGGTTTGTGATGGCCTCATGTGATGAAGTTGAGATCGCGGCTGTGCCTGCATTGCTGCCTTGAATTACTGTCAGCCCTCTCGCTCGTGGAAGCCTGCGCAGTACTATTCAATTACCCTTGTTGTTCATCAATCTATGCATTCGCTCAGTACATCGATCAAGAACATATCATCCAATTCAGGACCACGATGGCAGCCGCCGATTCCATAAACAAGACCTTACCAAAGAGCCTTCGTATCCTCTGCTTCGGCGATTCTTTGACTGCCGGTTACACCATGTACGGACTTGAACACCACCCTTACGCAGATCATCTACGCGTTGGGCTTGAGCATATGCTGACTTCGTCGGATATCCAAACCGAAGTCGCTGGTTTTTCGGGAGATCAGGTCCAGGGGTCATACCTCAATCGTATAAAGCGAAAGTGTCCTGTCACCCAGGGACGCCTTTATGATTGGGTCATCATCATGGGTGGCACTAACGATCTGGCTTGGGGCCAGGAGCCGGAACAAATATACGAAGGGTTAGGTAGGTTCCCTGCAAGTAAACTTCATAGCCCCCTGCATTGCAGGTCAAGGACATTTCGCTGTCACATCATTGGTCGACTAGAGACATCATGAGATTGATCTCAGGGCGAAAGGTGCGATAGGTTGATGCTGACAACGATACAGAAAGAGTTTGGAGAGTTGCGCTGGACACTGGTGCAAATGTATTGGCACTCAATGTGCTTGAAGCAGCTGCATCGGATTCATGCATGATAGAGAAGAGGAATATACTCAATGCGATGATCAAGGATCATGAAGAGGACAGATTGTATGCCCCCGTACCTCTACAATCCTCTCTTTCGACGATGGTGCTAAAATGCCAATCAATGAAGCTAATGTTCCTCCTAGCTATACCTTCGATCTCTACAGCGCCATTCCTTACGCCACCTTGGATGAAACAACGCGTGAGCAGCTCTGGGATGATGGTCTGCATCTGACTGGACAAGGCTACAAAGTCATGGGCGCTGCTATCGCGATTCGATTATTTGAGATCCTGCAAAGTATACAAGAGCTATAGTCCAAATCCAATGCTTAATTGAGTGGATGTGTATTTGCAATTTCGTGGGTGTCATTCCTCGCTTATCTCGTGATTAGCGAGATCTGTATGCATTCTCCAGATATCCAATTTCTTTTACACGCGTTCCTCAATTAAAGTACTATGGGTTCCGTGAACATCTTGGTAACATCCAAGATCCCAGCTCCTTCAATTCATGACCCAGCTAAAATTTTGGATTATTTTGATTGTGGACGGAAGATGCGGTGGAGCATAGTCGCGACTCTGGTCGCTTCTCTGGGCTCAGTACGAGCTGATATAACAGTCTGTCTTGCAACTTACGGCGGCTCCCCTACGAGGTACGAGTCGACATCATCTGAAGTCCTGCAGTTCCTGCTGTGCCCTGTGAACATGATCGATTTCCTATCACTCCGTTCGAGGTTTCGGCTAACCGTGTTCTCCAAAGTGTTCCACCACCTGGGCGGGATTTTCTCCTTCAGGTGATCCCAGAAGATGGTCCGATTGCGCGGCGTCAGACTCGATCTCCAAATGCAGGCTTCCTCGACTCTACAGGGGATATTCAAGCGCAGTGTCAAAAGGGCTCCATATTTCGTCTAGTCAGCGGATCACTATTCTCTGGACCTGGTCAAATCTCCGTCCCTAGAAACACATCATCAGCTCATTTCAGCACCAACAGCCTCGTCAAAGCTGTTGATACTACCTTCGCCGTGGCAGTCGATGAATCAGTATTCTGGAATAATGATGCCTTTGATGGCGGAACTGCAAGGTTTGCAGCCGAATCCGGTATGCTTTACGCTGTATTCTCTGGACCAATACCAGATAAATACATTGGGGTGTCCCTGAAGGCTCTTGATAGTAAGCATTCCGTGACCCCTATGCCTACCTGCGCTGGGTCAGATAACGATTAACATTTCCCTGTTTCGTACAACAGTGGCCAAATGCACCTCTCTGCAGTCCTTGTCTACTGCGGCCACTCTGGCTTCATATTCGGCTTCTTCGTTGTTTCCCACTTTGAGCGTCAACGTCACCACGCCATCGCAGCGTCCTTCGGATACGACTCAAATGGTAAACAACACAAGCGCTGCCTCATCAACAAGTGTTTCTTCTTTATCTCCTACTACTACGACCTCATTCAAAACATCCTCCTCAACCAGCAAACTATCTAGCACTATCGTACAATCCTTATTCTTGAATACATCCTCTAATCCACCCTCAACGCCATCCACTCCCGGTATTTCGACCACAATGTACAGCCTCAACGTTTCATCAACCGCAAGCAATGTCCCAGATGCGACTTTCCCAATAGCTTCGATTCCACCACAGTCTAGGGACATAGCGTCCAGATCAAAGGCAAGTAGTATCATATCTCAAAGTAGCTACACGGATTTCTGCACCACTTTACTCGGCTATACAACCTCCGAACTCACAACAACCGTCAGTTCGGCCGTGACTGCAATGGCTACACAGACTACAAGCCCCAGCGATAACATTCTCTCATCACTTGAAACCGTTACGTCCTTTGTGACCGTCACAAACCCTTCCATAGGTGTCACCATCAGAGAATCTCCCATTGTCAGCGCCACGATAGCTGTTATGGCGACAGATGTTGCGACAGGATCTCGGGCCTTGAAGGCCAGGCAAGATCCGAACTTACCTAGTATTACGACTCCGATACCTTTGCAAACGTTTCAGCCTACGATCCTCAGCACTGCATGCTCTTCGAATCTTCCAAATGCTACCGTATTCACAATGACAACGACGGAAATCTCTACGATCTTCCAGACCTCTTGGGATACGGAACCGTACGCCACTATAGATGCCACAGTACTTGCAGTCGCGACTATTACCTTGGACGGTGGCACCTATACAGATTTTGAGACTGCTGCTCCCGTCACAAGCGACTCAGCGGAAATGAGCACGATGGTCGATACAACCAGCATCTCCACCTCAACGCCAGAGAGCAGCTCGGCGGCACCGAGCACTACGATAGTATCGAGTGACTCAGTAGCGCAGAGCAGTCCGGCAGCGCCGAGTAGCTCGACTGTACAGAGTAGTCCGGCAGCGCAGAGTAGCTCAACTGTACAGAGCAGTCCAGCAGCGCAGAATAGCTCGACTGTACAGAGCATTTCAATGACTCAGAGTAGCCAGCTTAGCACTCCGCTACCAACCAGCTCTGCAGCATCAAAAACGCAAACCACTCAATCCACAAACATCTGTTCCCCAACCATCGTCCTCGCCTCCCCCACCGCACTCGTAGGATCAATCGACGGCTCCAGCGTCTCCGTCGATGACAGAAACTACCAGCTAAACCTCCCCTTCGACATGCAAATCTTCGACCGCGCCTCCCCCAACGTCTTCGTCTCCACAAACGGCGTAAGTCCCTTCCATCCCACCCTAAAATACCCATTAGAAATCTCAGAAAAACCGTCCCCCCCATACTAACATCGCTCAAAAACCCTCCAGATCCTAAGCCTCGACAGCGGCACCAACGAGTTCTCAAACGAATGCCTCCCATCCGCCGGCCCCGACTACACCGAACCCGCATACGTCGTGCCGAAATACGCCGCCTTCCCCTTCTGGGACGACACCTACGTCTACCAAGGCGACCCGCAGGGTATCTATTACGAATACGGCTCGCACGGCGACGCCAGCCCGCCCACCGCCGTCTCCTTCGAATACTACCTGAGTCACTACTTCAACGACACGCAATACTACCACTACACCGTCTTTTACGACTCCGCCGTGCCGGGACGGTTCACGTTCAAATACTATCAGGTATCCGATAATGGGTACTCTGCAACTGTGGGCGTGCAGAATAATAGTACGTTGGCCCCAATGCCTTCCCGAATATAGACGCTAACATGATCCGTTCACGGTACAGATTTTTCATCGCCAGGCGCGCCGTTCGCCGTTCAATTCTTCTGCCAGATGTGCAATGATAGCCCCAACACTGAAGATCCGACGAATATTAGACCTGTACCGCCGCCGTCAAGCTGCCGTCCAGGGACTGTACTTCCGGGTCTTGAGCTTGTGGTTACGACGTTTCCGAATAATACGGGTAGTATTAGCCAGAGTAGCTTTAATAATTGCGTGTGACCGACATGCTTTGGGGCTGTTGTCACTGGGGAATCTCAGAGCACTGAAGTCGGGTTCTGTGGGAATGGATTGTTTCTGGCTGGGATATCGATGATTGATTGCGTGCGCTGGCTTTTTGCCACCTTATATCAGAATACTTATATCATGATCATTCTTCTCCTTTGACCTTGATTTCCAACCCATATGAGCAGAGGGTGGGGTGTCGCCCTTAGCTCAGCTGAAATTTGCACAGTGATTTAATCATTGTGAGCAGAATGGGCATGACCTCAGTAATAGCATAAACATATCTCAGTCCAAGTAGTTTTGTAAAATATTGGGATCCATGCTACAAACTGGGTGATGTGCAGTAGACAATAACCGATTTGACTGCTTCGACCGCCATCCCGTTCATCAAGGGCTTTCCCCTTGTAAGACTGGCTACGTCCCCTCCGTAAGTGAGGAAGCTGTGTCACCGTTAGCTCACGACTGCCTTTGATATGTAGGCGCAGACGTACTTGAAGCCTGATATCTAAAGAATACTTGTCTCGTCCTGCTTGAGGTAAAGCCAAAGAGGTCTTGATCTCGCCCGAAGCGTCCATTCAGAGGCTGAGGGAGGGGGGGCCAGGTGGAGAATGTGGCTTTTTGTATATTTGAGTTCAACGATCATACACTCTACCTGAGCGTTGAGTGCAGCCATTTTCAGGAGGAGTGTGACGGAAATTTGTGTGATAGGACTGCTATTGCGAAATTCGGGTGCTAGAGGGTTGGTCTTTTAGCTAAGGTGGCCTCCTTGGGGAGTGTGATGATCACGATTTTGGATATTGGGCTGAGGAATAGGCTTGATTTTCTGCTGCTGAGGTGAGATTGCTGGCCTCCCGGCCCTTTGACTTCAATTCCGAAGAAAGCGTGCTCGAGCCCTGGTGCCACACTAATGAGATTCTTCACCATTCGCTCAATTGTGCACTGGCAGGGGGAGGGAAGCGATCCTTCAGTATACCAAAGACAAAATCTGGCTTCGGGTTGGTGAGTCCCATTATCTTGCCGGCGTAGTCTCCGATTCGCCTTGGTAGAACACCATTGGCGAATAGGCAGTCGGTCTGGCGATGAAGACGATCTTCGACAAACTTTTTCGATTCTTCTATGATGACACCATCCAATGATCTCTTCAACGTCGGCACCATGCGTTCTCCTTTGATGATCTGAGGCTCGAGAGTCGCATAGTACGTCGATTCCTTCTCGATGGCATTCTCTCTCCTCCACTGCTTGATCTTACGCACAGATTCAGTGCGCATCACGGATCCTCTATCACGAAATACTAATTTATCGATCTTTGCCTGGAAGGCAGGGTACTTGTCGTAGCTATCGTAGTTCTCAAACCACATCCCTTGCTCAGCTAGCGACATGCGGACATTGTAGACCTTATCTGTTTGCTTTCGATCTTGGCCGGACGAGGAGCTGCCGTTATGGGATGACAGGCTCATTTCTTTCCCTTGCAGAACAGATTTCATTGGAGGATGGCTCACGGTAGACTTGGAAGCTGTCAGCTATGGGTAAGCGATTGAGCATTGAATGCACCAAGGGCGCTTACTGGGGAGGAGCTGGTAGATCCATTGAAATTGATTGGAACATTGCGGCTTCTGTTGATATGATCGGGATTGATCTCATCGAGGGCGGTGTCCATGAAGACATGGTATTGAAGTTGACGAAGCTCTTGACTCGTTGGCTGAGTGTGAGCGATTGCATCTGCGAGCGGGATTGGTTGGAGTGCTCGGAGGGGTGACATTTGAGGCCACATCGGAGAGCCTTGAGACTATATCGAGTGTGATACCGTAATCACTTATCGGTGGAGAGTGAAGGAGCGTGAAGTATTGTGAAGAAACTGAGCTCTGAATTGAGCATGAACTTAATTCCGAGAATCGGACATAGAATAGCATCACTTGAGAAAGACGCTAAGCCTAAAGTGAAACATGCATATAAGGTAGATACATAGGAGAAGGTAGATGAAATATCAAGGCACTGTTTATTATAAAATCGAGCGAAGATAGCATAAAGATGTACTTGAGCTGACGCCAATTACCATCACTGCGAAAAGAGAAGGTGTACGGCCTTTACTCAGCAAACCTATCTAAAAGCTCGAGCTAGTGCGGCCGCCAGTCATCTCTTCTCCAGAACCGAGGTCCCGACATCAGGCGGATTTCAAGCTGCAGATACTAACTACGAAGACATTCCTTACTGAGTTTATTATAGTGTACTCCACTGATGAAACGTCTCTCCAGCCAGATTGAGTAGACAATCTCTAAAGTGAGCACTCGATTCTCCTTCTGATATACTATCATGAATAACGCCACCGATGATGTCTACGACGTTCTCATAGTAGGCGCAGGCATATCTGGCATCAATGCAGCCTATCGAATCCAAACAGAATTACCCTCGGCAAATTATACCATCCTCGAAGCGCGTGGCGGAATAGGAGGCACTTGGGATCTCTTCCGCTACCCTGGCTTCAGGTCTGACTCGGATCTCTACACATTCGGATTCGAGTGGCGACCGTGGGCCAGCGACAAGATAATCACAGATGGCGACTCGATTCGTACCTATATTCGCGAGTCGGCTGCCTTGTATGGCATAGACAACAAGGTTCAATACCACCACAAGCTCGTCTCGTCCAACTGGTCCTCGGATCAACAAGCATGGACTCTACATGTCGATGCAGGTGGGGAAAAGAAGTACTTCCACGCACGCTTCGTCATCCTCAGCACGGGATACTACGACTACGATGAAGCCCTGAGTAGCTACATACCCGGCAGGGACAACTTCAAAGGGACCATCATCCATCCACAGTTTTGGCCTGAGGATTACGACTACAAAGACAAGAAGATTGTGGTTATTGGCAGCGGCTCCACAGCTGTGACCCTGATACCTTCTCTCGCCGAAACAGCCACACACGTGACTATGCTTCAGCGGAGTCCCAGCTACATCATGGCGCTGCCAGCAACAGATTCTTTCGGACAATGGGCTAGCAGATTGCTCCCATCACGGATGGCATTCCGCATCGCACGCCTGAGATTCCTCGTGCTCGGCTTCCTCTTTGTCAAATTTTGCTCCTTCTACCCTTTGGCTGCCAGGAGAATGATCAAGAAAGCGACCGTCAAGGAACTGCCCACAAACATACCGCATGATCCAAATTTCGTACCGCGCTACAACCCCTGGGAGCAGCGGCTATGCTTCTGCCCAGATGGTGACTTCTTCAAAGCCATGCGTACAGGCAAAGCCTCCGTAGTCACCGACACTATCACCACCGTAACCGAGACCGGGATCCAGCTCGCTTCCGGAAAATTCCTCGACGCCGACGTGATCGTAACAGCAACGGGCCTGAAGGTCAAAATGGCAGGCGGCTCGCAAATAGCCGTCGACAACACCCCCATCACCATCGGTCAGAAGTTCCTCTGGAAAGCAGTCATGCTGCAAGATGTGCCCAACATGGCGACCGTCATCGGCTACACCAACGCATCATGGACACTCGGCGCCGACGCCACAGCGCTGCTCGTTTGCAGACTACTGAAATACATGAAGGCTCAGGGCATCATGGCAGCGACTCCACGGCTCGAGCACCCGGAGCGCATGAAGCCCGTGCCGGCGGTGAACATCACCTCGACATATATCGTCCGGGGGATAGACGATCTACCGAAGACGGGGGACAAGGCACCCTGGTTGCCACGGACGACGTATTTCGCGGATGTGTGGGGTGCGCGGTTCTCGAGTATCACGCAAGGCTTGCAGTTTGAGAAGGTCGCGGTGTCATGATTGTGATGGATAAGTTACACGACTACACATTTGGAAATATCAAACGCCTCTGTAAGGTAGGGTATATAGCAGAGGATATATTTATAGAAATAAATAGACATACCATGCACCACCACCACCGCCTCAGCTCCAGCCCTCACGCACACCATCCCGTGCAAACATGGCTGGGGACGGGGAAGACAACTCCAGACTAAATGGCTGATCAGGCATACAGTGGAGACAGTGCTGTATGTTGTACTGTACTGTGTAGTAACCACGGCTTCTACTCTACTCCCGCCTCAATAGACACTACCCACATCATACCATCTTCTCCTCCTCCCAACCCCCAATCCTCCAAAGCCGCATCCACGTCCACATCCACATCCACATCTACCTACCTACTCCTCCCAACAACCACCACCTCCCCCCACCCTCTCATTCCCTCCTCTCTAAACCCCATCCACATCCACCTCTGCACCCATCCCATACCATACCATACCATACCATACCTCCCCATCCACCTCTCCCCCACCCCTTCCCTCCACATCTCCACCTCCCCATCCACCTCTCTCCACCCTTTCTCCATCCACATCCATCCCCCCATCCCCATCCTCAAACCCCCCATCCCCTACTTTCGCCCCCCACCCCCCTTCCCTTCCCTCTCCAAACAAAGACTCCCTCCTTTCCCCCCACTAAAACCCCTTCCTCTAATCTCCTCCCAGCTAGTTCGTAATTGGAATGCGATAGTAGATTAGATCTGAGGGTTTTTATGGGAGAATATTTGGGGCAATGCTTGGGTAGTGTGTAGGATAGGATGGGATAGGATGGGGGAGGAGGGGATGGGATAGGATGGGATGGGATGGGATAGGATAGGAGGAGAGAGGGGAGAGGAGAGCATTGTATACCTCCCCATCCACCTCTCCCCCACCCTTTCTCCATCCACATCCATCCCCTAATTCACCTCCACATCCACATCCACCTCTCCCCCACCCCTTCCCTCTCCAAACAAGCAACCAAAGGACTTCTCCTCCCCACGGCGTCAAAAAACCTCTTAATCTGATCTCTTCTCTTCTCTTCTAGTTCGTAATTGGAATGCGATAGTAGATTAGATCTGAGGGTTTTGATGGGAGAATGTTTGGGGCAATGCTTGGGTAGTGTGTAGAATGGGATGGGATGGGATGGGGGAGGAGGGGAGAGGAGAGCATTGTATACCCATCCACCGACCTCATTAGCAATGACATCAACAATGACACCAGAGTTTCATGGAAAGCACTCCCACCGCTTCAAAACCCGTAGGTAGCATATAACATTTCACCGACCCAGAGTTTTGAGCCGACGATTATTGTTGAGGACGTACGTATGTTCGAGTATTCTTTCTCGGTGTGTTGGCTGTAGATATGATATAGGCATGTAGTTTCTGCTTTAGATGGGTGAGGTAGGGAGGGGATGGGATGGGCTTTCCCTCACTCTGTGGTTGTTGAATGGAGGGGAAAAGGATTCCGAAGGGGGATTAAGAGGGGTGTAGTGAGGTAGGACGGTGGGAGGTGTTGAGGGGGAAGGAGGGTTGGGCGGTGTTGGTTGGGGGGTAGTGGTGGGTGGTAGAGATGGAGGTATGCGTATGTGAGGTTTAGGTCCATTGGACGCTTCATGCACCACATAACATCAGAATAAGGTATGTGTGGATGAAGAAGTATGCAGGCAAGTAATGAGTCCTTGGTATCTAAGCCTATGCTATCCCGCTTTTCGTGCAGTCTCTGGATCCGTGAGTGTCATCCATCATGTTCGTGCTGCTCCGTCGGCCGAGGAGCGATACCAGCAGTTTCAGTGGCTTGAACTGGTGTCCGCCTCGTCCTGAAGACGTGAGTGCATTTATGATTTGGCGTCATGCTTGGTCTCGTCCATCTTGTTGCCAGCGGCATCCTTTGCTGCTGATGCCTTGGTGCCGAGGGATGCACTGTCGCTCTTCGCGGTTTCTGGGACAAGTAGTATTAGCAGAAGCCCTGTGAAGGTGATCCTCGAGTTGCATACCCTTGTTGGCTTCCTTCTGTCCGCTAGCCATCGTGCTCTGGGCAGACTCGGAGACGGAGCCGGCAGTATTTGAGACAGTCTCAGTGGCCGAGTTGGCAGCGTTCCTGAGCGTACCAAGTCAGTGAAGGGGTGGGATGAGGAGCCAAACAGATGAGGCTTACTTAACGGCGTCCATTGTGATAGGTAGTGGTGTTGAAATGTGAATTGGTGTGGTTTTGGTTGCTTGTTGGATAATGGGCTTTGGTTGTTGAGATGGTGAAGAAGAGAAGAGAAGTTGGAAGGGAAATGGTGGGGTTTTGTTCACTGGCGAGGCAGCAAGAACGGTACCCGGCCGGTACGTCACTCGACTAAGGCACGTCACGGGAGACTAGACTGTGACGTTCAGGGTCCGTGAAGCCACATCTAGCCACTAGGATGAACATTCGCAGCGAATGGGAAGAGGGCGAGTAACTTCACTGTGTTCGAATGAGGCCCTTTGCTGCCTGGATGGAGAAACAACCCCGCACACGACTTCCAGCGAATCAAAGATGACAATCCTAATTCCCCACCCCCACATGATGCTGCGCGTGATCACTTTTTAGTGCGTCGGCTAATGCAGGATGATGCCGAAGCTACCCTCGGGATCCCTGAACGTTACGTATCCCATGGCTAAGGTACGGTACTCCGTGCACAAACCAAATCCTTTAGCACGCGGAAGACTTTCCGCGCCATGCTTTTGCGGCTAGTCGAGTATGGCTTAGCTCAGGCTCAGTGGCCTTCATGAACAATTCACCTCTCTCAAACCAACATCACTTGGACGACCCAAGTCAAGGGCTAAATTACGATACTTCTTTCGCTGCTTCGTGATTCAAGTCTATCAAAGACTAGTTCAACGTCAATGGCACCGGTCCCTCCTGGTCTGGCTGATTCAAAGGCTATGGAACCCCCAATATCATATCGTGTATGTCTGAGACAATGTATTTCCCCGGTCGATGCATTGATTTCCGAGTGGATTTCGAGATACATATCGACAGCCAGAATACGATGATGCCCACATATGCTGGGCATGTGGACGCGCTCCAACCTCGATCATCCGACTATATCATAGCCGCTGAGATTAGCAAATGTCTCAAGCCCGCCCATGGACAAAAGCTGCAAATCCTCTTTTCGAACCACTGAACTGCTAAGACCTCAGATTACGGTGTTACGTCAGTAATTCCATCAACGTTGTCTAACAATCGGTTCCTCGACGAAGTCGTCATGCTCCCACCAATCTCTTTGATACAGATCGTCATACTTTGTTTTGCCACACACATCTTCGCAAGTGCAAGGAATGTGGGATCGTCGAGATTTCTGGAGCGGGCAGCTCAAACCATTGCCCACGAAGCCAACCAGCTCAACGTTCCAGATCTCAAGCTCTTTCGACGAGCAGGGTTCAGAGGGAGACGACTCTCTACGAAACCGCAACGTTCGTCGCTTCCAGTGTTGGACCACAATGATGTATCGGAAAGATCCCTCAGCACATTAAGCCGAATTCTACTACCCACGAACCCAGCAGCCAGGGTGAGTACGTCGCCAGTATATCCAGTGGAGTGTTTCGAACGTCGCATACCGAAATTGAGCCCCACAATGGCCGATGATTGTCAAGTTATTATCGATCACGTCATCCTCAGGTACCCGAACCCCATGATGCCGCAAACCTTTGGCTACTCAGACTCTGTGGATATCGACCTCAGGAAGCCAGAGAATCAGAGATGGATCTTTGGTCAGTGCTCAATATTTGTCAGAGGTTTGGACCAGACACTTGACGATACTTTCCGGATGGTGGATGTGGCAAGCACCGCCTCTAGAATAACCAAGACATGCGTTACGGAGGTCAAATATCCGAATGGAGGAGCAGCGGGTATTGGCTCAACTGAAGAGAACTACTACGTTGCCGTTGGAGGTGCCCCCGTAGCACATATGTCCAATGAGACCGTGCTGTCCCTTCCGTCTGGAAAGTAGCAAACCGGAGGGAGAGAGATACAAGGCGTACGTCGGATAGTGACAAATCTGGCATTCGTAGATCAGACGTGGTCTAGGGTTTTTATTGACCAAGGAAGTCTCCATCTCTGAAGGCTGGAGAACGAAACCAAAGATCAGAGCTGCGAATCGGCCTATCAGCCTAATCGGGAGTTCACATCGCCGTGCTAAGCCTCGTCACCCATTACATTGCATCCAGACAAGCTTGAAGGCCGTGATGTTATCCTATGAATTATAAGCTCCGGCTCTCAATGTAATTTCAGTCTTCTTGGACCTGGTCATGTCTGGCTTATAAGATGGAAGATTCCCAGACTCATAATTAGTCAAGCCTGGTTCTCCCAGCTTTCCATCCCAAAGTACTGGCCCACTAGCGTCCGTTTTCCCTCCAAATGTTGATATAGCTCAAGTGGTTCACAAGCGGAACTTCTGCTATTCCCGATGAAGAAATTGCAGAGAGCAGTAACGAGAAATTTCACAATGAAACGGACAACTTTTCGGAAAAAGGAATTATCCTTCAGGTTGAGGCCACTATCATATGTCATGTCAGATCAGGGTATGCAGCACCCTCTCAATCGCCTAGGTGCGACGGCCGATCCGTTACGCCAGCGTTTCGAGGCGACACTGCTTGGTACATTTCCCAGTTGCGCCATATTTCCTGTCTCAATTTACGGTGTCAAAATGCAGCTGAGTGTCTCTTTTTTGTAATTTTCCCTGAATTTTATACAGTGTTGAGTCAAGTCAGTCCCCAATCTTATCCAAGGAAGAGTGGCACAATCGCCTGCTTTGAAGAATCTTAGTCGGGCTGAACGGACCCCTTCCAGTACTCCACAAGATAATAGAGTGATCGTTCAATAGACCGGCTCATCATTAACGAACCTATTCCAGGTGTATCCCAAAGTCATCTTAGTATCGAACGAACGGTTTCCACAGCAATAGGATCATGAAGCGGATTTGCTACGACCACTGCTAATGTCAAGCTTCTGGAAACATGATGAGCTTCAATGTCAATGCCACCAAATCCCTTTGCTTTATATTAAAAGATGTTGAAAGACCAAGCTAGGACACGACAACAGTTCCGCGAAAATGATCTATAGCACATGGATATGCTCGATATAGCAGCCATCAAGGAGATCCTCCAGTATTGAATCACACCACTGACTCTAATTCAACAACAGCACAGCCAGTGTAGTTACCCGAATACCCCTCGAAGTTACTCCATTCCAGAACCTTCCTACCCACCCAACGCCTTCACTATCTGCCCAGCCATAGCGTCATGCATCCGATACGTTGGATGCAAAGCATTCTCCCACAGGTACTGGTTAAGCGGTACACCGCAGCTCGGATCGAAAAGATCCATTTTCATGTAGTATCCATATATGTCACAACTGTCTGTCGTATTCTTGATTGAAGCAGTCTGTGGGAAAGAGGTCGGATCGTCGAGAACTTGCTCGAACAGATGATGAAGATCGAAATGGAAGACAGAGATATCCTCGAATGTCCTGCTGAAGTCGTCCGCGAGCCTTTGCAGACGGGTATTCCATCCCTGTACGACTGGCTTCAGGGTTTCATCTCCGGAGGGCGATCGATCCATCGGCGGCAGATTGACGAACAAGAAATTGCGAGCACCATTCTGGTAAAGCTTGACAAGTCTTCAGCCACGTCACCATACGAAAAGGCCATCAAACTCACCTCCTCAACCACACTCCTATAAGTCACAAAAATTCCATCCAGCAGCCCCTCCACATCATCCTCCCACTCCTCCGCCACAACATTAACATCATTAACCCCAAAAAACATCGCAAACAGACTCGACCCCGACCGCCATCCCAAATCCCCATACAACGGCAAAAAATCCCGCCGCACCTCATGTACGAAATCCGAGCCGTGCGGCGTTATGGACGCATTGATCGTATCCGCCGACCGAGCAAAACAGTACGTCTCGATATAACTCTGATTGTATTCTGTGGTGAGGTACATGAACCAATATGCGCCGAATACCGCCGTTTGATCCGGATAGGAGGGTTTGGAGTTCCCGAATGGGGAGGCGGGGCTGGGTTGGGGTCCTGTGAGATTGAACCAGGCGTCGGACCAGGAGTCGCCGCTGGGGTGTGTTCGTTAGTGCTTTTGGAGAATTGAGGTGGATTTTGAGGCTATGGTACAATACGAAGATCTTTTCTATGTTGGACCAGCCGTTCCAGGCCGCCGGGGGTAGTGGTGGGTTCGGGTCTGGTTTCGTTTTCTGGAAACGTTGCGAATGGGATGCGAGCATGTATAGTACCAGGGCTATGAAGAGGAGAGCTGAACCCACGAGGGACAATTGACGACGAAGAGGCGTCATGATCATCTTCAATCTCTTGCGAATTACAAATTAAAAATTAATTATAAAGAGCTTGAAGGAGTCCCTTCGATAATTTTTTACTTGTGGGGGAGCTACAGAGGATAACTTTCCACAATTCTCCTTAGCTTACCACCATTACTGCTATTTCATAACGGCTTTGGTCTTTCCAACCTTCTCTGCTACCGCGCACTGTGGATATATCACTCCCGCTCCTCAAGAAATGGTATCGAACCAGCCAGTGAATGGGATAGGATAGGATAGGATCGCGTTAAATACATCAGAAAGAGGCTAGGGAGGACAATAATCAAAAACCACAGAACCAAAAAAAACCATCCGACATTTCGCAAATTAGGTGAAGATTGAATTCCTGAGCATCGATTTTTCTCTATTCTAGGAATGCCAAGACTGCCACATGAAAATTGTACGATGGTATTAAGATAGATACCCGCTCCGTACAAATATCAAACTCAAAATTCAAACAATGCTAGCATACTCAGCCTCATCCTTCCGGTCGTAGGCTTGGTATCGTTCTTCTTCTCAGCAGCTGCTGATGATGTGCATTCCTGGCTTTATTTCTTGGGTAATCTTATTCGCATCGCATGACTCGATCGGTTTTTTCATAGGTGAAGATATGGGGAGTATGGAAGTTTTGTTATGTGTTTTGTTGTTGTTGTTGTTTATGTTGAGGGGCTGTGTTTGTTGTTTTTGAGGGGCTTGGGGGGTGTATGGATGGGGAGGTATGGTGGGGAGGTATGATGGGGAGGTATGGTGGGGAGGTATGGTGGGGAGGGATGAGGAGGATGGGTGTGGAGGATGGGTGTGGGATTGAGGTTTTAATTTAAATGGATTGATGTATTGATGGATGGATGGATGGATGATGAGGCGATGATGATGGGGTGGGGGGTTAGAGGTGGTATGAGATAGGCTGGCGATCGTAACATGAAGGAAACGTGTACGTGAACGCATGGAAGAATGTGGACAGGATGGATATCTGTGAGCGAATTAATCTGCTATCTGTCGTTGTCGTTGTCGTTGGTGCTTTTAGGAGCTTTGAGATATTGTTATGGGTGGGATGTCATTATATATTTGTGGTTGATAAGGTTGATAAGGTTGGTGGAGGATGGAGGATGGAGGGTAGAGAGGAGACGGGAAAGCATGCATGGTTTCTAGTCACTTGGTGTGTCATTTTGGTATAGACGTGGAGGTTTGAATGGGTAGTTATGTTGTACAGTCATGGAGGAGTGTATAGGAATGTAATTAGATGTCATAAAGGTAGGCTGTCGATCGTGATGTGAAGGAAACGTGTACGTGACTGAATGGAAGATTCGATGGCGGGGGGTCGTTGGTGCATTTGTCGAGGGGGGGTCATCGATTTATGGAGTTTAGGTTGTGGATATTAGGACTTGGGTTGTGGAGAGGCGGAGGGATTTGGTGGAGAATGGGGAATAAGGAAGCGATGCTACAAGAGGGAACGAAGAGAGATCAGAGCGTGGGATTGGAGGTCTTCCCATTATTAGCCATCATGGGAATGATGATATGTCGCGATTGAATTCTTTCATTATTCTGGCATGCGTGACTTTATGTCCAAATCGCTTTGTTCGTCGTATCGATTCTTCCTCCAACCCTTCGTAGTGTACAGAACGCAAGCTTACCATACCGAAATCGCTCTCGGAATTGGTACATTCATTCTGTTTTTAGTATCGGCTCCATCTCGAGTCGAGGGAATGACGGTACCGTGTCATTGAAGGTTGGTCGATTGCTTGCTCCAGGAAGAGGATTGGAAGGAGGTGTTGAATAATCTGCATATGAGATCGGGTCGTCGATCGCTGTTTCAGACTTCAGGGCATCAGGTTTGGGCTGCTCGTAGACCTGACGCGGACGGGGTGCATAGTTGGGAATCATCGGGTTTTGAAAGATTAGTTCCTCGAAGCATGGTCGAATGGAACATGGCGGGTGTAGATGGCTGCGAATAGGCAGGGGCTGGACTGGTACGCCTGGAATAGGTGGTAGATTGTTGTGATTGTATGGTACCAGTTGCCGGGTTTGAAAGCTGGTGCCCATCGGAGGAAGGTATTGTTGACTCCCGTATCCAGCTGCGCCGCCTGTGCCTTGAGTGTACTGCTCGCCATGAAGATTACGACCGAAATAACGGGCTTGAGGTACTCCACCCGAGTAGCCGTATATTGGACGATCCTGACTGTATCGTCTAGGCTCGAGTACCTGGTTCATGTTGGCATGAGACAACCGATGATGATGTTGCGGTGGATATTGAGAAGTCGCACGACCGTGAACCCCCGATGCTGAGTGATCTTCCATGCCTGACTGCTTACCCTGGCGGACGTGGGTGGGATATGCGGACTGACGGCCGAGCACGAACCCTGGAGATAACCCTCGAACAGCCGAGTCACTCGCCTCGTCAATGCTGTCCGGTAAATCGTTCTTATTGACATCGGAGTTTGTAGGTGTTGGCTCTTGCTCTTGTTGAGGAAGATGGCTTTTGGGATACGGCTGATAAACACAATCCAGACTCTCATCCTCACAGGCGCGGCATGGTCTGCGTTGGTTGCAGGGAACTTTCCGTCTACGACAATTCAGACAAACTGTGACTCTCCTATTCCTCTTCTTCACAACGCGAACGGAAGTTTTCGCAAGGTCGGCGGCATTGTCGATATAAACACAATGCAAGCCCTTCGTCCTACACTGAGAGCAGGTCGGGCCTTTGTCGCATCCCACTTTCCGACTACGGCAATTGGTACATGAAGCAATTTTTCGGTTCCTCCTCTTGAACACCCTCTTCTGGACACTACTCTCAGGATCCGCGTTCTGTCGAGGTTTCGGAGCCGTCTTGGGAGGTATCGGGGCAGGTAGGCTGTTGGAATCTGGCGTGGCCATGATAATATGAAACTGACAAAGTCTCGAAGAAATTGGTATGCAGCGAATGGAATTTGGTACGATCACCTAAGTTCAACTGTCGAGTATGTAGGAGCTGTTGACGAGTCCTGTGTTCTATCTTACCCTGAGCAGGTGATACGGTGAGGAAGAAGCAGCAGCGCGGACGCGTAGAATGTAAATATTAGTGGTACGAGCTTAGTCTCGTTAGTATATCGGAACATGACTCCATTAAGCGGGGATGGAGTGTTATACCTCCGATACCTTACGAACGTAGTGTCTCACATATACTGTTGGTCAGTGTATGATGTTAAGCTGGTCAACAACCGCGGAGGAGGGGGACATGAATGTGGTGTACTTGTTTCATACATGAATGCGACACAAGAATGCGATACTATATCTGTCACCATCAGACTCCTTTGAGGCGTCGAGAGTGTGATCTCGTACTACCTAACACATTCGCCATCTCCAGGCTTCACGAAGAAGCTGCGCTTTTGATCAAACATTTGCCTGAGGTTTCACCTTGAGCAGTGATACGAAAGCTACAATAGCAAGCTTATATTGTCAGTATTCACCCCAGTTGTTGACGTCGTAGTCTCTTTTAGTGTCAGCAGATGCAACATTGAGACGCATCAGGCAAGTGATTCAGCACAACCCCAAATTTGCCCCAAATCCATCTGGCAGGTCCAATGGACGCAGGATAGTCCCCTCAAGACTTGGACAGTGACCATCGAGCCGGTGTGAAGCGAGAAAGAACATGTTAGTGCAACGCCTTGTACTTCTTTGAGCCAGTGAAGTACACCGCCACCGCATGCCTAAAAGAGGATAGTGGCATAACCTTCGTAAGTCGCATTACCATCGTGGCTGTAAGGCAAGGCAATCATGAGGAATCACGAGAATCGTTCGGTGCCATGGCATTGGACAAGAATGGGCAGAGAAACGTATCACAAACCCTAAGCAATGTTTTCAAGACACTTCTGCCACGTATCAAGACCTTCGGCTCTATAATCCTCACGGCCATGGAATCCTCTTGGCATCATATCGGGGAGCTGTATGTGTTGCAGGTTGAACTTGGGAAATGCCCACGTCCCCACATACATCAGAGATCTCAGAAGCGAAGTACTCGACTAAGGATTAGCCCTCGGTTTGGAGGCCAATAAGCATACCTGGGCCGCTATTCAGTCAATCCCACCCTGATCTGTTGATAAATCGAATCAGCTTGAGCGAAATCACGGTACCGTAGGGTTTATTGTATGGTGTATTTGCGTGCGGATGTTGACGGTCATCTGAAGTGGAACAGATGGGCCGAGCACAAGCTGCGTTTGATGTCAGCGTGTTTTCATTCAGTCACGTACATGCTTACTGAGTGTCCTGATTGCTTGCTTGGATAAATTGTTTTATCACGTCTGATGATTGCGTCATCATCTATTCATGTATGTAGCCATACGGACGTCTACAACGTATATCATGGGAACTCAAGTGGCTAGAGCAATCACAACTTCCTACTATCACTGCTGTGTACCTCGTTGAGATCTGACATGGTTCGTCTGGCTTGCCAAAGAGTACGTCGGAAGTATTCACGAAGCCCGTTCCGATGTTCTTATAGCTATCCTTGGTGCAAATGAACGTAAATCAGGGATGGCTTGGCATAGCAGTAGCTGGACTTGATACGCATGTTGATCTCATCTCTCTTTTGAGTACATCCGTAACTCTACAGCCAGGCATAGCCGTCCATTCTCAGGAATGCATTCGAGTATGTACCCGAAATACTTGTGAGCAGCCACAGGGTCTTCCTTCTCCAAATCCACAGTCACGCAGCGCCTTTTGAGCACTACATGATTCGGAATAACTCAGCCAGCTCTTGTATGCTTGCTTGTAAGTTCAGCTGCAGATACCGATCAACAAGGCGTTGGTGGAATATAGATGAAAGCAATCTTGGACGGAAAACCCTGATTGGCGGACGGCATCTTACGTAGTTAGCGGCTTGGCACTGACCTATCCCATGTTGGAAATCAGCTCGGGTGAACCTCGGTAATTATAAATTACGTCTTCTATATAATACTGTGACATTTTAAGGTTTGGCCGCCAAGTAATGTACCTCACGTGATCTAATTTCCCGTGGAACTTTTCTTTACAGCATTGCCTGCAGCAAGACAATAGCATGACAACAGCATTACCTATAGCATGGCTACAGCATAGGAATAGCATTGCCTACAGCATGGCTACAGCATTACCTACTGCATAGCTACAGCAAGACAACAGCATAGCTACAGCATAGTTACAGCATAGCTACAGCAGTCCCTACAGCATGGCTACAGCATGGGTATAGCAGTCCCTATAATATGGGGTACAGCATGGCTATAGCATTACCTAGAGCATAGCTACAGCAGTCCCTACAGTATAGCTACAGCATGGCTACAGCAGTCCCTATAACATAGGGTATAGCATGGGTACAGCATGGGGACAGCATTGGCTACAGCAGTCCCTACAGCATGGGTACAGCATGGCCTATAGCAGTCCCTACAGCATGGCTACAGCATTGGCTAACAGCATGGCTACAGCATTACCTAGAGCATGGCTACAGCAGTCCCTATAGCATGGGTACAGCATGGCTATAGCATGGCTACAGCATTAGCTACAGCAGTCCCTACAGCATGGGTACAGCATGGGTATAGCAGTCCCTACAGCATGGGCTACAGCATGGGCTACAGCATGGGGTACAGCATGGGGTACAGCATGGGCTACAGCATGGGGTACAGCATGGGGTACAGCATGGGGACAGCATTGGCTACAGCATGGCTACAGCATGGCTACAGCAGTCCCTACAGCATGGGGTACAGCATGGGTACAGCATGGGGACAGCATTGGCTACAGCATTGGCTACAGCATTGGCTACAGCATGGGTACAGCATGGCCTACAGCAGTCCCTACAGCATGGGTACAGCATGGGGATAGCAGTCCCTACAGCATAGGGTACAGCATGGGGTATAGCATGGAGTACAGCATGGCTACAGCATGGCTACAGCATGGGTACAGCAGTCCCTACAGCATGGGGTACAGCATGGGGTACAGCATGGGTACAGCATGGGGACAGCATTGGCTACAGCATGGGTACAGCATGGCCTACAGCAGTCCCTACAGCATGGGTACAGCATGGGGATAGCAGTCCCTACAGCATAGGGTACAGCATGGGGTATAGCATGGAGTACAGCATGGGTACAGCATGGCTACAGCATGGGTACAGCAGTCCCTACAGCATGGGGTACAGCATGGGGTACAGCATGGGTACAGCATGGGTACAGCATGGCCTACAGCAGTCCCTACAGCATGGGTACAGCATGGGTATAGCAGTCCCTACAGCATTGGCTACAGTATGGGTACAGTATGGGGACAGCATTGGCTATAGCATTGGCTATAGCATGGGTACAGCATGGCCTACAGCAGTCCCTACAGCATGGCTACAGCATGGGGATAGCAGTCCCTACAGCATGGGGTACAGCATGGGTACAGCATGGGGTACAGCATAGGTACAGCATGGGGACAGCATTGGCTACAGCATGGGCTACAGCATGGGCTACAGCATGGGGTATGGCATGGGCTACAGCATGGGGTACAGCGTGGAGTACAGCATGGGGACAGCATTGGCTACAGCATGGCTACAGCATGGGTACAGCAGTCCCTATAGCATGGGTACAGCATGGGGATAGAAGTCCCTACAGCATGGGGTATAGTATAGGGTACAGCACCCCTAGAATTATAGATCTTAGCGGGTTTTTAGGGAGCTTAGCCCCTAGAGTAGTTAGGTTTCTAGGGAGTCCCTAGCTTAATGACTAATCTCGCACCGAGATGGCGACCCTCTAGTAGTAGATATTAGAAGAGACTTTCCTTCTATATCTCCTTTTCTATATAGCTATTATCCATCTATATCAAATACTACTACATATACACCTAATCACGTGCATATGACTCATGCTCATCATAAGAGTTTAACATCCCATACTTTACTTACTTCAATCTTCCGAGGTTCCTAGTCTCTGCGATCTTAAGTATCGATTCGAAACAAAATCCCAATGTTGCCGTTGCCAAAAGCAGATGTGGCCCTCTATCCCTTTACAAGAAAGCGATGACAAGGCCAAGATAGTGCTATCATGTGCTACAAGAGGTTCAACGTTTGTTGTTTCGGAATCAATCCGACAGTCCTTACACGCCTTCCATGACTCCAGACGTGATTGTAGTCAAAAGTGGCTTATCAGATCGGCAGCAGAAATGCGAGCGTGATGCTGGGTTGTAATTTAGTGAGATGTTGCAAAGCTTCCTTGGGCAGGACACAACAGATTTCGCCATCAAACCCACTGAAAGATATCAGGATGTAGCTCTGACAGGAACTACCATATAGGCCTGCTTTGACTATTACCCACCCACCACACTGACAACGAATAGACCTATCAAAGGACGATAGCGGATTCATTCGAGCAACGGGTGCGTCGTGTTGTGACGGGAGTCACCCCTTCCAGAACCTGCTTTTCTTATATTAGAAATACATCATCTTCCCCTACCATATCAAAAAGCGCCACACCAATAATACTCCGATCCTCGATCAAACACACTTCCATCACGCAATGCAATGGCCTATGGCAGTCATCTGTCCTGATTGCGGTAGCCCAACAGGGGTTCGGACCTGGCCGACCCCACAAATGATATAGCTATGATCGAGGGTCATGATTTCGTGAAGATATAATAGTACCTATTTGTGACAAACGAAAGGCCACACTTGGCATACATTTGAATCGGCAACAGACTCGCTCCGTCAATATCCGGTCTGGTAATTCTACAATACTCGCCATGTCAACCCCAACTTTGTTTGTTTCGCCTGCCACAGATAATTCTCGCGGTAATACGCCTTCGCGACACAAGAAGTCAGTCGTTTTAGGACATGCTCCCAACGGATGCGCGGCGGCAAGGGTTTGCGCGGTAACCATTTAAGTACACAGCCACATTATTCACTAACCTTCTATACCTTTTCCGGTTGTTACCTTCATGGCAACAAGGAAGCTGTCTGATCGAGAAACAGCGCGTGCGCCAACAGGCTGGTCCGCGGGTGTGAAACAAATGCGCAGCCCCGTGTTTCACCAGTTTGCCGCACTCGTCGGTGACAACGTTGAAGATCTGTCTCGAGCCATGATCTATTTGCGTATGCGCCCATGAAAACCCAGTGTTTTGCTGTTTAGCCATACATGATAGGGATAAAACATTGAAATCATCAATTTGAGCGTGGCTATGCATGTCTCGTTGGTCATTTAGTTCCTTAGGTACGAGCGAGCTGTCATAGAACTCTGATGACTCAAGACTTCTCCTATTCTTTCTTAAAGCAACATCAATCCACAGCTTACGAGTTTAATCGTTGCATTTAGCTCAATGGCACCCAGATATCCAGCTCAGACCCAGGTCCCCCGTTATGCGCTTTTGCTTCTGGCTCTCATCTCCATAACATGTTTTGCAGTTGCGATTGGAATCTACGACCACAATGGTGCCAAGTACGAGGACTACATGTACGACTGGGGTGACGGGCTCGCTGTGGCTTCCGTGAGTCTACAGCCTCCTTCAGACGGCATCAAATGGACACTTACTAATGGACACCCAAGGTGTTGCCATCTCTGTTCTGGACCTTATCAATCATCCTCTACAACCAACATGGAGTTCAGCTTCGTCCCGGTTGGCACGTCAGCCTCGAACTCGTGGCTTTTCTAGCGATCGCTTCGTGCTGCGGAATGGGCCTCGCGCTTTCTCAGATCTTCACTGTTGCGACTGAGCTACATATTGGAGGTGGTGTAGACTGCGCGAGTTGGCCGCAGCAAGTGCATTGCAATTCTCACATCCGTGGAACATTCGGTGTCGCCATAGCAGCGTACGCTAGCGCTTTTGTGATGGCGTAAGTGACACTCTTGTGGTCGTTGCCGGATATCCCAGGGGTCAGTGCTGAACAACATGCAGGGTGATTCATTTTGTGTACTTTGTCATTGCCTGCCGTACCACAGACGTCATGAATCGCGAGAATCGAAGGCGCAACAAAATCATGCGAGAAGGAGGGCTGGAAGCAGTCACATATAATGCGGAAGCTGAGGATGAGCATGTCAGACTATATCCTACCTCGAGGCTAGCATGCTCGGAGAGTCAAAGTTTCAAGTACGACCAAAAGTTCGCAGGAGAAGTATCCTCTGGAGCGGTCCATGACTCCGTGGCCGAGTTGAGGTCTCCAAAATGTCATGAGCGCACAGCTGAGCTGAATATTGCAAGGAAAGAGGCCTCTCTGCATGAGTTGGCGTCGTCTGGAAGAATGTCAGGCTCCACCCTCGGGTCGGTGTCTGCAAGGAGTCCTGTGGCTGTGGGAGGACCTTCAATCTGATTATAATCCAACATACGATCAAGTAAGGTCAATAGTCTAGAAGGTCTAATGCCCAAACACAATTACAGAGAGATTGAAAAATGATTTCCTTTCAGCGCATCAATGATTTTACATGAGAGTTACCACAAAAACCCTAGACCCATTGGACACTGCATCTCATCGCGGGTATGCCCACAGCCATCTATGTGCTATGTGGTAGTCTTCAACTGCAATGGACGTATGGAGGGCTCTGTGCGAAAGCGCGACGAACACGAAGGGCGGCGGAATGCCAAGACCACACTATTCTAGTTCTAGCTCGGAGGGGCGGACGCTTGGCATTGAGTCTAGGCCTTGGCGGAGGAGAAATTGCAATTGAACCACTTCAACAAACAGAGCCATCCAATATCTGAGCTACGACATAGCGGATATGAACAGATTTGTATCGGTCACCGCCGCAAGCAATATCCTCTGTGGCCGCTGGAATCTATGAATGACAATCCAAACGAGTTATTGCGATCTTCATAGTGGGAATATGTTTGATAGACGCCATTTGTCTTCTCAGCTCAAGACGACGACCATAGTGAGCACTCACATTGTCCTCATCACTAATGCTGCAGACCAGTCAAATCCCCAACTTACGACGGCAAGACCCAGCAGATGAATACTTTCCAAGCATAGAGCGTTCAAAATATAATAGAATGCCCATCTCTACAGAATTCGATCGGAAGTCAAGTGGGTATTGGAGAAAATATCACTGCATTGCATTTTGGTCAACCTACTGAACACCGTCAAGGCATCACTTAAATTCACGACCCAGAAAGACTTATTAGCTGAGTATCTGCGATCTCTCATGCCAGCAATCAATCGATTGCAAAACGCAGACAGGTCTTGGAAGTTCACATTCAGTCCCTGAACCTCGTACTCCAAGCATCAACATTTGTCCAGACACCAGAGAGAACCACCCAATCGAGACAATCGTATCATCAATATCCCTTCAATCTATCCCTCTGCAACCACTTCATCCGCTTGCATACCCTTCTGCCCTTGAACCGCTTTGAAGGTCACCTTCTGACCCTCCTTCAAGCTCTTGAAGCCGTTGCTCTGGATTGCGCGGAAGTGGACGAAGAGATCATCAGAACCAGTTTCTGGCGTAATGAAACCATATCCTTTCTCATCATTGAACCATTTGACGGTCCCGGTCTGGCGATCAGACATTGTGGATGAGATTTCTCGGCTGCACAGATTAGCTCACTCTCAGCTTTCTCACGAACCATGCCCAATCCTTACCTTCTACGCGGCCTCTGTTCGATCCAAGGATAGATTGATCAGTCAGAATTCTGGGGAGTCGTAGAGCCTTTGTCACTGGTGGATGTTGGATTGGGAATGTGTGGACATGGTTCAACTTAGGGGGCTTGAAAAGCTTTATCATCGCGACAGATTGGGATACTTCCCTTCCAAATCATCAGCTATGGTCGTAACAGAACATTGCACCCGTTGCAGAAGTCCCAAAGAAGCGGTCCGGTCCAGTGATTCGACAACCAGAGTCATTGGAGCTACTGCACGTTGGCGCATACTGCACGAAACCTTCAAGACACAGAACAGCGCCAATCAAGTTTGAAATAGGTGGCCTCAATCATGCAGCACCCGTCCTGTGATCAGGCTCAGTGGCCCAAACGGGTGATCCGAGAGCTAGACGTGGGAATGGCAGGCCCAGCTCTGATTCCTCGCAGTTCGCATCAACCAAATTTCGTCGCCGAACAGCTGTACAATGAGGAAATAGGCGGTCAAAGGTCTGCGGCCTCCTACCCAGTGACCGAAAACTCTGTCAAGGCTCCGGACCGTGCCGACAGCCAGCACGGTGTAACGGGCGGTCCCCCATGGGGTCAGGCCCGCTGTGAGGCAGAACTCTCATGCAGGGTTTCTTCGGGGTTCGGTCTCATCGCGATGGATAGGTCGACTAGCCTAATCTATGCAGAAGCCATGGCCTACTGATTGACAGCCCAGCTTATCAGCTCTCTGCATGGGTCTCATGGCAATTGAGTTTTCCTGCGACTGTCAACTTTTGGATGTGCTTGACCAGACACGGCTGAGGTCTCTACCTCTTTGACCGAGATATGTGATAAGGCTCAGTGGCACTTATTGTGCTCACGAGTGTCTGTTCAGACTTGCAATAAGCACAGGTAGTAATCACAACATACGACCATAAGCTTTGTGTACCCGCTACTTACAAAAGCATGGGGTAGCCAGCGCCTCTTTCGGGTTTTACGGGTGTACTCACACTTCATTGTCCTTCGCCTACAAGCCTCCCTCTAAAACAATGTTGTCCATGCCGTGCTGCCATACGGCAATCATGAACCTAACTTCGGCGATTACCCAACGATAACGACGTGCTTCTTACCTTCACCCCCCCCCCTATACACTGGTCCGATGTTGGAATGGAAAGGAAAAGATTCGGGTCAATGCGATTTGCATTGTGTGCTGCATTGTACTAGAGAGAATTCGGCAAGTTTCTCATGATACCCATTTACAAATAAGCGTTACGAGTCAGTACTAGTCGTGATCACGCCAGAGAGCTAAGGCTATCACGCTAATGTCTGACTCGTGGCGGCTGAGCACAATTGTGCTTTACCAGGACGAGGATGTTCACCAAATCGACGATGAAGAACCGACGAATGTTATGGCTAATCGGATTAGCTTTTCATCGATACATCGCTAGGCGTTAGCTACCATGTGCTCGGCTGCGCTACGATGAAGAACATGTACCTGCACTAAGTCATCCTGGCTCTAATACAGATTTCTATCACGGCTACGCAAAATTCGGCTAGTAAAAATACCGGCTGTACCCTGAGATCTATCTACCCCCTTGGTCTGGCTCACGGAGGTTGAAGACATTACTAGAATTGATGTTAAGCTACAGCTGATATTTCGGCACCTCATCCCTTTGTCTGGCTTTAGCCTTTGCAAGCAGTTGGTACAACGGGGCTTCTGATCGCCTGTGACGGCAGTTGGCGGGTTCACTAGTTTGCTCATTGATGGTATCAACACACTACTTTTTGTGCTTCCAAGGAGGGGTAATATTCTGGGATTTGCTGATCGATGTCGGTCGCTCAAGCGGTGAGCATACGGTACTTGCGCTGAGGAAATCAAAATATACTAGTCAACAGTTGTCACGAAAGCAAGTCTGCCTGTTGAGGTTAACGTCAGCGTGGGCGAAGAGTGTGGTTGAGTCTGAATACTTGGCAGCTTTGTGGTACGTCCTCATTGCTATCAAACGTCTAAGTCGCAGGCTTTGCGAAGTAGGCCAATTCCTTGTATAATTGCCCTCATTCCACCTCGACTAGGCGCCCTGTGAGCGAAGAGCGGCGTTGCCAACGACGCCGTCGAGGATCCCAGCTAGCCCTCATCTCCAGTACTGCTCGAAAGATGGCGTATTCGTTCCTCCCAGGAAACATACGCCGGATAGGGGGGTCCGCGAACGCACCTTCATGAAGTAGCTCTTCGAAGGTATCTGACAAATCCTCCTCCACCTCGTCGAAGAGGTAACGTCCGCGGGTTCGCCATCTTCCATTGTGGTCATTGTTCATCTCCCAGAAGACACCACAGTCTCGCAACATGTCATAAATCTCGCGATTATTGCGAGTGTGAGCAGTCCGAAGATCACCTCGCTCCACACGGTACGACTCATTGAGAGCTACACCGCGAAACGCGTCATGTCTCAGAAGCCATTCGAATAGTGCCTGGTCTTGATGGTGGTCGAGCAGCTCATCCATCGGGTCCTCAGATTGGGGTAGAGAGGCGCCCCGGGCAAGAAGTGATGTGTAGAGGTCACGTTCTCTCAGAGCCACCTGTCTCCTATTCGCAGCTCGTCGCCCAAGGATCTCTTCATGCTCGTATGCGGTGTTGGGCTGCCTCGTCTCCGGCAATATCTGAAAACCCGCGACTTCGACCAAGCGGACATGGAAGCGCATTGCTTGGTCGTGATGACCACCTGCCTCCTGCCTCGTATTCTCCAAGGGGACATAATTTTCGATATCGATAATGCCATGCTCTTCCATTTGCCGCTTGTATTCTTCAAATCTCGCCTCCCAGTCAGCTCTTTCAGAGCCCGCGTTCGTTGGTGGTTCGGGTCCTGGAAGTTCTATGCCCAGCTCCTCCATTCGTCGTATGATCGCGACGAGTCTCGGTTCAGGAGTGTTTGTCTGCTGATTCGCAAGCCTTCTTGGCTGTCTGATCATTGAACCCTCACGTCTCTGCTGTTCGATCCGACGCACCCTCTCCCCAATCCTCGCCTCCACTTCATTCAGGTCTTGGCCTAGCAATTGAGCCTGATCTCTCCTGGTCCTATTCCGCGCATCCCCACGATTTCCGAAGTTCGGTTGAGGTGGCGCCGCGAGTATATTAACATGCTCCACTGGTGGCGAAGGTACAGTTGGCCACTTCGAAAAGAGTCGTCGCCGACAGAAAGGACAAGTATTGGCGTTCGAACCTTCGGGATGACGCCTGAGCCATTTGGCGGCGCATGCACGCCCAATAGTATGGCCACATGGAAGGCGGCATGGATGCTCTGTCGTAAATGTCTCCGGGTTTTCGTGGTGGTACTTGACAAAACACTAAACAATGTCACAGTCAGCAATTTTTCTTCAAATAGAGAAGTTGACTCTTGAGACAAAGACCTAGAATCATATGCTCCAGAGATAGATCTCATGAGCACACAAGGAGGTCGGGATAGGGTAGGGGAGAAATTTAAGAAGAAAATTTAACTTACTATCAAGCACAGATCCTGCCCCTGAGCTGGCACATCGCGAGTTTCGACCGCAGGCAGCTGGCGCAAGAACCTATCGATATCGAACAAATACAGCACCGATGGTGCTTGAATGAACATTATCATATCCGCCAACATCTCCGCCTCGATAGAGCTCCCAGATGGCATATGGGTCCTCGGCCGTGTTTCTATTCGGGACCTTTGCCCACCCAATCGGTGTACGATATTTGCATGACCGGTTTTGTCGTGCTGTGACATCTTGACGACTATAGGATTGACCTTCTCTGAATATATGAGGATGTGGTTGGATGTATCGAGAATGTTTGATGGCAGAGTATGTCGAAGTCTGAGGGGAATCTCTGGGAGGAGAAGGTTCTTATATGAGTAGTGGACACTGTTGAAGAGGTTTAGGTGTTAGGTATCGTGACCTGCTAGTTGTCGTAAGTGCTGACCCGTGTTGGCGTACAGAATGCTTTGTGTTCTTTGGGGTGTCAATGGCTTTGTTATCAAACACACCATTCGACGGGATGAGCTCTACCTCGCGTGCCAGAACATCGTCTGTTTATCGCTTGACAGTCGTCCCATCACCATATCTGAACTCTTTGTCAATACCATTACCTTATGATTATCTACCTCAACCTTACCTTAACTCCTTCCTTAGTCACGTCAGTATTCTCAACACTGGCACAAAATCCCCCCCTACATATCCTATATCATATATATAATACAGCACTACCATCCCTAACCTCAACCGCCCACCCACCACATATAATTGAAATCCATGAACAGTCAAACTTCAGAAAACATCTATTATATAAACAAACATCCGAAAGACCACATACGCACATGAAAATATAATAACGCAGCCCTTCTTTGTCCCGCCTGATTGCATTGAGGCACAAGCAATCATGCAATGCAATGCACGTAATCCGACAAAACCAACCTGACAGTAAAATATCTGTCTTCAACATCAATTGAAAGGAAACCTGCGAAAAGTCAACGGTAACACAGTTGACTTAAGGTATCACGCCTCTCTATCCACAATCTTCTGAGGAGACATCATAGGCCCAGACGAGCTAGCTCAAGTCAATCCTAACAGCAAATTACCAAACGCCTAAAAGACGCTCAATCTCCCTAACCTAAAAAATACCTAATACGCTCCCACTGCTGGAAAATTCTCGCGCAGTGACCTATATCCCATACCCCCATACACCCATCCAACCAACCAACAATACAACATAAAACCTTTCCCCAAGTTCTCCGCATCACGAAAGCGGACACACGCTGTAAACTATGGATTATCAGGCTGCGAGAACGAGGCCGTGCGTGCTCAGAACTCTATTTTAGAGCTGGTGATGCTTTTAGTTGAGAGAGGAATGGAGGAAGTGTGGATAGCGGTGGATGATGAGATGGTGGGGGCTGTGGGGTTTTAGGGGTGGTTCATTGTTGGTTGCGTGTGGTTTTTGAAGGGATGGGATTCGCGCTGGGATAGGGCTGGGAATGGGAATTATAAGGGATGCGCAGGGTTTGAGGGATGCTAATGGTGATGTTGCTGGGTGCCTTTAGCTGCTGGTGCTGTAGGGAATGTCTTTGGCAATGTTGGATTATCATTAAGATTGCATGGAGTTCAGTGGTCTGGTTATGATGGATGTTCTATTAGGCTATATTGATCAGTCTATTCCGAGTGCTAGAGTCTCGATTGTTGGGATTGATACTAGATGGAGATATTAGGTGCGAGATGGATGAATAATTACCTTTCGCTCCTGCAGACATAACCAGAATTTCGTAAATTCCAAAACGCTACCGCAATCTTCATACAGACTTCAAGTGAATGGTTAATGTCGTACCACGCCACTTCTGATCTTTCCACACGACTTCGAAGTACATTCAACGACGCTCACCGATCCAAAGATTATCGACAAAGGCCAAAAGATCATCATCCGCATCGGCTCGCACAGTCAATGCACCAGTGCGTCGATCCTCCCACAGCAGCTCGAAAGATGTCATAGGTTGCCTGGGCACGTCGCCGTAGAGGGGGTCATTTCGCTTGTTGAACCAACACATCTTATCAGTACGGTAGTGTGCTCCATCTTTCCGTACCATCTGGAAGATCTGGTAATCGGTAGGCGTAAGCCTACCTTCACCCGGGAAGAGATTCTTGACGTCTCGAAAGCTTCGAGTGATCCCTATCGTTCGAAAAGCGCGTTGCTGGACCAAACCATTAAAGTGGCGCTCTTCGGCAGAGAATTCCGGATGGATGGCACTGAATTGGATCCGCATGCCACGGTTAAACCATCCGTGTCGTGCGGGGATGTAACGAGCACCGAGATTCCGGAGCTGCTCATACACGTCCCGGTCCGAAAAATCGGATGGAGTGCGTCGTTCAGGCTCCATGCCAGTAATGCTGAATGCGCCCATACTCTGCAAGTGTCTGAAAAGCGCACGATCTGCTTCCCAGCCTAGGGCGCCGCCGACCAGCTCCCAGGGTTTTAGGGCTGGGAGGATGTCGTCTCTCGGAACGCCGGCTTGGATCTGATCAACTCGTACAACATCGTAGAGATTACGAAGGTGCACATCTGCCCTCCGCCGTCTGGCCGCATCTCTCCAAGACTGCGTTGCTTGTTCGTCGCTAATCTCGTTGTCCCGAGTTGCCCATTGGCCTGTGGCTTCTCTCTCATCAACTTCGTCTTCGGTCAGTTCGCGATGCTTCTCAAATTCCGCGAGGAGCCTGGCCTCGAATGTTCCAATCATGGTCTCCGCAAGGTCAGGCTCATCGTCGTTGGTCGGAGGCGTTTGTGGGGATAGCTGTCTCCTGCACTATATAAAATCGCGGTCAGCATATTCATTGAGGCACAAGCTTGGGATATAAATCAGAGAATGACTTACATGAGGACACGACTTGCTACACTGTAACCACTTCGTTAAACAGATCGAGCCAATGATATGGAGACATTCTAGTTTGACAGCGTGTTCAATAGAGCCCTCGGCTTGAAGCTGCCCGTAGACCGTACTGCAACAAATACATTCGGTATCGTCTTTGGAAAGCTCGTTGACAGGGATGGCGCGCTGTCTACGAACGTAATCGTCCATTATTGACATGCTCGGAGATTCGCTCTGGAGGATAATCGATGAAACTGGTAGCAGCGGCTCTGTGCTGGTTGGTGCTGAGGCTTTTGCTCTTCTAGAAGATGGTGAAAAGGGTGAAAGTATTTTTGTTGAGAGGGGAGAGGAGTGCTTTTGTGTGTCGCTCAATATCTGAGAAAGGCTTTGTCGTTCCACATGGGCATTGACGTTGAACCAGACTTCTTTGTGGCCTCGTAACAACGAATAACAACACAGAATTGTACATGACAAGGTCTTAGTCGGGTTCAACAATGAGATGCGAAGTTTTGCGCGAAGGAAGGGTCGTTTTGGCAGGCCAAAGCCTGCATTGGAGATCCGCTGCTACGTCTGACCGTTCGGGGACGATGCCATGAGATTCCGGGATATTGTAGCAAAACCAACATCGATAGTAGCACCCTTGAGCCTTTCGTCACCTATAGACTGGCGTACTTGTAGCCATGGGGCAGATGTCTTTGGCGGTAAGCTTTCTCATCGCATTCAGAGTCCCCACGGCCTCGCCGTTACCGTGGGTCCTACACGCACACATACTTAAGAACGTATGTCCTGTGGTACAACCTCATTCTCATATAGGCAGGATTCATATGATAATATATGTAATACCGACGGTGATGCAAATTATCGGACTCCGCAGCTTGAACAAAACATGTTGTAGCTAGGAGGTCGACTGAAGCAAGCATGCGAAAGTTCTTTTTACGCAAAACTCAAACAGACTCCGGATCAACACCATAAAGGAACATTTGAGCACTGGTGTGAAATCAGTAGAGGCATTCAGCGATGGATTCGTGGACAGAGCCAATATGTCTTCAGGCACAGCATTGACCAGCAAGGCCTGATTCTCGCACTGGTAGTTCGCACGAAGTCTAGCATCGGTGGCGTGGGCGCAGGAAGGGCACTCAATCTCGCTAGCCACAGGCTCTCCGCCACTTATCATCCTGGCCGGCTGTTCCTCGCCCGATATCGAAGCTGTCATTGACCGCATCAGCTCGACTCATCCAAGCGTAGGACGGGTGCTCGACGTCCTTAAGCTCAGCAGCTATATGTTATCCCATGTCCTGGCGAATTTGGCACTCGTCTCGGCTGTACCTCATACGAAGAATTGTCGTATTGATCAACGCAGATAATTGGAGGATTGCAATGTTGCAGATTCGAAGATATGTGCAATTGATAGAGAGAAATCTATATCTTGTAACAAATATATCTTGAAACGACATAATTCAATCAAAATTGATGCTGAAGGACGAAGAACGAAGGCAAAGTCTCATGTGGTATCACATATATTGCGTTACCGGTGACGAGGGCGAGATCCTTACCTACTATATTTGTGATTGGTCTCGGTAGCTATCAGCCGGTGCCTGTGATTAGAGGGAAGCCACGTCGTCGATCCTATACTTAAGCGGCAAGTAGGTATATTGGGCGTTGTCAACGGAAAAGATGCCATATTGGAGAGGACGGTCGCGCTCGTTACCGCCCAATGAACACAAGAGGGCTTATGTAGCCAGCCGGGAGTTCTTGAGAGAAGACAAAGCTATCTTCATCCCAATATTAAGAATAATGCGGCTGAACCATTTATTCTCGTACCAACTATCAAGTGAAGATTGTTGACTTTGCCACGGAAGTCTGAAAAACAGTCAGAAGTGCAACAGCCTACACTACGAGTTCATAGAGCTGCTGGTCGTAATGTTGATGACATAGTAAGATGCGGGAGCAGCATCTCGTCTCGCGCTTCGCATTCCATCGTCAGAGAAAGGAAATAGGGCTGACGGCCAAGACCACAGCTAGTATCAAACAGAGCTAGCGTACATTCAGTATATGTCTTAGATGTGACTTGAGAAGACGATCAGCTTCATAATCATCGACACCCACGCGGCGTCTGCTTTGGAGTGTACTGAACAGCGGTCGTCATACCGCGATGTCCTATCTTTCATCACAGCTGTTAGCGTTTTTCTCCGTACACTGCACAGTCTCATTCTAGGCCCCAATGTTCGACATTTGGCTCTCACCTTCCTCATCCAAGCCCTTGGGCATTAGTATTTTCACTCCCATAGCATCACAGCCGGTTCATTCGAGACTCTGCGAGCTCCAATATGGCAGCGCCTCAAGCCCAGCAATGGGGAACCACTCCGCCAGTTTCGCTGAGCTTCCCCACTACAGCTGAGCTTGCCGCAAATGATGCTCTGATTTCAGAGTTGAAGAAGCAGAATAACTTTGAGGGAGTAGAGGCAACCACTAAGAGGTACGTTGACAGATCTCAATGATCTTAACGTCACTGACGTGTATAATTCAGGAAAACTACCCTCACTTTAATACAGAAGGTCGTTGTGGAGTTCGTCAAGCACGTCAGCAAGAGTAGAAACCTTTCCCAATCCGCAATCACCTCGGCTGGTGGCAAAATCTTCACATTTGGGAGCTATCGCCTCGGTGTTTATGGACCTGGTCAGAGAGTATCCTGTTCTGCTCGAGCCTGTGCACATGCTGACTATCACTAGGCTCGGATATTGACACACTGGTAGTCGTACCGAAACATGTCACTCGAGAAGATTTCTTTGAACATATTCCCACTTTCCTCAAACGAGCCGCGCCTCCTGGAGCCATTCAGGAGCTGACTCCTGTACCTGACGCTTTTGTACCTATTATCAAACTCGAGCTTTCTGGCATAAGCATTGATCTAATATTCGCACGCTTGGAGCTGACGTCTGTTTCCGCAACCCTCACTTTGAAGGACACGAGCATACTGAGGGGGCTGGAGGAGAGGGATCTGCGATCTCTCAATGGTACACGTGTGACAGACGAAATACTGGAGTTGGTTCCAGAGCATATCACATTTCGAACAGCATTGAGAGGCATTAAGCTCTGGGCCCAGCGTCGAGCGATCTATGCCAATGTTATGGGATTCCCAGGTGGCGTAGCGTGGGCGATGCTGGTCGCGAGGGTCTGCCAGTTGTATCCCAAGGCAACAGGATCTGTCATAATAGCAAAGTTTTTCTTCATCATCGGCACGTGGAATTGGCCGCAGCCGATACTGCTCAAACAAATCGAAGATGGTCCTCTTCATGCTCGAGTTTGGAATCCTGCCATATACAATGGAGACAAGTATCATCTTATGCCTATCATCACTCCGGCATACCCTTCAATGTGCGCAACACACAACATCACAATGTCGACAAAGGCCATCATTCTTCGAGAGCTGAAGAGAGGCAGGGATATTACAGACAAGATCTTCCTAGGTCAGCTGCAGTGGAAAGATCTGTTCACCAAGCACACCTTTTTTACGGAAGGCTATAAATACTACCTCAGCATCATCGCCTCAAGTAAGACCAAGGACGCACAACATGTCTGGTCAGGCCTCGTAGAATCGAAAGTACGAATGCTCGTAGCCAGCCTGGAAACTCAAGAATCCATAGCAGTGGCCAGACCTTTCACGAAGGGGTTCGAGCGGGTACACCACTGTCAAGATCAGAGTGAGATTGACGCCGTCCTAAATGGTGACCTCAAGTATCAAGCTACTGACGTGAAGACTGAAACTACGGATGATGTCAAAGATGCTAAGCAGATTGCCGCCGCTCAGAGCGGTGCTGATGGGATGGTGATGCCGGATAGTAATAGCGAGCCTGCTACAAATGGCAATGCGAAACAAACGATCTTCACAACTACATATTATGTTGGACTTGAGATAACTCAGGGTAGGTTTCTATGTTTGGGTCAAAACACTACTAACAATACGCAGATGCGAAAAGGCTCGACATCTCCTACCAGACGAAGGAATTCAGAAATAAGTGTCTCGACTGGACGAGTTACAACCCAGACTTGAACTCGCTATTCGTCGTCCATACCCGGAAGTAAGATCAGAATCCTTTGCTAAGCAAGTGCTTTGCCACGGCCTGCTAATCTGTTATCTGCCAGCTACGATTTGCCAGATGATGTATTCGGACCCGGGGAAGTAAAGCCTACGAGGCCGAAGAAGAAAGTTGCCATAAAGAAGAGAGCCCACGAAACCATCGATACAGAGGTAATGTCTCTACCCTCTCCACAATATTTGAGTAACCGATAGAGCTACCTCTGGGACTTTCATCAGTACTAACGTAACCTCTCGGTGGCGGTATCGGGTCTTGCTGACCAAGCGACCTGTCGGTGTAGGGAGTCCCTCTGAATGCGAATAGCACGAAACGGCAAAGACCTGATGGAACAATTGCAGCATCTTGATAAGCCATACTGCATACTATACATGCGATTCTCTGACCTTTTTTCCGAACCAACGTCTAGGACGGTCGCCGACTCCAAGATCTAGGTTACCTTTGCCCTGCTCGTGGACCCGTTCTTTGTGGACCGGGTTGCCTCACCAACATCGGTATACGAGAAGATTGTGGACCTTAGGCCTCTGTCTACTAATCCTCCTAGTGGTCTTATGACGATTCGATTTAAATTGCGCAGTATCTTGACACGAAGTTGATGCCACTTGATGTCGAAGCGGACCAAATGAAGATTATACAACTGGGTAAATCTCTTACGGAAGAGGGAGGAGTGCAAAGCAAGGTCCCCTCCAAAACACACCTCAACAGCAATCACCTTCACCGTTGCATTCTTGCTGACATGTCTAGGCTGCATAAGTCAATGGTATGGAGTGGGGGCCTCAAGGTAGATAGCTGGTAATATTACGTCGATATTGTGGCAGATAGCTTGCATTGTGTACATAGATCAATCGAAGTCCTTTCTCGGAGCCTACGGGCTTCAGCAATGAATTTCCATCATACAGTGACCAGACCAGTCCTGGGAAATAATCGAGTCCTTCCATCTCACGGTTTCCGAGTAAATGCCTTGGTTGAGATTGCGCTCAGAACGGCTAGACTTGAGGTCTCTATGCGCCTTGTTTTCATAAATACGGAAATATCAACAAGTCATTCTTGCATATCTTGTCGCTATCTCCGAGTTAATGGTTGGGTTCTTGGATTGGTTCGCTGTCTCAATGGCTCACGATGACGTCCATGATGGGTGAACGGCATTCCCCTCGGCTGCTTGCTTGCACGATTACCGCAATGATATTCTCATCATAAAGTAGACACATCCGCATCGCACACCGCTCCAAACCATCATATCCTACGCAGTCATGCCCGAGAACTTTGGCGACGCCGAGCAGCGAAAGGAGGACCCGTCAGGGCACGAACAGCGCTCCGATCAGGAAAAGACCGTACAACGTAATCCACACCCCGACTTCAGCAAAGTCGAAGCCAGTCGTCCAGACTGGGACCCGAAAACCGAATGGCATTTCACCAAGACTAAACAGCCCGGGTGGAAGCTGGGACAGGGTGCCAATGATGGCGGGGCGAGCTTGGAGAAGAAACATGTGGAGATCGATCCGTATGAGGAGGGCAGACCGGCGGTATTCAATTACAAATTGTTGATCAGTGGTATCATCCCAAGACCAATTGGCTTCCTATCTACCCGCTCAGAAGACGGTATGTACAACCCACCCCAACCTACCCACCACACCCACAAAATCCAAACCCCCAAATATCAATACTAACAGCAAAAACCCCTGCAGGTACCTCCACAAACCTCGCCCCCTTCTCCTACACCCAAGTCATAAACCACGACCCGCCCCTCTTCACCATCGGCTTCGCAGGCGGCTTCTCCAACGCAAAAGACACCCTGCGCAACCTCTCCGCCACGAAGGAATGCACCATCAACCTGATCTCAGAACACTACCTCGAAGCCGCAAACGCCACCTCCATCAACGCTCCCTACGGCATCTCAGAATGGAGCCTCTCAGGCCTCACCCCCGCACCCAGCACCGACGTGAAACCCAGCCGGGTGAAGGAAGCGGTGTTTTCCATTGAGGGGAGGTTGGTGTCGACGCAGGAGTTTGAGAGTAAGGTCACGCCGGGGAGGAAGACGGGGGTGTTGGCGATTGTGGAGGGGGTGAGGTTTTGGGTTAGGGAGGATGCGATTAATGAGGAGAGGAATGTTATTGATCCGGCTGTGTTGAGGCCGATGAGTCGGTTGGGGGGGATCATGTATGGGAGGACGGTGGAGGGGGTGGAGCTTTTGAGGCCGGATTTTGGGGAGAAGGAGAGGGAGGGGGAGGTTGGGGGGTTGAAGAGGGCGAAGATGGAGGGGCAGTGAGGTTGTGGTGGGGGAAATGATGCATGCATGGGATGGAGGCTATGGTATAGCATATATAGATGTGAGATGTCTACTCTTTTAGACTCCTACTACTTCCCATGTTTAGCGAAAAACGCTCCCATCTGCTCATCGAGCCATTTCAGATCCTCCTTGCTGTCACCGGGCCCACCAGCCCAATGACCCCATATCGACGGGAAGACCTCCAACTGCCCAACCCCTGACTTCATATTCGCAACTTCATACTCCGAATCTTCCGGCCTGCAAGCATATCTGTCAGCAAAGCCTGCTTGAACCGAAAAGTGGGGCTGATCTTACGGGAAGTATAGATCTGTCTTTGAGGGAAGCACGAGCGTCTTCGTCTTGATACTCGCCATTGCCTGCTCGAAATTGCCGTTGTGAGGTTCTTGGAGGGAGCAGTCGGCGCTTTGCCACGTTTGCAACATCACGAGTAAGTTTTCGGGATCTGTCACAATGTCAGATGTGAGATACGTGGAGCTCATGGGATTTATATACCTTTCGAAGTGGACCAAGCCTCCCAAAAGCCTACTATGAACGACTCCAGATCTTTGAAACCGAAGTGTTTCTCGTGGATTTTCTCGCGGTAGAAAGCCTGGCTGAAGCCCCTATACACAATGTCTGTGAGCGACCAAGCCTCAACTACCTCTTCTAAGGGTCCACCTACCACCCAGCATAACCCCTCCCAAAAGCCTTCAACCCTACCAATCTCTCCTTCTCAGTCCACGTTCTCTTCTCATCCGTCCCCTCCCCCTTCACACCACCCTCCTTAGTCCCTCCACTCTCAATCCCTTTCGCAGCAAGCAACGCACTTTTCACCCCCTCCAAAAACACCTGATTATGCAGACTCGTCCTCGCACTGCCACAGAAGGGAACGGCCAGGTCTGCGAAGTCGGGAAATTGCGTTATCCATTGGTACGTCTGGCCAGCGCCCATAGACCATCCTAGGACTGCGTAGAGGTGTTTGATGTGGAAGTGTTCTGTGACGAGCTTGTGCTGGGCGCGGACGTTGTCATAGAAGGAGATGAACGGGAAGGGGTGGTTGTAGGTGGTGTTCGAGGGGGAGGTGGATTGGCCGTTACCGAAGAGGGCGGGGATGATGATGAAGAACTGAAAGGGTTCAGAAGGATGGGCACTATCGTCGTGGAAGGCCTGCCTTTTTGGGGTTTAGAGTCTTGTCCTCTCCGATTAGCCAGATGTTATCTGATATCGCTGTTCGGGCGTTAGATCGATGCCATCTTAAGTTACTGGGGAGAGCAAACCTCCCGAATACCAAGTCGGATAGACTATAGCTGGTAACTTTGGATCTCCGAATGTCTTATAGGCAACATGGGCATTAGGGAGATTGCTGCCGCATTGGAGATGCCAATCTCCTAACTGATAGGTCTCGTAATCTTTCTCTGCCATTGAGGAGGGAGGTTTTTCTGTAAGAATACATTGACCCGCAAGGTGGACGTTGGAACCTCCATCTCTACTTCTGAACGAGTGATTGCTTCACCAAGAGCATTTCCCCGCGATGCTTATCTATCGATATCAGGCCGGAGTTACTTCGGCCCCTTTCGTCCGTTAAGCTGAGCTTGTCTCGATTAGGAAGGATGAGTAATGGTCGATCCCTAGAGGAAGTTCCAGAGATCAGTCTTGCCGACAACAGTTCAAGTCTCAGAGTCATTGTTCAGACTTGCTTCGTTGCTCCAGATACCGAAGCCGTGGAGCTTTCCGGGAAAGTCTCTCGACTTCCGAACGTGACAACCATCCTACACTTGATGGAGGTTCGAATGGTCTTAATGGCCAGAAGACTGGCATGATGATCGACAACTTGTATGTGTCGGGATGGCAAAGTCTCAGTGTGCATAATGAATATGAAGCGCTAGAGATACGAGATACGCACAATGGAGACCGTCCATCACGATTTGTGAGACACGGCAATGCTCCCGCCTGTGTGACCATTGCGCTTTCGCGAGTGGAAGCTTACCGTGTCCTTGAGGTTTCTCACAGTACAGCCATACATGGAATTCAACCTTTCCTTTGTCCTTTCATCGTCTCATATGAGGCTCAAATATCCGTATTTTGTTTCGCTCTCGACGCGCCTGCACAGCCTTGTCCTAGATAGCTAGTACATTGCACTATCTCCCACAGAGAACACCGAGTTGCAGGATACGAAACGAGATGCCTGTGCTGCTTAAGGGTCGAGGGATTGGGAAAATACATAACGATGAAGTACCGCGCCTCAGCAGGCTGAAACTTCGCCGTCCGCTACCTAATCATACAAATTCACAGATTCAGATCCATGGCAGGTCACAGCTGCTATATCCGGTCCCATCGATCTAGATATACACCAGTTGAAATAAATCTAGTCAATCGTTAATCTATCCACTAGGTAGCATCAAATACTGCCGAATCTTGAAAGTTGATCAGAACGTTCCTGCTGCTTCCTCTTCACCCAGTCAAAGAATACGATCGCTTATCCTTCAGGAATTGCCATCAAACGCTGTCATATTCGGAGCAAGCTTCAATGCAGAAGAAAGAAATGCGGTAAAGGCGAGTGAAGGCACCTTGACATTCCGCGAGGAACAGAAAGCGTGAATGCGTGTTACGCGAAGACATTAACGTCGACTGCTACTGGGACGACGTCATAGAAGTGCACAAGAGATACAGGGTTTTGCAGTTTCCCTCGTACGTATACCACTGCGTCACTTACGTAAGGTAACTTACGTATTGTTGTATTCACATTCACATTGACATCCAGGGCTTGGCACCCGCTATCGTTTCTTCTTCATCTATTCATACTTGCAGTTACATTTATACTTCGAACCCTTCCTCAACAAACACTCTTGTATCCGTCTTACTCCCTGGAAGTTCCTCTGCACATGCTCGAGATTGATTGCGATCACAAAACAAACACATTATCCAAGGTTTATCTCCCAGCAAGTATCCACTCGTCCATCGCTCTGTCCCTAACCTTAACACTACTTTTCCATGTTCAGAAATATTGTGATCTTGATAACGACGGCGACCCTCCATCATTGCGCCAGACCCTAATTCTGCACAGCTTGCTGTTATTGGCGCCTTCAGTGCCGCTCGAGCAGATGGGTAACATGATTCACCGTTGCTGGTTCTCGTCGACATCATGTTCGCATTTCTAAAGAAGTTTCGCTGGCCATCACTGGCGACTCGTCTCAAATCCGACCTCAAGGCCTGGAATCTGCTCCACAGATACACAGAGGTAAATCATCAAATCATAGAAAATCTCCTAGTGTACGGAACCCCAAAGGACAACGCCGTGGTACGGACATCAATTCATGCATTGCAAGGTCAATCACCTTCTTACATAGATAGCAATAAAAGTCATAACGTGTGTCATCTTCTCCCTTGTTAATACCTCTGTCGATGCTAATATTTGCATGATCTTATGCAGACTGCGCATAGGCGTTCAGAATTTGCCCTTGATGACACTGTTGTGCAGCCAGATGCGGCTATAGTATTAGCATTTCCTGAAACCGGACAGAAGCATACAATTGTAGGGTTCACTGCCACGGAATTATCCTCTGACTCGTCTAGATCACTGCCGGTAATCCGCAGTCTAAGCGAAAGATCCAACGGCGAGTTGACGGCGGAGGCCAGAGCCGGTATAGGCTCTCACTCCACACATGCAGAGGCCACTAGGTCTGCACCAGAAGAGAATTCGCTGGATAACCATAGCGCTACCCACAAAGTTAGTCATAGACATAGCGAAGCTGTGGCAGGTGGTGATTCTTTTAAGCAACACTTGATTGTGGACACAGCTGAGGCAAGGACTATTTTTCTACAAAATGTGAGAACCGGATATTTTGAAGCACAAGCAATTCCCAAATTAATCAGTATCACCAGCCTGTCTATTGCATGTGAAGGATTCGCACACTTGGCAGCAATGTTCTCGATTCCAGTCTTATTCAAGGATATTCCCAACTATCGACGGGGGGTCAGGCGGGTATCCCATACGAACGCAAAGCTTGAAGATGTGAAGCTTGGTCAAGAAGATAATGATGGAAGCGCCAGGAAGAAGTGCGATGATCGATACAAGAACATCGATCCCAGTGATATCAGCTTCGTATTCGAACAGCGGAGGAACGGACGTCGCAAAATTCTGAAAAGGGCAAAGAAGGCAAGGAAGCGTGAAGCACGTGTCCAACTTTCCAGAGGCGAGCACCCCTACTGCAGTCATCGCGCAGTCACAACTCAACAAAGAGAATATCGTTCCCCTCTCAGAAGGCTTCCTTGCACATGCGGCGCACCTCATGCAGTTCCACACGCGAAGGAGTGGGAATCTTCGCCCGCTGAGGACGGTTGGGACCAATGCCTGCGGGAGGGCGGCAGTGCAATTTGCAATACCAAAAAGATTACCTTTGCGGAGCCAGTCGTGACAAGAGTTCGAGTCTTCGATGAATGGTGGGAGGAGGAATATGGGCTTAGCGATCGTTATCATTCGCGTGGTCCGTTTTGCAAGTCCACGGACCTTTCCACAAAGGCAGATGACGACCGGGATCTCCAGGACATGGGTAATCTTGCACCACAACTCTCGCACAACTTGACACTCGCTGCATCGAATGCAATCGCCAATACTTCAGGCTCGATCAATGGTGGAGCGAAAAGAACTCACGACAGGGCAAACCCCCCTACTTCGGACTCGATCAATAGTACAGCGAGAAGGACTCTCGATAGGGCAATGGCTATGACTGCGTGCAAGATAAAGGAATGGTGGAAATCTTTGTATAAGTTTTACCCTTCCAGAGCCGCTCCAGCGATCGCTTCTGGAGCTCTCATGAGAGATGGGAACCCGGAGACGGCATACCACGAGCCCTTGACATAGTAACGACAGACCCTAAGGAAGAGATAAAGGGTCAGAACCCGAGGCGGATGCAGAGATGGCGGACCTCCTCAACCTCCTTGCAATACTCGCCGCCTCGAGCGCAACCCACACCTGCAGGTGATACTGATTTACAACGGACAACAGCTTAAAATTGACAGTCGTGGACTTCCATCCAACCGAGCCAATGTTCGCCAACGACGATGAAGCTTCTATCACTGAAGGTAAATGTCTTTAATCGCGGTATGCAGTAGCGCCAAGGAGTGTAGTACAAGGAGACCAGTTGTTTCGGTCGAAATGCCAAGGCGAATATACACCCATCCTAGATGTGGGTGTAATATTTGCCTTGGCATGAGTGATGTCGTGACATAGCATCTCACCTTTCCGTTGAGAAGTCCAAACTTTAACAAAGGTATACGAGCAGGGTGCGAGACCGGGCACGAAGATCATGTATTTCGAAGAGGAATCCGTGGCAAGTTTCCACCTGCAAAGGACTATGGATCGTCTTGGTCATTATCAGATACGCAAATGAGATGATGACGAATAACAGAATAGAATATTCACTGATATTCCGATACGAGGCCATATGCCTCGTGATCTTGCAGAAGCATGATGCTTTTCAAGTCTTCCATGGCCTCATACGAAGCTCCTGTTGCAAGGCACAGATTCTGCAGAGCAGGCAAGTGTTGGTTGACGCACGGCGGAAACGCAAGGTGGGCGAGTCAAAGGAGGTTTTCTGTCCGAGTTAATCCAGGCGAGGGAATCAAATTGGTAGGAAAGGGATCGATTTGTTGTTCTCGAAGATTATACCTGGGGATTTTAGACCTCTGCAAGCTGGAAATTTGGTCGAAGGGTGAAGCTGTACGTGGCCGAGTGAAAACGGGGTGACCTAATGAACTTTCTACATGGGTCTTAGTGATCACTTCGCTACCTTTGCTTTTGGTATTTGACAGTCTGTTCCTGTCCAGAACACTTTACTTGCAGTCGAGGATCTTGATATCACTCGGCTCATGACACATGGCAGCATGCCACAGACAGAGTCCTCCAGCCTCAACCTATGGAGTAGTGATGATCTGCGGGCTATATGGCGAAATCGAATAGGAGTATAAGTACAATCACAAGCCCATCCGACAAAAATAACGTTTCTCGTAGACAAAAGACCACTACAAACTTCCCAGATAAGCGTCCCTATGCGCATGAGATCGTATAAGGTCTCAAAGAAGGCGCAAATTGACAGTCTATTTCTCCCCCCCAAAAAGAGGAAGATTTGAGTAACGGAGGCGGACGCTGTAGTGCCAACACAAGACGGAAAGCTCTTGCTAGGACTATTCTAGAGAATGTGAAGGTTGTTAGCGAGCCAATTACTTTGCAGTTGGGGCCTACCGAAGTGGATGCTGGACGTTAGTTGATATGGACGGATGTTGTTGCAGAATGCAGGTTGCTCGGTGTGGTGGTGTCGGGCGTAACGACATTGTACGAAGCACAACCTCTAGTTATCATATAGCATCGACCATAACAAACCTCACTCGAAGCCAACCCCTAAATACACCCCACGCAAAGCATTCCCGTCACCAAATGGTAAATAATCAATCCCACTCCCACTCCCACTCCAACTCCAAGTCCAACTCCCAATTCACATCAGCCCATCCTCCCTCCTCCACAACCTCGGCATCCATCCATTCCCCAACCCAACCCAATCCATCACCTATCCCGTCCCGTCCCTCCTCACCCAAGCCAAGACCAACTCCCACTCCCACTCTCCCTCCAAATCACACCCTCGGCATCCCTCCATTCCATCCCCCAACACAACACAATCCAACACAATCCAGCCAAATCCAATCCATCCCCAAATCACCCCTCCCATCCCATCCCTCCTTACCAAACCCAAACCCAAAACCAGCTCCCGACTCCCCTCTACTGTCGTATCCCATCCCCAACTCCAATCCAACCCCCCGCCCTTTCCAAAAGTGCCGGCGTAAGGCTAGCATGCGTATCCAAAGGGACAAGGAGTTACGAAGATCCCCCCAACCCATACCCAGTTCAGAAAGGGGGATAGCGAATAAGGAGGTTTGGAATGGAGGTAGGCAAACTGTAACGGCACTCGAAATCCAAACCGGTTCCCCCGGATTACAAATGCAGTAGTTACATATGCAGCGGTCGTGCTTTGCATTTGCATTTGCAGCGTACATACGTGCATGCGTGGAGGATGCGTGTAGGATGCAGGATGGCTGGATGTGGGATGCAGGATGGCTGGATGCAGTGCAGATGAAAGAAGGCATAGATCGCCATTCACCACTCAGCTCCATCATTCCTCACCCTTACAGACATTAAACACACCAAAAATGGAGAACCCATCAGTTGTGCATACAACGCCGTCCGGCCCGAAGACCCTTACTCTAGAACTAGAATCGAAATTAATTCTATTCCATGCAGCGGAGCAAGTCCGACATGAATCCATCGTAGAAACACCTCCCTTACGTACCCAATGCACAATGACGATTCATACCGCATACATACACAACACAACACGACCAAAACCCTTCACTCCATACTATACTCCTATTCTACGCACAACGCTGATCCCCCCTAACCCACCTCACACCGCACCTCACCTCACCCCATCTCCACAGCCCGACGATCCCACTCCGAAACAAACGCACTGATCACAACAGAATACGAAGATCCCCACCTCCCTCCTCCACAGTACACCAATCCCAAACCAAACCAAAGTCCAAGTCCAAAGTCCAAAACACAAAGCCAAAACCTACCTAAGTAAGCTCCATCTCCTTTCCCCAAACCGCCGATCACTTGCCGATCCCCCTTCCACCTTCTCCCGTCCTTCTAGCGTCCTGATCGACAACCTTCTAGCGTCATCCCTAAGATCCACCTCACGATCTCAACGTGCGCTCCAAGACGCTAGAAGCCTACAGAAGCCTTCTAGAAGGCTTCTACTCGTGGTTAGCGAGATTGGCGTCCTAAGGGTTTCTGGATGGGGTGTGGTGGAGGGCGATCTTGTTAGACGACGTGTACCTTACCTTTCGGAGTACGTTCCAAGGTCCCCTCGAATTTTTGCAGGTCAGGTGTACATTGCTAGGATGGAAGTAGTTGCTGGTCTAGATCTTGGAAATGAGGAGCTGCATCCGTCTTTTGTGGCTGAGCTTTACGATTGTTGGAAGTGGACGCCGAGACACGGTTTGAAGTTGCGGAATCGTGACGAATTAGTTCTAGTGGGGATGAGCCGCTGACCTGATGGATATCGAAGCGGAACGGGCACAATTGCAAGTGTTGAGTGCGTTTGGAGGCATCGCTTTCGAACGGAGTCTATTGTTTCATGGCGACATGATGAAAGTGTTGGTACAAAATCTATATAAATACCCAAGAAAGCCAGCGCGCCTTTTGCCGTAGTGAACGTTCCAAATCTATAGTCGTGATCGTGTGACAGAAGTAAATCGCCCAGAGTCTATCGAGATCGTTGTTGATACAGATGAAAGTGGTCGACAGAGAAGATGATGAAAGTGCCCTGTGGTATGTCGCGCTCCGTGAATAATACATGTTCAAATAAAAGCGATGCGGAAAGTCGCACTCAGCCAAATAGAACCTCTTTCGACTCAGCCTGTGCAACTTCTCTCCAGTCGACGTCGCCTTGCCCAGCGTCGCTACGCTGCCAAACTTTTTCGCAGACTTCCCAGGCTGTGACAATGTTGTTCATGCCTTGGCGAGTCTCAAGGTGGCGGAAGACGGTCCGGGCAACATTCCTGTCCACATCTTCCACAGCCTCGCATGCTGCGGTAAAAAGTGGCCACACTAGCGTCGCCATGGGGCCCGAGAAGATGACCACCCGTAGGCATGCCTGCAAGGTCTGCTTGCAGGGTGTTTGCACTTTGGGATCCAAGCGGGGATAACCGAGGATCATGCGATAAAGAAACACGAAGCAAGCTTGCTTGTGTGCCTCGGCATTATTCAGGATCGACTGTAAGCGAGAGTCATCGGCCGGGTTCTCGGTCGTAATGACGGAAGGAGGAAGCTTCGGTATCCATTGCTGCAGAGCGAGTTCAATACTAGTCGTGTTGGTCTCGAAATCGGCCCGCATGTTGTTGGCCTTGTCATGGCCGGGACTTTGCCGTTCTTCTTTGTCGAGATTCCGCTTGACGTCCACTAGACTAGCTAGTCGGTGGATGATGGGCCACAGGTCGGCGATGAGGCCAAAGAGGGTGTCCACCGAGGCCATGGGCGAGTGGTCATGGACCGAGATGAAATCTTGAGCCGTGGGTACCAAGATTGTTCCAGACATGGGCGACGAGCCGAAAGAAAGCGCTGAAGCTACATCAAAATACCGAAATGCCCTTTCGAGGAATGCACTGGTTGGACCACGCTTCGTCCTTCGTTCTCGCATTATTGAAAGTGCTCCTCTCAAATGACTGTTCAGAACTGTCGAAGAGCCACTGCGTACAATCTGGTATGCTCTTAGCTAGTGTCAAAGGTTATGCAATCAAATTTAAAAGCTCACCTCATAGTATAATAGAAGAATGATCACAGCCAAAACCTCATCGCGATTACCTTCATCTTTATGCGCAATGAGGCCTGCGAGCCCCTGCAGAGCTTTCGAATGCAGATCTAGCGCTCGTTCTTCCACGTGCAATCCACGGTGTTCCAAGTGGGCGCTTGAGATGGCGTAAATTGCATTCAATAAAGGCGGACTCTTTCTCGCCATGGGCAATACTAATTGTCTGAACGGGTTGCCGGAGTCTTCTTTGAAGACTATCAGGTGACTTAAGACGTTGCAGAAGTGATCCAAAAGACCTCGACGTGATTCTCGGCTAGTGTATTCGGAATAAGGGGGTAGGCTAGGAGACTGCGCGTGGATACTAGGAGTGAAGTCGTATGGAGAGCCACCGGGCTGGGGAGAAAGGAAAGCACTTGTGGGATCTGGATATGAGCTACTCCTTGACAAGGCGGAAGGTGGTGCGGTGAACATTTCTCGCGTCGTGACAATATCTGGATCATATTGGGGAGGATCCCTGGCGAAGTTATCGAGCGAGTCCATCTGAATATGTTTCACTTCATCAAGGCCTGGGGAATGTCGAGAATAATGGTCAAGAGTGGTGAAAGGAGGTAGCGGGGATCCCATATCTCCGAAGGTGTCGCTTCCACAGCTCGAAGCAGAATCACTGAAGACCGAGTCCGCACTATGAACTTCCCAATTTTCAGCAATGGCCGGAAGCGGTGGCGTAGGTGATCCGGAAAGGATCGACGAACCCGAACTGGAGTCGTGACGAAGGGCCTGAAGGCGATCATGGAAACCATAGTGTTGTCCTGGTGCAGTTGTTGGAGGCCTCATTCCCATATGTTCGGGGTTGGAAACGGTTCTTCTCCTCTTCCGGGGTTTGACAGGCTCATATTCACACCTCAAGCCTCGCTCGAGACATCGATCACAGTGTGGGCGCTCTTCATTACACTTCTTCTTTTTCTCTTTACTGAGCTATGGTCAATATACACAAGAGCTTCATAGGGTAACGATGGTTGACCTACCAGTGTACACATCCTAAATGGACCAACAAAATCAACAGTCAGCCTGGATGTTCTTCTTGACCTGAAAACGGGCCTTCTATGGGAAGGCTATGGCGAAGTGCATAAGTGCTTACCGGCCCTTGAGCGCCGCTTGGGAATCTTAGCAGGTACTGGTCGGTGGTAGAGCAACATCATAGATGGCGAGCAGTCAAACATGAAAAGCAGTCAGTGGCGGATACCACAAAAATGAGGATGATATCTAAAGAGAGTAGATGTGACAGGGAGGCGGCCTTTAAGACAGATATGTGGATCAGTCACTGATCAGAGTCAACTTTGATAGCTTTCCCGACTTGATACACAGGGTATGAGGTTTTAAGACCAAAGTAGAATAGACGGGGAAGATATAGGCGCAGGAATATAGAGGAAGCATCTGGCTGGTCTTGCGGGGTTGAGAAGATATTTGTGGTTTCCTAGAGGTGGAAAGAGCACGAGATGTGTGGGGCTTTGCTCGAGAGTTAGCGTGGAAGATTGATTGCAGGGTTCTGTCCGTGATGCACCACCTCCTGTCAGGGTGAGAAACGGGGGACGCCATGTTGAGTTTTGGCGATATCCACTCCTTGGATTGGCAGTGGCTGCTTCAGAGTTGCCGGGGTATGGGGAAGATGTACGGAGGAAGTGATCTTCAACTGGCTTTAGGCTTAAGGCTGGCCATGACACACTAGAGCGCTAGTGCTGCAGCTAAGGCGAACCCCTGTCTTCCACTTGACAGGGCTTGCAGTCCTGATCGGCAGCTCGGTTGACCGTCCTTCGGGGCAAGCGTTGAGATCATCTCCGCCTTAGGATTCGGACCCCAGCCTATCTCTTGCTGCTGTCGTTCGATCATTGGAGCATCAGCGTTTTGATCGGCATCCTTCTAGAGACCTTCTAGAGCATTGCCTGAAGGGAACAGACAGGCATCATGGAAGCCACGAAGAAGGATCGGTGAAGCGCTTGTGGTGACCATCCCACAACCCTATCTCATCTGCTTCGAAACATACGGACATCATCTACAGCACCAGGAAGGGAAGGTCCTAGACTGGCGTCAGTTGTTAAGTCTGAGCATAGAGTTCATCGGGGCGCCAGAAATAGCTGAAACGTTTCTTGAGCATCTGCTCATGGTGCTATGCGTTTCGCACATTTCATGCAGCAGCAGGGTGTGTACTCGCGTTTCTCGATGCGAATGGGAAACTCTAAATGGAGTTGTGACGCAGAGCTTGGGATCTTGCTTGAGCGACTATGCCGTACTTGGTATGGTAAACTTCGTTGCAGAACTGTTCCTTACTAAGAATACCACAACTTGAAACAGGAAAGCCGCGCCTTCGGACTGGACACTGGACAGTCAAGCGGTTGTTCAGTGCAGTGCCATCAGTGGCACTCTTAGCGTACCTGCAAGAAGCTTGGCGTCCGGCTAGCACGACTCCTCCCATTGGATCTTGGTTTGCGTCGCTTCTGACCCCATGATTGAGAGCTAGCTCTTTCGGGTAAGAGCCCACGAGCTACCGTACTGCCGCGCGATTCATCTTCCATGGAACGTCCCAAGAACATTCCACAGATTCCATGGTTTTGATTGGTCAACGAAGTCCCTGATGATCATTCGTTGATCAAGGATCCGCAGGTTTTACCTAGCAACCTTCCAACATCCTATCAATGTTGCCGAACCCTCGATCTGATGAGATGCCTCATCAGAGCTTCGGGGATGCGCACATGAATTGCTATAACGCGTGGGACTGTGATCCTAGTGCCCATTTAGATTGATCTTGGGTTGCCAATTTGCCAGTACATCTGTAGATTGAAATATCGTGGCCATTATGCCAACAGTGCGTTGAGTGATATTTCAACCAAGGAGCTTTGTCTCCGGCGTACAAGCTTTGTAATGATGACAGCTACAGTCCACGATAACTTATTAGTCCATTCCCACGTCTCGTCAACGGTGGTACGCATACGAAGCCTAGTAAGAGGTGACTCGCGGATGATTGGTAGTAAAATCCCCTCGAGTTCTCACATTGTCGGATAGGGCAAGGCCTGCTGACCGTATAACGTTCGTCCACTCGCCACTTTACAGTAGAAGCGCTGCAAGTATCTCCAATCAATGAGCTACATCGTCGATGCGCCCTCTATCCAGAACATCACGGGGTCCCGGGCTCTAGCAATATCTGGCGAGATGATAAGATAATTCGCATGCCACCCAAGCCGGGAGCCTCAGTTGCGAATATTGTAGATGGCGACCAGTATCCTTTGCCTCTCCAACCATTGCGAGCGTTTTGATCTTTCCTCCGGCGTCATAGCTTCGGTGATTTCGGTAAGCCTTACGAAGTCAGCGCCGTAGGGTTCGTCGTTTCAGGCCATGTAGGCTCGCTCTAAGGCGATCAAAGCTTATTAGCAGTTTCATACAACCCTTAGCTCATGCTATTTCGATAATACTGCACACCCTTGCGCGGCTTCGTGATTTGCTATTTTTGTATATTCTTGTTTGAACGACATCTCGATACTCCCATGAGCAATTGCTTGTATGTCTTAGCCTTTTGACTGGTTTCAAGGATTACAAAATCAAAACAAGTTGATTCCATCATATAGATTATGGTACCGTTTTCGCTTCCCTGTGCCCCGATAGGTATTCGGCAGGCGGGAGAAAACTTTGAGGCTCGTTGAGTATCTCCATGTTTGTGGGGGAACTGGCGACGATGCCCAATCACAGCGAGGGTTTTGTCTGTATAGCCAAAAAACAGAATCTTCATACGATTGTAGAACCACAGAATCGTAATTCCGTGCCAACCAAGTTCGTCGAAAGTTGCCGCGATGACGGCGCAAGAAGCACCGGGGGAAGTGACCAAGGGTGTGGAAGATGAGCTTGATGTCAAATGCCTTGCCAGGATGTGGCCATGAAGAACAATAGTTGGACTTTTGCAGCCTAATTCGTGCGAAGTTCCTTGGAATCAAAAGTCAGTCTTAGTTGCCACGTAGTGCGTGCGGCTTTTCTGAAGACAGGGTCGTTTCTGGATTAGATATCGCTTCTCCACAACTTGAACAGACCGGAAAATTGATAATCGCCTCTCCCCACGGTCGGGAATATCATGGGAGACTTGTCGCTTGGGTATGCTGCTTTCGTGTTGACATGATCAATGCTTCCATCGTTACCCCAGATAACTGGCGGTAGAACGATGCAGGACCTCAGTGGTGGGCTTGTCGAACGCTTCTTCCAAAGTCAACCTTGGGTGGACCTGTTGGCGCTTTTCCTATGATTGGATTCGGATAGCGGCTACCAAAAGGTTTGAGAATACAACGTTTGGCTCAGAGCAAGATGCTTTCTTTGAGATCTTTCGGCTGTATGCTATTCCTGGTGAGGGAATTGTGGAGGACTTGTGACCGTCGAGTTGCTCGATGGGGGATTGAATACTGGGTATGATGTGTCACACAGTGAAAGATAGGAACAGGTTGGCCGCGAGCAGAACTATGGGAGGCCAATTCAAAGTCTACCTGGAGCTGTCCCAGGTTTAGGCTCATATACTAAAGTGATCAAGGTTGTCGTTGAAAGCTCGGAGTGGCCCTGCGAATAGATCGAGGCAAAAGACAGAGATGCCAATTACAGCCTTGGAACGCACTATCGTTTCCAATGTAATGGCATGATCGGGTATGACAGATTGGAAGGTTGATAGACCGATTGCTATTTGCATGGCTGTCCTGCTCTTCGCAGATAGAAATATGATGGATCCATCCCCCCGGAAAACCACGCATGAGAGGGATACGTAGGTATCCAGGTTGGCTAAAGCGATTGAGTCCAGCTCTTGCAAGATTCTACAAAGCAGCCAATCTTTGAGATCAACAAACTCAAAGCAACCAGCGCCAACATACCTCACCCTGACAAGGTGGCCACTCCTAGAGACAAAAGAGTTAAGGCATTATCTTGGCTTGGCCTCACCGAGTCTCAGGAAGCAGCATTTCTATCTGTCTCTAGTGAGCTGACTATCGAAAGGGAGGATCTACAGCCTGTATTCACGGCCTGGGAGTGGGCTGGCCGGGCCAGAAAGTTTTTTGATAATGCTTTAGTCCATGCGCGGTCCAGAACAGGGCACGAAGGTATGGTTTCTTGTCTGTTGTGTGGTTGGGAAGTGCATCTTTGCAGATGTCGATGGACTGTTGGCGTAATCTGAGAATGACCAAATATTTGCACCAGCGTTCTCTGAGCAAAGTGGCAGCTATGGAAGGATATACGCGCAGAAGCAGAGGACATAGGTTAAAGCCGGACTAGACGAGGTGGAGGTTGCGGCTCTGCGAGAGGATACAAACCAGCCACCAGATTCTGTTCCAAGCACAAAATGCAAAGATCTTATGAGGCAAATTCCGTTAGGGCAGATTTCACTGAGGGGGTTGAACAAGATAGAACAGAGAAAGACTCTTTTTGCCCCAAAGCAGGCACTCCTTGGGATGTACTGGAAAGATCCATACTTATGAGAGGTCAAGATGAGCCATATCACACAAGATAGTCGAGCATAATCCTGCCCTCAAATGACTGTTGAGGATCAGATAACCTTGAACAATGCTGATATTCCTATCTTCTCCCGGAAGGACAGTCATTGACCTCTGACATCGGCCTGCAGGCATAGAAACCAGAGTGCTCTCACAACAATAGTCCGTGAATGGCCACACAGTCCCTGTCAATACATCTGGCACCTTGTCATCAGGTACGCACTCGTCTGATCTCGTCTAATCCCGAACTACTGACAGAGTCAAACGTGATAGCTTCCCGTGCGCCCCCACGTCGGAATTCGGTTGAATCTTCGTGCAGGTCGTGCAGGAACACCATATAAAGGGTCAAGCGCCGCAGAGTTCCGCTGTAGAATATGTAGAAACTAACGTATGAAGATCCATTGGGATTGCCTTTTTTCTTCGTCATATACGTGTGTTCGAAGAGCTGATAATGGAACAACTTTTCCGAGCTTATCTCTCTTGCTGTCGTTACACCAAATTTAGATATTGGATGAATATGTAACACGTCGGAAGAAGTTTGGAGCTCGCCATACTGAGCATATCGCTACTAATTGTAAAGTCATTCAAACAATTTCACACTGCACTCCCAGTGGCCCCTCGGCCTATGATAAATCCGAGCACTTGGCAAGCTAGCAATTGTTCGGGATCAGTGAATAATTTAGTACCTCAAGTAACTCTTTCCAACCATAAAGTCACTATTTCTACGCTTGCATCTTCGCCACTCCTTTCTCCTACACAGTTCCGATGGCATCACCGCCGGCATCGTCGACAGGCTCGACAAAGCTTGACGGCGCCATACATAAGACTGCGGCCAACACCCCAGAGAAGCTCAGCGGTCTAGCGTTGTATTCGAGATTCGCTCTTGCTGGTGCAGTCTGCTGTTCCGTCACCCATGGAGGCCTCACGCCTGTCGATGTGTATGAGCGCACTCAAGCCTCACAGGATTCAATTGCTGATGATTGTTGCTTTAGGGTGAAGACACGGATACAACTCGACCCAGTCACCTACAACAAGGGCATGATCGGAGGATTTCGCCAGGTCGTTGCAAAAGAAGGTGCTGGCGCTCTAATGACCGGTTTTGGTCCTACTGCTGCTGGATACTTCTTACAAGGCGCCTTCAAATTTGGGGGATACGAGCTCTTCAAGCAGCAGTCCATCAACTACCTTGGCTATGAGACCGCATCAAACAACCGAACAGCTGTTTACTTAGCTTCGTCCGCCTCGGCAGAATTCTTCGCGGACATCGCGCTCTGCCCATTAGAAGCCACCCGCATTCGTCTTGTCTCTCAACCGGATTTCGCAAGCGGTCTAATCGGAGGATTTGGGAAAATCGCCAAGCAGGAGGGCCTTGGTGCATTCTACTCTGGATTTGGACCTATTCTATTCAAACAGTATGTCTGTCAGCTGATCTTATCCTATCTTGATCACAGCTGATCTGATCCAGGGTTCCTTACACCATGGCGAAATTTGTGGTCTACGAAAAGTGCGTTGAAGCTGTCTACAAGCGCGTAGATAAGACACAGACCACTGGCGGCACCCAAACCATTATCAACCTCGGATGCGGTCTCATGGCTGGTTTCGCCGCCGCCCTTGTCTCGCAACCCGCAGACACAATGCTCAGCAAAATCAACAAGACCAAAGGTCTACCAGGAGAAGGCACTACAAGCCGTCTGATCAAGATCGCAAAGGACCTTGGATTACGCGGCAGCTACACCGGTATCGGGGCACGATTATTTCTTGTGGGTCTGATCACCGCCGGGCAATTCTCTATCTACGGTGAGCACCACATATAACAACCCAGGTTATCCAGTTAATAATAATGTAGGCGACATCAAAAAGGTGCTCAATGCTACGGGAGGTGTAGAATTGGCCAAGTAAAACATGGTGAGGGTTGAGTCATTGTAGGTCAATCTCTGCAAATCAATGTCTTCGTTCACTTCGATAGTGTATTGCTTCAATCACATTACTAGTTATGCTTGCATTGCATTTTAATAATAGGCACAAAGACGTTACCGTAACCGGTCACTTTACAGGAGTTTCAGAAAGCCCGTGGTGCATAGTGATAGCTAACTCCAATCCACCGGTGGTTACTTTGCTGCCGGTGCTCTTGCTCCTATATAATAAAATTGCTGATCATACTCCGTAGATAAAGAGGACTTGATACTTAGCTATCACAAACGTGGTTAGCGGCGTTGCTATGGCCCAAAGCCGCGAACAACAAATATCAACACGGAAATTTCTCTGACCGTCAATCTTTGCTCGTGCTGCTGATTTTTACATTGTCATTGCAGTCTGTAAGGTCGTGGGTAGCTGATCACACAGTACCGCGTAGGACTGCGCTTTTGCGATGGAGTCGACTTCAGTGGAAGACTTCCAAAATTACCACAACGACCAGCCTGGCGTAGAGATAGGCGGTCTCATTGACTCCTCGCCGAACCCCCATCATGGACTTTCACACAGCAGTAATCACGATACGGATGACGATGAAGCCTCGTTTTCTGATGCAGCCCACCACTCAAGTGGGTCAGATGAGGCTGTCTTTGATAATCCTTCTCGTGGCAGCTCCCCACGCACTTCTTCCGGCTCTGAAGATGACATATCCGTCCTTGAATCCCACTACGAGCCCGAGCGTCGGAAACCGTCGCCTTTCACACCCCTTAAAACTCGCTCAGCCTTCCGCAATCCCTCCTCCGTTCGCGCCATGCAGATGGAAACCACCCCACCACATTTAGCATCCCCTTCATCACAGCATCGACAGAAGCTCCACATGCCTTCGCGACAATGTACACCACGCTCCGCTCGCTCGCACCGCAGCGCCATGAATACGCCTTCAAAACTCAGCCCTTCCAAGACTTTGAAGAAGGAATATCCTCTCGTGTTGCTGCACGTTACGCTCCTCCCAATACCCTTAGACTATTCACAAGAGATAATGGAGAGTGTACTTCCTTCGTCGATATTGGAGAACTGGAAGATACTACAAGAGAAAGCTACAGACACCGTGCTCGAGCGCGGAGTCCTGATCCCGCATCCTAAAGAAGACTATGATCTGCTCGAGGAACGCTTGCTCGAATCTCTGGAGCTCAGGATACCTCGCATACTCAAATGCGGCCACTTCCACCTCTCGCCCGAGGAAGAAGCCGATGTAGCTGCGGAGTCGGATAATGACAGTCCAGACACTGATGCTAACGACCTAGACATCTGTCTTGACTGCGGAAGGCGTATACGTGATGGTAAGTATGGCAGTGCAGGCACAGGTAGCAAGAGATGGGATATCAAGCTCTTCGCAGCGAACGGCTTGATGCGCGCTGGAGCGTGGAGTGCGGCGTGGAGGGAGATGGAGAGGGTGGACGTTGAGATCCTGCCGTGGATGGAGGAGGATATGAAGAGGGAGCTGGAATTGAGGAGGGAAGAAGAGGAGAGAGCCAGGAGGGAAGCGAGGGAGGAGGGCGTGGGAGGGCTGGATGACGAGAGGTTAAGGGAGATCTATGGGGGTGATGCACAGGCTTTTGTCGACGGACTTGCGGATCCGAAACCTGCTGCAGCAGAGATGCCAGCGCCATTGAGAGAGCGGGCGCATTTTCCAAAGGAAGATATACCGCTCTGGAATCTGTTCCGAGAATACATTCGTCACGCTGCCCAGGACCGAAGAAATATCGCCATCTTATGTCTCAGCATGCTCGTCTTGATGCTTTCGATGGGCTCGTTCTCTAGCGACATGGCACGTGGTGCGGTGCAGACGGAACATCATGGCAGCAGCCACAATCATGTCATGCCAGAAATCGTTAGCCAGGTCACCGAACATGTCCTGGGTCAATCAGCGATGAGTAATGCAGCTACTTCCTCAGCAAGCTCAATCCTATCATCCACGACTCCAAGGTCAGAACCAGAACAAAGCCCCAGGGAGAAGGAAAAGGAAAAGGAAAAGGAAGACGAAGAGCAAGAGCAGCCTTCGTCCTGGACAGAAGCAGCAGAAGAGATGATCGCAGACATACTAGAAGATTGAGAGAGGGAGTGCACAGTCGCGGTATCAAAGTTGCTATATCGAGAAACCGGATATGAATTTGTATACATCTGCTCCTGTCTATTGTTTTTTTTTAGCGAAGCGAAGCGAAGCGAAGCGTAGCGTTCTTGCTCAGTACTTGGAAAAGATACCACCATGTTACATCGCCGCGAGCGTGTCGATACAGAGAGAATCTTGCGCGGGGCGAATTATCAGTCTATAGGGTGCTATGCTAATACTACATATATGGCGGACCATCTCGTTAATATTGGGATACCAAAACAACGTCTTTCATACTGCCAATAATGATTTCGTTTCCGTCAGCTACTCGAGATTATTGGGCACGGTGAATGCATACGCTGACTACAATGCTGATAGAGGCATGACTGTAGTACAAAGACACAGAGAAAGAAAGAGTGAAAGTCATGGTTCTTTTGCAGTATGTGCTGCATTTTCTGAAGCCATGCGGAAAACGGTACGTACGTGGGACGTTAACGGTAGGTAGCCATGGAGCTGAATCGTATACCCTCGTTCCTTCGAAGTAGCATCGGTGGTGTGATCGTACCCAAGATATTGATTACACGCCACGAAGGGGCAATCGAACCTTCGGCTCTCGCCCGTCGGTTTCAGTCCTGCAAACAATGTGTGCGGAATCAGAAAGGTGCAGTGCAGACATTGTGACCTGGATTTGACGTGTTTCTATTCACCATATAAACATCAGAACGTCTGTAAGATCCTATATCGCGAGCATCGATGCTTCCCATGGTCTTTGCTATGTGCAGGCTCGACGAACCCAATTCAATCTGCGGGAATCAAATCCATACGCCATCATCGTTCATTCAATCATAAAGATCCATATCACCCGCGCCGTCCTCGAGCAAACCAACGGCATCGTCCTCGGCCTCGTCCTCATCAATCATCGCATCGACATCCTCGTCGTCACTACCCTCATGGTTTGGCAGGACGTTGATTCGTCCATCTTCCATCACCACACGTGCAACTTCGCCGTCCTGTACGCCGCCTCGGAGAATCAGTACAGCCAGTCTGTTCAAAACCTCCTTTTCGATAAGTCGTGCCAATGGACGAGCGCCGTAGGCAGGTGAGTAGCCAGCAGAGCCGAGATAGTCCTTCACGTCATCGCTACAGTAGATCTTGACCTTGCGGTCGTTTGATGCCAGTCGCTTTTGTATTTCGTCCAGACGTACGTCCACAATCTTCCTGATCTCTTTTCTCGACAGCCTGTTAAAGATGACAATGCTCGATATCCTGTTCAGGAACTCGGGTAAGAAGTAGTTCCGCAGAGCGTTCATCACCATCTCGCGGGTTGTAGCGTCGATTCTACCATCTGCAGCATTCTGACGAGCGAGAAATTCGGCTCCAAGATTGGATGTCATGACAACAATACAATTGCGCGCATCCACAACCCTGCCCTGGCCATCCGTAATACGGCCGTCATCCATGAGCTGGAGCATTACCGTCAAGACTTCTTTTGCAGCCTTTTCGACCTCGTCGAAGAGGAGTATCGAGAAAGGTCTCCGACGCAAGGCTTCTGTAAGCTGACCACCAGCATCATGGCCAACGTATCCAGGTGGTGCACCGATCATACGAGACAGAGAATGTCTCTCCTGATACTCAGACATGTCAAACCGAATCATGGATTTAGCATCGTCAAAGAGAAATTCGGCCAAAGCTTTCGTGAGCAGAGTTTTACCTGTGCCTGAAGGACCACAGAAGAGAAAAGATGGTGGTTGATTGGGATTGCTAAGGCCGGAGCGCTGCAGACGGATTGCGTTGGAGACGCTAGTGACAGCTTCTTTCTGGCCAACGACGATTTTACTAAGTTGCTTTTCCATCAATAAAAGCTTATCCTTTTCTGATGTGCGTAAACGGGTCACAGGAATACCAGTCCAGCGAGCAACGATATCGTTGATTTGGTCAGGGCCAACAGCATCTGTGAGCATAGCTTCCTGAGCATCAGAGCCACCACGAGCGTAGGCTTCAGCGTCGGAACGAGTGCGTTCGGCTTCGAGCTGCTCGATGCGGGCCTTGGTATCAGGCATTGCGTAGTATAGGAGATCTGAGGCCGTCCCCAAATCTTTGTTTCGCTCGGCTTCCTCTTGCTTGATCTTTAATTGATCGTACTTGATCTTCGCCTCTTGAATGTCTTTGCTCCGCTGCTTCTCGCTCTCGTACTTCTCACGCATCGGCTTAAGATCTTCCTCGACGTTCGCGGCCTCTTGTCGCGCTTGTGCGAGGCGAGAGCGGGCAGATTCGTCTGTCTCGCGGTCCAACGCGTGGATTTCGATTTGTAGTTGCCGTAGTCTGCGTTCCATATTGTCGAGGGCTTCTGGCTGAGACTCCCGAGTGACTCTGACAGCCGCAGCTGCTTCGTCAATGAGGTCGACCGCAGAATCAGGAAGTCGTCGCGCAGTGAGATATCGTGCTGCCAGTGTAGCCGCTGCCACGATAGCCCCATCCAATATATTCACGCCGTGATGGACCTCGTACTTCTCTTTCAAGCCTCGCAGGATCGACACTGTCTCAGCTATCGATGGTTCTTTGACCAGAACCTGCTGAAACCTCCTCTCGAACGCTTGGTCCTTCTCGATGTACTTCCGGTACTCCGCAAGCGTTGTGGCGCCAATGCAATGCAATTGACCCCTTGCAAGCATAGGTTTCAGCAGATTGGCAGCGTCCATTCCTCCCTCGCCGCTTGAGCCCGCACCCATCAATAGATGCATCTCGTCGACGAAGAGAACAATCATCTCTTTCGAATCCTCAATCTCTTTTAGCACGCCCTTCATTCTTTCCTCGAATTCTCCACGATATTTGCTTCCCGCCACCAGAGAACCGACATCAAGGGATAGGAGCTTGCATGCTGCCAGATTGGCCGGCACATCCGCATTGACGATCCTCGAGGCCAGACCTTCGACAACGGTAGTCTTTCCAACACCAGGCTCTCCGATGAGGACTGGGTTGTTCTTCGTTCTGCGTGACAAGATTCGAACAACTCTTCTGATCTCCTCTTCTCGACCAATGACTGGATCAATCTTCCCCTCCCTTGCCATTGCAGTCATGTCAATCGTGAATTTCTTCAGATTCTCGTTTTCTTGCTCCGCATCGGCAGTCTTCGAGTCCACCCGCTTCGTTCCTCTGATCTGTTGTATGGCGCTGTCAATGAGTTTCGTGTTAGGTACATTCGAATCTGCAAGGCATCGCTGGATTGACGGATCTTGTGACAGGGCTTGGATCAGATGGTCAACGGCAATGTAGCTGTCCTTCTGCGTCTTTTGTAGCTCGTTCGCGGCCCGTAAGACTTTCGAGAATTGTGGCGATAGGGAGACGTGCTCTGGTGGTGGATCCTGACTCGGTAGCCTCACAAGAGCCTTCTTCATTGCTCGATCGAGTTGTTGGGGATCGCCGTGAGCCCGATCCACCACTTGCCGGAAAAGTGGTGCATTGCCAGCAGTATGGGATGCGTTCATAGCCTGCTGCTGATCTTTTGATTCGTCTACTGGTGGGTCGAGGAGGGAGACAGCGAGGTGAAGTGGTAGAATTTGTGAGTGAGAATACTGCTGTGCAAGTTCGTGGGCGTCGGCGAGGGCTTTCTGCCCTTTGTCGGTGAACTGCATGCCTGAAGCCATGACGCTCTGTAGAGGCTCTTGAACCCAGCTGTGTTACGCAGAGCGTAGGTCTCGACGAGTTAATTGTAAGATGGATCCGAGTTGAGATTTCTTCTTTGTGTAGGCTGCGTTGACTACTTTTGCAAGGGTTGTGTATGTTCGCACGTATTGTCATGAATTTTATATTCGTGGTCAAATCATCAAGTCGTCAATCATAAGTCAATTCGAGGGCTGGCTGCAGTCCGAAAGTTGGAGAAGCAACGGGCCTCTTCTGGAACTTGGCGGAACCAAGTTGAAGGATCGCCAAGCCAAGGCCAACCGTCACCACTGCCAAATCATCAGAGCGTAAAAATAATGATTTGCTTTCGTACAGACGATGAAGTCATGGTGACAAAACAACTAGTGGATGTATGGGATCTACTGCGCGACAATGAGAATATCACAAGGGGTCAAAGTTCAAACATTGTCGAAGCATTGTTTCATTCGAAGATCAACGTTGAAATATAAACATCTGGAAAGGTCGTCATATACGCCATCCCCGTCTAATAACTCCTCCAATCTGGGTAACCCCTTGCAATTGATTGCCATGCGATCGAATCCATCGCAGTGATCGCGCTGAGAGCTTTCGCGTGCTAAAATAGGCTATCGAGGCAAAGTGAATATACAATCGTAAATTTATACTCGAATGATAGCTGGGGTATAATATCCTTTTGAAACTCCGCAAATACATCATGTAGCGTGACTTTAAGCTATCGTTGTTGCTGTTGCTGTTCATCCTCTGGCGGGCTCTCTTTGTGCTCTTGTAATATCTCCAACTTGGGCGTATCGGTCCATTCTGATATCCAGTGCTCTGGTCCTTGGTCCGCGACACCCCTCAAGGCATTGACACGGGCAGAGATCTGAATGCCGTTCCCTGCAACGACCTTGTCTTCTGTGACCTCATGACCAAAGGCTTGCCCGCCTTCCGTATGCTGGATGTTCGTCTTCGACTCAGCCATGCTGATGATTTGCGGCCAGACTCCGAGGCAGGATAAATTAGGATCGTGCTCGCATTTGTCCCAGATCTTCAGATCGATTGGAGAGTTGGCTTGCCTGAAGTGCTTCTCGAGCTTGTGGGCTCCTTGATTGCTGATCGCGTAGGCAGTAGTGCAGACGGTTTTGCGCATCTGAAATACAATACGTGAGCCTGGCGGTCGATGGCCTTCGCCAGGTCTTTCGGCGAATGACCATGCATGTTCCTCGTCAGGTGCAGAAGTGTCATTCCAAGAAAATATCCGACCGTTGCCGTCGGCCGAGGAGCCGCAATGTCCAAGCCATACGAGATCCCACTTGTCTCCGTATGGACTAAGGGGCGCCAATGCCTTATAGAAATCTCGAGGATGTTTGGAGTCCTGGGACTTTTTGGGTTGATCGAACGGCCAGTCGACGATCGTTTTTACGCCCTCGCCGAGTCCGACCATGGTTTCCTTGATGCGCATGTCCCAATCAACGTCGCTTTCCATGACTAATGCGGATGTAATGTTCTCATGTATGATCTTCCTCCATGTCCGAACGTGAGACATCAAGCAACCAAGTTCCCCTTCTTTCGGTACCCAGCCATTTGTCCCCCATCCCTATAGCACATTAGCATGATGCTTGAAGAAACGCTTGTGGGAAACGAGTAAGTACCTCGGGCCAGTCAGTCTGTGGGAGTTGCCTGTCTCTTACAGCATCGAGCACGGTCAATGTAAGATTGGTAGCATTGGCGGCAGCAAGGAGTGGAACTCTTCTGTCGACTCTTTCGGGTAGTGAGAGAACGAAGACTTCTTGATACTACTCTTGGTATTAGTCCAGCACAATAGGGACAAAGGGATGGGTACACGTACACCTAGGGTGCTGTTCTTGATGGGGTTGGTCTCGACGGGTACGGAGGGCATGCGATGGATGAAATGCGAGCAGACATCCGTTATGATATTCCTCCACGAAAGGAAGAAGACTAGTATGAGAAGGATGAGTAGGGCCTTGGGATTGCGAGGGTGGAGACTGCTAGTTCGGCTTTGGATTCCATCTGTGCTCGGGAGTCGCAGATAGGAAGACGATGATTGGAAAGAATGAATAGCCTCCTTGAGGTAAGCAGACATAGCGATTAATAAACGCGATGTCTTTGCCTCGATGGATTGACTGTGCCGTTTAGGAAGAGACTGAAGGAATGAAGGGAATCCTCGAGGGCTGAAGAAGTAGAAGGTGTTCTAAATGGAGCGCACTCAGCAAGTAAGCCGAGAGCGCGCCGTCGACTAAGCACGCTAAGGGTACCTTCTAGCGCACTCCCTGCTGAGCTGAGCTTAGAACAAAGACTAGTTCACTAGTTCACTAGGTAGTTCACATGGTTTGGTGGTGGCCTTAATTCTACGCCTTGCTTCATTGGGACTTTTGCTAGTAGATGTGGCTATGGCTCTCGAATGGCGATATCGTGGGCGTTCAGCCACTTCCAATTCTCGACCACGCCCTCCTCTTCTTGACTTTGAAGAAACGTGAACTTCAGTGCCTTGGTGGAAACCCAATCTTCGAGCGCACGACATAGGCTTGATCCTAACAGTTCCGCACCAACTGCACATCTGCTCCTCAGTACGTCTCCTGGCGCACATATACATACTACGTCGTTGCTACTCCTCTCTACCGTGGTCGCATTGAACGCCTCTTGCATTGGCGGGACCAGCTGACACTTGGACAATAAGTTACTTCGTGGCGTTCATGGAGTTTCCACGAGGGTCTTCCACCAAGCCACGATCTGGCCAATCCTCGTAAAGTCAAACATGGCACAGTAACAGCCCACCACACCAAGTGATATTTGAGAAACGACTTTTGCTTTTGGGGACTCAGAGGCCAAGAGAAACGGTCAGACGGATCGTAGATGAACAGTGGTCGTATCTTCATTCCATTGTAACAAAAAAAGAATCTCTCTTTTTTAGTATGAACGTATTAGCATTAATATCATCTTTTCCTGCTACCTTACCTGCATCACCATCATATGAAAATGCTACTCCGTACAGATCATCAACTTCCAATGACCAGGCTCATACCAAACACACAAAGTCTCTCCTTATACATAGAGCCCGATACTTTCCCACCTCCTCCCCCAATCCTCACTACACCCAAAACCTACCCAATGCAATAATCGAATATAAACAACGTATCCAGTAGCTGCATTCCCCCAAATATGTCGCTCCATAACGGCGGAAACATATCACGCAGCCTCTTTCCACCAATTTGATACAGCATGGGTCCGCGAAGAAAGGCGTTCGACATCACTCTCATCATCTTGAGGTGGGTCTGCTAGATAGCGAGATGGTGGTATAGAGACTTGAACGGATGTCTCAATGGCTTGACGAGAAATCTCTATGGTGCTAGTATTGGTGCTGTGATGGCGGCCAGTCAGCGAGAGCGTGTATCAGGATACTGCGTAGGGATGCGTGAACACGAGTATCCGATTGACCCGTAGCTAGGTTCCGGCTCTCATCAGATATAGACGGGGCAAAATTGTAGCAATCAATTGCACCTCGTTGTTTTCCGTGAATTAATGCTTTGGGAGACGGTTATAGATACCGGCTACGTCGAGTATGGTTGCATGGTGGAACTTGTGACATGAAGTTTTTTTATCATGAAAGATATGATATTGCAAACCTTGTCATATAAGCAAGGGAATTGGAAACAGGACACGATGAAGAGCCGTTGATCGCGTTATGGTTTCTGAATGATAAGCTACCTATATCCCACAGCGACTGCGCATCTACAGCATCGCATGGTCATTTCTGCAACAATGTAGCCCCTAGACCATGTTTACTCTTGGCAACGTCATGGTACGATCAGCAAAGTTCATTATTATTGACAGCGCTAGAATTGATGATCAAGGACTATCGAAATGGCAGTAAACCGTTCGTTATTGACAACGCTATATCAAAATCTATATATCAGATCCAACATCTGAAGAGTTCGTGGAGGAGTAGCTCCCGGAGCGATATGGTATATAATTGCTAGGCCTATAATTTAGCCGACTCGTTCTTGAAGAGGCTGGTATATCGGCTTGAGCACGGTCTGAAAACGTCGTAGAGCGCTCAGACTGGGTCATCGTTTGCATATTACCCCCACCGCCTGCTAATAAAGATACCGGCAGTCTACTCCGATCGTTTCGAGATGCAGAAGGTTGTGTAGCGAACGAGGGACGAACCATGGGCGGAGGTAGACCATACTCAGCAGGGATGAATGGCGTATTGGGGACCTTGTCGATAGCGCGAGCTTCGGCATATGGTGAAGGGGAATATGGCTGGTGGTCGTAACTCCGATTTGGTAGCGGATCTTGAGGCGATTGGGATGGCGCTCGGTTGTAGTCCGAGCTGGGAGGGATATGATGGGGCGGACGGTATGGCAGATACACATTGCCTGCCCCTTGTGAATAATTGGGAGGCGGGAACAGGTCGGCATCGTATGGTCGATTGGATTGAAGAACACGATCTGGATTGAGCTGATTACCGAACTTCGTAGATCGTGCCTCAACGCAAGAACCAGAGGGTGATCTGGATCTACCGAAAGCAGAGTCGACTGGCTCATCAATATCTTTCTCTCGGAGCGGATACTTGCACCTCGGACAGGTCCGATGTTCGCCTGCAGTGAGCCATTTTTTTATACAATTCGCGTCAATGGCATGACCACAGATCAGTCTGACGGCGTACTCGTCGACTTTGTTCATACATATCGCACAGCTGGTATTAGGCGGCAAGTCATTCATTGAGACCAGCTGGAGCTGAGGAAGGGATGATGGCGCCATGTAGTATACCAGAGCGCTCAGTGAATAATGAGTTGACTGTGGTTCGTGTAGGTCTGAAGGCCTTGGGGGAAGCAGTCTTTTGTGAGAGAATTGCCAGGTGAAGAGCAGGGGTATGGCAGCATGGTAAGACACCGCTCCATAGACTGTCTTTGTTTCAGCCACCTTGTCCGAAAATTGGCATTGTCCACGAGGCCAAAGGAAGAACCGGTGGTTCAGACATTTCACTGGACCGAACAAAGCATCAATGTTATTATCTCGGAGAAAGCTTTTGTGAATCTTGGACACGAAACAGGATTGAGACAGGAAGAGATTGGGGGCAACATTGCCATCTTGGTTCGGACCTTCAGGTAGTATATGTCTGCATACAGAGCCTGAGACCTTACCTCCTGTCTCCGTGGTATGGATGTATTGGGCGCCAATACAGTCCTTGTCGACAAAGCTTTTTGCACTCTCCTAAGACCTGTTGACAGTGGCTATATCGTGTGATATTAGAATGGTGACGCAGCGATTATTAGAACGGCGTCTTTCGTCCGGAAGTTTGACCAGCTAAGAGATTTAACAATTCTTCGGCTTTTGACATGTACGAGATGTTGAGACCCATCGAGAAAATGGAGATGGAAGTGAGTCCATAATGGAAATGTGGATAAGAGAGACTCACTTCGCAACATATCAGAGTACACGGACTCGACGGACAGCCCCTGTGGAAGAACTACAACCTTGCTTCCAGTACAGTAAGGTGAAATCCTGCGATACTGTTGGTATCTCAACACTCATTTGTCGTTGTCCAAGACGATAATTCGATTCGTTGAGACACTAATTGAAGGCCCGAACGAAAGGCATGGTCAAAATAGAGAGGCCGAGGAAATGAAGACATGAGAGCAGATCATGCAAAATGACAATACTTAAGTTTCCATATGCTAGCTATCTGTCGCGTATGCTGATGCAGAATCGACAACTATCAGATGTCCACCAAATGTCCATCATTCTACGTTAGCCTCTATACTCGTACTTCATGATCTATCATTCCGTCATGCAGTATGAAACCGTGCCTTTAGGCATGAAGGTGTCAAAGTACCAGGAGATGCTTCTAGCAGACAGCATGTGTCTTTCCGGTCTTGCCCTGCAGGGAGTGTTTTTCGTTCCTATATTTGTCGTGGTTGTGGATGCTCTTCCCACTCGCAGTACTATGCTTCTGGATATGCTTCACGTGCTTATGAACTGTCTCCTTATCCATATCCTTTAATGAGTCCAAGGAGAGCTTCACATCGGCAATGAGTGTGTCACATCGTGCACGTGAGAAATCCTCGCGCACAACGACGCGCATCAATTTGAGCTTTTCGCTGTGAGGTGCCATAGTGTAAGCCGGTACGACCCAGCCTCTCTCGCGCAGATGATGTGCAATAGCAAACTCATCATAGTGATGTCTGTCCTTCGGGTTGAGACGGAAAGCCACAAGCGGCAGACCGTTGCCACTCTTCTTGCTCATGATAAGGAAGCCGAGCTGTTCGAGATTAGCGGCGAGATAATCAGCTGTCCGGGTAAGATTCATCATGATAGATCGATAGCCGCGCTTTCCGAGACGGATCAGCTGATAATACTGGCCAATGACTTGAGAAGCGCCCTTGGAGAAGTTGAGTGTGAAAGAGGCTTGGTCAGCACCGAGATAGTTGATGTTGAAAACAAGCTCTTGCGGGAGGTATTCGGGCGAGCGCCAAATGATCCAGCCTACTCCTGGGTAGACCTTCATGATTTAATAAGGTCTCACTTACGTTTGGAAAGATTGGACTTACTAGACCATACTTGTGCCCAGAGACGTTGATCGAGATGACTTTCTCCAAGCGGAAATCCCACTCTAACTCGGGCACAACAAAGGGTGCCACGAATCCTCCACTGGCAGCATCGACATGGATGGGGCAATCGATGTTCTTCTTAACCAAAAGATCATTAATGGCCTTGACATCTTCGTATTCCCCAGTGTAGGTCGTCCCAATGATAGCACAGATACCGATGGTATTCTCGTCAACCAGGTTGACCGCTTCCTCAGGGTCGATCACGTAGCGATCTTCGGTGCAAAAACTATAGCGTTCTTCAACTTCAAGGTAGCGTGCTGCTTTCTCCCAACAGACTTGGACAGCAGAGTTCATGACGATGTTGGGCTTCGAGTAATCCTTGCCGGCTGCTTTACGCTTGTTTTGCCAGCGCTTTTTCATGGCGAGAGTACCAAGGATCTACGAACAGATTAGACCAGGTGATAGGATCTGGTCTAAGAGAACGATGAACGTACGATAGCCTCAGAAGACCCCACAGTGCTCGTACCCATTGAATTCTCGTCTTCATGCTCAGTAGGAGCATTGAACATCCTCGCGATCATGCTGACACAGCGATTCTGAATCTCTGCCGTCTGAGGGTACTCCTCGTAATCGATGAAGTTCTTGGGTAAAGCCTCAGCCATGAGCTTCTCGACCTCTTCCTCCTACGGCGACAGTCATCACGTTGGTCAGTACTCCATCCTTCGGTGGCCGCAAGTCTTGTCCCATCAGGATAGACCCGACATACCATATAGGTGGTAACAAAACTCGCTAGGTTGAGCATAGGATTGCCATCCAAACTCAGATCGTCTTTAATCATACGATACGCCATTTCTTTCGGCATCTCCTTCTCCGGCATCTCATGCTTCGGCAGAGACTGTGCTGCAAAACGGCTGCCGTACACGGACGCAGTGGCGCCATCTCCATCGTCATTGGAATTTACCTCCAGCTTCTCCATGCCCTTAACGAGCGGGGCATCGGCCGCTTTGTCGTTGGGGACAGAGGCGAGATGGACCATGGTTGCAGTGATGTCGTGTTGGTCGTAATGGGAGCGGTAAATACTCAGAATATACGGTTCTGTGACTGTTTGAAAAAGAAACTATATGTGAAGCATGACGGCATCTGGGCATCCCAGTTATATCTTGGCAGGCACGCAGGGACGCAGGGACGTAATCTGAATTGTTCTAGATGCGGTCTTTCAACTTGGCAGTAGGACCAATTATTTGTCTATGCACCTCTGGACAGGACTACAAATGTCCCACATATTCCCTCACAAGCATGTCTCTCTTTTATATCAATCCTAACATTGTGGTTGAAGAGCTATAACACGGCTTCGTTAAGGATATGAAACTTCATCAACTAACTACAAGTGCCAAACCTCCACTACTTCACGTTACTATGGCCCTGGTAGTCTTGTCCGCGTGCCTCAAGAACCTTGGCTGGCGGGTCCTTATGTAATCTGTTGTGACCGTCGTGAGATCCGTAGGCATCGTGTGTTGTGGTACCACTGCCAATGGTTGAAGGTCCACCGTCGCCAAGAGATGAGTCGTGGACGCCAGATTGTGACCCATACTGTCCCTCCAGCGGCTGCCTGTAGGAGTCTACCCCAGTCCCCGTGGACATCTCATCATCAATGCCCCGACGGTCGTGTAGCGCCTGACCTCCAGCTTCAGTTTGATCGGCGTGCTTATCGTGCTTGTCATGCTTGTCTTTATGGAGAAAACCGAGAAGACCTCCATGCTTCTTTTCGCCGTCATGCTCATGCTTCTTCTGGTCCTTTTCGATCGCTGCCATATGCTTAGCACGCTCCTTCTCGTGATGCTTCGCGTCTTTCTCCATGACTTTCTCATCCTTGGCAAGTGCTTTGTCGTCATGCTTAGAGTGCTCATGATGAGCTAAACCGCCTGCTGCTGCTCCCCCAGCAAGAGCTTCTTCCTCCTTACGGTGACCGTGGTGGCCACTGCTTGGGTGAGAATCACGCTCGTTGCCATAGCCCGGAGATGGGTAGGTGGCAAGCGACGCTCCAGGGTGCTGATGCTCGCGAACGTTGGTGCCTGGGTCTACACGGCCGGTATCACGGAGTCTCTGATGCTCATCCATACCTGTGGCACCTGCACCAAGGGCAGCATCACGACCCAAGTGGTGGTCACGTCCGGGGTGATGTCCTGAGCCAGAGAGCTGGTCCTGAGGCATTGAGCCAAGTCCAGATTGATCCTTTCGATGATGCTTCTCAGCTTCGGAAGCTAACCCTACACCACCTGCACCAAGAGCAGCATCACGACCCAAGTGGTGGTCACGTCCGGGATGATGTCCTGAGCCAGAGAGCTGGTCCTGAGGCATTGAGCCAAGTCCAGACTTATCCTTATGATGATGCTTCTCAGCTTCGGAAGCTAACCCTACAGCACCTGCACCTAAAGCTGCGTCCCTACCATAGTGATGCTCTTGCCCGGTCAATGGTTGTTGGCTGGACCCTGCTAATTGGCGTCCGGCTTGGTCGTAGCTAGTGGGGCTGCGAGTATTATCATACGTGCTACCAACAGTATGACCTGTGTGACTCGAAGAATGGGTAGGCTGCCCATGGTGACGCTCTGCTTCGTACGCTAGCCCGCCTGCACCAGCGCCCAGGCTTGCATCACGTCCTACATGATGGTCCCTGCTGGTGCCTTTGGTAGAGCCATAAGGATCCGAGCCTGCGGTCTGCGATGGGTAAGCACCAGAGGTTCCTGCTTTGGCAGAGTTTAGGCTGGTATCGGCGCTATCTCGCTGCTTCGATCTGTCCATATCTCGAGGTCAGTGTTACCGAGCCGAGAACTTAAGAAATGCCATGACATATCGCTGTGGAACAGAAAGCGACCAAAGAAAAGGGAGTGCTCCCAGAGAACGAGCGACCACCAAAGATGCATTAGTGGCGTTATACAGGCAATCAACCAGATTAATTAGAAAAGCCAGGAAAGGGAGCTTGGCCAATTATCGTGTCTTGCAAAGAAATGAAAGTTAGGAAAGTGCCTTACAAGTCTGAGTCTACGCGAGGGTCCAATTTGTTCAACATGTCCGATTTATGAGGACCGGCGGTAGTTGGTGCCGGGCCATCAGATGAACCGGGTCCGATACCAGTAGAAGGACCAGTGGCACCGCGATGGTGGTCACGGTCACTTTCATGAGCCCCAAGCCCAGCACCCATACCGCTACCTACCAATGCTGCGTCTTCCTTTTTGTGACCGAGGCCATGATGCCCATGGTGGCCTGTTGTGGATTCGGTGCCTCCGATACCGCCTGCTACGTGAGGGTCAAGACGGTTGGCGGTGTCTGTAGCATGTGGGCCTTGGACGAAATGAGGTCCAGCGGCCGTCGTCTCTCCGGGTCCACAAGGGTCGCCCTCGTACTGGTGTCCGTGCCTATTATGGTCATGCTCCCAGCTCTCTGGCCCATATCCAGTCGCACCTGATGCAAGACTTCCAGCAGCAGCTCCAGCGCCTACACCAAGGGTACTGTCACGGCCCAGGGAGCCTTGATTGCGTGCATGTGGGTGTGCATCTGTGCCAGAGCCGTAGCCGACATTTCCGACCGTGCGAGAGCCGTCCAGATCGCTATCGACACGAGGATCGGCCTTGTTAGCAAGGTTTGATGAGTGAGGACTGGACGTGCTTTGACCGATAAGACCGTGTGTACCAGACTGTCCTGACGGGTGGTCGGAACCAGCCATCGTATTCGAGGCACCTCCGAGAGGAAAAGAGCGTGCCGAGGCTGGTACGTGGTTGTCACGCTGTGCAGACTCATGATGATGATGATGGGCAGCCGTCCCAGCACCGATAGCGCCAGCACCGAGAGCTGCATCACGACCCATGTGTAATGATCCACTCGATTGATCAACAGCTCCAGGACTATAAAGGGTTTAGTATGTGTTTCCAGCGGCCAAATCGTTGTATGACTTACTTTCCCACGCTCCGATCTGGATAGCTGCTCCCAGTCAAGCTACTTCCTCCTGTAGCTGGCTCGCGTGGGAGAGGCTTGTTGGTGAGATTCGGATCATGGATGCCCGTCATGCCTGAACCCGTCTGAGTTGCTTGTCCTGGTATACCCGAGCGTACAGACGCAGTAGTCGCAGCATCGTCGTCGAAACCGCCAGGCATACGTGAAGCGTAGGGTTCGCTAAGGCCATGAGTACCACGTCCAGTGCTACTGGCAGTATCGTATTGACTTCCGGCAGTTGGGTTGGTGGACGTAGATAGAGGATCGTTACGATAATTGCTTCCAAGTCCAGATGTACCAGTTTTATCATATTGACTCACACCTGTGGGGTTACTAGATGTGGAAAGGGGATCATTGTGAGTGTTGCTATAGAGCCCCGAGGTGCCCGACGTAGGGTTGGTAGAGGATGAAAGAGGATCGTTGGTGCGGCCACTGCCGAGGTGGCTGCCTTTGATAACAGTCAGAGGCCGCTAGTAGCTGCATCGTGTTGTGACACTTACCTTGATCAGCCTGGGTACTGGTGAGACCAGATCCAGAGTGAACGGGGTCGTCAGAATGGCCGCTGCCATACATGACCTCGTCATCCTTCTTGCTACCCGGGTTGATCATGTTCTTTAGTTTCTCCATGGTCACAAACGTTGCACAAGGCTGGGATGGTGTGTTGAATAGCTTGTTGAAGATCTTGATGTAAGAGTGATGTTGATTGTATACAGGAAGGGTAGAGGTGTCTACGTAAGACTATGTACGGAGGAGAGATCGTGTGCGAGGAATCTAGTGAGTGTTTGTGAGGGTATAGTGAGAAGATGTGAGTGTTGATTGAGAAGGGTGAAGAGGGTTCAAATACTCGAGGAAGCCGCCTTGGAAGCTCAATTCACGCACGCTTCTAGACCTTGGAAGTTAAGTATCCCACCTAGACGCGATCTGTGACGTATTTTTGCATTAGCTCTCGTCGGCAATCCTGAATGCAGTAATCTACTAGCCCATCGACGGCTGTGGCACGGTGACTTTCATTCAGATCTTGCTATATCAAAGCTCCTAATCCACAAACGTATTGTCATGCTACCTCCCCCCGCACCCACGAGAGCAGTACACAGTATTCTGCGCTTAACTCACCGCTTTTGCGCCTTTCCGATACCGTAACCCACACATTTTACAAAGGACTCAAGAGGCGTGTGGCCACAGGAGTTCCATGTTGTGGTCGCATGATTGGGCGACATGGTTGTGAAGCTTCGCTACGAATGGAACGACAAAGAGTGGGGAGATGCAATGCAGCGCCACAAGAACTCCAGCCACAATCGTGCACCGCCACACGGCCCCACTCCAAGATGTGCATTAAGGTAATCTCAGCTGATATATCTGAGTTACTGGCTCCGTGGCTTGTACCAAAGAACGAACAAAGTCAATAATTGTGGTTGTGTACGGTGACTGCTCGGGCTCGACATGTTCCGATCTTCATGGTGCACCACGCGGTCATCTGCCTTGCGAGGCAATCGTCATTTGAAATCTAGCGTGTTACTTTGTTTACTTCCTTTCTCCCCCCAAGGTGCAAGAAGGGTACTCCGCAATGACGATGCAAACGATGAGTTCATGAATCCAACTTCTGCCGCTACAGATCGATCTCCTCGTCCCGAGTCCATATGTCGTGCGGTCGTGCAAGTCCTTCGCCACCAATCACTCCCGCACATAGACGGGCGCCTTGACAAGAACACTTCTTCCCCTGACTTCTACTGCCATGAAAGTCGAAAAGCGGACACGGTCCTCTTTAGGCGCTGTATTTTGCTGCTGCCCTTGCCCTTGCGGTTGAGCTTGGCTTCCTGGCAACGCAGGTCCACTCCCAACACTGCCCTTCTTCGCTCCAGAATTACCCATAAGGCCACCAAACATTCCTTTCTTCTTCCCTTGTGCAGCTTGCTGCTGCATCGCCGCGTCTTTTGTTGCCTCTTCCGTACCAGCGCCACCACTGGCTCCTGTTTCTTTATTCTCGATGGATCCACTCTCCTCGGTCTGCTTCGAAGTGATACTTGCAGCTTCGCCTTCGCTTGGTCCTTCCCCGGGTATGACTACAGGCGGTAACCCAGTCTCGACTTTCATCCAGGCGTCTTGTACTAAAGTCCCAGGGGTGATATACTCCACAAAAACATCTCGGCTTTCTAATGGCAAATTCGCCGCCACGCCAACAGCTAGCTCAATGATTGACTGTACACCACTATCAAGACCTGGGGGTGCAGGCTCTTTTAGCATTACTGACAGACTAGCGGTGAGTCTCTCGCTCAAGGACACTGTGAGCAAGCTTCGGTTCTCGGCGGCTTGAGAAGACGTGAGGATCTCCTGTAGCCCATCAATAGTGGACAGTCGCCAATTCGAAATCCGGGCAAGGAGGGCATCTTTCTCCTCATCAGAGGGAGTGGGCGCAGCAAATCGACGAAGGTTTTTCTCTATGATCTTCAACTGGGATGACAGTGCAGGATCAAGCGCAGGATGAAAGCAGCGTTCGAAAATCTCATCGACTACCCAACGTGCGATGCAGGCGCGACCCACGGCGGTCATTTCCTTTGTTGGCTGACTGGCGGCGTCACGATTGACATACGGGGCTAGCCATGGTGGAACAGTGCGCCATTCGCGGCGAAGGTTGAAAGCGAGATTGTTGATGGCGCCATCTAGCCGTTGAAAGCGATTGGAGTACTCGTTATCGTCGAGTGAGGTACGCGATTGCGCGAGACGTTGATGGGCAAGTGTGTTTTGGAGCTGCAATACTTGTGCATCTTTGTCGAAGTAATACTTTTTCACCTTACGGTACTTGTCCTCTGTGGGTACATAAATTTAGCCTAGGTATATAAGAACATTTGAAAAACAAGTGAAAAGAAATTGTGACCGTACGCAATTCATCGTGTCGCTGGAGCAATTGGGCAACATCCAGGCTTGATAGATCGTCTCGCGATCTATTCGGAGGCGGCGAGCTCCTCGCATCCTGTTCTCTATGCTGTGCCATTGGCGAGGTCTGACTTGTACCTCGATACGCTTGACCTTGAGGGGCCAATTGAGTGGCGTGCTGAGTAGAGTATCCTGGTGGCGGTGCGTTAGGTGGCGGTACCGGACCCTGCTGTGGCCCTTGGTTGTATGGTTGATAGACAGCTCCTTCACGACCTTGTGACTGCTGACTCTGCTGGGTCGACTCGCTGGATCGTCTATTTAACGGGGCTTGCTGACCTGGCGGTATACCCATTGGAAGCTGTGTGTTTGGAGCGGAACCAACGGGAGTATGTGTATGCTTGTCAGGTGCACGAAAATGCTGTGAGGACGTAGGCCGTTCTAGCGATTGCTGACTAGGAGGTCTGCTGTTCTCGTACTGATGTTGATGGAGTGTTTCAAGAGGAGATTTTGGAGCGAAAGGATGGCTGGATGTGGAAGTTGCTGAAGACGGTGAAGGATGATAGGACGAAGGTGTTGGCTGTGCTGAGTCGTTGCGAAGATGTTTGGTCGTTTGATGGGCTGTCTTCTCCCACGATGATTGCAGCGACCCTTGACGATCCAAAGGGTGCCGACCACTGTTGTTTCGATTCGGATTCTGCAGTTGTGATCGACCGTGAACGTACTCTTCGTGAGTAAGAGGGGGCGGGAATGCAGGCGAGCGTAAAGGGTCTTTGTCCGCACGAAGATCAGCTTCGCCGAACTCTTCCCCTTCCTCCTCGTCTGCAATGGATGGGTTGGATGTAGACCAACGCTTTTGTTCAGCGCCGCGGTTTCTTTCAGCTGGAGGTTGTGGTTCCTCTTTCCTCCTCACCGACACTGATCGCCCAAGCTGTTGGGGTGCACTTTTACGACCAAAGAAGCCCCTCTTCTTCTTCGGTGCCTCTGCGTCTGCCCTGAGTGCTAGCGGTACGGAGTCGTAGTACCTGTCTGGGTTGTCGTCGATAGCAGACGACGGCGTAGAAGCGCTGTTGTGAGATACAACCGTGATTGTGGGTTGATCAGTATTGATCGAGCTTGGAGTGCGCAGACCACGTATACTTTGTGTCCGTGCTGGATGAGAATCTATGGGCTGCTCTGGCTGATGGGATCTTTGTGATAAATTGTAGCTCTGTCTGTCGTCCTCTTCCCTTTGTGATGAGGGAGCGGAATGGAGAGTGAATCCGGGAGAAGGCTCACCATAGGCTCGTTTATCCTGCTCGTCCTGAGAAGGTTCTAAGGATAATTGCGAGCGATTCCTATGCCTTGCTAAATGTCTAGCGAGCATGACAGCGATGAGGAGTGAAAGGGCGGCAAGCGGGGCGGAAATTGTGCTGTTGGATTAGCTACTTCTTTGATCATGGGTAGCGGTTCGGATCTATCCCCATTATGGATATAGCGAAGCCTTCCGAGACGGGGGTTATAGAACAGATCATATTCTATTTGGAAGCTCTAAACATGCACACTATAAGCAATTACTACAACAATTTCTCCGGCGACGACTACTATCGCTCTCTCATGATAGGCCACACAATTTGCAAAACGCCTTTATGATCTGGGTGTCACGTATTACCAGTGCAGCTTCCACAGCTGGTAAGCCGTTGGATACCAACAGGGCAACAAATGTTTGGTTGGGGGCTGTGTCCCTTGCTCTCAAATTACAGCGCTAGTAATGGTCGGATTGGGAAACCCATTCTTGAGATCCCATCAGATATGCGAGCAGGAATGAGATCTGACTATACATTCCAAGCATCGGCCCTAGAAGCTTATTCTGATTCTATTCATACCCACTCACCGCCCAACCAGCGGTTGAAAAACTCCAAGCTAGCCTCTGGCTGATCCAAGGGAACCATGTGACCACCTGCATGAAGTCTCATAAAGGTCAGATTACCGTCACTCTTGACCTGGCCGATCTTCTTGCCGTCGCCGCCAAGCTTCAGATCTTCGAGTTCGACCTTGTTGTAAGCCTTCTGCCCGGGCCACTCCAGGGCTTCAGTCCAGGCGTGGTTGCCGAGCCAGTTGCAGATGAAGTCTGCGTCACCCTGGACAGGCATATCAGTACAATATTCTGACATATCAAAAAGATGAAAAGAATTGGGTATTGAAACGTACAGCATAGATTAGGACAGGAATCTTCTCCAGGATAGAGGGCACCAAGCGGTGGAACGGCATCATCCAGTCGCCGGCCAACAGGAAGTTCCTGTTGACGTCAAAATTGCAGCCTTCGTAGCTGTCAACCTCTGCACCCAGGGCTTGCAGAACTTCGGGCTTGTTGAGCCACTTGCTGATCCATCCGAGCTGCTCGTAACACAGCGACCCACCATCGGCGCACGGTACACGCACATCGTAAGGATTTTGCCCAGTCCTTTGGTAGGGACCGATGATAGCATTGTTGCAGTAGATGGCGGCGGGGACGCACGACCATACACTTTCGCTACTGTAGCAATTCTTAATGAGTGACTGGCAGCGAGGAAGTGCGTTGTCCATTGCTTGACATTGACTCTCCTCAACAACAGCTGGCCAGCCACCATCACCACAAGCCATGGGTCTGTAGTATTCGTACTGAGTCAGACCGTCGGTGAGGCCATTACCTATCAATATAGATTTCAAATTGATGTTCCTCTTCTTGTGGCTCATGATCTCGGATGTAAATACAGGAATATAGTGTCCAGCATACGATTCTCCTGCAATGTGGAAATCTTGATGGCCGTACTGTGGAAATTGGTTGAAGAAGAGAGTCAGGAGGGCGTAGACGTCCTTGCTCGCAGCAATAGTGTCACTAACGGAGCCTCCACTGTACGAATAGCCCGTATTGACCGGCTGGTCAAGGAATATGACAGACGCATTCGAGTTCCATGAGTATGGGTTGTGGACTATGTTCAGCTCCTCGTCAATCGATGCGGGACCAAGCTCAAGGAAGAGACCAGTCAAGGAGCTGCATCCAGGTCCACCGTTAAGCCAGAGGACGACTGGATCATTCACGGGATCGTTTCGGGACTCAAAGAACCCTGATATTAACAGTTAGCAAGGCTTGCTTAGGACTCCACTGGAACAGTTAACACCTACAGTAGAATAGGTGCTTGTCGTTATCGTTATCATCCAAGTATCCGCTGTACTGCTGAACCCCGGGATCAACCCCAAGAGATGTAGGATCAACCTTCTTCGTCCTCAGATCAAAAGCTTCCAGCTTTCCATCAATCTTCCTCTCTTGATCGCCGTTCTCGTTCTCGACCCAGACGCTCTGGATGTCTGCACCTCGGGTGACGTAGTCCCAGTGATTGTCAGGTCGGCGACGATGCTTCTTGGGCAAGGAGAAGAAGCTAGCTTCGTCCATAGCTCCAGGGTAGAGCATGGCCACTTCATCCCAGACCGCTCGAGCATCTTTCGTGAGCGACTTCAACGACGCTTGGAGGTTGTGGAGGGGTTTCGTCCACGAGTCGGACACTTGCCTCGGTGCCTGGAGAACTTGTTGTACAGGCGAGAAAGCTGCTGCGCATCCCCCAATCAATATAGACGACGCGAAGAGCTTCATAGTGGTGATGACTGATCCTCCTCAATAGTATTGACTAGCGATATATTTGGAACGGAGATGAAAGTGAAAGCTTGCGAGATAGAAACTTCGTTATCTATGTATCTATCAAGATGGGGGGCAACCCTCAAGCGCCCTTAGCAACGATATGCTAGGTCATGATTGGCGCTAATAGGCATCTGACCCTGGGACCACTGATCACGTCCAAAGGTTCAGTGCTCAAGGAAAGCTAATCACACGACATACAGCCAGGCGTTCTCCTTGCCTTCTTGATATATAGAACTACCTTACTAGCATCTGCACCGGTACCGATCCGGAGTGTCTAAATTAAACTCTCATCTAGTAACATGGAATATCATGAACTGTTCGCTTTCCTCAGCATTCCTATAAAAGCTCCTCGCTTGTGTGCCTTTTCTTTACCAAATTGGAGTAACAAAGTGGCCGCGACTCACGATTCGTGCCCGCTATAAAGGAGATCAAGCTCCAATGCTGGTGATTTCGCGTAGAAAGGAAAAGACATTAATGCAACGAATAGAGTGGCCACCAAGGATATTTCGTATCCTGTGATATTGTTAATGTTGGCAAATGGTTCGTGTTGAGCAGTTGTTCAGTTACATGGTGCCGCAGACCTCGAGATAGGACCGAATATAAGCCACAATTCAAGTCGTTTGCAGCCTCAAATATACTATTTTACGATAGAACAGCATGATTATTGCCGTTGAAGATGACTGCCACGGCATGATTTACAAGCAAGAGAGCGGTAGCTGTTCGAAACATTTCAATCATCCTGTGTGAGCTGGCACTTTCCGACCTGAAATAAAAGGAACCGTCCGGCAAGAACCTTGACTGTTCAGCTTTGTTTGGAAAGAAGCATTACATGAATATGGTTGAAGTCCCTACCAGCGATTCCGCTGACAAGTAACCATGATAATGATTCAGTTCCACTATGGAGCACCCATCTCCAATGCCACAAAGCTCAACTGTATCGACATCTGAGCAAGCACGCCCATCTCCCTATCTAGAGATCTTGCAACGGTCAAGAATAGTTCTACCATAGCCCCGGTGAGCTCGTCCTTGGTCCAGATCTCGTGCCTAGGTGTAGGGAATAAGCTTCACCGTCATTGTAGATTTTGTTTGCGATGGTGATACAATAGCCCTTGAAGACGCTGCCTTTGCAAAATCTGCCATCGGCGGTGGCGCTGCGTTGACGGAGAAGCTTAGTCGTGAACATCCTCAAATGTTGATGATGGTCTGCGCGGAGTGTCCGATGCCCAACAGTCATTGCTAGGTAAGATTCCACCCATCTTATGTTACGTTCCTAGTAGACATAAAGATATCCCACGCGATTGGAGAGAAGTAGGTAGCGGGTTAGCTACGGTGGAAATCATATCCTCGGCAATTTGTTGTCATCTGCGCTGTTCCCTTGAGCCGACAACACAGGCTTTGTACGAAGAATCATCAGACATAGGGTTAATTCATGATTGAATGGCCCCAAATCTAGATATAGTCTCCTCTAATTGGGATAACATTGCTTGCTTCCGAGATTCAGTACACCAGCTTCCACTTATGGATGCTTTTGCAATGCCTTCCCAGTCTTTCACCGTCAGTTCAAAAGCTTCTTGTACCGAACAGTAATTATCGAGAATGTAGCCACCAAAGTACGCTGGATCGTCGCTGTTGATCGAAAATTTGACACCAGCATCTAAAAACGTCTTGATCGGGAGATCTTTGACCTCTTTGACACATTTTAAGCTCACGTTAGAAAGCGGACATACCGTGATCAAGAGCTGCCTCTGCGCAACTTCGAGCATCAGATCTGTATCGTCTGCAAGACTTATTCCGTGGTCGATCCTCTCGACATCCAAATGTCTTATTGCGTCCCTGATATATTCTACCGGCCCCTCTTCCCCTGCGTGTGCCGTCCTCTGGATCTTTTTCGCCTTGGCACTTGCATAGATATCCTTCCATTTCTGTGGCGGATTGCCCTTCTCCGTCGAACTTAGGCCCAGGCCGGCCAGTAGCCCACTTAGGAGGTCAGCCTCTGCTTGAGCGTACATCTTCTCAGACTCTGAGACAGGTAGATGCCTCAACAAGCAGAGTATCAGTTTTGTGCTAATCCCCAACTCTTGCTCTGCACGCCGACATGCTTTGACGAAACCATTGACCACGGTCTGATAGGCAACACCTCTTACGGTATGCGCCTCCGGATCAAAGAAAACTTCGGCGTGTATCACGCCATCACTTTTCGCTTTCAAGAAGTATTCGAATGCTAATTGCTCAAAATCTGATTCGGTTATGAGGCAGCTCATGCCAATAAAGTAGTAGTGGAGGAAGTCATCGAGGGAGGAAAACCGTGTGTAGCGATCTAAGAGAGCGGTACTAGAGCTGAAAGCAGGGTCTGACGATGGGAGGGCAACGACATTACGCTCAGCGAGAGTAAAGAGCAGGGCTGGCGATAGAGAGCCTTCAAGATGGATGTGGTGTTCGCATTTTGGGAAAGCGGCCAGGAAAGGGTGGAGACTAGATTTGCACATGGCAGGCAAGGCAATGGAGCAGTGGCAACATGGAGGAGTATCGTTTTACAACTGTGGAGGCTGGGCAAAAGTTACCGAATACAAATGCGGATGCCAAGACACTAGCAGCGTATTCTTCATGACTTACCGGCAACCGTGGTCTTCATTGGGATGTGGCGATGTGCCACAAACGCCTCTTCGAGGATGATTGGAATGGAATCGCTTCCGGGTACTCCGTATTGCAATAGCGCTTGTGGCTAAGCACGTTAAATCGCAAGATCTTCGGTATTTGGCCATTACTTCTCCCCTCAGATAGTTCTATCTGGTGATCCCTGCTGGTCTGGGTCGATCAAAGTTCCAGGTCGACGGTCGGTGAGGATTATCACTGAGAGCCTCCATGTGTGAGCAATCATACAACGTTCATACACACCCATACTTCAGATATCAAGAACGCTTCCCTATTGGCCCATTTGGTTATATCTTCCGGGTTGAGCCTCGAAACACAGATCGCCTCTAGCTGATCCAATTCGACAGCGACATGCTAGCTTTCATGGTCAACCCAAGCATTGTTATCATCATTGCTTACACACACGTTCACAGAGATACAAGCATTAGCTCTCAGACCATAACGATGGCGCAGAATATGGGCAGCCTCAGGGTCACTACCTGGTCTCTTTTGAACGACGACACCGCACTTGCCCTCGTCGCATGATGTTGTCCATCAATGCCTTGGAAGACTTGAAAACCGCAGATCCAGACCTTGTCACGTAGATGACACACCGGATACAGATAGGGAGTTGTCGATAGGCACGATCATCACTCCACCATCAAGGTATGACTTGCACAAGTTCCTTGTTAGCGGTTGACGTCTTCGCGCAGACCCGACGGCTTCGACCACTAGCGCAAGACCGACCTTTGGAGATCCCTGAGGCACAGCAATCACTAGAATCAGTCAATCAGTCAATCTAGACCACCGCTGCCCAAGCTGCGGGAAAGGGGCAGATCTCGCCATCTCGGCAAGATTGTCATTGGTCTCCTCCCTTTCATACTCGCTCATCAACACATCCACACATCCACACAACCAAATATCTGGGTCGGTTGAGGGAGGGATCATTAACGAACAGCTCGTTGGAGATCTCCTTTAGGCTAACATCCTTAGTTCCTCGATATATAATCCTGAGTAAAGGCAGCTATTAGTTCAGGGACTTTAGGAAGTATTCTATGTCGATCCATTACCTTTTCCTCTACGCTCTCATGCTAGACAGAGGACTATGTTTCGGCTTCGACTCGGCATGCCGTTGGACCTTTCTCAAGTTCGTCCAATTGGGAACTCTTGTAGATCTTAGGCATACACATTTGACTCTTGGTCGACCTCCCCAAAAGCCTTTCTAACAGACCGTCGATTCGATACCTTCCTTATTCTTTGCGATCTGAGCAGTGACATCGATTTTTTTATGATTGGACAATATGATAAGGCAGTCATTCTGCTAGGGACCTCCAGCTTCCATAGGCGTGATGGGTCTACCGCAGTAGGCCAGTATTCACGTCGGTATACCAGGACAGCTTCATCCTCTCGGACATTTTCCACCAACGCTCAGACTTCGTCTGCTTTGTGCGGCTGTGGTCAGCCAGATTCGTTTCCGATAACCGACGGCCCAAAGTACATATCGACAAATAGGGAACGCTATCCTTGACTACTTGCATGAAGCTCGGCCCACCGTGGGTGTTGCCCTGCATGCTTGTCGTCTGTCATTGTGGGAGCCAATCATTGATGTGGCGAAGATCTATATTCAGGCCTAAAACCGCCCATAGCGATATCTAGCTGTCACTGACCCGGACCTTGAAGGATAAGCTTTTGTTTCCCACGGATCTCCAACCGAACCGAACAAGGACGTTCAGTAGTGGCTCTTCCCTCAAGTCGCCAGTGTGGCTGCGTGCCTAGGATCTCACTGACACCCTGGCAATGATGACACCGGATCTGGGAAGTGGACTCTTGTAGCCCTCGGTGTCTGCACGCCTACGGTGTAAGCTGTACCATCGGCCCTTACGGAGACATCCCCGAGGCCTCTTCCAAATTACTGTTACCTTTCTTTTCCATCATGGTTATTAGTAGGGTATAATGGTCTTTTTCCTTCTGTAAACAATTGTACTTATCTTTACAGCTGTATATCTACGAGAAAGTGGCAACATGGCAGAACAGGGATCCAATTCAATTCCAAGGTCGTCACTTATGAAAACACAGGCAGATTTTTCTGAGAGATCTTCGGTGCCATCCAGTGAAACTCTTCAAGGCCGCTTGACGCCAGATCTTGCCATGTCTCATGCTAGTTCAACGAGCCAACCGTTGACAGGGCCGGCAGCTCTACGTTCACAGATTACCTCTGTCTTACCTGGGTCTTCGTCAAGGTCGGCCGACTATATTCACCCCTTCCATCCTTCTGTGACTCTGCCGGGGACTATTCTGGATGGGTACTCGGAATTTCCTCATTTCCATCGGCCCTTTGCTAGCGTACCGAACATAGGTTCACAAGTCCAGATGTCAGGTATGCAAGGCCAGAAACGGGCATATCGGCAACGAAGAAAAGATCCAAGTTGCGATGCATGCAGAGAGCGCAAGGTAAAGGTCAGTGTTGTATGCTTCCATTACTCTCATGGCACTGATGGTTAATAGTGCGATGCTACTGATAGCTCAAGTTGCACCGAATGCTCGAGCAGAGACGTGAAGTGTCAGTTCACGAAGGAGACGAACCGACGAATGTCTAATATCAGGTCAGCGTCTGCATATTCTGCTAGCTAACCCCGTAGTGCTGACTCTCATTGTGATTGAATAGACACAATCAGGACCTCCAAAAGGAGCTAGCACAAGCTAAGTCACAAGTGGACCATCTTAGGTCAATGTTGGACTCCGGACAGGAGGAGAGCCGGATCCATGATCTCTCCAAGAGACACCTTCCTAGTCCTGAGCCCTCCCATTCTCCAAAACATAGCCTTTCGCATTTACCTGGTCCTGAACCCGTACGACTTCACATGGTGGATCCATTGCCAAGATACGAAGAAAGGCGGCCAAAAAGACGGAGGACCGCTGGCACCGTAGATCTGACCACGATCGGATCCAATATGGATAGACATGGGCGAGAGATATTCAAACCACCATATCCACATTTACGGAAACCGTCTCCGATAACGTCCCCCTCCAGCCTTCCTACACTTCCGCAGAGAGACGTAGCGGACGCTTTGATCCGTCAATATCACTTTACACTCCACCCTACCCTGCCCATGATCCATTGGCCTTCGTTCCAGGAAAGATACGATGATGCATACCGTAGTGGATCCCTTGAGAGTGTCCCACGAGTATGGATTGCGCTGCTGTACGCTGTATTTGCTTGCGGTACCCTTCACCGCTCTTGGTGTGAGGGCAGGAGATATCTGGAAGTATCCAAGTCTCTGATAGACATGTGGACCGAACAATCGACCCTTGACCATGCCCGGGTTGCTCTCTTGAGTTGCATCTTTCTGGTCGAGATGAACCTCAAATCCGCAGGTTGGAATTGGATTGGATTTGCCGTTCGGATTGCGTTTGACATTGGACTCCATTGCGAGGCCGGGACATGGTCTGCTATAGAAGAAGAGATGCGCCGACGAACGTGGTGGTGCATATACACTTGTGATTGGTAGGTTCCTCTCAGATCTTCTACAAGCTCTAGCTGATTATGCTAGCCTGCTGTCCCTCGAGTTGGGACGACCTGCCCTGATCAAGGAAGATGATTGCAATGTTGGCATGCCATCTGCGGTCGATGACCAATACATTCACGCAGGTAATAATTGGGTTTCGCCGACACCCGAGCAATTGACTTCACCCCTTCTGCCGACCATCCAGGTCATTAGTGGCATTGCCAGACTTCTCAGGGTTCTAAAGAGTCGGTTTCTCACCGAACCAGTGCTAGAAGCCTACGATTTGCATTTCAAAGGATGCATGCAAGCTTTCCCAGTGTACCAACAGATCCGGCTAAATGATTATGTGGACCCAGTAGAGCTCCCTCCAATCATGTACTTACAGAACGCTCGTCTCATGCTTCACCGCCACAATTTGAGCCCTACCTCCGGAGCCCAGGATAGATCTATGGCACTGGATCGTTGTGCGTCTACCGCCGCAGACACAGCGATGCTGCTCCGACGGACTATGCAAGAGATGCCTCCTGACTCCCAGTCAAGAACTACCGAGCAAAACGATACATGGGAGAAGCGCATGGTCACGGCAGTGAGCGCGTTCTTCTGCACCCATATTTGGCGCTGCACGTTGTTCTTGAGCTTCAGGCTCGATTACCGCAATGCAATATGGTGTGCACGTGCAAGCGCAACACTTGGAGCCTCACGTCCTGTTAACGTCGCCTGTGGCCGCTACTTGGAGTTTTTCCTCAAGAAAATGGCCGCAAGGAACATAGACGGACCCCAACTTGATACTGATGAGGAAATGGTAGCTTATGTGTCAGCTGACCTTCAAGGTAGCTTCGATCATTCGTGGATTTGGAAAGAAGCCAAAGGCGATGTTCATCTTGGTAACCCCTTTCAGGATCCGACTCTTGGCGGGAATGGAAACACCAACGATGCTTCGGACATAGAGGAGGCTGACTGGGACGGCTGGGATAACCTTTTAAGTATCCTGGATGACCTATTTCAGGAGCAGCAGCGAAGACAGCAGCACCGTGCTATCCAGGAGTCATCATTGCGACCTCCACTCATGCTTCCGCCACTAGCGCCATCCCCAAATCCCTCCAACCGAATGAGCATCAAGGATCTTATCTGAGAGAGGTCATTACTGAGGTGGCAGTACCGTCCGTCTGGACTGGCAAGTCAACGCTGTCTGTACAAATTGACTGACGATGCGAGAGCCGCCTGTATCTTGTTTCTATATGTATGTTGTTTTATATCACCGCATAAAACTACGGACGACTACGAGCATTCAGGATACTGCATCACACCTGTGGAGCACGAGAAGCTTGTGTTTGGATCTACGTCGCAATGAGAGCAGTCTGATCGAGCCAAATAATATGGCAGGGTTTCTGAAGACATTTACATCACAGTGCTGAACCCCCTTCTTGTATATAATTCAACTTTGGTATATATATCATGAAGATCTACCTCAACGATGCGAAGGGCAATCTACATTTCAAATGCCAGACTATCATGAGCCAAACTATTCAGATGCTGCAGGATTGTAGTCTCTCTGGCTATGGATTCTTACCTCACGCTGCAGATACCGTACTAACCCAAGATCTAGGAGCGCTAGAACCAGCTAAGCACATAAGGCATGGCGATCAATTAATGCCCCCAGATCTTTTCTCCGTCGATGCAATATGCCCTGCATCGACTCATAAAGGGTAGGGAGTTCATACAATCGTCAGACAGAGCCAGGTATGGACCATCATAGATATTTTGCGCGGCTGAAGTCGCCAAGCTGCCACCACCAGACCTGTCATTTACCGACCTTCGACCTCGGTGGGCCGTACATGGACCCGCCTGGTGTCGCATTTGCCAAGCATGCAATATCATAGAAAGGATTTGGTGCGAGGAAAAGCGCGCAAGTCGGACTGCAGATAGCAATGAAATCCCGACATGCCGTAATCCTTGCTGAAATCCAGATCATCCATTCAAACATTCGAGCGTACGATTACCCGCGGCTCTTTTATCATGCCTTGGGGTTGGGCGCCAGCTTCCTCTGGGAACGCATCTGTTTACACCAAACCCTATTGCCCCATCCTCCGCCAAACCTTGTCCCCGCATCGTGGTCCCGAGGTTTCCGACCATCTGCCCGGCGCCACCGCTGTGACCTCCGCTAAGCTCTTGAGCACGGGTCACCGAGTGATCCTAGTGTACCGCCGTCGAGTCGATAGGATCCCCATCAAGGCGGCAGATACTACCCGAGTGCGAACCACCAGGAAGCAATTGCATTCCTACAACTGTGCTCCGCAAGAAACTGCCTTGCCTAAGCGGATGCATTGGTTGATCAAGTCAGGAACCCTCGTACGGGTAGCTCAAGCTTGTCGAAGCCCATAACTCGCATCGTTCATCACAAACATCCCCACAATGCCTTTCCGAGCGAGGATGAAACGTGCCCTCGGCCGCACCAATTCCTCATCTACCGGCTCCGACCTTAATCATACCAACACAAATAACTCCAGCAAATCGAAGAAGTCTAAGAAAGATAAGCTACCCGACAACGTCTACAAGCCCGGTGAAGCCATGCCGCGCCCCAAGTACCGCGGTCCCTACAATCAAGCCCACCAAGAGAAATTGTCGGCATTCAGTTTCGGAGATATGTGGAACAGGAGACGGAGCAGTGTGAACAGTGATATCAGTCCTATGGGGTCGAGGACCATGAGCAGAAGGAGTAGCACATGGTCGAGGAAGAGCAAACTGGGTAACAGGCAAAACAGTGGTGGGTTCGCTGATGTGGAGGAAGCCGAAACCGACGACGATGTAGCGAATGGTACGTCTAGTCGATCGTATATGCAAAGGCTATCGATATACAGCAATACCCGCTAACTTCTTGAGTCATGTTCAGTGGGCTTGTCAAGAATACACACAGCCGAGAATAGGAGACCATGTGGTGTGGACACTACGATGACGGGCTTGGAGTCACAGAGGACCATAACGAACGGGGATACATACGGCCTTGACACGCAAAGAACGATTACGAATGGGACGAATGGACGACTGTTCACTGCGGATGAATTAGCGACTGCGTTGACCCAGAGTACGCTAGAGCCCTCCAGAAGGGAGGGGAACTAGGGAATCGCTCTGTTTGACGACTGTGCATTATAGATTCAATGTATTTGGGCACAGATGCCGACAGCGATCGGAGACCTATAGCTGGAACGCTTCCATGTTACGAACACGTCTTATATGAGGAGATGGATCTGAAATCTCGGTCAAAGTGACCGGTACTTAGATCGGGCCATCATGGATGGGGCTGAGCCTGGTGCTCTTCTCCATATCTCAAGACTGTACGTTATCAGAGAATAGAAGAAGATATGATCATACTTGCTTTTTGGGCGCTGCGAGCGTCCAAAGTCCAAACAAAATCAAAAGTGCAAGCAAAATCTGTAGGTACCTAGTCAGTCCCCTGTCGACATTTGATGATCGCACCCCGAATTCAGGCCTTCGGTCCGTGACCCTCACTATTTCCCTAAATTCATACTTGAGCACTTCTCATTGCAGGTCTTCGTACAAGCTTTCTATTGCCCATGCGAATTGAGACGTGTTCCTCTGTGTTATAAGCTTCCATCCACCGTGCCACCTTTAGGTGGCTCCTAGGAAACCCTGCCTACTCACGCAAAAAGCCATCTCGTCATCCATCTGATCCACTGTACAAAGATCTACATTTCGTATCGATGACGGGTGAGATATATTAGCGCGAGACGTCAACGTTTGAGTGTTGTTTACGTGTTGTTTGCTATTCATTATACTCTCAGAGGTATGTGTGAAGTGTGATGGTTACTTAGCAGTGGGGGATTCAGGTGGAGGAACAAGTATAGGTGTGATGGGGTATTGGAAGAGTAAGAGAGGTTGAGAGAGAAGATTAGGTGGGAGGAGAAGGGAAGACTTGAACAAATAGTAGGGTCTGTGAGCCATCGCCAGGGAAATGGATTGACATTTGACTATGTACATAGCTAGGGGTGGCCCGCTGGAAATCATCAAGCTTATCCATATTGGACCTTACAACTTTGACCTCCTCGTCTTGTCATCCATCAATTCCACGCCGAGAACACCTTCCAATTCTTTGACAGCTCGCCATGTCTTCCCAAGCTGCACTCTAATAGTCCTCATCCCTATCAACTTGCCCGTCTTCAGGTTCTCGCCAATATCATCCAGGAACACAATGTCCTCGGCCTTGATTCCACTTCCGCCGCGCTGTTTGTCGAATTCATCCAAGCGCTTTACAGCAAGTTCATAGATATCCCGCGAAGGCTTCCGCATCCCTACTTCGGCACTGGCGATGTAGACATCGAAGAGGGAATGCGGGTTGTAGATGAAAGCGTTAGAAGACTGTGTTGCGGACGCGGAGGACGGCTCGGCCTGTTTGTTCCAAGGGTGGTCTGGGGGAATGATGATGGTGTTTGAGAGGGCGCCGAGTATGAAACGAGGTTTTTGCTTTGAGAGGCGTTCGAGAGCTGGGAAGACGTAGGGATCGGGGTGGCGGGCGGCAGACATCATAGCCCAGAACAGCTGCTCGCCATTTATGGAGGGTATTGGGAGTGACGGGTCGGAATCCTGAAGTGACGACGATGGAGAGACTATAGGCTCTTTAGCCGTAGGGGCTTCCCCAGTTTTTGGCTGATCTGTTCCTGAAGACTCGACGACTTCTTCTGACTCTAAGCTCACCGGGTCTCCTATTGTGGTATCCTTAGCCAATTTGGATAGAGACGGCCTTTCCGTTTCCTGTGCGCTGGTAGGCCTCTTTTCTTCTCTTTCCATATCAGACTGAGCACCTCTGTCTTGATCTGAAGGCTCTGAGTCTGCCGCCTCGGCCTTCAAGCTGACGTGGTCTCCCAGTTGGGTAGGATTGACAGTATCTTTCAACTTTTTCTTCTTGTTCCTGAAAGTCGTTTGGAACTCTTTCCATGCACGTTTGCTATGTAGATCTGCTGTGAATCCTTCGAAAAAATCGCCATTGAGTTTGACTTCTCCTCTTTCGAGCCGCTGCCAGTACCCATTGGGCGAGCTGTGTCTTATAGCATAATTGATCCAATCGGTGGTGATGCCATGTTTACGTTCAAAATCTATGATCGCCTGGAAAGGAGACAGAACCTGAGTGCTGTTAGTGTTCCAAAGAAAGGGGGGGTATAGTCCACTTGAAAACGTACGCAAACACCACCAATGTCGAAGAGAACGGCCTTCGGAGACCTTTGTAAGGCCATTGTCTACCAGCAGTGACTGTAATCGACCAAAGACTCTTGGACTGCCACCAGATGGTGTAAAGGACTTGTTATGGGAAGTATGGCTCTTATAGACGGTGGATCTAAGACCTAGGAGAAATGATGTTATGACTTTGGATGTGTTGAACAACGTGATTATGACTATGTGAATAATACTCTAAGGAAGTAAGAATACAGGTGTTACAAAAATAATTAGTATTTCCATTACTAAGCCACTAATATAATAGGGCTAACTACCTTAATTTCCAACACTCCCCCTTAGACAGATCTATCCTATACTATAGCGACAGTAACCTTAAATAGAATCATATAATAACTTCTATTAGTGCTTAGTATTATTCTAAAGATATACCGGAGTATATACTAATATAAATTAAACAGGTAGTTATTATATAATTATATAATAAGTAAATCCTAAATAAGAACTATTAAAACCCTTTATAACTATATATTTTACTAGAATAGCTAGGTAGACCCCTTATTAATAAGTATTATATTATTTCTAAATAAATTAGGTCGATATAATTATAATAGGCCTCTATTTTATAGACATCCTTATTACTCCCCTTATTCTATTATCCTTATTCCTATTATTTTAAGAAATTACTAGAACTTCTATTTTACTAGGGGCTTAGTAAAACTATTTACTATTATCTTATTAATTAAAACGTAGCTAATATTAATCCTTTTCTTCTATTATAGTTCCTAAATATAATAGTATACTATATTAATATATTTAGATCTTTTACTAACTTAATAGTTCTTTACTAATATAATCGCCCTATTATTATTACCCTTAAGTTTTATAATTATATCTAGATTTTTATTTATATTAATATTTATTCTTTTACTAGTAGAGTTAATAATTCCTAGATATCTAAGCTTAGTAAATAGGTTTACTAGCTAAATAGATTATCTTAAGTATTCTAATAGGGCTATATATTTAGCCTTAATTATTAATATTAATACTAATCTTTATTTCCTACTTAACTAAGAGATAGGTCTACTAGCGAGTATAAAGACCTAGCTTATAGTATATTTCTAATTACTCTTATCTACTATATAGTCTATATTAGAATAGCCTATTACTTATAATAGTTTATTATTCTTTCCGTAGTAGGTAATATAAAGATTTAGATATAATCTTAAATACCTAAGTAGGTATTTTATCCCTTAGGCGTATTATACTATTAGATTACTTATAAACTAACTAAGCTTATATAGGGTAAAGGTAATATTAGGCTGAGTATATACTATTATATATATTAGCTATCTATTTACTCGTAAGTAGTTAATTCTATTAATATATTCCTCGTCTAATATAGCTAGCGAGATATTATTATACCTATTAAAGGGAATATCCGTAGTATAATAAGTATCTTATTTTATATTAAGTCCTTTTAATACCTTCTTAATATAAGCTATCTAACTTAGTCTTATTATCTTATTTAGCTTATCTCTTTTAATCTTAATACCTAGTATCTTCTTTATTTCCCCTAGGTCTTTTATCTTAAAGGTTTTAGCGAATTAAGTCTTAAATTATAGGATTTCTACCTTAAATTATAATACTATTAAAATATTATTTATATAGATTAATACTATTAATTTTCTTCCTTTATAAATATATATATATATAGATCTAACTTAGATAAGATAAAAACTAGCCTAGTCAACTCCCTATTATATATAAAGTACTAGTTATAAGCTACTTATTTCAGGCCATATAGACTCTAAAGGAGTTATAGATACTCCCCCTACTTTATATCTATACCCTAAGGGGGTTCTATATAGATAAGATAATTAAGACTAGCCTCTATAAAGGCATTATTAATATTAATTTAGCCTATTTCTAGGTCCTTAATAGTAACTAATACTAGTATGGTATATATAGTATCTATCCTTACTATTAGAGCAAACGTCTCATTATAGTTAATACTATAAATCTAACTAAAACCCCTAGCTATTAGCCTCGCCTTAAACTTTTTAACTATCCTATCTTATTAATATTTAATAGTAAATACCTATTTATAGGTAATAATATTTACTCTATTAGGTAGAATCTTAGCTATATAGGTATTATTACCTTCTACTTAAGCTATCTTATTCTTATAAGCCTAGAGCTACTAAGGTCTATATTTAGGATTATTAATAGCTTCTTTATATATATCTAGGACGTAGATATACCTAATAGATATTTTCTAGTCCTCTATCTTAATAGCTTTTATTACCAGTAATACTCTAATATATTTTAAAACTCTATTATCTTCTATAATTTTATTATCCCTCTTTCTCTTTAAAGCTAGTAACTAAGGTATTAATACTATAATCTTATTTAATATAAGAGGAGGAGAGGGTAGATTAGGAGCCCTTAGTAATAGTATAAAGGGAGGTAGTTATAGCGCCTAAGGAGGAGGTAATTATAGAGGTTTAACTAGAGGTAAGGATATCTAAGGAGGTTTAGGTAGTATTAGTATAGGTTCTAATACTATTACCTTTAGTATAAGTAATATTAATACCTTTAACGGAGCTTCTAGCGATACTAGTTAAGATACTATAGTATTAGCCTATATCATTAGTATATTTTTAGAAGATATTAGTAGAAGACTTTATTACCTAGAAGCGTTATAAATAAATAGCTAATTTAAAATTATAATTTTAAGCTTTAAGTCAATTTTCCTACCTTTACTATTCTTATTAAAATTAACTAATAATAACTTAATATACCTACCTAAATCGGGTATATATATTCTATATTACTTCGTTATTTCTATATTAAACCCCATTAGGATAGCTTCCCTTCCTACTAGTATTAACTTATCTTATCTTATCCTAGAAGGGTAGGCGTTTAAATTAACCTTAGTAAAATACTTATAACCTTATATTTAGATATAATCGATTAATAGAGTCTTTCCTATTTATACCTATTCTAGACACTTAGCTTTCTTATTTATAATAGGTCCTATTAGTAGTCTATTCTTTAGATATATACTAGTTATAGTAGCTTTATCCTAAAATTCTATTAGTAGTTCTATATTATATATTATTACTTAGATATATCCCTTAGTTATTTATATTAACCTCTTAATAATCCTATTCTAATATAATATATATAGCTCTATATCTTAAAGTATTAATCTATATTCTTTAACCTACTAATTAATTATCAATAATAGTTCCTTTATATTATTAAGTTAAACCGCTTTTAGTCTCTTACTAATTTATAGTTTAACCGTTCTCTTCTATATATTAAGTTCCCTAGTAATTAATTTCCTATCTTTAATATAAATAACCTATATCTTCTAAGACTAGTTATCTACTATTTAAAGGAAGTATATATTATTAGTAAGACTAAATAGTAATAGACTATATATATTAATTAAGATTAGGTCTAGGATATTATCCTTATAAAGGACTACTTCCTAATTAATCTTCTTCTTTATCTTCCTAATAGAGTATAATAAGTATAGAGTCTTTATCTTTAGATAGTATACTTTCCTATATATTATAACCTTATATAGCTTAGCTATTAAGTTAATTCTAAAGTAAGTAAATTATTAGTATATAAGGAAATAATTCTTAATAGACTATAATTTCTTATTAGTTACACCTAAAGGATTTTCTAACTAATTAGGTAGCTTAGTATCTAAATAGTTAGGTATAATCCTTATTAATAAGTCTAACATCTTTTCTAAAGGAATTAAGCTATTAGGAATATTAGAGGCGCGTATATTATTATACTCTAATACTTTCCTATTAATATTAGTTATATTAGTATTAAGTTCCTTAATAGTAGTATATACTATCTTATATACATATAATATTAATATCTAGTCTAGTATTAAAGGAAATTTCCTTAATATCTATAAAAGTATATACGCTCCTTCCTAGTAGGTAGCCTTTAATATATCTTTTCTATTAATATATAAGTAGATAGAGTCGCTATTAAATCGCCCTTTTATTCCTAGTATATATAGTCGTCTACTTAATCATAAATTCGCCCTAAGGTTAGGAATATAGTATACCTATTTAATTCTAATTAGTCTACCCTTCTATATCTTTAGAATTACCGTTCCTATATAGTTTATATATAATACTCCCCCTCTAACCTTAATTATATATCTCTTTATTCTTATAAGATAACTACTAAAGAGTTAAATCTTATTAATTATATAGGAGGAGGCCGCTATATTAAATATCTATATTAAGGGGGCGAGCTTACTCGCTACTTCCTTAGTAATATAAGTAATCTCCTTATTCTTATCTATTAAATTATCTTCGCTAGGAGAGGTAGAGTTATTAGAGCTAGCCTTATAAGCCTTATACTCCCTCTTAATCTTATAGAAGGTTATATACCTAGTCTTCTTTTTCTTTAAAGTATAGACTAATTTCTTAATAGCCTTAAATATATTATAGTCTTAAACCTTATAACCATCTTCTTTATAAATATAATATTTTAGTACTCTAGTATTTCCTTCTAGGCTTTATTAAGTAGATAATCCCCTCTTAAAGGTGGGACGTAAGGTTAAGCGTAGCCTATATAATTATTAATATAAAAAGTCTTTATAAGTAACTATACCTATCTTAACCACAAGAATTTTATAAATTATAGAGTCTTTAACTTTTTAAAGGATTTAAAGAACTTTATTTATATCTATCTCTTTATAGGCTTTAAGAGTTATTATAGTAATAGAGTATTTAGGTAGTAAGGAGTTATATAAGTAGTAGAGTAGCTCCTTATTAAGATATACTTACTTAGGAGCTAGTTTAATAGTAATAATATTATTATAGATCTTATAAAGTACTACCTAGGTATCTTAAATTATATATCTACTCTTTTTTATATAGTTAACTAGTTCCTTTTATTTATAAGCTACTACTTATTTATAGTTATTAATATATTTCCCTTTTAATACCTCCTATTAGTCTCTTATTATATCCTTATTAATAACGAGATTAAAATTAATAGTATTAACCCCTTTAAGAATAAACTATTTAGCTATTCCTTTAAACTTATTATATTCTAAAGGAGGTATATCCGGGAATAATATAAGGTATTCTTTCTTAGATTTTTTAAGAATATATATTCCACCTTTTACCTATAATTTTACTTAGTTAATTATAAACTATTTTTTATAATTAAGGGAGGAGAGGATTAGGATCTTATTTAGCCAGTATATATCCTCTATAATATCCTCTATTATTTTATTAGTTCTACTATAAGTAAATATATTATTAACTACTAAAGTAGATTTTCTTTACTACTACTAGTAGACTATTCCCTATTATAAGTAAGGTATTATAATACTTATATAAGAGAGTATTATATAGGTAGTAATATAACTAGGCCTTATAACCTATTAAATAACGTAATTATAACTATATGAATAATACTCTAAGGAAGTAAGAATACAGGTATTACAAAAACAATTAGTATTTCCATTACTAAGCCACTAGTATAGTAGGGCTGACTGCCTCAATTTCCAACAGGATGAAAGCCGAGGCACGAGCTTATCTTATCGCGATTAGGGTTTTGGCGTGAAGCCCTGAATGTAGAGGCTGAAAGTAACAAAGTCAAGCTCATTAGCAGAAATTCGTCCTGTGCAAAGAGAGACAACATGCAGATCAATCAAGTAAGTCATCGAATCGCGAAGACTTTTATTGAGGATTTCTCATGAGAAATGACATTTAGCCCTCCAATCAAATCCGCTTGACAAACGTCTCCCTTGTGCGACTCAAGAAAGGCAAGAAACGATTCGAGATTGCCTGCTACAAAAACAAAGTTCTCGAATACCGTTCCGGTATAGAAACAGACCTCGATAATGTCCTCCAAATCCCCAATGTTTTTCTCTCCGTCAGCAAAGGGCAAACTGCGCCCATACAAGATCTTGCCAAGGCTTTCGGGCCAAAGACGAGTGTAGACGATATAATACAAGAAATCTTGAAGAAGGGAGAGATGCAAGTGGGTGAAAAGGAGAGACATGCGCAAGCGGAGAGGATACACAACGAAGTAGTGGACATCGTAGCTGGGAAGCTGGTAGATCCCAAGAGCAAGAGGGTTTACACCGCGGGCATGATCGAAAAGGCACTGGAGCAGTTGAGTAGTCAGGGAGCACAGCATAAACAGGAGGATCAGGGGAAAGATAGCGTTGGGGCAGCCACACCGGTGGAAGGTGAAGATGGGAAGGTGAAGAAGAAAGACTTACCAACATGGACCGGCGTGGTGACTACAAAGAGCGCGAAGAGTCAGGCACTAGAAGCCATGAAGGCGTTGATCGCTTGGCAACCTATACCAGTCTCCAGAGCGAGGATGAGATTGAAGGTTACCTGCCCGATGAGCATCCTGAAGCAAGGGGTCAAAGGTCCAAAGAAAGAGGCTCAGGAAGACGGGGAGGCTGAGGGCGAGAAAGCTACGGGAACGGTAAAGGATAGGATATTGAGCTATATTGAGCAGGTGGAAACACAGGACACAGAAGGACAGATATGGGAAGTTGTGGGCTTTGTAGAACCTGGAGCATTCAAAGGGTTGGGGGAATTCATTGGCGGAGAAACGAAAGGGAGGGGAAAGGTCGAGGTCCTGGATATGGCCATAGTTCATGAAGGTGATTAAATGTTGATCAAAATAATTTAACGACCGTCAAACGATTGTTGCGTCCCAAGCATGCGAGCTGTGTGCTTTCATGATTGTTCTAAGCTATCCGTGAGACCGATGCACTCAATATTGATGACTAGCTGAGTAGTCGCTCATGATGACCGTTCTTGCTTTGACACAATCTATGCCATTAACGCAGTATCAAGGTAGCCATAGCATAGTACAGACCGGCTTCGGCCGTTCCTCCATATTGAGCACGAGGCCAACACCACCGAACAATGCCATGCTCCATCCTAGCCAGCCTTCCCTCAACCCTTCTTCTTTGAGACACCGACAGTCCTTCCCCTCCTGCCAGTAGTCTTTGAATGTTGTCCCCTGACCCTCAAACCCCAATAGTGCCTCAAACCTCTATGCGCACGTATCTTCTTCAATCGCTCTAGATCTTCACGCAGCTTGCTATCCATACCGTTGGCTAGGACCTGTGAGTCCTTGCCGTCCACGATATCGCGTTGACGATTGAGGAACCAGGTAGGGATCTTGTATTGAGTGGGGTTCTGGATGATAGTGACTATTCGCTCGAGTTCTTCGGACGTGATCTCTCCAGCTCTATTATCAGACACATATCCTATTAGCCAGATTCAGGTGCAAACAACATGCTTGATTATGAAGAGGATCTTGTACCGCTTGTTAAGATCCACATCAGCCTTCTTGCACACCAGATTCGAGTATCGACGTCCGACACCCTTTATCTTAGTGAGAGCGTACATGATCTTTTGCTTGCCATCCACATTGGTGTTAAGAAGACGGAGGATGAACTGGAAGTTCGACTTCTCTCCTGAGACGAGCGCTGTAATGGTTCAGCATTGCCTCACGTTTATATAGCGCTCTCTATAGTTTGAACCACCTCAGAATGACTTACACATGATGAGCGCTGCGCTCGATTGTTGATGTTGATGAACCGATGTCGTCCACAGCGAATTCGACATTTGGTGGGCAGTCCCTTAGCGCATCGGAAGCGAGCGCTAGCGTGTCCTCCAGCAATAAAGCCTGGGCATGGATTTGAAAGGACCAGCTTAATCTGGATTACGAGCTCTGGAGGCAACATCGGTATCACTGGCCTGCACTGTCTTCACCTCTCTGGCCTCTACAGAGTTTCGATCTGTAACTATTTCCCTTCATTGACTCACGATGCGGTTAAGTCCCAGTCCGCCAAATGCTCTTGCATCTCTCTTTATACTCCTCCCATCATTCACGTTAGGTATATCGATCGACTGCGAACATATACGAGAAGATAGCACATCTTTCAATTTCAACCCGCTGGGTGGTCCACACTCCCTCTACAGCGTCAAAGAGCACCCCCATAAAACAACGACTACGATTTTCACATTCAACATATGCGGAGCATTAGAGCGGCAGAGGGGTGTTCCAAGCGGCGAGAACTGTCCGAGTGGTACTAGGGGTAAGTCTGCCTGCTCCCTGCTGCCGTGCGCTCCTCAAAGCTTTACAACCGGCTAACTAAGATTCTGTGTTTCAGTCTGTGCTATTGAGCGCATAGAGAACAAAATCGAGAATACCAATATGACCGGAGACACTATACCGATAGCCGGTGAATATGGACACACTATTGGAGGACATCTAGATCCCAAGTGGACGCGTCTGAAAGGGTCTTCCTCATTCGCGGACAGGGACAAGGAAGGGCTTCGACTAGAGATGCATGGTGGGAAAGATGACGACGGCAACAAGCAGAAAGCTATCTTTGAGTTTCTTTGCCCCTCAAAGCAAAAAGAAAGGAGGTATCTATTCAATGTTACGTCTGCAGACGATGAGGACGGTGAAAAAGGAAAAGAAAAGGAAGGAGCGGACAAAAGCGGAGAAGAGACAGATGATAACAATGGAGGTACAATAAAGCTGCAGAGCTGGGATAACGTAGGGGACACAAAGATCCTGAGCTTGGAATGGGTCACGGAGCATGCGTGTGAGAATGCAGAAGATGGAGGAAGTAGTTCGAGTAGCGGCCATTGGGGTTTCTTTACTTGGTTCATCCTCATGTAAGTATGAGCCGATGTCGGGCTTGCTGTCCCTAGCTGACCAGAGTCTTAGTGTTTTCATGGGAGTTGCGGCGTATCTGATATTCGGCTCCTGGCTCAATTACAACCGGTACTCTGCTCGCGGTTGGGATCTTGTCCCTCATTCGGATACTATCCGAGATCTGCCATATCTGTTCCGGGACTGGATACGAAGGGTTGTGGATACTGTCCAGGGCGGAGGATCTCGTGGGGTTTATTCGGCAGTCTAGACGAGGTCACGCGTCAACACCGATCAATACGCTTTTTGTATAACGTCGTTAGCAACAGTCCGATGGACTATCTCTGGCGAGATCCGCTGCAATAGAGTGTCGCCCTACGGATTGAAAACCACCCGCTCCGGGGCGGTTGTACACAGAACGTGAACGCTCTGACTCACCTCCACAGTCGATCTTTTCCTTTTTACACGTCTTCACTGCATGTAAAATGTCTTTGTCATAGTTCTGCAAGCGCAGTCAGCGACGGTCCACCTCATCATATCCCTATAGCTCGACCGCAACCCTGCCTCATCGCCTTTCCGGACATTGCCTTCACATACTACGCGCTCACAGAGTCATCCGCAACCAGCCTTGCGGGTTTTCCACTCGTCGATCCTTCATTATTGACCTCATCTGTGGCTTTTCATTTCTCCTCGCTCCACCGAGGTTCCTTTGTCTTTCCTCAATTCAACATAAGAGGTGGGAAGGAATAAGGGCACGCTCGAATTAGCAGTTGATATACACCCATATCGGTCAATTGGTTTTGCATTCTCCTCAACGCTCGAAACTTACACGCAGCCCTTTGTTCCAGGTATTGTCTTATGAGAGATATGGATAACCTTTGTAGGGCGCACACCGAGCGAGTCAGAGACAAATGGACAGCTCTCAGTATCTTGCAAAGGCCATCGATTTCCCATTTGGTTTAGTGAATTCCCAACGAACTTACTAGGCCGGCAAGCTAGGATGTCATGACGTTACGAATTAAAAGACCAGGACGTAAAACATGCTTTTGTTTTCTCGAACACAGATCCACCTCATCGATTGGTACTCAGTCTCATCCTCTGTACGGGAGTATCAACAACCGTCCCATGCCCCACTGGACCCAGGCCTTCCTGCATTACCGAAAAGCTCCAGGCAAAGGCCATGGAGTGCTCTTGGAGGAACGCCTCCATCGTCCGTAACGCGTTCTTCCACATCTCCCACGTCATGTATTTTCTGGGATATAACACCAACTGTACGTCTCCGGAGTGGTACAGCAGCTGTTGTGCTTTCAGAAAGGCTTTGGGATCTTTAGACAGTGCTGCTGCAACCGCAACGCCGAGAACGTTGGAGAGCTCTAGGGCGGGCAATGGGTCTCTGAAATGATAGAATCTCAAGCATTGATCTGGGTCACCGGACTGCAGGACGAAGGGGTCCGCGACTGGGCTTAACGATATCGTTGGCATGTCTGCATTCTGAGCGAAATAATGCACTTACTAGTCTCTATAAGTGAGATTGGAGATAAAGGAAGGTAGTGTGATGTTTGTATCGGCGTCAGGTTTGAGCAAATATAGCTTTTGCGTAGAAACATTGGGCGACAGAAGCGAAGCCGTCAATACAGTTTGACATAGCTGAAGACAAATGGTGACAAAGAACGGTGCAGAAACTTTCCTCATCGCCACATGGTAATAAAGATTTGTGGGCTGGCTCCATCAATCCGAAAATATTGAGCGCAACAAGATGGCGCAACTAGGTTGCTTATGCGCCTTCTCGCATGTGGTTGCAGCTCACCATCAATACACCTCAGAATCTCTACCGTTGATGATGCAAGACGGGCGGGTTTATACCGCACCAGCAAATGCCATGATTGATCACAAGCCATTACAGCTGGCTTCCGTTTGCTGCCACCAAATTCTGCATCAGCATGGGACAAAGAGCCGCTTACCGGCACGGACGTGGGCTGATTGAGGTGTTTTATGTAGTTGGTAGCATAATTTTTGTTTGAGCAGAGGAATATTTTGATGTTGACGATAGTCTGCTTCCTGTATGCCTGGTTTTGCAATTTCCTATTCCTCCATCATGGCTTGATGGTAAGACGAAGGAGAGCCCGGCAATCTGACTTGTATGCCCTTGGCCGCGATGATATGGTTTGCAGGTAATCTGCTCTAGCACCCCTTTCTCTTTCACTGGACGCATCATTGCATCAAAGAAGTGATTCATTGGTGAGGGAAGCGACATTAATCTAATCCCATCGCCCTCCGTCCCACCCCTCTTTCAATATCTCATCAACACCAAGTCCACTCCGATTCTACCCAAAGCAACACCTCAATCAAGAATATCAAAGATATCGCCAACTCAAACGTCATGTCCAATGTAGGTAACGTCATCGGTGGCCACAAGGCAAACATCAACAACCCAAGTACGTTATCCGCGGTTCCACCCCTTCCATGGTGCTGACATTCCCGAGGTACCTCCACCGAAGCCAAAGAACACTCGAAAGAGGTCCTCGAAAAGGAATTTGGCGTCCATGAAGGAAAGTCTGAGCAGGAGCATGGCGACGGCAAGAACCCTCAGAATGTCGCTGCTGGGCTCAAGGCGTAGGAATCGTCACCATCTCTAACTCACTATGTAGAAACCTGACGTCTGGCAGTACCATGAAGAATCCTAATGTCTCCAAGGAGGCCAAAGAGTCTGCCGAGGAGCGCTTGAAGAGTATGGAGAAGGGCGACGGCTCCGGAAACCATGACAGCTCCGAGAAGAACCCACACCATGTCGTTGGTGGGCTCAAGGCGTGAGCATTACTTATTCCAGTATCTGGGGTCTATATGTTGTATCTGACATTTGGCAGTGCGGTAAACAACCCCAAAGTATCTGATGAGGCCAAAGAGTCTGCGAAGGAACGCCTGCATGAGATGGGTGAATGAGCGCCCTTGAGCACGAGCTTGCTCCACGCAATATCATATGACAGGGGTAGAAACTGAACCAGGTGCATAGTTGAGGCATGATGTAGGTAGATGAGACCAATGAAGATCCTACGATTCCTCCCATTTACCCCAAGCCGAAGTCCTCTGATGTTCGCGGTGCCCGCAAACCATCCGAGGCAGATCTTGCTCAAGAAGTCTCGTCACTGAACTAGGACCACTGCGATTACTGGCGTAGGTAGGTGACATAGTCGTTTGCATGAAGACATCCAAGCTGAGCCGTAGTCGGAGCCCAATTTCGAGCAAACAGTGAAACCCAAGGGATATAGACTCGTCGTGAACAGGTGCCATTTCGATGCGTGGATCAAGACAGTCTTACGCATCAAGGGTGGCTCAGTAGCGGACAAATGAATATCCTGTCTGTTTTGTAGATACTAGACATTGTTCTTGGCCAACGATCTCGTTGCTCTCCCGGGCTAGTGGATAGAGGCCCGCTCAGTATGCGACAGATATTCCAGGAGGAAACATAGCACAGCTCTGCATATCCTGATCGCTTTCCATGCAGAGCTGCGATTGTCCGGAGTACGTCGAGATGGAGTGAGCGCACAATCTGGGGCTCATAGACCTCTACGGCCAAGGACAAGGACCGGAGGGCAACACGCTTTTGAATCAAAGTTGTACTTTAGCACCTTATGGATGTGCAAAACAAGAGCCCTCAACTGCCCTTAGCTACAAATTGCCACCAATGAGTTGAGGTTCATAGAGAAGCTATACGTCGTTGTAGATCAAACGAAGCAGGGGAGGATTGGCGTTAGGCAAAGTCCAAAAGGGAACAACGCCAAAGTGACCACCTACAGCAACGTCTTCGGCAGTTAGAGGCTGGTGTGACTGCGTCGGTGCAGACTGAAAGAATACGCGCCAACGAGGACAGACGATGTATCATGAGAACGCCGCCAGGATTGTCTTATGATGATCGAAGACGCTGCACTACTCAATGGGTCCTTGGGGCACAGCCATAACGAACGCCACCAATGCAAATTCATCGTCAGCTTCCATGTAGGAGGTGAACGTGCTCGAAAATCGGATAGCGGTCATTGACAACCTTTCACCATAGATTACCTGTCCAGCATTTGAAGCGGAAGCTGTCAGGGAGTGAAAGAAGACAAGGTGCTACAATCAATCGGCCTGGTTTATGAGGCCTATATGATCAGCATCGCTGAATTTTTTCCGACTCGTTGATGCATACCCGACGGGTGTTTTGCTAGAAGCGATTTGAGATGGGCGATATTTCGTTCTGCGAACAAAAGAAGTGGGGCTGATCTCCAGATCATGGTACAGAGTAATTATGATATATGTCACTAAGAGCGTTATGTTCTGAGGTGCAGGTATGCCTGAACGCCGGGCTGCTGAGAATAACCAGGAAAACAACCACTCCATTTGAAACGAAGGAATTCACCCGTGACATATGAACAGCGAGGAAAAAAGACGATCTTGCCATACTTCACATGATTCTCTTGTTTTGCCCGTTGCTTCTTTGTGTCTTGCTTTGCTGATTCAAAGCCGTAAAAGCCTTGGCGCTTTTCGAAATGCTGCTGTAGAGAAGCACTACAACATTATATTAACACCGCATACCTTGCTCAGGTATCTGACAGCACTCCACTCGGGGATTGTACTTACCACCTGGGATAACGATCCAAATAAAGTTCATGAAGAAGTAGTACCCCCAGAAGTAGTAGGCTTCTGGTCGGCAGTATGTAAGACCTTTGTGATAGTGATCAAACATGCTTGTAGCATAGTAGAGGATGTCGCCGTAGATCTGACCGACAGACACTAATGCTTGCAAAGGGTGACGGAGAGGGTGATCGTAGGTAATCAACAGTGCAACAGCGAAAGACAGCGGACCCCAACAGATCTAATACAACCCATTTAGCTTGATGGAAGTGGCTGCGATCGATCGAGAGAGCTTACGGCTGTGACTGTCTCCATACACAATACAAAGGGATCCGATGTCAGATATCTCGAATCGGCGAATGCGTATTCCTTCCATAGCTGCCCAAAAAAGTCTTGTTTGCCGGACAGATTGACATGATTGAGGGCAAAGTACCCTTCGAACCCTTTAGCTTCTCCCTCTTTCCCCATTCTTCAGATTGTTCTCACCCTCAAAGAAGAGATGAATTGTTCCAGCTAGTAGCCCAAGCCGTTAGCCAACAACACTCTCTGGCAGAATCTGTGACACTTACTCAGAACAAACCACAATATGCTTGCCTTCTCCGTTGCCGGCAACGCTGGATTATGTCTGCGGACCAAGACCAGCGTAGTGCGTAGTATCACCGCCCATCCAAAAGCAAACATGCCTAGCAGGGTCACCACGGACCATTTATTGGCCAAATAGCCCACAATGTTTGCTTCGATGGGGTAGAATGGATGCGGTGGAGAGGGCATCTTTGTAGTATCAAGAAAGGAAGCCATTTCCGGTGCCCAGTGAGCAAGCAGTCTCTTCCAGTGCGGGGACGGTGTGCTGTGGGCTACGACTTCTGGAGGCGATGCTGTTATTATTGTTGGAGGGTCATGATCCAGACGGAGGAAACAGCTGCGCCTGGCTGAATTTGTGTAGATACCGGTGATGGAGTATTGACACACTGAAACCCGTTTGCTAGAGCAAGCTCACTTCAAGGATTTGCGTTCTGCCCCTCCAAGACGCAGGCGCTAAACGAAGTCTCCCGCAGTCAAGCCAATTGAAACCTCCCTGCATGAACCATGAAATCATTCGACCGAATCATATAATCATATAGCCACATAGCCTCACTCCATGCAACCTGGGTGTCCAACGTTGACGTCTTTATACTTAGAACGTGTCTTTGATAACACCATATGTGCGCTGTGCACTGTCCTGGGCCACGACCCGCACCCAAGACCGATTGCAAGATTGCTTACCGTAAAGATAAAAGATGACTTAACAGGCTTCGAAGAATGATGTCTGATATTGAGTTTCAGCCATCTCTTGTAAATCGCTTGAATACGCTTATACCTTCCCCTCCACACACTCCTACAACCGTGCCTTCCCATTTTATATGGAACTCTTGATGGGCTTGGTACCTAAACACCTAAAATAGGAGACACTAACGCTCATAGCTTGGTGTGGGGCGGCATGAGTGGCGTGGGATGAGATGGGAGCATCCTCCGTGGCGCAGAGTGCCTATTGGATACCTTTGTCCTTGGCAATGTCGGTACGTCGCATCTCTTATGTACAGCATTGATGCTATTCGACGATCTATCGAAAAAAGCAATCATCATCATATAATAACACACCACAGACCTTGAATTCTCTGTTCCTCTCAAGTATCTCCATAATACTGATTCGACATTCAATCCATTGGAACTCGCTGTAGCTCCAAATCATTCATATCAGTTGAACAAATACTTTGCCTTACCTGTTCATCGATCACGAGTCGTTATCCTCGCCGCTGAATTGATTATGTCCAATAAACCCATTCTCGTGGCTACCCATCCACGAGCATGCTCCACCGCTTTCGAACGGGTGAATACTGCCCGAGATGGAAATACATACGTCGTCTTCTTACTGACCTTTACATAGGTCTTCATGACTCGCCGTGACGTATTACAATGTGTACATGAACCCTTTGGAGACGCTTTTTACTACGGCCCAGAGAGGCTGAGCTCCAGATTTGAAAGTGATGAGAAGGGAAGGATTGAGAGCGGCTTCGAGCATTCAACCTTCAAGACCGTCCTAGACAGAATCGAGAAAGAGGGTGCTGAGGTCCGAATCACCCCATCCAGTGCAACTTCCTATCATGCGAGACCCTTCTTCGTTGCATAGCCTTGCAAGTAGATGCGGTGTTTCGTGCCGCGAACCCTTCAACAACAACATTTTTTTTACTTTCAAAATATACCACATACCTACCCTTTTCGCCGTAAAGTTGTGGCAAACTCTCCTGGTCGACACGCTGAACCTAGATACCGGGTGCCTGCCTTTCCTTGCCGTACTGTTGTATTTTGATGATGCTGGCCTCGAAGCTTGTGACGATACGGCTACGGCGTACTTACCCGTTCTCAGGGCAAGCGTTTGTTTATCAAGGACATCATCCATTACCTTGTTCCTCCTCATGGAGGACCACCATCGATCGCTCCATCGCTTGAAAGGAAAGAAAGGGGTATTGGGACGTTCAATTCCAAAACCAACGGCCATTCCAATGGTATCCAGGGCACTCCGTATCCATTCAATACCGAAGCCGAGCCCGGGAACCCAACTGTCATTCCGAAGGAGATTCTCGACCGTTTCCACTTCACCTTCCTAATTCGTCATCCACGATACAGCATCCCATCGTACTATCGCTGCACGGTGCCACCTCTCAACAAGCTGACCGGCTTCCACGAGTTTATGCCCTCTGAAGCTGGCTATGACGAGGTCCGTCGCGTATTCGATTACTTGCGCTCCATCGGGCAGGTAGGACCGAAGATAGCTACCCACGAGAATTCTGGGATCAATGGCCTCAATGGCTTTGCAAAGAACAATAATAGGATCTCCAATGGCCATCCCGCCAACGTCGACATTTGCGTCGTGGATGCGGACGATTTACTTGATAACCCGAAGGGTATTATTGAAGCCTTTTGCAAGAGTGTGGGGATTCCATTTGACGAGGGAATGCTCAGTTGGGATTCTGAGGAGGATCAGAAGCAGGCTAAAGATGCGTTCGAGAAGTGGCCTGGCTTTCATGAGGATGCGATGAACAGTTGCGACCTCAAGCCGCGCTTGCATGTGAGTGGAATTGCATCTCACTTCCTGGATTTGCTGAAGCTGACTTTCTTGGACGAAAGAAGAAGCAAACTAAAACTAAGGAAGTCGAAGACAGTGAATGGCATGCAAAATTTGGTGCGAAGGGAGCGAAGGTCATAAGGGAGGTTGTGGATTCCAACGTTGAGAATTATGAGTACCTCAAGCAGTTCGCTTTGAGAGTCTGAATGGCTTCGCAATGGTGGAGATAGGTTCGGAACCAGGTCCAGCAGCTCGTCGGGTCGCGCATATCCATTGACCCTTGGACGCCTGCAACAATTATTCAAAGTAAGCAATGCTTAGTCCTATGATAAGGGTCACCGATTTTAGAACAAGTACTAGCACAAGGACATATCTCATCGCTCTCAGACACGTTTCGTGTGTCTGTAATGATGACAAAATGCAGTGCACTTTTTCCCAAGGGGCTTAAGTCCTTCCTTCTCGCAACATCTAGCCGTCCAGTACATCTACGCCCTTTCCAGCCATTGTTCCACTCTCCGCCAACTTGGTGAGCTTCAGAATCCTCCCCAGGTCGAAGGAGGGATTCGTCGTAACGGTGGTACCAGATGATCGGTGATACGTTGGAAGCGTGCGCTGAGCTTCGTTTTGAGTGCAACATTCGGGAAGATCGGTTCGTGAAAAGGAATGGAGACTTCGGGTGATTGGCTTGAGCTTGGGAGGCATGCTAGACCTGTTCCCGTGAAAGACCAACGATGAGCAATCTGTATGATCATTCGATGCATCTTCGGTACAGCATAAGTTAGCGCAGCAGCCTCGGAGTCGTTTACTCATATCGTCCACTCCCGTCTCATTTTGTCATTTCCTGGACCTCTTCTACAACCTTCTCTTTGCCTCGTCTCACATCGATGAATACATCGGCCCCTGATTGCTTGGCTAATGCTAGCCCTTTGTCCCTCACATCCATAAGGTAGTGACAAACACCGATCCGAACGATTTGGCACCCCAGATGCCCCAAGCCACGACCAGTAATTACCAACACTAACATCTCCACTACCTTCGGCGCTGTTTGCTAGATGCCTCGTAACGTCATACAGTCTCCAAAGTGAATGGTGTGGTGGCGTCACAGGATATTCGATCAGTGTTGATACAGATTTGTCGTTTGTTGATCCATTTGTTAGACCTAGAATTCCTGAAATATCTACGCAATCCAGCTGTCAAGTCTCCTAGCCTGAAAAGTCCGTGCAATGACTGCTGCCGGACGACCTTATGGGGTTCGGTCCTTAAGCTTGATTTCTATGAATTCGGCCTGTGACGGTGATGGCTTGTAGGTTGATGAAAGGCAATGTGCGGGATATTACTCATGTCACATTGCCATTCACCATATCATCTGTATGGTATAGTGATCGTTCTTACAGCAGAGTCAGCATTGAATTCTCCCTGTCCTCGCATGGTACTCGTTCCATGGGTTGCTGCCAAGGTCCAGGCGGAACGTGTGTCGAATTTGCTAGAATAGGGGCCATAAAGAAGAGCCACGACATATATATGGGGAAAGAGCAATCTGAGAAACGATGCTATGCTATCGATACATTATAATGACCCAGGTGATGAGATGAATTGTAATCTAAGCTTAGAGATAGTCTCACCCCATCGCACTTCTGGAGAGGCTGTCGTTGTGGCTGAGATTCTTGAGAGTGGGAACACCATTGACCTCGGGGTCTGGTAGAACTTAATAACTTCCTCCACAACATGTTTGGCACCTCAAATGCGATTTGTCCATAGTCTTAAAACAAAAATCGATAGAAAAGCTCAGGTAAAGCCTAAACGATGATCAAGAAACCACACATCACGAGAGCACGTACGCTGCCAACCAAGGATCTAAGCATACAGGTTGTGAGGACAGACGACATGCTTTCTCATGTTTTCATAGCAACGGCTAGTTTACTCGGGCTAGCCCTTTTAGGTTTAACATGCCAACTTCTGGTGCGATTCGAGAATCTTGGTATGCACAATGCTATTGCTCAAAACTTGAGACACTGTCCGGGATCCGCTCTAGGTTGTACCATGAAGCTCTGGCTGGCCCACCGACGCTCATTCCAGGTTTGGGTTACGGATCTTCAACCCCCAATATCGCCAATTGAGGGTGTCAAACTTCGGTAAACACGACACCTAGGATACCCCCGATCGAGCGCCTGCGTTTCCTTCAACATGAAATGTATTATATTGAACGCAGGCTTTTCAACCACTGTCAATTGATGTCTTAGAAGTGCCAAATGTCCCTTCCATCCTCGCCAAGCCGCTTCTCCGGCAGTCGCAGCATCACACCTTCCCAAGTCAAGACGGTAGATGTCGGCAGTCCTCTTGCAGTTTATGACACCAACTCGGTTCGAGATCGAGTACGGCAGTGGCAAGCTCAGGGTGGAGGTGTCGTCGCGGCAGTTGACGTTGGCGGGGAGGAGAATGCAAAGACTCACAAGTCTCCGGTGAAAAGCACTACGTCTAGAGAGGATCGCACGCTTCGGACGCCATCGAAGAGCGACAAAGCGAGACGTGGCCAAAATACGCGAAGTAGGACTGGCAGGAGGTCAGTCGATACCGATGATGCAAAGAGAGTCCGCACTAGAAGCGGAAGTGCTCCAGCAAAACGTATAGTGAGCGATGGGCATTGGAAGAATGGAAGAACTCCCTTGAAAAGTGCGACGTCTTCTAGGGCTACCAAAACAGGTATTTCGGGCTGTACCCAGCCAGACGACAGTATTCGAATCCGGTCAGTACTGGAGAATAGCGGGAAGGGGAGACAACGTGCCGGGAGGACGACGAAACGAGCAAGTATTGGTGGTGACGATGGCATCCGAGTCTACGTCACCCCACCTGGCTCGCATGGAAAGGTCAAGGAGTCTCGACCACAACAAAGTGAGTCTTCGGGTAGCGAAAAACAAGTTGACCACGGTTTGGAGGCAACAGACACATGTTCTGGGAACTCGTTTACAAAACAGAAGCGCCCAGTACCCGAACAATCATTGCCTGAAAGTACCCCTCCTACCAAATCAGACTCTGAGCGACGGAAAAGCGGTGCTCAGAAGATAAGGGATGGGAACGACTCGCCATGTTCTGCAAGGGGTGCGCTGTCACTTGGTCAAGGAAGCACAAAGTCACAAAAGGGCAATCTCTTAAGCCAGGTCTTTGGATTTGCAAAGCACGCGCCGGAGCCGATTCCTACGCCGAGGGTCCCAAGCATCGAAGCATGGCTGAATGAGACCCCCGATCCGTTCATAGAGCCAGATAAGCCACCCTTCGAGCCCATAGCACCTCTCAAGCCATCTGTTGCAAAGCGTCGATCGACCCCAAAGCAAGATGTCGTGGAGGAAGTGGAAGATCCGAACCGGATATGGGACGCGCTAGACACCAAGGAGGGTACAAGGCGAGCTTTCAGTGGAAGTAGGAGAGAGAAACGGATCCCGAGCTCTGCAATTTACGAAGATAATCCCTTCCCACCAGACTTCGATTCAGATACAGGACTCTCAGGTTCCGGAGTGGGTTCTGCGTCTGCGTCCAAATTCGTGGACCTCGTTCACGGACAACAGGAGACATTGCCGTCGGTAGTAGCAAGGCGATCGGGAAAGAAACGCTTGTCATCAGGCATGCGTGACCGAGGCAAGTCAATGCCTTCAAGAGAGTCAGGTCCGGAAGATGCTGCTGTCTCGGGCTTGTCATTGAACCTTACAACATCCTCTGTGGAAGGACCAGGCGTTAGTACCGCATCCAAGTCTCCAGCCTCTGGCATCAAGCGACCGTTCCCTTCGACAGGACGGCATCGTCTGTCAACTATCGCATCCGTTGAGACGTTCAGTACCAAACACACCACCGCTGTCCCTTCCACTTCCAAGATGTCAGGAAGCACAATTCACCCCATTCTTGATGAGGAAAATGAGGCCGCTGATGAAGCCCGAGACCTTTTTGATCCCAACTCGTTGAAACGCAGCCACAGTCGTTTTGCGAAACATTCCGATCTCATGTCAATATTATCGTTACCAGACCCTAGCAGTGGAAGCATCAAATCCGCTCGAAGCATTCGTACAAACCGAAGCAGACTGGCCACAGCTACCGTTGGGGATCTCATGCAGGAGCTTGCCATGGATGAGAGCAAATACACGCGAGAACTACGAACCTTAGTTGACGGTGTCATCCCTGTTTTATTGACATGTGTTCTATCCAAGTCAGATTCTGCCGTAGCAGCTGGACTATTTCGACCCTCAGCTCCTGATCACGAAGATCCAAACTTTACCAAACCGATCGTAGATATGGGAATCGCGCTCGTACGAATGAACTCTCTTCATAAGCATATACCAAAGGACGATCCCATTACTTTGTTGACTTGGGCACACGGTGCACAAAGAGTCTACTCTGAATACTTGAAGGCCTGGCGTATGGGGTTTCAGGATGTGGTGGTCAACCTCGCTCCTTTTACTGAAAACAATGCGACTGCAGCTAGCTCATCAACTACTCAAGCTCTTGACGAAGGCCTACCAAGAAATGATAATGGTGATGTGATTAACGGAGACGGCGAGAGGGTCGATGTAGCTTTCCTCCTCAAACGACCGCTGATTAGGCTCAAATATCTCCAGAAGACTTTAAAGGGTATCAACATCATCAAGCCATCTGCAGAGGCAGCATCCCTGGCTGCGAAGTATCAGGATCTCGTGGAAGTTGCTCGACGGCGCTCGAACGAGGAACGTGCAAGGCTAGAGGATGAGGCGGCCTCGAACATTGATCCTTCTCGTGCTCGGGATCCACGAAATCTAGCTCCAACAGCAGGCGTTGTCATCGATCGAACTCGGCGTGTACGGGCTCGAGACAATTTCGACCTGGCTCTACAACATTCGAGTGGACAGTGTGTCGACTGCCGCGCCGAGTTGATCCTTCGTGATGAGGCTCCCGAATTTGGCAATGGGGGTGACTTACTCATATGTGAGGTGGATGCAAGAGGAAAATGGCTGCTGTTCCCGCCTGTCCAATCTAACCAATTATCAGCTCGTAATGGCGATATCAAAGGCGAGATAGTGGTTATGGTCAGAGGTATCAGCGGTGATGGTTCGGACTGGCAAGAACTATTGTCGCTGCGATCTGAAGATGAGCAGGCAGGCTTCGAATGGGTTCACATGTTGGGCTTGACGCCCGTGCCACCGCGTGTTAAGAGATCTCAAAGCTTCCTCAACAAGCGTCAAAGACACCGATCCGCGGCACCAAAAAGTCTAGAAGCCCCATCGACACCGGTTACCCCTGGTAAAAGCCGGACACCGAGCCCTAGGGAGATTGAGGTACCCATTGGTGAACAGGCTAACCATGCCTCCCAGTCTTGGGTGGACTCTATTACAGAAGGACTCACTCCTAAGGACCAGGCCTTGCCCTCACGGGAGGTACCGTCCTCACAGGCTCAACTACACGATCTCCCATCAAGTGTCCCGTCAAAGTCTTCGAATTATGTGGACCAAGTCAGTGAACTACACTCGCTTCCAAGTCAAAAACAGAGCCATAAGCCTAACCTCGCTGAAATCACTCGTACCCCACGCAGCTTCAAAGAGGCTCTTGGGCTGAGCGGTACCAGTACCACCGTTGGGCTGAAACGGGCTAGAGCCAACAGACGTTCGAGGTATGGCGAGGGCTCGCCCTCGAGCTCCAGATCGAGGGAAGGGGCTCATCAGGAAGATGGATCCGAAGTGAAGATCACCGATGCTACTAAGAGAAACCGACCATCCGCAAGCTCAGCTGGAAACCCGAGTCAACTTCGATCCCTGTCTCCTGAGCCAAGTGGACAACATGTCACACAGGGTCTGGACCATGGAGCTGACCAGCAGAAGAACGATGCTCGACCGCCGAATGACCGAGCGCGATGCTCAGTTCCTTCTATGGAGCTTCCCTACATTCCCAAAGCAAGACAGAACAGCCCTCCAACGACACCTACTTTTGAGTTGGAACAAGAGCCTGCATGGCCATCACCTGTTGACACTCAGCAGGGGACATCTTCGACACTGACCAAGAGACGCCCTGTGCCGATAAAAGCGGAGGCTCGGCCAGAAACATCGCCGCCAGCTCCGCCCACTCATCGGTCGTCAAGCCCTGTCCAGTTGAGTGGAATTAGAACTCCGAATCTGACCAAAGCTCAGATAAGGCCGAGAAGATCATCGTCGCCTCTTAAACACCAATATGAGCCTTCAACAGCGTCTGAGAGTTCATCTGAGTCGGACACATCTACAGTAGAACATAGAGGAGCCACTTCAGTATCAGACTCCTCCGAAGATGAAGAACTAGAGGAGCGAGATGCACCGACGCCTTTGCTGCCTTTAGTCGCCTTGAAACGTCCCTCGACTATGAAAACACCTGCACGAACTCTCCCCCTTTCTGCGCCTGATGGCAGTATCAAACCTTCCGAATCAGCCTCGCAAGCACCTTATAAGGCAGTGCCTCCACAACCAACGAAAGCTTCCAAGACCATTGCTTCGATTTTCTCATGGTTAGATACAGGTTCTTGGCAAAGCCTTCATCCAGATGAATGCAGCATAGTAATTACCCCTGGTTTGATTGAGGCCTACCAGATGTCCGCTGCTCACTCAAAGGACGTTCCGCTTTATTCGTCCATACCTGTCACGGACGCTGATGCTTTCTCAGAACTCACCTCCAACATGACAGTCCCAGATGATGAGGGTCAATGCGAACGTCCTCTGATTGCTTTGGAACTCACTCCTCTGGTTCCGCTTCGCCGTGGCACTGCTCTTGATATATCTATTCGGTCTCGTCCGACACCTAATTCACAGATTACTTCGGGTAACAACATCATGTTTCGTTCACGAAATCCAGAAGAATGTGAAGCACTGTATGCTCTGATTAACCACTCTCGTATCAATAATCCTACGTTTATCGCTCTGCAGAACGCACGTGCTTCTGGTAACTCTTTTGGCCCAGATCGCCGAACCAGCACAAGCGCGGGAAACTCCAGAAGCAGCTGGTTTGGCGGATGGGGTCGTTCATCTAGTTATCGCGCTAGCAGCGCTCCTACACCTAGCATTGCACCTAGCGAAAGTAGTATAGGTAGCGTTTCTAGCGTCTTCTCGGCCCTCAGACAGTTCGGGAAGGGTAGTCCCATGTTCAACATCTCCCGCAGCACAATCACTTCACGCGAAGGCAGCAGAGCCAACAGCATATACACAAGCTCTGACCATTCTGGTGGTAGCGGAACAAGCTCCCCTAATCCCCTGGGGCTAGCAAGCGAGAGGAAGGACTCACCCATCGGCCTTAGTGATGCGAAAATCCGTCTCTATCAGCGGGAGGCAGGGTCGAATTGGCGAGATATGGGATCTGCACGTTTGACAATCATGAGACCTGAAAACAGCAGTGCCGGGCAAGACGAAAGACCTGGTAGTAGGCAGCATCAAGGTATGGATGTGAAGCGTATCAGGGTGAATGGCAAGACAAAGGGAGAGGTACTATTGGATGTTCAATTAGGGGAAACCTGCTTCGAACGCATTGGAAGGACTGGTATCGCCGTGAAGGTATGGGAGGATGTAGTGGGGCCCAACGGTGAAGTTGGTGTCGTTGGGGCCGTTGGGGGTGTCGGCGGTGGTAAGGTGAGACTTTATATGATTCAGGTATGCTGTCCTTGCTGTGGAAAGGGGTTGAGTCTTGCCTACTAATCACCCACCCGATAGATGAAGAGCGAAGCTGAGACGACCTACACATTTTCCATTGTTGGAAGATTACGATACTAAAGTCGACGGGTCTTGATGGGAGGCCAGGTTATCATTTTGCTATTGGTAAATTCTCTTGTCATCTGTCTTTGGGAATGCACGGTTGGACGTGATGTACATCAGGGCAGGGAGGCTAGATTCTGTTTACGCACGGCGTATATCCGAGGAGGTCAATGGTCTCGAAATAATGAGCATGATTGAGCACGATTAGGCAGTCACTATACGTCCGTTTTTCCTCGATGTAATGCTACCTGTTCGGAAAGGAGAACAGCGTAATGATAAAGCATGCTGCTTGACACCACGTCTCGGTTCCCCATGTCATCCCTTACCAAGTACACTTGATGCGTAATCCTCCGCTCTACCAGCGCAAGCATTCTCTGCACTTCCCACCAGCATTTCCACTGTTGCAAGTCTAGCAGACGCACCTTCCGCAACCCCTCGACTCTTCTTGGGACGCCTCTCTTCGTTCCTCGCCACTTCCTCGGTGATTGCCGTCATTCGATACTGGTAGCAGTGCCTTTCAGCATCCTTTACTTCAGCCTCAGCCACTGCGCCAAGGATTTCTCTTGTCGGAACGATGCCTTCTTGACCTCATCTACAGCTATGTCGACCCGTTCCTTCACAATGACTATGTCATCCACGGGACACATAAGAGACGTAGGGCATGCTCTGCTTGAGGAGAAGGATCGGGCTACGCCTTTCCTGCGATTGGGCCATAGAGTGGAGGGATACGAAGCAGGCCTGATCCTACTCAAGCCTTCGTTCAAACCTTCTGGAAGGATAGAGAGATGCACGTCGTGCCACAACAGCAATATGGAGTTTCGAGTATAGTCTAGATACTGTTTCAAGTTGAGCGTTAGAATATTACCTTGAGGTACGTAGGTGCAGAGAACGGAGTAATTAAAGCACTAATACCGTAATACGGAGTCCTCCGCTCGCTTGGCACAGGGAGTACTCCGGCTTGGGAATTGGGAATCTCCAGCCACCAAAATCTACTATTAGACTTCCCTATCAGCCCCACACACACCGACTGCAGCTCCTTTCCAACGTCATGTCGATCAATCAAGTGAAGTCGTTCGAGTACGCAATCATTCGACTTGCTCTCAAGGCTTGCTCTCAGAGGAGAGAATCGTCCGTACTCCATATGCCTCTAGAGTTGTCTATGCCTGCACCTCTCCGACGCACCGTTGGACTAGTCATCGTAAACCAAAGGTTCACAATGCACAATTTCCACCGAAGCCTCCCTACCCGGGAGAAAGGAGGCACGCTAGTCGGCAGGTTGAGTATTGGGCGAAACGGAGGATTGTGCTGGCGTGGCGGTGGAGCGAATCAGGAATAGGGGAGAGAACATCAGGCCGTTCCCTTGCAACCTTTATTCCTTTTCGGTCGAATGGGCCCATGTCACGGCAAATTGCGCATCGCTCTACTACGATTACTAGTACGTAGTATGTACTAGGTAGGATGTAGTACAAGGTTGTCATAGGCCTGTGGCGTTCACATCCGTGCCACTATCCCTCTCTGGACTAAGCAACCATTACAAGATTCTCACCATTTTCCAGCGTTGTCAATATGTCATTTGCGCCTTCGTCAGCGTCTCCGTGCGAAACCGTTTCACTTAGTTCTAATCGTAGCCTGTCACCACTTTATTCTCTTCCATACTCCGTCGACTTGGAAATTGTCTTTGTCTGGTTCTACTTTCAATTCAATTCTTAACCAGATTTGGTTCCATCTTTTACAATTTCATTTGTTTCTTCGTTGCACCTCAGCATGCAGAATCCTCTTCGTCGTCCAAAGGGCAACGGTGCTGCCCCGAGTGGCCGAGACTTGGAGCGTCAGAAAAAGAATGATGGTGGTGTCTTGGACAAAGGCGTTCGAGGTCACTTGGTAGCCATGTCAGGAGAGTTCGTTGGAACCGTCATGTTTCTCTACTTCGCCTTTGCCGGCACCCAGATCGCCAATACCATCGCGCCCGTCCCCAACCTGAATCAACTTATGTTCATCAGTCTTTCTTTCGGCTTTTCCCTCGCGGTCACCGCCTGGGCTTTCTACAGAATCAGTGGAGGGCTGTTTAATCCTGCTGTGCGCATATTGTTGATTCCCGATGCCCATGGCATTTGCTGACAATTCTGATAGGTGACATTTGGGATGGTCATCACTGGAACCCTTCCCCCTCTTCGTGGCCTTCTCCTCTTTCCTCCGCAAATGCTTGGTGGCATGGTCGCTGCTGGACTGGTGTCTTGCATGTTTCCCGGTCCATTGGCGGTCGAAACGACATTGACATCGGGAACATCGGCCGCCCAAGGTGTCTTCATCGAGATGTTTGGCACGGCAGAATTGGTCTTCACGGTCTTGATGTTGGCTGCCGAGAAGAGCAAAGCTACCTTCATCGCCCCGGTCGGCATTGGTCTTGCGTTGTTCGTCGCAGAGCTGGGATGCAAGTAACTCCTGTGACGATTGCGCCGTACACATTTATTAATGTTTGAACAGGTGTCTATTTTACCGGAGGCTCTGTGAATCCCACTCGCTCTTTCGGTCCATGTGTGGCCAATCGGAATTTCCAAAGTCACCATTGGATTTACTGGGTTGGACCGTTTTTAGGCGCTCTCATCGCAGGTGGTTACTACAGATTTGTCAAGTACAACAACTATGAGGAAGCAAATCCAGGTCAGGATGAATCGCAGGATCCGGAAATGACTGGTCAAAAGTCCGTCTGATCGTCTAATGACATATTCCACCCGGTCACTTCTTCGGTTCTTCTAGATTGCTTAGATAGATTTAGCATATATGTACATCTAACGGCATACACCTATGGGCTTGGGATCCACTTTGCATAACATTCACGCCTTTTCCTGCGTTCAGAGGCGGTCACCTTTCGTTATGGGAGGTCTCTACAAATCTCGTCGAAATAGGAGGTGCGGACATAATAAGGCTGGAGCGTTAGTAGAGACGGCAAACACTTAGGAGAGATGTCACCACAGTTGAAACCAGCTTCCTGGCTTTATCACCAACCACTCGAATGAGGGACGTTGAGTATATCAGACCAAGCCTATTTTAGGACTATTTTCCTAATCCACGGCCTCCTTCCTATTACATATGCCTGGTCTACTCCGTACGATCATGGGATTTGGCCCTAGTTGCCAAGGCTCCTACTTGCTGGTGCTCACCTGACCTTGCCTGATGCGGTTACTCACATTATGTCGCGCTAGTTCTCAATCGCGGTCGCACGCGCTCCCAACCTCCTCCACTTCGCAACGGTCAAACTACCCATGCATAACCAATCCATCTCGAGCACAACTTGCACAGCATGTCCACCATGAAGCGGTCCTTCAAACGACCATTCCGGCCTAGCATAAGCTCCTACCTAGGACGTGGCTCGATCGAAACGGACAACACCAATCTATCACGGACCTCCAACCCAAGCCCGAGCCTGCCTGTGACCATTCAGTCCAACCTCCTCCACGTCGGCATGCGAGTGCGCAAATCCGTTCCGGAAGGTTACAAGACCCGGCCGAAACTCTTCCATGCCCCCGCGACAAATGCTCTGGATGATGCTTCGAACGATACATACCATGCCAGCCCACACAGCAGGACTGCCTCTATAGCTCTTGCAGGTCTCGTGCCATACTGTGACACCCTGAGCACTGGCGGACACAACACGCATTCAGTGCCTGCAGAGGAAGACATCCCACCGCTGCAATTCGATCACGAAGACTGGGATCTGTCGCCGACATCCAGTCAAGAATCCACCTCGACCACATCTACCCACACCATCGCGCACCTCCCTACACTCCCCAACTCCATCGTCCACAAGCGCCGTCGCGAGGACGCAGACGAAGAAGATCTGGATATAGAAGCGCAACCGGTTTCGCCGCGCTCGCGACCGGTCAGCCATACGCGGATGCCGAATCTCGATCAGCTGCGAGCGATCGCCGTGCCGAAATCTAGGAAGAATTTGCTGTACAATGACGGGTCGAGGGAGAGCGAGATGATGGATACTGGTGATTTTGGAGAGGCGGAGTTTCTGAGGCCGGTCGAGTGGGGAGGTGGTTTTGGCTGGTAGAAGCGGATTTGATGGCAGGTATTGACGGAATGGTATGCTTCGGTTAGGACGATCCGGAGAGCTTAGGAGCTATTGATGAGCAATGATACCCAGGTTCGATTTTCGATTGCTTTCGGACGAAACAAAATTTCGCTCGGCAAACGCTGTTGCGCTGTCATCTCCATCGTGTTCATGTTAGATATGATATGTTGCACGGCGAGCATGACCTTTGCGCATGGTGCAGGTTGGCTACCAGTGTGGACCAAGCGGTATTGGAGCTCATATTGCCCCACTGGATCACACAACCTCCTGAGTCTATAGTAGTTCAACGCAATCCTTGTACAATAAGCGGTAAGACTCTGCCTCCGGATGCCGCAGTAAGCAATACGGGGACCAACCTCACTCATTTGTCCGCGATTCAATTCCAGTCGACAGCTCATTCAATTAATCTCAATGTGTCACTCGGACGAAAAGGCCTGAGTGTTGATGTATCTCTGCTGCTTCATATCAACACGTTAGGCAGAGGCAATCCATATTTACTCAAGCATTGGGTTCAAGCTCTCCCCAAGGATGCCTTCAATGTCGATCTTCCACCTATGCACTTCCTTCTCGACCGCCTCATCATCATCCTCCATCCCCTCGTTGATAAACGGTAGCATCTCCGGCAAGAGCGCCAGCCATTCCTCGCCCAGTCTCTCCGTCAGCGCTCTCTCGCACTGTACAGCGGCCAATCGTACGGCCGAGCTGTCCGAGCGCATGTACGGCAGGATCGCAGTGTTCATCTCCTTGTGAAGGTCGGCAGAGTCGGCTGCGACTGCCAGCTCGGCGACGGCGGGGATGAGCTCGGGTAGCATCGGGACCCGTGCGGCATTGGCGAGCTGGGAGAGGAGGGCGGCGGAGATGGGGCCGAAGTGGCTGGGAGATTGGTAGAATTCTACATTTCGCTCATCAGACTTCGAGGCTTCGGGGTAGTTCGGAGGGAGGGTCATACCGTCTTGATCATGCTCGAAAGTTTTGTGCAGAGTGAGGATTACTTGTCTCCATAAGTACATCGAAGCCTTGTCCAGTAGGGAAGAACCATTCAGAATCTTGACGGATTCCTCAATGATGAGTCCGGTATAACTCGTCACGATAGACTATAGCCGTGGTATCAGTTTGATTCGGGAATATAATCGACATTGGAGATATACCTTGAGCGTATCGAAAAACTTGAGCAGAAATCTGTACCATGTTGTCTGTCGTTGCAAGAAAGCCTTCATGTCGGTCTCCTTGTCCTGGTTCGAACCTACAAGGCTAGTCCATTCCAACATCCTCGAGAACATCGGCCTGAAGGTCGCGTCGTTGAGCTTGTATATCATGGCAATTGCAACCTCATTGGCACCATCTTCCACTTCCTCGATTTCGCCCGCACTATAGCTATCTCCTTTTGGCGGTGATGACTGCATCCGCCGCAGATCGAACAGCCTGAGCAATAAGTCGCCCAAGGGCGCCGATTGCCTCGCAATGACCGACTTTGGATGATGGTTTATCGCCAAACCTAGAACTTCAAGATACTCTTTGACAGCCTGTACCCTCATTAGTAACCATTGCGAAGATTAGCAGGGATAGGGCCGTACCAGGGGCCCCTCGGTCATTGCTTCGACCCATGTTCTTTCTAGAGCGGCGAAACACTTCTTTGCGTCCACCTTCCTAGGGATCAGTTGCAGGACCTCATTCCGTCTCTGACCGCAGTCCTCGTCCAACTCTGCGTTGGCTGACCGGTACGACATCTTCAACAAGCGATCTAGATCTGCGTCTGTAATGGCCCAAGGTAGATAGAGAAGAAGCGCACTGAACAACGTATAGACTGCACTATGTAACCTCGTGTCTTTGGTATATTCCTGCATGCTGCTGACCAGATTGTCCATTGCCTTTGGGAGAACATTCGGCACGATTGGAATAAACGCGTCTCCTGTTACTTCAACCATGGTGGCCAGACAAATCAATGATGCGACTCGAAGGCTGCTCTTAGCTGAGCAAAGGCATAGTTCCATCGATACTGTCTGTGCGGCATCGACCACTGCGAAAACACCATTCTTACCGAATTGCTCACTGATCCTGTCTACACAGCTCACAGCGATGCATGTCAATAGGGTGTCCCGAGATTCTCTGATAACAATCAAAAGTTGCGGGAGTAATACGAAGCAAGCTGTCTGTGTAGCCTTGTAATCTTTCTTTGCGTCGCTCAGTCGGTATTCAAATGACCGAAGCACTTGGCGACGGATGCTATCATTCGTGTGCGCAAGTAAATGTTGAAGTGTGTCAGTCAATTCTCGTATAGGGGGGAGACTGAGTGAAGCATCCAAAATTCGCATGCAGGAAACGTCCAACTTTTTATTACCCTTAGACTGCTCAGCCAAGAGGAATATCTTCTCAAGCAATTGTGCATACGAGCTTCGTATCGTGGCCGCATCCTCACCATCTTTATTGAGCTTTTGGGTAACCTTAGAGGCCAATTGTTGATCGCCGAGGATCTTGATGGGTAGCTGAAGCATGTTGACAGCTGTGACTTCTACGTTTCCATTCTTGTTTGTCATCAATAAAGAGGTAGAGAAAGTGGGTTTTGGCTTTCGAGCATCGAGGATTACCTCCAAATATCTTTCCATCGTCCGAATTTGAGCCTTTACATCGTAATGGCTTGTGAGATCAGCGGCAAATTGAGTGACTCGTTGGTCGTCTGGGTACTTGTCCATGAGAATCGCAAGCAACGCGAAGAGGTGCTCGCTGGAGCCCACTTTATCGACGAGGGACGTGAACAGATCAAAACGGCGCTGGGTTGGGATATGCTCATATGCAGCAGCGAAACTCAACAGGAGTTCAGATACTCCAATGAACGGACCGTCTTTCCGTTTGTGTAACGACTGAACCAGGCGTGGAATCACAGATTCCATAGTTTGCTTCACCACGTGTGCCGAAAAGTCGTCATCTCGACGAAGGAGGTTGGCACCCATGAATGTGAATACAGGCATGACGCTGTGCAGAACCGATTCCGGGGCGACAGTTGCCAGGGCAGATACCAGCAGTAGAGCTGTATTTCGCACCTGAGGGCTCGTCGTAGTCTTGACACAGTCTATGAGGACATCAGTTCGGATGACGGAATGACTGATGCCTAAACCAGTTGAGCTTTCAGCTCCTTTTACGATAGCAAGAACGCTGTCTATGATCAGTACAAGTAGATAGTCTGTCGTGGCCTTTGCTTTGCTTTGACAATGTTGTAAATCAGACATGACTTCGAAGAGACCTTTCAAAAGATCCGGATGGCGCTCAGCTTTGGTATCATCCACCAATTCAAGGACAAGAGTAATATGCTTGATGGCAGGAGAAAGACTCATCGAATCGAGTCCGGTCTCTGTTGAGTGTCTATGACTAGTGCGCTGTCGCTTCGAAGCCGGAGTTGTATCCCGCAGAGTCGAATGAATAGACGGCAAACCTTCAACAAATTGCTGCAGGATTTTAGTCGATAGGGGCAGCGCTCGCAGAATTTCCATCGTTTCGTCCTCTTGATCTCCGTTCACCTCGGGCCCGGCTTCAGTTAGGCATTGTTCTAATAAACAACTCGCAATAGACGTCTTGAGATCGGATTTGATGGAAGACCATATGGCTCGTATGCGACGGAGGGCTGCTATTCTGAGACTCGGAAATGATGTACGGAATCTGGATTCGATCAGACTTTTCAATGTCTGGATTCCGTCGCGGTCACTTGGGATGACGATTTCTACAATCTGATCTAGAAACGGCAACGGATCCAGCTGCTCTCTTCGACATAGGTCCTCAAGTTCATCTTGAGTTTTTCCAGCGCAATGAGAAAGGAGTGGCAATAACAGCTTCGTACGCGAAGTACCGTTTACTTTGGTAACTCGGTTCAGTATTTGCAGTAAGCGATGTTTGACGGTATACAAACTGGTGTTGACAGCATGGCTACTGAGGAAGCCGAAGACAGCGAATTTGGACGAGGTTCTAAGACCCTTCTTTGAGCCATTGCCGTGCTTGGAGCCATCAAGACCGTCCGAGAGAAGCTGAGATATATGGCCGCTATCAACAAGGCACTCTTCCGCCCCAGGGACCAGTATTCCTGTTATGAGTTTCCGGCCCTCGGTCATGGAAAGCCACGACAACCCCTCAGTCTCCTTTCCTTGCCCGTAGATCAGCTCATGGCCAAGTACTGGTATGTTTGCGTGCGGTTCGGTTTTCTCCATCTCTGTATGGGCGCGTTCTACAGCCAAAAGAAGCTCTACCGCTGCACGACGAACTTTTGGAGATTGATCAGCCAGTGCAAATATCAGATAAGGCAACAGTATCTGTACATCGGCTTTCAGAGGTCCTTTTTCGACATATTCTGACACTGTTCGTATTGCAGCTGTTCTAGCGTTCCTCGGAATCTCACTACACCAGAGCCGAATGTAGAATGACAGGAACAGCGGTTCGCTCGATGCTAGCGACTTTCGCAATACTGGTAAGTCAGAAAACTTCTTGACATCCATGTCCGAGGTAGACACTGACGAGAACGCGTGTGCAAGACTACTGAAAATATAAGACTCCGAATGTGATAAAAAGGACATCTCATATGCAGTTCTCGTAGGAATTCGACTGATCAATACGTCAAACTCTTCGGTGATTGCATGCCCACCACTACCATCCATGTCTATGTCCTCGATCATTCGCTCCGAGCCGCTCTCGGTATTTCGGTCCAGTCTTCGTAGTCTCATGTCCGACCGGCCGATGTCGTGCTCATAGCTTTTGACGGTGTTCTGCACAAGGCTCCCGATTGAGACGGAATCACCTAGACGTAGGAGAAGATCTGCCACCAATCCTTGGGTGTCAAATGTAGAAGTGTGCTCCAATGTCAAGGTTTGAGCAGTGAAGAGTAGAGATCTGACTGCGATTACAGTCGACGCTTCGTCCATTAAATTGGCCTCCATAAGGCTTCTCACCAGACGCAGTCTACTTGCATCCTGGGCGCTTTCAAGCCTACCGACAATACCCAACACAATACCTAACACCAATTTGTCGACGTTGTACCGTTTGCTGAGTATCGATAGGTCATCATCTAATCGTTCAAGCGCAAGGACCGCCTTTAACACTTTCTCTGGCAATGCAGCGTCTTCCCTTTGCTTCGCCAAAACTGAAAGACAGATCAATCCCGCGTGCGAGGCTCGCTTCCAGTCACAAGTTATAGCTTCCATCATTGCCATAATGACATCGTCGTTAAAAACAGCTTTCGAGGCTAAAGTTGTAAGAACCATGTAACATGCTACGCGGAGGTCAGGCGCTGTGTTCACGCTTAGACCTTCGTTGATGATCGGTAAGATGTAGAGTATGACGTCCTCTTGGTTCTGCTTTTGCAACTCTCGTCTGCTCGAACGAGCATTATCAAGCATAGCAGCCACTGCCTCGGTGGCGATTGGCGCCCAAAAAGATGTCAGTGTAGAATGCTGATATCCCATTCGGCTGGTGTTGAGCATATAAGTACTTAAAGCAGAAAAGAAAGGACGACTGTGAGACGCTGCATACACTATCGTGTGGCGTGGCGGATTGGCAAGGGACTGGATATAGAGATGGAGAAACTTTAGTGTTGGTGGTATCGCTTGAGGCAGGATTGAGAGGACTGTCAAAAACATCGCACTGGTGTGATATGGAAGAAACGTGACAACAAAGCATAAAGTATTGTTCTCGTGTATTCTGCGGTACTTAAATTATCAGCAATCGTGAAGACGTTCAAGCAGCTTGACATGGCTAGTCCTGCCTGACTGACCTAAACCTTCTCACCAGCCATTCTACAGCCTTCAATGCTGGTCTCAACAACAGTCTGCTGCCAACAAGGCCTAGAAATTCCTCAACGACTACATCAAGCTGTCGATTTTGGGCTGCCGTCATCTGTGTGCGGTCCTCCCCTTTGCTCTGTTCACTGAAAAGATTGCTGACGAACGGGGCAAACCTCGAGTCCAAGCGACAGAGTTCTTCGAAACCCTCGATACATATCTGATAGACGGTTTCGAAGTCTTGCGCTGCTGCATGGCGTGAATCGAAAAGGAGCGATTCCGAATGAGCCTTTTTTCGAGCCTTGAGGTCGAGCGCGTTGGTAGACTGCGCACGGACTTTGGCCAGCTGCGCAACAAGAGCTGTCGCCATGCTAAGTGACAAATTCTTAGGGACGTAGTAGGACTTCTGCACAAACTGTCTTGAACCTGCGAGATACACAATCACGCGAGAGTTTTTTTTGGCCTTATCTGGAAAGAGGAAAGTTTGCCGAGCCCGGTGTTCCGTTCTGGAGGTACTAGTAAGTAGCGTTGCATCAGTGCCTCAGACAGGCGTCATTGGCCAGTAAGCTGGCTGCTAAGCCCCTTCGGATTAGCAAAGCTGACTACGCAGTAGGAGGGCGGCACCTAGCCTGTACTAAGGGTCTGAGGTTTCTGAGAGTATCTGGGTCTAGCATATGGGCATTGACTACTAGATGTCATTTCCGATCGCCGTTGGGTATACCCAAACCTCACATCCCGATCTCAAAATCGGGTGTTGAAGGTGATAGAGTGGGCTAGCTTTGGTGAGCTTTGATGGAGGGTCAGGCCTCGAAAGTACGTTGGTACGCCTCCCATAATTCCCAAGGACTCACATAATCGTGATGGTAACGGTGGGAGAAGAGAGCCGTACCTAGATTTGCGAGTTTCAGGCCTGGTGTCGCTCCTAGCCAAGAACACGGAACATTTTCAGGTTGCCCACACCATGTCGCAAAAGAGTGGGCCTCCAAGGATAGAGTCAGGCATGGCAAACATTCTTCAGTCACAGGTGATCCTCGAGAGGTTCACGCACATCGAGCAGCGAAAGAGGGTGAGACACCGCTGTCGTTCTTGGTCGATATGATTGGGGACCCCAATAACTTGGCTTACGGGACACTTTACCGATATGCAACGCCGTCGTACTGTCGCTTTGGCTTGGGCAACGTTCTGGGTGCTTCCAGTAGGCAGACCATCGACCGAGCGGTCAGTAGTGAGAGGGGATTAGTCCTCTCTTCCACTCAACAAGGCCTACCAGGTAAAGGGGTTAGAAGACCTCTTCGGATCGCTAATCAGAGCCAAACCAAAGAATTGAAGGTCAAGCAACAAGCATCTGACTTATCAGGTTTCGATGCTGGAGTGGATTTCGTTTGTTTGAAAGCTGCTCAACCAGCTAAGAGCGGACGGATCAACGGAGTAACAAGTCACATCTCTTCCTCGTCCTCTGATCGAGACGACAAGCACTACACATCGCTGGTAGGAAAATCCAAAGCCGAGAATGAGCCTGAGGATCTGGATTTAGTTGATGGAAACGATTGGTCATCGTCACCCGAGCAGGGAGACAGCTTCCCCTCAGCGTTGACCGATTCATTCCAAAGCCAACAGCTGGAGTACCAAAGGAATATCGATGCCGACCCAACGAATGTCGATTCTTGGCTGGGACTGATCGAGCAATATGTCGATGTGTCTGGGACACTCACCAATGCCGAACGAAAGAGCAACGCCGACATCAAACTGTTCCTGTATGACAAAGCTTTGTCTAATGTTCAATTGCCTAGTGACCGAGAAGCTTTGCTCCTTGGCAGAATGAATGAAGCCGCGCAAGTTTGGGATGATCAAAAGTTATTGTCCGAATGGCAAAGCATTTTGCACGATAACCCTCAATATCTTAGGCTTTGGGACAACTATCTAGATTTCCGGCAAACTAGTTTCGCATCATTCAATTATGAGGTAGTTCGAGGCATCTTTTTTGATTGTTTAAGCTTGCTTCAAATTAGCCAACAGGCGCCCGGGAGACTCCTTACCCAAAGAGAGGAAATATATGTCATCCAGATCCACATGATTTTGCGTGTGACTCTGTTCATGAGGGAAAGTGGCTTCGTCGAGCAAGCGGTCTCAGGGTGGCAAGCTCTCCTAGAGTATGAATATAACAAACCCTTCGAGTCGCAGGGCAGTGAGCATAAAGGGGGAGGCCCGCTTCATCATGCCACTATCTTGACTTTTGAATCTTTCTGGGATAGCGAAGTTCCACGTATTGGCGAGGACGGCTGCAGAGGCTGGGCAAGCTTCTCCCAGGCCGACGGCACTCCACGAGCGAAGACAGAGGATTCAAGCATCCTGGAGGACGCTCAAGATATGTGGGGATCCTGGGTAGCTTCAGAACGTGATCGCAGCCTGCTAACGCGAAGCCCTGCGCGCACTATTGACGATGTTGTTGAGGATGATCCCTACAGAGTAATTTTGTTTTCTGATATCAGGCCTTTCTTGATCGATTCACCATCACTCGAAAGCCGAGCAACCTGTTTGGACGCCTTCCTTGCGTTCTGCCACCTTCCGCCCTGTCAAGATGTAGGTCCTGATGGTAGATCAAGATCCTGGTGGAGAGATGGATACCTACGCAATGAGACGCTCTATACCCCGACTGACGCATTACGACCATGGACTACCGCTGCTCTCGAGAATCAAACGACTAAACTGAAGAGCGACCAGGCTCGAGAGTCGCATTCTGGCTTGACCTTACCAAGGCGTAGCTTTTTTGACTTGCCTCTGTCAGACTACCAGCTTTCATTAGATAACTTGTTTGCTGTCGCAGGATCCTGGTTTGGGGCCTTTGAAGCATGGCAGAAAGAATTTTCTGAAGATCATGGGCCGGTAGAGATGACATGGATACTCCAAACTCTCAAGCATCTCATTGGTGCCGGAGCTGGAGGAGACTTTCTCGCAGAATACTTCCTAGCATTGCAATTACATCTCTCTCCGGCAACTGTTAGGAAGGCAGCGAAAGATCTCTTGAAAGAGCGACCATCGACGCTGCTACTCTACAACGCCTACGCACTCATCGAATACTGCCTCGGCAACACATCTATAGGAGAGAAGGCCATCGTGACCTCGATCCGCATGGCAAAGACTTTTCGCGGGTCTATTCAACGAGATTCTATACTTCTTTGGCGAACTTGGATCTGGGAGCTGTTGAGTACGGGACATCCCAAAGAAGCTCTCACTCGGATAATGTCGTATGGAGACGAAGATATCCTGAACACTTTGCCTGCGATCGATCCATTGGAGGATCAGGGCTTCAAGCCAGCTCTACTGCTTCGTACTGAGAGAGCTCTCACAGCCACTCGCGACCACATGCTTTCGCTCCGCTCTCATAGACATGCAGCACTCGCCATTGAATGTTTGGTCCTATTTCAGTATCTCCAAACGTCGCTATCGCTGTCGGCAGCAACTTTAACCTTCAAGTCTAATATCTCTGCCCTTTCTTCTCCAGCCTCAGCCAACTCCACAACTCTTGAGTACCTTTACCAAAGCTTCGCTCGCCTTATTTACCACCATTCAACCCATACAAAGCTTGTCAAACCCTCTGAAGTCCGCTCTTTACTCGCGGACGGTATAGCCCTGTTTCCCCAGAATACTATCCTTCTCTCCCTCTATGCACGGAACGAAGCACAGTTCCGCATGAATGATCGGGTACGCTCCATCGTTAAAGACGTGGTTCTTAGGCCTTTTCACGTTATAAACGGCAAACACCAGGAAAGTGTAGTTTCACACTTCTTCGCCATTCATACGGAATTAAATCGCGGCGTCACCCTCGGTAGCAATATCTCAACCATCCGCAGCACCTTCGAGCGTGCTGTAAAGTGTAAGAGCGGCACCCATTGCGCTGGATTGTGGAAGCTATATTTCCTATTTGAGTATTCGGAGGCGGATATGATCAAAGCGAAGAGTCTATTCTGGAGGTGTATAAAGGCTTGTCCTTGGGCGAAGGAGTTGTATATGCTCGCGTTTGAGTATTTGCGAGGGATGGATGGATTGGGCAAGGATGAATTGAGGAGTATCTATGAATTATTAGGGGAGAAGGAGATCAGAGTTCACGTCAGCCTTGAGAATGTCTTCGAGAATATGGTTGACAGTAAGTAGCTACATCAATCCTGATCGCTTAGCGATTGGATCCTCTTCATATATAAACGTACCCAAATCGTCGATGCACGTCAGGCGAGCTATCAGAATAATTGGCAGTCCAAAGGGACACAATCTCTACAAGACCGAGCACCACGATATTCGGAAGCAGCACTCCATCATACAAGACCTGTAATAGGACTTTCTCTGATGCAGAACCCTACATCGTTGTCGATAACACTTCCTGGAAAATGCGGGAGGACCTAACATCTTGGGCGTATTACTCTTTGTACTACATCGCGCCCAGATATTCTAGGTACTTACTTCATGCTTATTCATCGCTAAATTACTCCTCGATCCCATCGTATCCAATTCGTGGAGAGTGTGACCTTAAAGGCAGCCTGGAAAATCTGGCCCGCATAACATTCGGGGGCCCACTTTGAGGACAGGGTAGCACGGCGACTTTACATCGACCAAGAACATGGCTGATCAAAGTAACCGCTCTCGCTACCGTATCCATCACCGCCCTCACGCGTGATAGCGAGATCTGCCCCTTATCTCCTTGAGATATGCTATGAATTCAAGATACTTGTCATGTTGAAAAGGTGTTACAGCATATTCGTGCATAGCACCAGATATCATGATGTTATATGGCGTAGGGATATTACTCACAGTGACGTGGTCAATACTCCGCAAGTCTCGGGACACTTGTCCTTCCTTACAAATTTAACGTGGCATGAATTGCGTTTGGTGTGTGAGACTATGAGCAAACGTGAGTTGGGAATGAACAGAAAAGGGAGCCCATGATCCGGAGAGCTGACCACTATCCTAAAAGATGACGTGGTTAATCAAACCTTGTTGACCAGAAGAAACCCGCTGAAGTCTTCGATTGAAATATGTTGTTCGTGCGCACATGGGTGCGAACCATTCCCTAATATACTGCAAGCTCTTACGACGTGTAATGAAGATTACCATATTCAGCTTGATGCCTATATGATGCTAATCTTGGAGTATATGCCATCTGGTGCTCTTTCGCTTCAAGCTATTCGCAGTGAACTGTTATGCTGTGAAGTCTCTTTGCCACATCATGCCAGGCTGAGGCCTGGACAATCAAACACCGACCAGTGGCATTGCAAGCTCATCCATTCGTCTTCGCAAACACAAAAGATACCCTATTGCCTTCATCCTTCAGCACACTCAGCAAGGCTTCGTCATGAATCATAGCTTCCATATCATCGTCATCTACGGTTGCGAATTTGGACGTATCGATGTGAGAATATGCCATGAGTGAGTCAAACTTCACCTTCATACGAGGCAGACACCGAGCAGATCCAGCGATCTTCCGTTCTTGCTCTTCCATGTCGACTTTATTCGCCTGCATCAACTCAGGCATGCTTGGAAGGTCGTCATCGTCGCCCGACTCGGATTTCGCCTCCACGTCAAGCGTCTCAAGGGGTGTCAAATCATCGTCAGTAGCCGGATCTGGAAGCCCGCGCCCTTCACATGCGCACCCTAAAAGATCGTGAGTCTGGCAGGATGATCCTTCATCAAGCCTGAATAGGTCCCTCAACTCGTCCTGACTGAAGTTGTTTACACCTCCTTTCTGATCCATAATGTTGCTGGCAAGGCCTAACTTGGTCATTTGCCTCTGCCAAATCTTCTCATCCAAGCCTCCGGCCATAACGAAGCGGTATATGACGCAAGGTCTCTTCTGGCCATCGCGATGAATGCGCGCCATTGCTTGCAAATCTGTGGCAGGGTTCCAGTCCACATCGAAAAGCACGAGTCGCGAAGCTCCTATGAGGTTAAGACCGACACCGCCTGATTTTGCGGAGAGGAGGAACGCGAAGCACTGTGAGGCTGGGGTTTGATTAAACTCATCGACCAGTCCTTGGCGCTTGGTGGACGGAGTGGACCCATCGAGGCGGAGGTAGGAGTGGCCGATAGAAACAAGAAGAGTCTGAAGAAGATCCAACGTTTGGGTGTAATGCGATACGAGGATCACTTTCTCTTGCGTCGTCGTCCTCAGAACATGCATGAGCTGGTCAAGAACCCGCAGCTTGGTGCTGCCGGCACTGCTACGAAGAAGGGGTGCGGGAACACTATCCAAGAGAGAAGCGGTCAACGGCGTTACTGTTGCTGCATCATCTAGCGGTGTTTTTCTGGTCAGCAAGCTAGGGCTATTACAGACCTTCTTGAGGACGGTTATCAACTGCAAAGAAGCTTCGGAGCTCCCAAAAGCAGCCTTAAAGGCGGAACACTGGAGGACATGTTGATAAGTGGATATTTGAGCTGCGGTCGGGCGACAGAGCAAGACGTACTCGGTCTTGGACGGCAAGTACTTTGAGAGAATGTCGGCGGTACGGCGAAGTATGAACATACGCGTGAGTGAAGCTAGCACTTCACTTCTCGCTTCCCCTACATCAATGTCCTTGCTCGAAGCACCACGTTGTCTGCTCTGAACTATCGGCACTTCAAATTCCTTAGTAAATGCCTTGAACGACCCTAATAAATCCGGATTAACGAAATCCACCATCATGAAGAATTCGCTTAGATCATTTTGAATAGGGGTCCCGGATAGAATTATTCTTCTTGGGGTGTTTAAAGATTTGATGGCCTGGGCACTTTTGTTCTTTGCGGTCTTAAGGCGATGGCCCTCATCGGCGACTATGATGTCGATTCCATGTCCTTTTTTCAACTCTTCCGCCACATTCCTCAGCTTTTCATAACCTATAATCATAACATGATATTGTTTGCCTTTTGTGAAGTCAGTGATTCGTTTCTTGCCATCATCAAAGACATAAACTCCTAGTCTGTCCGGTCCGAGCCATTTGCGGAACTCCTTGCGCCAATTATTGATCAAAGTGACAGGACACACAATCAAAGCTTTCTTGATTACCGGCAGGTCTTCATAAATGGGATTTTGCTTCAGGAGAGTCCATATAAGTGCAATGGTCTGCAGCGTCTTGCCGAGACCCATTTCATCAGCCAGGATCGCTCCCTGCCCATGAAAATCGCGTAAACCCATAACACATTCGTACAGGAACTTAACCCCCTCACGTTGGTGTTCTCGTAGATTCGCAGTAAGAAGGGGATCAACCACCACATCGACTATTTGTTTTCCCTTTGGCACACTCTTTGGACGCTTCAAAACGATCGCTCCAGGCTCGTTGAGAGAATGGCGAGGCGTTGGTTCTTTATTGGGCAGCTTTGGTAAAACAGTGCTGACTAGCAACGGACCTTTGAACCGGGCCTGCGTGGCTACGCTTCTCGGGACCGTTATATTCTGTGCCTTCTTAGCATCCTCTTTCTGAAGCAGAAGAGCTGCTTTGAGTTTGGGTTTTGCTAGTGGTTTAACATCGTCCGTAGACTTAGATTCTAGATCTGGCTCCACGTCGGCTGTCTTCAAAGACTGCCGACCGTGGAGGAAGTCTCCCTTCGATATCACATAGTCAATCTCTACCTCCTTTCCACCGACAGAAATAGCAGACCCCGGAAGAAGGGGTGAATCGCACGATGTCCTTCCCATGTCGCGTCCAGAAATGTCTTGTAGATAAGCATATCCGCCGATAACACGGAGCATACCATCGCCGTCCCAAGTCTTATGCTTCTTGGTAGTGTACTTACGCCTACATGCAATATGTTGAGCTGAAGACTTGGACTGATTATGAGATCATCACTTACCAGAGCACATTGTAGTAGCTCTCAACACCTCCATCGAAAAGCTGGGTAGCCGGTACCAATGCTGCCACTGCAGGGTTCTCCACCGCCGCAAGAGGCTTGCGAGGTAAAGAGGAAATTCCAGGCTGTTTAAATACCAGCTGAGGTGTATTTAGCTTCACTATATCTTCATCACTGTTGCTGATCCGTCTTTTCTTTGCCTGGGGTTCGTCACCATGCTGATATACTGAGACCGCTGGCTTCTCGATCCTTCTCAAGAGAGGGGGCCGAAAGGGTTTGCCAGTCATGATAGTGACTTGCGACCATCTCTTAGGCGATTGAGCGCATCATGATTGGATCATGCTTGAAAGGTCGATATCAGAACACGGCTTCGTGCATACAGGAAGCACGTGATCACGTGCTCTTTGTTACTCTACTCGTGCCAACCACATATGACTCCCGAGGCTAAGCTTTAGCGTCTTGGCCCTTCACGAAGAGGAAACTCGTGTTAATCGGCGCCCCACCCCTAGTCGCTGTCGCTCCTAGGGGTTCCCACCTAAACGTCGGATTCACCTAAATATTAGATTTTTTAATTTTCTATTTTAAAAGTATATACTTCTCGCCTTATAACTAGCTAGTTATAAAAGTACCTTCTAGAAGTATAAATTACCTTCTAATATTAATAGTTCTATTAATAGAGAATTACTTTTATTATTATATTAGCCTTTTTTTACTTTAATTTCCTTAATATACTTTTTTAGGCTAGTATCTTTTTATCTTTTTTTATTAGTTACTCTATCTTTAATTAAGTTAATATTTATATTTAATTAATAATTATCTAGCCTTCCTTTTTAATAATAATATTTTAAATAACTTTTATTCTCTTATTATTATAATAGCTTTATAAACTACTTTAAAGTCCTATTTAATTAATAATTAGAAATAAGTATTTATAATAAAATCTTTTAAAGTATAATTTATTAGTTATTAAAAGGCTAGTTATATTACTTAAAACTCCCTTACTATCTTTCAAATATATTCTATATATATAATATTATTATTAGTAGTATATAATATATATCCTAGTACTATTAATAATAGGAAAGGAGTATTAGAATAGATATCTTCTAATTTTATAACTTATATCTTTATAAGTACTACTTTAAAATTAAATTAAATAAATCTAATCTTTTAAAAGATTAATTTAATATTTTAAATTATAAATATCTTACTTTTTATCTATTTAAATTTATTATATTTATTATTTATTATTAGGTACTATAACTAATAGGTTAAATAGTTAAAGAATATCTAGCTATCTAGAAAGTATAAGAATAGCTAAGTATATTACTAAGGAATATTCCTTAGTAGCTCTCTATAAAAGCCTTTTATAGACTATCTTCTTTACTATAATAGAATATCTGTAATTTAGGACCCTAAGCTTATTACAGCTTATTAGTTAGTTAATAAGTCCCCTAGTTACCCCTCTAGGACTAGCGTAAATATTAAAACTCTACTTTTCTTTATATTCTACCTATATTTATACTAATACTCTATAATATTTTCTATATAAATAATATTACTTAGCTTATTTAAACTACCTAATAATTCAAAAATAATTTAAATTAGTCTAGTAGTTTAGAAGATATATCGTAATAAATAGATTTACCTACTAAATTTATCTAACTATATTATATCTTAGTACCTCTCTATTATATTAATCGTTTTTTTTATCCTACCTCTTCTTTATATTTTATAGTATATTATAAATAGTAATACCTCCTCTTATAACCTATAATATATAAATTATACTAGCCGCCTTTAAATAATATAGTATTACCCCTCTTATACTAAATTTAACTCCTCTACCTCGCTACTAATACCTTCTAAGCGAGTAGCTCTTTCTAAGCTAGAACTTAATACTATTAATAAGAGGGTTAAATTTTATAAGAGTAATAGTATAAGGCGTATTAAATACCTAAGGAAGACTATATTACCTACTTATATTATATCTATTAATCTACTAATAAACCCTAGAGATATTACGTTAATAGAACCTCGCCCTAGAGAAATACTATTAGGTACTTACTCTTATAACTACCTCTATAATAGTATTACTCCCTAGTAGTATATAACCCTTACTAATATAACTATTTAGGTAGTTATTCCGCCTAGGAACCCTTAATAACCTACTCCTCCTATCTTTAAAGAGACCCCCTAAGAAATTACTCCTTTACTACCTCTTAAATATTATCTAGATACGCGTTACTAGTACGCCTCCTAGTAGGCTAATTAAGATAATAATACTAAGTACTAGCCCCCTATTTAATAAGGCTTATACCGGCGTTAAAATAATATATATTAGGGGTAGATACTAGGTTAGAGATATTAAGTATATAGGGATCTCTAGATAGTAGGAGATATAATACCCTACCTAGTTAATAAATTATTTAACCTTCTTATAAATATATACCCCTATTATAATATACTATTATAAAAAGATTAATATAGTAACTTAGAGGATAGTTAATAGTTATATTATAATAGTAGGAAGAATAATTAGCTATCCCCTAACTAGTTATATAAGCTAGCTAATATTAACTTATTACCTAAGGGGCCTTAAAAGGAGGTAGAGCTTAGGGTATAATTTATTAATAAATTACTTAGTAATATAAATAATAGTATTATTAATAGATAGTTTATAAAAAGGAGGACTATATATAATAAAGAATTTTTAGATAATATTATTAATTATAATAATTATCTCTCCTTTATAAGTAAGGGTATAATTAATATTAATACCTATATTAGTTAAACTACCTTCTAGATCTAAGGGTCTATTTATTATCTTATAAGTCCTCTTA